>Ga0315281_10012522_pt1 | contig 11542 bp, 6 predicted proteins | sample YL17G07_0_MG_FD_204540 | JGI IMG/M metagenome (GOLD analysis project Ga0315281, IMG submission 204540) | Sediment microbial communities from Yellowstone Lake, YNP, Wyoming, USA - YL17G07_0 | ecosystem: Environmental > Aquatic > Freshwater > Lake > Sediment | place: USA: Wyoming | collected... | reverse complement strand
AGCCGAGGAGTACTAATTAGTCGAATTCTTCTCCATCTTAATTGAGATTCTAATTGGATATTAAAAATTTGATTTTTAAAATTAGAAAATGAAATATTCGGAAATATCCGAATAAAAAGTTTGGATTTGCCGGTATTTTACTCAAGCATGACCCACCTTTTTCCATTCCGAACAAAGAAGTGAAAGTGCTTGAGCCCGATGATACTCTTTTTAGGGGAAAGTAGGGTATGCCGGCAGATACAAGCTTTTTATTCGGCAGTTAAATTTCCGAATATTTCATTTTAAAACCGCCTGAAGGCGGTTTTTTTATTTTCCTGATTATTTTGCTTAATTGATATTTTTTGTTATACTAAAAACATGGATAAAAGATTATTTAAACAATTGATTATTGCTTTGATATTTTTGATGATTTTAGCAGGTTTAGGTACTGGCATTTTTTTTGCCTTAAGACCTCAACCAACCTGTTTTGATAATAAACAGAATCAAGGAGAGGAAGGCGTAGATTGCGGCGGGCCTTGCGCTTTATCTTGCGAAGTTAAAACATTATCTCCTTTAACTTTAAGTAAAGTTTATTCCTTCCTTTATCAAAATCGGATTGATTTAGTTGCTCAAATTTTTAATCCAAACGAGAATTGGGGAGTAAAAAGTTTTAAATATAAATTTATTTTATACGGGGATTTTGGTCAGATTCAGGAAGTAGGAGGCAGTGATTTCATTTTGCCCAAAGAGAGTAAATTGATTGTGGTGCCGGCTATTATTTTGAATTTAGTAAACAATAAAATTAATAAAATAGATTTTTTCTTTGATGATAAAAACATTAATTGGCAGAAAATCAATCCTGATTTAATTACTTTAGAAGCAGGTGAATTATTACCTATCACGAGCGCTAAATTGATTAAACCCCAAACTCCTTCTTCTGCCGGTCAAACTTTTAATTTTACCTTAACTTTAAAAAAGGGAATGAAATCGCCGCAAGTGAGCGATCTGCAAAAAATATTTAGTCGTTATTATCCCGATCTTTATCCGGGCAAAAAGATCACTGGCTATTTTGGTAATGAAACTTTAGCCGCTCTAAAAAAGTTCCAAAAAAAATATAATTTGCCAGTGACCGGTATTGTTGACAAAGCCACCCGGGCTAAATTAAACGAACTTTATGGGAAAAAATCAGCCACCGAATTATCTTTAGAACCCTACGAAGCGAAATTAGAATTGACTGGTTCGGTTTTCAATAAAACCGCTTTAAATTGGCGAAAAGTTTATGTTGTTAGTTTATTATGTGATAAAAGTAATAATCCGATAGCGGTGGGCAAAGTAACGATCGACAATTTGAATTCTCAAAAATCGCAACCTTTTAGCATTCGCTGGTATCGGGATTTAGCAGATGATTTAGTTATTTGTCAAAAAGCAGCTTACACCAATATCTTTGATAAAGATAATATTTTATCCGTTTACTGATTTTTATGTCATATAAAATTGATTATTGGCTTATTAGTTCTATTTTAGTTTTACTGATTTTAGGATTATTAATTGTGGCGAGTTTATCCGTCAATGATAATCCGCCTTATTATCATTTTTACCGCCAGTTAATTATTGTTTCTCTTTCTTTATTCTTGTGTTTATTTTTTTCTTTGATTGATTATCGTTTGTGGCGCAATTCTTCTTATTTAATTGTCGCTCTTTATTTAATTTTGCTTTTGAGCTTATTTTTTGTTTTTGTTTTTGGCCGAAGTTGGGGCGGTTCTTTAGGTTGGTTTTCTCTGGGCAACTTTAATATTCAACCAGCGGAGTTTATGAAAATTGCCTTGATTTTAGTATTGGCCAAATATTTCTCCAGTCGGCATTTAGAAATTTGGCAATGGCGCCATATCTTTATTTCTGGTATTTTTGTGGCTTTGCCTATGAGCTTAACAATTCTTCAGCCTGATTTGGCCTCGGCTTTAATCTTCTTATTTATCTGGTTAGGAATTGTGTTATTATCTGGCATTAGAATTAAACAAATTTTAATTCTTTTTCTTATTTTTTCTTTATTAGCGCTCTTAAGTTGGAATTTTGTTTTAAAACCTTACCAAAAAGAGCGTTTAATTTCTTTTTTAAATCCTGAATCTGATATTAGGGGCAGTGGTTATAATATGAGGCAATCACTCATTGCGATTGGTTCTGGCGGTTTATTAGGTAAGGGCCTGGGGTGGGGGACGCAGACTCAATTAAAATTTCTGCCGGCGGCTAAAACTGATTTTATTTTTGCTTCTTTGGCCGAAGAGGTAGGATTAATGGGTGTTTTAATTGTTTTTATTACTTTCGGTTTATTATTTTGGCGTTTATCCTTATTGGCTTTAAATGCACCCAATAATTTTGCGTATCTTTTTATTAGCGGTTTTTTGATTAAATTAATCATAGAAACAAGTGTTAATTTAGGAATGAATTTAGGTTTATTACCCATTGCCGGATTGCCGTTGCCATTTTTAAGTTACGGCGGTTCGCATTTAATGGCCGACTTTTTGGCTTTGGGTATTATTTTTAATATCCGACAAAATATCGTTTTAGGTTAAAAATATGTTTTCTTTCAATCAGAGAATTTTTAAAATTATTTTTTGGATTTTAATTATTTGGCTAAGTTTATTGTTCTTTTTCTTAAGTGTTTACCCTCATTTTACTTACAGCCGAACTTTATTGGTTCAAAACCAAACCATCAATTTTGAGATTATAAAAGGAGAAAATTTAGAAATTATTAGCCGACATTTAAAAGAGGCAAACTTAATTAAAAGCCCCTTTTTATTTAAACTTTATGTGATTTATAGGGGTTGGCCCTTTGATTTGAAATCTGGTTATTACCGCTTATCTGCTGATTTGGGTTTTAAAAAAATCGCCGAGATTATTCATCAGGGATTAGTAGATCCAAATCAGGCGATGGTTATAAAAGAAGGTTTAACCATTAAAGAAATAGAAGACAAATTAAAAGCGAATAAGATTATCGCTTCTGATGTTAATTTAAGCCAGTTTTATATTCGTGATTTTAAAAACGATAAAAACCAAGAAATATTCTTTCAGGCGCCGCCAGATAATGTTCTAGAAGGTTATTTATTTCCGGATACTTATTATTTTTGTGCCCAGAGCCAACCTTCTGAAATTATTAATCAATTTTTAATCAATTTTAATAATAAGATAGTAAAAACTTGCTTACCCGAGATAAAAAAACAAAATAAAAATTTTTATGAAGTTTTGATAATGGCTTCTATTTTAGAGAAAGAAGTGCAAACCGAAATTGATAAACGAATGGTGGCTGATATCTTATGGCGAAGATTAAAAGAAGGCATTCCTCTCCAAGTTGATGCTTCAATATGTTATGCTCAAAATCAGAGCTTTGATGATTGTCAATTGATTGCGAAAGCTTTTAAAATTGATTCTCCTTATAATACTTATCTTTATAAAGGGCTACCACCGGCGCCAATTTGTAATCCAGGATTAGAATCTATCAAAGCCGCTTTAAATCCATTACCCAACCAATCGTGGTATTATTTGACTGACAGAAAAACAGGGAAAACTATTTATTCAAAAACTTACGAGGAACACCTTAAAATGAGACAAAAATATTTATGAAGATTGCTGTTATTTTAGGTACAAGACCGGAGATTATTAAAATGTCGTCCCTTATTCGTTTAGGCCAAAGAAAAAAGATAGATTATTTTATTATTCATACCAATCAACATTATTCTTACAATTTGGATAAGATATTTTTTAAAGAATTAAATTTGCCATCGCCAAAATATAATTTAAAAGTTGGCTCTGGCACCCATGGAAAGCAGACAGGAAAAATGCTAATAAAAATAGAAGAGGTTTTATTAAAAGAAAAACCAGATATTGTTTTAGTAGAAGGAGATACCACCACGGTATTAGCTGGTGGCTTGGCAGCAGAAAAATTACATATAAAAGTAGGACATATTGAAGCTGGATTGCGTTCTTATTTTAGAGAGATGCCAGAAGAGATTAACCGAATTTTGGTTGACCATCTTTCTGATTTTCTTTTTGCCCCAACAAAATTAGCCAAAGATATTTTAATTAAAGAAGGAATCCCCAAAGAAAAAATATTTATTACCGGAAATACAATTGTCGATGCCGTATTAGAGAATTTAAAAATTAGCCAAAAGAAATCTAAAATTTTAGAAGAACTAAAATTAAAAAAGAATCACTACTTTTTAGTTACTCTTCATCGCCAGGAAAATGTTGATTTTAAAGAAAGATTAAAGAATATTCTAAAAGGTTTAGAATTAATTTTTAATAAGTTATCTTTGCCAATAATTTATCCTCTTCATCCCCGAACCAAAAAGATGATAAAAACTTTCAACCTGAAAATTCCTCAGGGAGTTAAAATAATTGAACCACTTGGTTTTTTGGACTTTTTAAAATTAGAAGCCAATGCCTTATTAGTCTTAACTGATTCTGGCGGAGTGCAAGAAGAAACCTGTATCTTAAAAGTTCCCTGTGTTACTTTAAGAGACAATACTGAAAGGCCGGAAACTTTAAAAGTAAAAAGCAATATTTTAGCTGGCAGTAATCCCCAAAAAATAGTAAAATCAGTCAAAAAAATGTTAAATTCAAAAAGAGAATGGAAAAATCCATTTGGCGATGGAAAAAGCGGAAGAAAAATTTTAAATATTATCCAAAAATATGAAAAAGGATAAAACAATATTTATATTTAGCCCAGAAAGATAAAAAGGAAGCCACTTAATTTTTAAAAAGATGATTAAACTAATTTTGAAAGCAAAAAATAAAAAATTTCAGCTCCAATTTCAAAACGGCGAAGATATACTCATTGTTCTTGACAATTTCTTGAAAAAGAATAAAATGAAATTTACTGATGTGAAAGATTTAAGCTTAAATTTTTCATCGGAAGTGGGGTTGATTTCTCAACGGATCGCTAAAGTTATTCTTTTGGCTTTAAAAATTGCCGGCTCTCATTCTAACTTCCTCCCGAAAAAGTTAGCAAAAAGCCGGAAGCGTTAATTTTTTTGACACTTAAATTAACAAGGAATTATTTCTATTTTTTAAAAGTGTCTTTCTATTTTAATAATTAAAACGCCCTTATTGCTCTTAAAGCCTATTTTTAGGTTAATTTTTAATATTTGAATAAATTTTTATGTCACCTTCTTATCCTATTAAAAATTTTGCCAAACATCATAAAGTATATTTACCGGTCCCCCACCTTTTACAATTTCAATTGGACTCTTTTCGTTTTTTTCAAGAGAAATTATTACAAGACGGATTTAAAGATATCTTTCCTATCCATGACTATACTGGCAAAGAATTAGATTTGGAATTCTTAGATTATGCTTGGGAAGAGCCAAAATTATCGGAAGAAGAAACCAAAATTAGAAATTTAAATTACGAAGCCAGCTTAAGAGTCCGATTAAAATTAGTTAATAAAAAAACTGGCGCTCAGCAAGAGCAAGAAGTTTATTTTGGCGATTATCCGATTATTACGCCGCGCGGCACTTTTATTATTAATGGTATTGAGCGGGTGATTATTTCTCAATTAATTCGCTCGCCGGGTGTTTATTTTACCTCGGTTAACTTTCGGGGTCGTCAACTTTTTGGCGCCAAACTGATTCCTTATCATGGCGCTTGGTTAGAATTTGAAACTTCGTCCGACGGCGTGATTGGAGTGAAAATTGATCGGAAAAGGAAAGTGCCGGTAACTGATTTATTGCGTATTTTTGGTTTGGATGATAATGAAAAAATTAAACAAACTTTTCAAGACGTTGATGACGGAGAAATTAAATATATTGAGCAAACTTTAAAAAAAGACCCGGCCCAAAATAAAGATGATGGATTTGTGGAAATCTATCGGCGGTTAAGACCCGGTGATTTAGCGACCGTGGATAATGCTAAAGGATTGATTGAATCGATGTTTAACCGCATTGACCGCTATGATTTAGCGGCGGTTGGCCGGTATAAATTAAATCAACGATTAGGTTTTGACGCCAAGCATAATCCAGAAAAAGACCGAATTTTACAATTAGAAGATTTGATAGCCATTGTGAAAGAGATTATTAGGTTAAATAATACGCCTCACGCCAAACCCGATGATATTGACCATTTAGGTAATCGTCGGGTGAGAGCGGTTGGTGAATTATTAACCGAGAGAATGAGATTGGGATTATTAAGAATGAAAAGAATTATTCAGGATAGGATGTCAACTTTAGATATTAATACCCTAACTCCGGCCCAATTGATTAACCCCCGACCATTAGTGAGCGCTGTCCGGGAATTCTTTACTACTTCTCAAATGTCTCAATTTATGGATCAGGTTAATCCGTTAGCTGAATTGGAACATAAACGCAAGATTTCATCTTTGGGGCCAGGTGGTTTAACCCGGGAGCGAGCTGGTTTTGAAGTAAGAGATGTCCATACTAGCCACTACGGTCGTTTATGTCCCATTCAATCGCCAGAAGGGCAGAATATTGGTTTGGCCACTTATTTAGCGATTTATGCCAGATTAAATGAATTAGGTTTTATTGAAACTCCATATTTAAAAGTAAAAAATAGTCAGATTACTCACGAAATAGTTTATTTGGATGCTTATGAAGAAGAAAAACACAAAATTGCTCATGGCGGTACGCGAATAGACGAAAAGGGCAGAATTTTAGGCAGAATTGTTGAAGTGCGATTAAAAGGCGAACCGACCTTATGTAAACGGGAAGAAGTTGAATATATTGATGTTTCCTCTCAACAAATTTTATCTTTAGCCGCGTCTTTGATTCCTTTTATTGAACACGATGATGCCCGTCGGGCATTAATGGGTGCCAATATGCAACGCCAAGCTGTGCCCTGTATTAAGCCCCAAGCTTCGCAAGTGGCTACTGGTTTAGAAAAAGCGTCGGCCTTAGATTCTGGCCAATTAATTCTCGCTGATGATAATGGTGAAATTATTGAAGTGGATGGTTTACATATTGTTCTTCAAGCCAAAAATAAAACTATTCGTTATGATTTGAAAAATTTTGTTCGAACCAATCAAAATACGGTTATTAATCAGATGCCGATCGTGAAAAAGGGCCAAAAAGTAAATAAAGGTGATGTTTTGGCTGATAGTTCGGCGACCAAAAACGGAGAGTTGGCTTTGGGTCAAAATTTATTAGTGGCTTTTCTTTCTTGGGGTGGCGCCAATTTTGAAGATGCAATTATTATCTCAGAAAGATTGATTAAAGACGATTGCTATACTTCTATTCGTTTGGAAGAATTTTCTTGCGATGTCAGAGAAACAAAATTGGGTCCGGAAATTACGACACCTGATATTCCTAATGTTTCCGAAGCTAAATTAAAAGATTTGGATGAAGAAGGTATTGTCCGGGTGGGCGCGGAAGTGAAGGCTGGTGATATTTTGGTGGGTAAAGTTTCGCCCAAAGGAGAAGTAGAATTAACGGCTGAGGAAAGATTATTACGGGCTATTTTTGGCGAGGAAGCTAAAGACGTTAAAGATACTTCTTTGACTTTAAAACATGGTCGGGAAGGCCGAGTGATTAGAACGAAAATATTATCCAGACAGAATGGCGATAAATTGGATATTGGCGTCATTAAACATATTTCTATTGAAGTGGCGGAATTAAGAAAAATTATGGTGGGCGATAAATTAACTGGCCGGCATGGCAATAAAGGAGTTATTTCTAAAATCTTGCCAGAAGAAGATATGCCTTATTTAGAAGATGGAACGCCGGTGGATATTATTTTAAATCCTTTAGGTATTATTTCTCGGATGAATTTAGGTCAAATTTTAGAAACCCACTTAGGCTGGGCAGCGCAGAAGTTGGGCTATCAAGCTATTTCTCCGCCTTTAGATGGAGCGACGGAAGAACAAATTAAAGAAGAATTGACGAGAGCTGGTTTACCCCAAAATGGCAAAGTAAAGCTTTATGACGGACGAACAGGCGAGCCTTTTAAACAACCAGTGACGGTTGGGGTAATTAATATGATGAAGCTTGATCATATGGTGGAAGATAAAGTTCATATGCGCGCCATTGGGCCTTATTCTTTAATTACCCAGCAACCTTTAGGCGGTAAGGCTCAATTTGGCGGTCAAAGATTTGGCGAAATGGAGGTTTGGGCTTTAGAAGGTTATGGCGCCGCTTATACTTTGCAAGAGATGTTGACTATTAAATCAGATGATGTTTTGGGCCGCGCGGCCACTTATGAATCAATTATTCGAGGCGAGCCAATAAAAAGCCCAAATATTCCAGCCGCTTTTAATGTGATTTTAAGTGAATTAAAAGCCTTGGGTTTGTCAGTTGAACTTTTAGGGACAAAAAACGAAGCAACAAATATTGATAAAGAAAATAATTAACTAATATGAATCACGGCGAAACAAAAGTTACTGATTTTGAAGTCATCAAATTAAAATTGGCCTCACCCGAAACTATTTTATCTTGGTCTTATGGTGAAGTAACCAAACCAGAGACGATTAATTATCGAACTCAAAAGCCGGAGAAAGATGGTTTATTCTCGGAAAGAATTTTTGGTCCAGTTAAAGATTACGAATGCGCCTGCGGTAAATATAAAAGAATTCGTTATAAAGGTATTGTTTGCGATAAGTGCGGAGTGGAAGTAACGCGTTCCATTGTTCGCCGGGAAAGAATGGGGCATATTAAATTAGCAACGCCCGTGGCCCATATTTGGTTTCTAAGAAGCGTTCCTTCTCGTATTGGTTTAGCTTTGGATATTTCTTTGCCCGCTTTAGAAAAAGTGGTTTATTATATGGCTTATATTATTACTAAAGTTGATGAATCAGCAAAAAAACAAGTTTTGGAGAACATTGAACGAGAATATAAAACAAAAATAAAAAATGCCACTAAAAGCGAAAAAGAAGAACTGAATAAAGCTCGCTTATTGGTTCGTCAGGAAGTGGAAATAATTAAAGAAAAAACTGTTCTAAGCGAAGCTGATTTTTATCGTTTATCTCAAAAATACGGCGAAATTTTTGAAGCGGCGACTGGTTCCGAGCCTTTAATGAAAATGTTGGAGAATATGGATTTAAACAAAACCGCTAAAGAATTGGAAACGGCGATTAAAAATAGCTCCGCTTTATCTAAAAAGAAATTTCTCCGCCGATTAAAATTGACTCAGGCCTTTATTAAATCAGAAGCGAGGCCAGAATGGATGTTTCTAAAATATTTGCCTGTTTTACCGCCTGACTTACGACCAATGGTGGCTTTAGATGGCGGACGTTATGCCACTTCTGATTTGAATGATTTATATCGCCGCATTATTAATCGAAACAATCGTTTGATAAAGTTAACAGAATTAAAAGCGCCAGAGGTAATTATTAGAAATGAAAAAAGAATGTTGCAGGAAGCAGTCGACGCTTTATTAGATAATGCTATTAGAAAACCGCAAGGCAGTACACCGATGCAAGCCGCCCAGCACCGGCCCTTGCGCTCTTTAGCTGATATTTTAAGGGGCAAGGAGGGTCGTTTTCGCCAAAACTTATTAGGTAAACGCGTAGATTATTCTGGTCGGTCAGTGATTGTGGTTGGACCGGAATTAAAGTTGGATGAATGCGGTTTGCCCAAAAAAATGGCTTTGGAAATTTTTAAACCATTTGTCATTCGCGAACTTATTAATCGCGAAATTGTTTTTAATCCCCGGGCAGCCAATCGTTTAATTGAAGAAGGACCGGATATTGTTTGGTCGATTTTAGAAGAAGTGACGCGAGGCAAATATGTTTTACTCAATCGTGCTCCCACTTTACACCGCTTATCCATAGAAGCCTTTAAACCAGTTCTCATTGAGGGTTTGGCTATTCAAATTCCGCCTTTAGTCTGCCATCCTTTTAATGCCGATTTTGACGGCGACCAGATGGCAGTTCATCTACCTTTATCAGATGAAGCGCAGGACGAATCTAAGAATCTTATGCTTTCTTCTTTAGGTATTTTAAAACCAGCCAATGCTGAACCAGTAATGCATCCGCGCCAAGATATAGTCTTGGGTTGTTATTGGTTAACTTTAATGTTTGAAAATAGAAAAGGAGAAGGTTTATGTTTCAATGACCTTTCTGATACCCAGTTAGCTTATGAAGCCGGCCAGATTGATTTGCAAGCCAAAATTAAAGTTCGTTATCCCAAAGGTTGCTATAAAGCATTAGGGAATAATTCCCCTGAGTCTTTTATTGAGACAACTGTTGGTCGTTTAATTTTTAACGAAGTTTTTCCCGACGATTTTCCTTATTTAAATGAAACAATGGGGAAAAATTTGCGAGGGATTGTTAGTCGATGCGTTGAGCGTTATGGTTTTATCAAAACCGCTGAAATTTTAAATAAAATTCAAGAATTAGGTTTTTCTTATGCCTGCAGTTCGGGTATTTCTTGGGGGATTAATGATTTAAAATTACCGCCGGAAAAATCAGAAATTATCGCTCGGGGTCGCGAGGCGGCCGAATTAGTAGAAACTCAGTTTAATGAAGGTTTGCTAACAGAAGAAGAGAGATATCAACGCTTAATTCAAGTTTGGGACCATGTCGCCGCTGAAATTTCCCAAGTTATGCCAAAAGTTTATCAACCCGATGACGTTGTAGCTATCAGTATTAATTCCAGTGCTCGAGGCAGTTGGGGATCGGTAGCGCAAATGTCAGGAATGAAAGGTTTGGTGGTTAATCCAGCTGGTGAAATAATCGCTTTGCCTATTATTTCTTCTTATAAAGAAGGCTTAAATGTATTAGAATATTTCAATGCTACTCATGGCGGTAGAAAAGGATTAGCGGATACTGCTTTAAAAACTGCTTCCGCTGGTTATTTAACTCGTCGGTTAATTGATGTGGCTCAGGATATGATTATTCGCGATACTGATTGTTCTACGACCGCTGGTATTACCATTAATCGAAAAGAAGAAGAAGAAAACGGTCATAAATTTAGCGCTAAAATTTTTGGCCGAGTCTTAGCCGAAGACGCGATTAATGAAAAAGGGAAAGTTATTTTTAAGAAAGGAGAATTAATCACCAGAGAACGGGCCACTGAATTAGAAAAATCAACGGTTCAAGAAGTTAAAATTCGGTCGCCGTTAACTTGCCGCTTACCTTATGGTATTTGTCAGAAATGCTACGGTTTAGATTTGGCCAGAAGCAAATTAATTGATTTGGGCGAAGCGGTAGGCATTATTGCCGCTCAAGCGATTGGTGAACCAGGCACTCAATTAACTTTAAGAACGATTCATACCGGTGGTGTTTCTACCGCCGTTGATATTACCCAAGGTTTACCGCGAGTAGAAGAAATTTTTGAAGCCCGACCGCCCAAAGGTCAAGCCGCTATCAGTATAGTTGATGGGGTGGTGGAAGATATCGTCGCCTTAAATAAAGAAAATATTATTCGGATCAGGCCAGATATTTTAAAACCCAAAAAAGCAAAAAGAGGCCGAGGGAAACCCAAAAAAGAAGAGGCCGATGGGCTAGAAGAATATCACATTCCTAAAAATGCCAGTTTATGGGTTAAGGTAGGCGATAAAGTAAAAGCGGGCGATCAATTATGCGAAGGTAGTTTAAATCTAAAAGAGCTTTTAGCCGTGG
>Ga0315281_10012521_pt1 | contig 11542 bp, 9 predicted proteins | sample YL17G07_0_MG_FD_204540 | JGI IMG/M metagenome (GOLD analysis project Ga0315281, IMG submission 204540) | Sediment microbial communities from Yellowstone Lake, YNP, Wyoming, USA - YL17G07_0 | ecosystem: Environmental > Aquatic > Freshwater > Lake > Sediment | place: USA: Wyoming | collected... | reverse complement strand
CGAGCAGATTCGCGAGGATCACCCACTCGTGCTGCAGGTGCACCACGAGGCCGCCCACGCCCGGCCCGGTCTTGAAGCCGGCGAAGCCGACCTTGTACAGCGTGATCACCGCCAGCCCGATCAGCGCGACCTGCAGCGTGTGGTGGTGGAACAGCGCCACGCCCGCGAGCGTGAGCGCGAACAAAACGAAATCGATCGGGACGCCCATGGCGATCGCCCCCGCACCGATGATCAGCGCGCCCGCAAACAGCCCGCGCTCGCGCGCGAGCAGGCGCAACGCGACGCTTCTCATGCTTTCAGCACCACCAGTACCTCATCCAGCATCTTCTTCGCATCGCCAAACAGCATGCGGTTATTGTCCTTGTAGAAGAGCGGATTGTCGACGCCCGCGTAGCCGGAGGCCATGCTGCGCTTCATGACGATCGAGGTCTTCGCCTTCCACACTTCGAGCACCGGCATGCCGGCGATCGGGCTGGTCGGATCATCCTGCGCCGCCGGGTTCACGATGTCGTTGGCGCCGATCACCATGGCGACGTCGGTAGCCGGGAAGTCTTCGTTCAGCTCGTCCATTTCGAACACGATGTCGTAGGGCACTTTGGCCTCGGCCAGCAGCACGTTCATGTGCCCGGGCATGCGGCCGGCCACCGGATGGATGCCGAAGCGCACATTCACGCCTTTCGCGCGCAGTAATTTGGTGATCTCGAACACCGTGTGCTGCGCCTGCGCCACCGCCATGCCGTAACCCGGCACGATGATCACATTCTTCGAGTCGCGCAGCAGTTCCGCGGTCTCCGCGGCAAGGATCGGGCTGACCTCGCCCGCCGGCAGCGCGCCGGCGGCCGCAGGAGCGCTGCCCTCGGCAGTGCCGAAACCGCCCGCGATCACGCTGATGAAGTGGCGGTTCATCGCCTTGCACATGATGTAAGAGAGGATGGCGCCGCTCGAGCCCACCAGCGCGCCGGTGACGATCAAGAGGTCGTTGTTGAGCATGAAACCCGTGGCCGCCGCCGCCCAACCCGAGTAGCTGTTGAGCATGGACACCACCACCGGCATGTCGGCGCCGCCGATCGCCATCACCATGTGGATGCCGAAGTGGCGTCCCGGCAGCAACACCGGCTTGCCGGTGATCTTGCCCGAGAGTTTGCCGAAGGCGATGATCGAGCCGGAGAAGGTCACCGCGCCGATCAGGATGCCGAGATAGATTTCCACTTCATGGATGGTCTTCTCCGCACCCTGGAATACGCCCGCTGCCGCCGGGTCGATGTAATTGGCAAAGCCGACCAGCATCGCCGCGAGACCGACCAGGCTGTGCATCAGCGCAACCAGTTCGGGCATCTGCGTCATTTTCACGGTGCGCGCGGCATAGATACCGATGACTGCGCCGACGGCCATGGCGCCGACGATCCAGCCATAGCCCGCTTTCGTGACCTGCGGGCCCATGACCGTCGCCAGCACGGCGATGGTCATGCCTATCATGCCGTACAGGTTGCCGCGGCGCGAAGTCTCGGGGTTGGACAATCCGCCGAGGCTGAGGATGAAAAGTATGGTCGCTCCGATGTAGGAAACGGTAGCCAAAGTCACGGACATTTTCCGTCTCCCTTATTTGCGGAACATTTCCAGCATGCGCTGGGTGACGGCGAATCCGCCGAACATGTTGACGCAGGTAAGCGCGATGCCGGCCACCGCCAGCCCGAGGATCCACGCCTCCGGCCGATCGCTCCCGCCGAGGATCGGCGGCGCGACCTGCACCAGGGCGCCGATGGCGATGATGCTGCTGATCGCATTCGTGACGCTCATCAGCGGCGTGTGCAGGGCGGGGGTGACGTTCCAGACCACCATGTAGCCCACGAAGCAGGCCAGCACGAAGACGGTGAAGTGCGCGAGGAATTCCTGCGGCGCATAGGCGCCGACGAACCAGAACATCAGGGCCGCAATGCCGAAGGTGACCGCCGTACTGGTGGCGGAGGCGGGCGCGCTGCTCTTGCCGTGGCCGCCCGACGCCTTCGCCGGTGCGGCGGCGGGCTTGGCCGCCGCGGGCGGCGCCGCCGAAAGCTTCGGCGCCGGTGGCGGCCAGGTGATGTTGCCTTCCTTGACCACCGTGGTGCCGCGCAGCACCTCGTCTTCCATGTTGACGTTGATGATGCCGTCCTTGGTCTTGCACAGTTCTTCGCTCAGCCGGAACAGATTGGTGGCGTACAGCGTGCTCGACTGCTTGGACAAACGGCTCGGCAGATCGCTGTAGCCGATGATCGTGACGCCGTGCACCACGGTCACCTGGTGCGGCACGGTCAGTTCGCAGTTGCCGCCCTGCTCTGCCGCCATGTCGACGATGATGCTGCCGGGTTTCATCGAGCGCACCATCTCGGCGGTGATCAGCTTGGGCGCGGGTTTGCCGGGGATCAGCGCGGTGGTGATGATGATGTCGACGTCCTTCGCCTGCTTGGCGAACACGGCTGCCTGGGCCTTGAGGAAGCCTTCGCTCATCACCTTGGCATAACCGCCGACGCCGGCACCTTCTTCCACATAGTCCACGGTGACGAATTCGCCACCCATGGATTTGACCTGGTCGCCCACTTCGGGGCGCGTGTCATTGGCGCGCACGATGGCGCCCAGGCCCGAAGCCGCGCCGATGGCGGCGAGACCCGCCACGCCAGCCCCAATGACGAAAACCTTGGCCGGCGGCACCTTGCCCGCCGCCGTGATCTGGCCGGTGAAAAAGCGGCCGAAGTGATGCGCGGCCTCGATGACGGCGCGGTAGCCCGCGATGTTGGCCATGGAACTCAAGGCGTCGAGCTTCTGCGCGCGCGAAATGCGCGGTACGCTGTCCATCGCCAGCACGGTGGCCTTGCGCGCCGCCAGCTGTTTCAGCAGTTCCGGGTTCTGCGCCGGCCAGATGAAGCTGACCAGCGTGCCGCCCTCGCGCAGCAGGCCGATTTCTTCCGCCGCCGGTGCGCGCACCTTGAATACGATGTCGGACGCAGCCCAGAGTTTCGCGGCGCCGTCGACGATCTCGGCGCCCGCGGCGCGGTAGACGTCGTCGCTGAAATTCGCCGCCTCGCCGGCGCCCGACTGCACGGCGACCTTGAAGCCCAGCTTGATGAGCTTTTCAACGACCTCGGGCACGGTGGCAACGCGCTTCTCGCCCGCCCACGTCTCCCGCGGGACTCCTATCACCTGCGGCATGGATCTCCCCTATCGATTGCTGGTTTGGTCTGTTTCCCGCAGTCTACTTCCGCCGTTCGCGGCGATTTTGATCTGAATCATACTTCCGCCGGCGCCCGGACCTGCGCGCGGGGGAAAGGCCCGCAGCGAATGTCCTGGTCTCTGCATCGAAAGATCGAGTCGCGCGAATCAGCCGCTGCAGGTTGTCCCGCACCCTCGGTGCTTCGAGGTGCGTCGGGTAGATGTTCCTGACCACGTGCCTGAATTCGCACAGTTCGAGCAGATCCCCGGCGAGCGCCACCGAGACGACGGCCGGCCGTTTCGGATCGTTGTACGCCATTGAGCACCTGGCCACGAGCATCTTGTGCCAGTCCTCACCCGTGACCGGCGCGCGGTCGATGCGCCGTGCCACATAGGCGAGCACGCCTTCGATGATCGTGTACGACTGTGCGATGCGCTGGGCAAGGCCGGCGAGCCGCAGGTCCCGTTCGTAGCCGTCGCGAGAGGGCCGCGCCGAGTGGCGTCTCTCGCCCTCCTCCATGCGCCCGACCTCGCGCAAAAGTTCCGCCACCACCGCAAGCTGGTCCTCAAAGCTCGCTGGCACGGCGCGCGTCCTTGAGCATGGCCCTTCTTACCGTGCGCGGCAGCGTATCGGCGAAGATCACGTCGACCGGAATGCCGTAAGGTCGCGCGGCCTCATCGACGACCGCGCGCACCTGGCCCCAGGTCTTGCCCGCATGGGACAGGATCAGCAGGTCGAGGTCCGACTCCGGGCGAACCGCGCCATAGGCGACGGACCCGACCACGAACGCGCGCACCCCGGCGCGCGCGAGGGCGCTCCCGCAGGCGCGGGCGGCCTGCCTGAGCACTCCCCCGCGGGTATGCGGCGGGCGGCCGCCGGGCACGCGCCGGATCTCGGCGTCGGCCGGTATCGCCCAGCGCTCCCCGACGCGAATCGCACCCGCGACCTTACCGGCGGCGAGCAACTGCCGCACGCGCTGCTCCGACACCTTGCGGGCACGCGCAAACTCGGCGGATGAGATGAGCGCTGACATACGAGAATTATGCTTAACCTCTAGCGATTCCGCAAGAGGTTAAGTCAGAAATGAATCGCATCGGGCAGCCAGATCTAGCGCTGCCACTCTTCGCGCAACCGGCGCAGCGTCTTCACGCCGTCCTTGCCCCACAAGCCCTTTCCGGAGCCCGCCAGGCCGAGGAGTGATTTTTGCCGCAATCCATCCGCCGCGCGGCCAACGGGAACGATTGCGGCAATCGGACGCCCGTGTCGCGTGAGAATGGTCGCGCTCCCTCGCTCCGCTTCGGCCAACAGAGTCGCGAATTGGCTGGATGCATCTTGGATATCTATTCGGTTCGATCGAGACATACTTGGCCAGTACAGATTGCCGTCAACCCATAAAACATCACATTAATACTTCGTCGCCCCAATCGCTAGCCTGAAGATCGACTCTGACCCCTTTCAATTCTTTACCTACACTAGGCCAAAGTGTTGCCGGCTGCCACTGTTGCTCGATGGTATTGATATCTTCACCCGCTTTGACATTGCAAAGGAACGAAAGCCTAATTTCGAGCTTCCGTTCCACCGCCTCTGCCAACCGGCGGTGCACCTCGCGGAACTCTGTTGGTTTGCTCTTGCGATATGGGCGCCCCGCAAGAAGATTTGCGACGTTGCGGCGATAGTGTTTGCGCGGCCGGTCCGCGCCTTCTGCTGCCTTTCCGACATACCGAAAGCAGCTCCGGTCGAATGCAGGGTTGGGCGTCACTTTTACTTCTAGCGATGCAGGGATCGGATAAAGTTGATCAAATCCCAGATGTCGTCGGCTCTCAGCACAGTCTTCCATGCCGGCATGACTTCTCCTCCATTGGCAATCAGATACTCCAGTACCCCGTCCGGGAAATAAGGAAGCGGCGCAATCTCAGTCAAATCCTCTGGGCGTCTCGGAAGAGATGCGGCCACCGGGCCGTCCCCGCGTCCTTCGGCACCATGGCATGCTTCGCAGTAGTGATGAAACAGTTGTCTTCCCCGATTGATCGATTGCAAAGAGCGTGGAATGGGGTTTGGCGCGACCGCTGCCCTCAGGAGGTCCAAGTAATAGATCCCAATGCCAGCGCACACGACCAAAGCAGCGGCCACGACCCATGCCATTCTGACTTTTCTAAACAGATTGTTGAGAGTCACTTTGTCGTAGCGCTGCGTCGCAACTGGCACGCTTCGAATTGCGACCGGACGTGCAGGACTGGGACTAGTTCTGCACCGGGTACACTTTGAGTTACCCCATATCCCATCTGCGCTCCGTGTTCTTGTGACGCCCAACGTTCGCGTTTTGCCGCGCCGTACTGAGCGCGTAGCGGCGAAGTGTAGGTGTCGGTCAACAACGCGCTGTTAGAGCGCAAGATTTCCAAGATCGGCAGCCGAAACGTTGCCTTATTGCTTAATCGCACGATCAACAACTGCGCATCTCCCACTTTGAGCGTAAGCGGTGAGTACTTCGGTAAAGCCGCAATATAGCGCTCCCGTTCCTTGGCGCTTCTTGCATACCTCGGTTTCTGCCTCCGTTGGCTTGTGGAGGAACTCAACAGAAGCCGCGCCAGTAATGCGATTGAGTCGGAAAGCGGTTGCGGTTGCGGTGGGTGGATAATCACTGTATGTCGTTTCCAAACTCGCCCAGAGTTCAGTGGAGGTATTTCGGTCGACTCGATAATTCGCGCTTCGATCCACTGAGTAAAGCGTGCCTTTGCTGGATTCATACGCGAACGAAATTTGAGAACTCGTGCCGTCTGGACGGTTTAGGTTACAAGACAGATAAATCTCTCCGCTACTTGCGACAGTGGTCGGTGCTGGTCCCACAGCGTCGCAAGCATCAAGAAATCGCTTCGCAAGGTAAACAGGAGTGGCCTTGTCTGCCTTCAAAGCCAGGTAGGGATCCGCAGAGGCGAGGAAAGTCTTGGCCTCCCTCGCCATGCAGCCTGACAGTCCTGTTTCGATACGTGCCCAATCAGCGTCGCTGCGGGGAGCAGATTTGGTTTCCAGTTTTGCTTTGGCTACTAGTTCGTTTGCGGTTTTTTTAAGCGTTCCAGCCTCGATTACCTCAATCAGGTAGGACCGATTGGTCTTGGTGGGCCAGATGGAATCTCGAAGCACGCCTGCTATTGCGATTGCTAAGGCCAGCGTAAGCCACCCGCCAAGTGGCATGGGGCCAAGCCTTTTGGTAATGATTTCACTTAGCTTCACCGCGTACTTCTCCAGTGGAATCCGCTCATTGGAAAAGGATGGCGGATAGCTGGGCTTTCGGTCTCCGGTGCGTCCATATCTTGCGCCCAACGTTTGTGATTAGGGGCGCGAGCCGCATGGCGAGCGCCCCTCTCGAATGCACGGTTTGAGCGCATGGCTAGTGGCGTCCGAAAGAGGTTTTCTCCACCAGAAGTAGGGCCTGGGCGAGTTGCTTTTGTAGCTCCTGAATACCGGGAACCGAAAATACGACATCCACGAAAGAGCCGTCATCCTTTTTCAAGCGAACCCCTGGCATTCCGTTGTCGTGAGCGAAAGCGCGGAAGGAAGTGACGAGATGAGCGCCAGTGGTGTTGCCGAACTCGATAGGCATCGGGAGCTCCTAGTAGAAAGCGCTCTAACGTAAGATCATTACGATTTCTGCGGCGTATCACGACCACTGACAAAAAGAATACCCGGAGAAACAGGGGATTGCGAGTAGCACGGCCATGTTAGATCGCGGGTTTACGGGTAAGCGCCTGATTTACGATCGATTGTGCGCCCGCGCCATCCACCCAAACCGCCGCTCGCCCAGTTCAAACGCGCCCTGCACGATGAGCGCGAGCGCCGCCGCGGGAATCGCGCCGGCGAGCATGGTCGCGTTGTCGTTGAGCGCGAGGCCGGAGACGATGCGCTCGCCGTAGCCGCCGGCGCCGACGAAGGCGGCGATGGTGGCGGTGCCGACATTGATCACGGCGGAGGTCTTGATGCCCGCGAGGATGGAGGGCATGGCGAGAGGGATCTCGATGCGCCGGAGCCGGTCCTGCTTGGAGAGGCCGAGGGCGAGCGCCGCCTGGCGCATGCCCTTCCCGATCGCGTCCAGTCCTGTGTAGGTATTGCGCACAATGGGCAGCAGCGCATAAAGGAATAGCGCGATCAGCGCCGGGACCGTGCCGATTGTTCCGAGAAGTGCGATGAGGAAAGCAAACAGCGCGAGAGACGGGATGGTCTGGATGACGCCGACCACGCCGAGCACAACTTGGGTCATCGCTTTTACTTTTTGAGAAAGAATTCCCAACGGAACCCCAACGGCAATGCTCGCCGCCAGGGAGACGAACACCAGCACCAGGTGCTCGCTGGTGAGGCGCCAGAAATCGGGACCGAACAACACGTCCAGAAATTTTCTTTCCATTCTCTTCGTGCTTTCCGTGCCGGAATCCAAGAGCGCTGCAGCCTCGGCGAAACTCCTGCCCTGCAGTTCCGCTGCGGCATTCAGGCGAATCATCGTCTTCTCATCGATGCGCCGCTCCAGCTTCTGCAGCCTCGCCCAGGCCTCGGGAAAGCGCTTGGGCACGTCCAGCCGGTAAAGCAGCACGGCGTCGTAGCGCGGAAAGAATTTGCGGTCGTCTTCGAGCGTGCGCAGGCTGAAGCGCTCGATCTTGGCGTCCGTCGTGTAGATGTCCATCACGTCGATGCGGCCGGCCGCGATCGCCTCGTAGGCAAGGCCGTGGTCGAGGCCCGAAGGCGTGGCAAGCGCCAGCCCGTAGGCCGCCTTGAGCCCCGGCCAGCCGTCGGCACGGCCGATGAATTCCTGCGACAGGCCGAGCTTGAGCGCCGGATGCTTCGCGAGGTCGCCGAGCGAGCGCACGCCGAGCGCCTGCGCGCGCTCCTCGCGCATCGCCAGCGCATAGCTGTTGTTGAAACCGAGCGGCACCGCGGCGCCAAACCCCAGCGGCGCGAGCGCGCGATTCAACTCCGCGAGACCGGGATTGCCCTCGAGCTTGAGGATCTCCTTCGCGATGGTGCCGGTGTATTCGGGATAGAGGTCGATGGCGCCGGACTTGAGCGCCGCGTACAGAATGCCGGTGTTGCCCAGGCCAGGCCGGTGCACGGCATCGCCCGCGGTGCGGATCAGGATCTCGCCGAGGATGTAGGACTCAGTGAAGCGCTTGGAGCCGACGCGCAGCGGTTCAGCATTTGTCGTATTTGCCACCAGAAATAATCCCAGAGCCGCAAGAAAGCATTTCATGCGGCACGCTCGAGCTTTTTCGTCTCCGAATCGAGGAACTGCAGCGCCGCGAGATTCGCGTACAGACCGCCCTCCTTCATCAACTCGGCGTGACTGCCTTGCGCGACGATCGCGCCCCGGTCCATGACCACGATGCGGTCGGCGTGCTGCACGGTGGCGAGGCGGTGCGCGATCACGAGCGAGGTGCGGCCGCGCTCGAGCGCTTCGAGCGCCTGCTGCACCATGCGCTCGCTCGCCGCGTCGAGCGAACTGGTCGCTTCATCGAGCAGCAGGATCGGCCGGTCGGCGAGCAGGGCACGGGCGATGGACAGGCGCTGGCGCTGCCCGCCCGAGAGGGTCACGCCGCGCTCGCCGAGCACCGTATCCATGCCCTGCGGCAGGCGGTGGATGAATTCCAGCGCAAAGGCCTGCTCGCAGGCGCGCTCGGCCTCTTCGCGGCTCGCTTCCGGCCGGCCGTAGCGCACGTTATCGAGCACACTGGCGGCGAAGATCACCGGATCCTGCGGCACCACCGCCACCAGGCGCCGCAGCGCGGCGGGATCGAATTCGCGCAGGTCGGTGCCGCCGATGCGCACTGTCCCCGCCTGCGGATCGTAAAAGCGCAGCAGCAGCGCGAGCACGGTGGTCTTGCCCGCGCCCGAGGGCCCCACCAGCGCCACGCGCTCGCCCTGCGACAGGCGCAGCGAGAAGCGATCGAGCGCGGCCGCGCCCGGCCGCGCCGGATAGGCAAAAGTGACCGCGTCGAACACGATCTCCGTGTGCACCGGGCGCGGCGCGGGCAAGGCAGGCGCGCCGATGGCCGGGCGGGTGTCGAGAATCTCCATCAGCCGTTCAGTGGCGCCGGCGGCGCGCTGCAATTCGCCCCAGACCTCGGATACCGCGCCGGCCCCGGTGGCAACCACGAAGGCGTAGAACACGAACGCCGAGAGTTCGCCCGCAGTCAGCCGCCCCGCGAACACGTCGTGACCGCCGATCCACAGAATGACCCCGACGGCGCAGAACGCGATCAGCATGACCGAGGCGATCAGGAACGCTTTCTGGCCGATGCGCGTGACCCCCGAGTCGTACGCGGCCTCGGCGTGGCGGCCGAAAGCGGCCCGGTCGGCCGCCTCGTGCGCGTAGGCCTGCACGGTGCGGATCTCGTGCACCGCCTCGTCGACGTAGGCAGACACGTCGGCGACGCGGTCCTGATTGTCGCGCGAGAGCTTGCGCACCCGGCGCCCGAGCAGCAGGATCGGCACCAGCGTGGCCGGGATGCCGAGCAGCACGAACAGCGCCAGCTTCCAGCTGACCACGAACATCATCACCGCCGCGCCCACCATCATCAGCAGGCTGCGCACGAACATCGACAGGCCGAAGCCGATCACCTGCTGCAGCAGCGCGGTGTCGTTGGTCAGCCGGGAGATGACTTCGCCGGTGCGCGTGGCCTCGAAATAGGCCGGCTCGAGGGCAAGGATGTGGTCGAACACCGTGCGGCGCAGGTCGGTGACGACGCGCTCGCCGATGCTCATCATCAGGTAAAAGCGCGCGAAGGTCGCGATCGAAAGCAGCGCCGCGACGCCGATCATCGCGGCGAGCGCCGCGTTCAGCAGTTGCGGGTTGGCGCTGCCGAAGCCATTGTCCACCACGTGCTTCAGGCCCTGGCCAAGCGCAAGTACGCAGCCGGCGGCCACCACCAGCGCGAGCAGCGCCGCCACGATCTTCAGGCGATAGGGTGCGATGAAACGCGCCAGGCGCAGTGCATGCCTCATGGGCACCTACTCTACCGCAGAGCCGGCCCGCTCCACCTCGACCAGGCAGTCGTAGAAGGTCGCCGCGCCGCCCAGGTCGGCGGTGCGCTGGGAGGTCAGGTCATTGGCATTGCGGCGGTCGCGTGCGAATTTCTTCCACCACACAGAGGGTGCGACCACCACGCTGCGGCGCGGCTTGTCGTTCACCCGCGCGCGCAGCGTGAAACTGCCTCTGTCGTTGAACACGCGGACCATGCCGCCATCGGCGATGCCGCGCTTTGCCGCGTCGTCCGAATGCATCTCCAGGCCGGGCTCGCCCTCTTCGTCGCGAAAGCGCGGCAGGTTGGCGAACGAGGAGTTGAGGAAGTTGCGCACCGGCGGCGACAGGAAACTCAGCGGATACTTCTGCGCCAGCTGCGGATTGCTCGAAGGCAGCTCGGCGGGCGGATTGTAAAAAGGCAGCGGATCGATGCCCTGTCCCAGGAGCGATTCGCTGTAGAACTCGCATTTTCCAGAGGGCGTATGGAAGCCGCCCCGCGCAAACGGCGCGAATTTCTCCGGCAGCGCAAGCCGCTGCCAGCCGTTCTGCTTGAGCGACTCCCAATCCATGCCCGCGAGGTTGGCGTGGCCCGAGCCGATCGCCTGGCGCGCGATGTCCTCGTCGGAATCCCGGAAGCAGGGCTCGGTGAACCCCATGCGCGCGGCAAGCCGCCGGAAGACTTCAGTGTTCGGTAGCGACTCACCGACCGGCGCAATCGCGGGATTATTCGCCAGCACGTACAGGTGCCCGTACGACTTGTGGATGTCGGTGTGCTCGAGCTGCGTGGTCGCCGGCAGCACGATGTCGGCATAGTCCGCGGTGTCGGTGAGAAAGGAATCCATCACCACGCAGAAGAGATCTTCCCGCGAGAAGCCGGCGATCACCTTGGCCGAGTCGGGACACACCGCGACCGGGTTGTTGTTGTAGACGATCACCGCACGCACCGCCGGCTCGGCCGCGGTGAGCGTATCGCCCAGCTTGGCATGATTGATGACCCGGGGGCGCGGCGATGGCATGAGGTCGGGGCGCTCGAGCGCGGCGTGGTCGAAGTTGTAGTTGTCCGCCGTGGTGAGGAGGATTCCGCCCGCTGCATCGCGCCAGGCGCCGGTGAGCGCAGGCAGGCAGGAGATGGTGCGCGCGGCGATGCCGCCCCCGGCATGGCGCTGCATGCCATAGTTGAGCCGAATCGCGGCCGGCTTCACGCTGCCGTAGTCGCGCGCGAGCCGCACCACTTCTTCGACGGTGATGCCGCAGATCTGCGCGGCCCATTCGGGGGGGTACTGTTTGAGCCTTTCCTTTAATTCTTCATATCCCAAGGTGTACTTCGAAACATAATCCTGGTCGATCAGGCCCTC
>Ga0315281_10012520_pt1 | contig 11542 bp, 10 predicted proteins | sample YL17G07_0_MG_FD_204540 | JGI IMG/M metagenome (GOLD analysis project Ga0315281, IMG submission 204540) | Sediment microbial communities from Yellowstone Lake, YNP, Wyoming, USA - YL17G07_0 | ecosystem: Environmental > Aquatic > Freshwater > Lake > Sediment | place: USA: Wyoming | collected... | reverse complement strand
GCGGCGTGACGTAATGGCTCGACGGATACACGGTATAGCGCGTCATCTTGTGCTGAATATGGCCGGTGAGCGGGTCGAACGTGGAGATGCTTTCCACCTCGTCGTCGAACAGGCTGACGCGCACCGCAGCTTCAGAACTCTCCGCAGGGAAGATATCCAGCACGTCACCGCGCACCCGGAACACTCCGCGCTTGAATTCCACATCGTTACGGTCGTACTGCATTTCAGTAAGGCGCTTGATGGCATCGCGCTGGGATAGTTTCTCACCCTGGCGCAAATGCAGGATCATGCCGTGGTAATCCACCGGGTCGCCGATACCGTAAATCGCCGAAACCGTCGCCACGATGATCGCATCGTCCCGCTCCAGCAAAGACTTGGTGGCGGACAGCCGCATCTGCTCGATATGCTCATTGATGCTGGAATCTTTCTCGATGAACAAATCGCGCGAAGGTACGTAAGCTTCGGGCTGATAGTAATCGTAATAGGAGACGAAATACTCCACCGCATTTTCTGGGAAAAACTCGCGCATTTCGGAGTAGAGCTGCGCGGCAAGGGTCTTGTTGGGCGCCATGACCATGGCCGGCCGCCCAAGCTGGGCTATGACGTTGGCCATGGTGTAGGTCTTGCCGGAGCCGGTCACGCCGAGCAACGTCTGGTATGCCAGCCCGTCATTTATCCCTTCCACCAGCTTTTCAATCGCGGCAGGCTGGTCCCCGGCCGGCTGAAAAGGCTGGTGAAGTTTGAACGGGCTATTGGGAAAAGTGACGATCACGGGTAAAATTGCGAATTATTTTGAACCCAAGATTTTAGCATGCCGGTACCTCGCCGCGATGCCGAAGCAACTCAAGGACAGTATTTTGGAACTCTCACGTCGTGTTCAGGCGATCAAGCCCTCCCCCACCCTGGCCGTCACCGCGCGCGCCGCAAAGCTCAAAGCAGAGGGCAAGGACATCATCGGACTGGGCGCCGGCGAACCTGATTTCGATACGCCGCAACACATCAAGGACGCGGCCATTGAGGCGATCCGCCAGGGCTTCACCAAATACACGGCAGTGGGCGGAACCCCAAGCCTGAAGCTTGCCATCGCCGCCAAATTCAAGCGTGACAACGACTTGGAATACAGCGCCAAACAAATCCTGGTTTCGTGCGGCGGCAAACAAAGCTTTTTCAATCTGGTGCAGGCATTCATCAACCCCGGCGACGAGGTGATCATCCCCGCCCCCTACTGGGTCTCCTACCCCGACATCGTACTGCTCGCCAGCGGCAAGCCGGTGATCGTCGAAGCCGGCATCGAACAAGGCTTCAAGATCACCCCGGCGCAACTGGCTGCGGCCATCACCGCCCAAACCAAAATGGTGGTGTTGAACAGCCCAAGCAACCCCACCGGCGCCGTCTACACGCTTAATGAACTGACTGCGCTGGGAGAAGTACTGCGCCAACATCCGCAAGTGCTGATCGCCTCCGACGACATGTACGAGCATATCAGCCTCACCGACCAGCCCTTCGTCAACATCCTCAACGCCTGTCCCGACCTGTATCCACGCACCATGGTACTGAACGGCGTATCCAAGGCCTACTCCATGACCGGCTGGCGCATCGGCTACGCCGCCGGGCCGGAGGCCATCATCACTGCCATGGAAAACGTACAGTCCCAGAGCACCTCCAACCCCACCTCCATTTCACAAGTAGCAGCCGAAGCCGCGCTGAACGGCGACCAGGCCTGCATCGAACCCATGCTCAAAGCATTCCGCGAGCGGCACCTGTACGTCGTAGCAACACTCAACCAGATGCCGGGAGTAAGCTGCCTGCCAAGCGGCGGCGCGTTTTACGCCTTCCCCGACGTACGTCCTGCGATCCATGCGCTGCATGCGAAAGGCACGCTAAAGGACACAAGCGACGTGGCATTCAGCGAGTATCTGCTGGAAAAAGCAGGGGTTGCCGTAGTGCCCGGATCAGCCTTTGGCAGCGAGGGCTACATGCGGCTTTCCTTTGCCACTTCCATGCAAAATCTCGAAAACGCACTCGCCCGCATCCAGGCCGCGTTAGCCTGATTTCCGGAAGAGTTCTGCACTCCGAGGTAACAAGTCTTAGGTTGACCAACTGCAAGCTAAGCCTTATTATGTGCACCTTCACAATTCCCTGATAGCTCAGTTGGTAGAGCGACGGACTGTTAATCCGCAGGTCCCTGGTTCGAGTCCAGGTCGGGGAGCCAAAATATTAAAGGGTTACCGTTTGATCGGTAGCCCTTTTTCAATTCTGGCAGTCTGTATAAGGCTACCAATACAGGAAACAGCCCATGAGCACTCTGCCCAAATGTCCAAAATGCAACTCGGAATTCACCTATGAAGACGGCAACATGCTTGTCTGCCCGGAATGTGCGCACGAGTGGCCGAAAGCGGCAGCGGAGAACACCGACGAGCGGCGCGTCGTATGTGATGCCAATGGGAACGAGCTCCAGAATGGCGACTCCGTGGTGGTGATCAAGGATCTGAAGGTCAAAGGGTCGTCCCTGGTGGTCAAGGTTGGGACCAAGGTGAAGAATATCCGTCTGGTGGAAGGCGATCACGATATCGACTGCAAGATCGACGGAATTGGCGCGATGCAGCTGAAATCCGAATTCGTGAAAAAAGCGTAGTAGGCGAGTCAATAATTAAAAACACTGCTGCGCATGAAAAAAGCCTATTGCCAACCTCCGGCGGATACATAACAATACAAGCTCCAATTTCTACAACCCAAGGGAGATAGCCGCATGAACCGCAAAGAACTGATTGATGCACTAGCTGGAAAAACTGGAAGCACCAAAGCAGATGCAGACCGTAACATTGCTGCACTGATTGAGATCATCTCGGCTACGCTCAAAAAGGGCGACAATGTGGCGCTGGTCGGTTTCGGAACCTTTGAAGTTCGCAAGCGCGCTGCACGCAATGGCCGCAACCCATCGACCGGTGCAGAGATCAAGATTAAAGCCTCCAAGCAGCCTGCCTTTAAAGCCGGCGCCACACTGAAAGCCATAGTAAACGGCACTAAAAAATAACGTCCTGCTCTGGTTGCACATCCAGCCCTGGTTAGCCTGCTGACTGGGGCTTTTTCTTGCCTGCTACTTCCGTACCAGATCTGCCAACCTTCCCGATAGGACTTCCCAAGAGCTTGACTTCCAAGGTCTCGGTTCCAGGCTGGTTTCCAGTTGTGGCTCTGGCTCAAGAAGGATAACCAAGACGCAACTCCTTTGCCCTAGACCTTCATTTTCACGATATTTCACCGATAATAAAGCGTGCGGTACTTTGTCACAGAGACGGAATCATGCGAAAAAAAATCAGTGTTCGTGACTTGAAGCTAGGGATGTTCGTGGACGAGCTCTGCGGGAGCTGGATGAATCATCCATTCTGGAAATCCGCATTCACGCTGTCGGAGCAGAAGGATCTCAAGGCGCTTCAGGAATGCGGTATCGACGAAGTGTGGATCGATTCCTCAAAGGGGCTCGACGTTGCAGCGAAGGTCGTGCCTGCATCCGATGCGAAGCCAAAGGCAGAGGAAGCGCCTCCCCAGCCTGCCGCAGAAAAAGAGAAGCCCGTGGTGCGCGTCTCCCTGGATGAGGAACTAGACCGTGCTCGCAAAATCCAGGCCAAAGCAAAACAGGCCGTCATCTCGATGTTTAATGAAGCGCGCATGGGAAATGCCCTGCATGTCGGGGAAGCGGCAACGCTGGTGGATGAAATCAATCAGTCCGTTGCACGTAATCCGGGCGCGATGCTTAGTCTGTCCAAGCTCAAGAACAAGGACGACTATACCTATCTTCATTCAGTTTCGGTATGCGCACTCATGCTGGCATTGGGTCGCCAGCTTGGCGTGCAGGGTGAGGCGCTTAAGTCGCTGGGGATGGCCGGGCTGTTGCATGACGTGGGAAAGGCGGTCATCCCCGAAGAAGTGCTCAACAAACCAGGGCGTTTGACTGATGAAGAATTTGACATCGTCAAAGGCCATTCGCTCAAGGGATGGGAAATACTCAAGACGTCCTATGGCGTTGACGATATTGCGCTGGATGTGTGCCTGCACCACCATGAACGTATGGATGGTACGGGCTATCCGGATAAGTTGCCTGGGAGTGAGTTAGCCCTGCACGTCAAAATGGGGGCCGTGTGCGATGTGTACGACGCGGTTACCTCTGACCGATGCTATAAACAAGGGTGGGCGCCTGCCGAGGCGCTGCACAAGATGGCTGAATGGAAGGGCACTCATTTTGACGAGCACGTGTTCCAGGCTTTCGTCAAAATGGTGGGAATTTATCCCGTGGGCACGCTGGTCAAGTTGAAATCAGGGCGCCTGGGTGTCGTGACAGACCAATCGGAGAAGAGCCTTTTAACACCCAAGGTGAAGGTGTTTTTTTCCAGCAAATCAAAGGAACCCATTTTCATGCAGATCGTCGATCTCGCGCTCGTGAAAGACGGCATAGAAAGCGTGGAAAACCCCAGCGTTTGGGGATTCGATATAAAAAAAATAACAGGTGTATGAGGTGGCCGAAGGCTGCTCATACAGAGCTAAGGCGTCATGAAGACCTTGATCGCGTTTGTTTCAGCAGTGGCAATGATGCTATGCCAGAATTCCTTCTGTGCGGCAGCCGATGAGGGTGGCAGCACCCTTTATAGATGCAAAAACGAAGCAGGTAAATTCACCTTTCAAGGTAAACCCTGCCCAGATAACGCAACTACACTTTCTTCCTGGAAAGATGACACCCCTAAAAAGCCCCCTGCCCTGCCTAAAATTCAACAACCGCCCCCTCAACAAGCCCCTCAACCAACCCCAACGTCTTTTTCCATGAGATTGACGAATGGTGCTTACCTGACCCAGGGGTCGGCAAATTCAGTCCCGCTTGTTTTCCATGTCGATACGGGTGCGACTTATGTCAGCATTCCTCAGGAAATAGCTGATAAAGCAGGGATGAAATGCATGAAGCAGAGTCGCTCCGACACAGCTAATGGAATGATCACGGTGTGCGAGTCTGTCATTAATAAAATGACCTTCGGGGTTTTTTCAATTCAGAATGTAACGGCAATGATCATGCCGAATCTAAAGCAACCCCTGCTTGGAATGAATGTACTTGCGGGGTTCCATGTCGAACAGTCTGATGGCCTCATGAAGATTACCAATACGCATTGATTATTAGCTGTCGCCCTGCACCAGCCCAAAATTCTTGGCAAACCATTGCGCCCGTTGTTGCAGGGTATGGTGCCGGCAAGTATGTTCGCGCACGGCATGGCGGTGATGGGTCAGATCCGTTTGCTGGAGGGCATCGATTTTCTCCGCCAACTGGTCCAGCGTATGAAAGGCGAAAGGTCGTGCCGCCGGGTCGGGGTACAGCAGTTCCAGTTCAGGACGATAATCGGTCAGCACCACGCCCCCCGCGGCGGCGATATCCAGCACTTTCGGATTGACCGTGGATGAGACCTGCATGAAATTCAGATTCAAATTGATGCGCGATCGGCGGTAGAGCGTCGGTAGTTCGGCGGAATCGAGCAACCCTTTGAAACTGCGCGTCGTTACCCCTTCCACTTTGAGCCAATCATCGTCGCCATAGACGGAAATTTCCACACCTTCCCGCACCAGCCGTTCAATCGCGGCGATCCTGAAAGCACCGCTCACAGCCATTTCCAGCAAATAACGCAAATAATAAGCATGGGCCGGGAATGCCGGAACAAGCATCGCGATTGCATCCTGAATGTCCCGGTAGTGCTGCATCAGGTACCCGTGTAGCAGCTCGTATCCTCGGGCCTGATCCAGGTCCTTGGCCAAGGCCGGTGCATTGCCGCCGAGATCGCGCAGCACGCGCCCCAGGTGCCGGAGGTTGGCGTGCAGGTCCTGCAGCCGGCTTTGGCCGACGAATGACACGCTGATGTCCTGCGCTATCCCCGACTGTGCACCCGCTTCGACGAATGCCGTGCGCGCGCCGGGAGGCAGCCACTCCGCTCCTTGCGGTAACAAGGCCAGTATGTCCCGCGCGAAGCCGAAGGAGCGCGCTTTACCACGGGGATGGCGCAAATCGATGAAGGTGGCGAGGTTGGGCACGTCCCACCACCACATCGCCGTGTTGCCCTGGATCAGGGCTTCGGGCTGCGGGTAGGCCGTGGGGTCTTCGGTCTCGAACAGGGAGCGGTTGCGCGTGACGACGAGTCGGCTGGGCGAACTCGCCAATCCTAGCTGCGCTGCCCGGCGCTCGGCGGCAGTCCACACGCCATGTCTGTCCGGCACGCGCAGCAATTGAGTCTTCAACCCGAGGCGATGAAAGCACTGTGCCAGGTCGTCGAAAATAGCGCAGCACGGGCTCACCACCGTCACATCATAGGCCGCCGCCGGTGCACGCGCTTGCGCGAATTCGTGGGTGATGCGTGCTGCATCCTGCACGCCTTGCCGCATGGCGGCATAAAAATCGCGGTGGTTTGTCGTGCTGGCAGTATCCACGAAGTGCAGCGTACCGTCGGGGTGATGCAGGCGATCCACCAGTTCCGCGGTGCATTCGCGCAGGGATATCTCGCGCGCAATGGGAGATGCTGCCGGCACCAGAAATAGCCGCAAGCGGCCGCCTGCCAGCGCTGCCGAAAAGTCGTGACAGCACAGCACCGCAACGCACGCTGCCACCTCGCACTCCACCACCAGGATGCGGGCGCAAGGCAAGTTCAAGAGTTGCAGGATTTTGCTGCCGTCACCTATGCCCAGCAACACCACGGTGTCTTCGGGTTTCAGGACGGGTGTGAGCCAATCCGGTTCCGGCCCATCAAGGCGAAAAACGGCTGCGGAAGGGTCTTGGAAGCGTGCGATGCAGGCGGCGGATCGCGTGTCAAACAGATCAAACGCGCGTCGGTTGAGGATGAATATGGGGTTGTCGGCAGGCATGGGGGCAATATATATCACAACCCGCCCTAAAAATCGCGGCCGACCACCCTACGGCGAACCCGACTTCATCGCAGCCTTGTTCTGAAACATGGCGGTATCGGCTTTAGACATCAAGGCTTCCAGTCGATTGCCGTCTTCCGGGTAGACGGCAACGCCTATGCTTGCCGTAACAGAAAGGTCACCATGAAAAGGTTTGGCAATGACTTGCTGAATCTCGTCGGTAATGCGCTGCACTTCCGCCACATGATGAATACCTGTCAGCAACACTCCAAATTCGTCTCCACCCAGACGGGCTGCCATATCCGATTCCCGGATGACGGATGAAATCGCCTTGGCAACATGTACCAACGCGAGATCGCCCACGATGTGACCGAAGGTGTCGTTGATTTCTTTAAAGTTGTTCAGGTCGATATAGCATAACGCCAGTTTTTGCCCGGCACGATGCGCTGAGAGCAGTTGTTTGCTGACATAGGGCAGGAAAGAATTGCGATTGGGCATGCCTGTCAACGAGTCGTTGTAGGCCAGATTTTTAACTTCCTCCTCAGCACTTTTCCGGAGTTCAATCTCCTTTCTGAGGCGCCGTTGCACAGCGAGCAATGCCAGCGCCACCAGCAAGACCGCACCGCAGATGATGCTAACAATAACAACCAATTTTCGTAAGTTTGCTACTTCATGCGGAGGATTTGGATTGTAGATGAAACCCTCCAGAGAATAATTTTCATCGGCCATACCAACCTTAACGAAGGTATCTGCCATATGCTTCCAGCGCCCGGGATTCATGTGGCCGATCTCAATCAGATCCGGCAAGATCAGCGGGCGCATGGCATTGGCTTCAAACTGCAAATGTTCGCGTGACTTGGCCACCTTGTACTTATTGATCAGCACATCGATCAATTCCGCAGGGTGATCCATGGCATAGTGCCAGCCACGTATCGTAGCCCGTCTGAATGCCTCAACTCGTGCGGGGTGTTGTTTCAGCTCCTGTTCGCTGGTAAACAGGATGTCACTGTAAAAATCGACCCCATAGCTGCTCGGATTAATGACGACAAAAGCAACCTTCTGTTGTTGCAAGAAGTAAGGCTCGTTGGTCAGGTAGGAATTGAATGCTGCCACTTTTCCCGCTGCAAGATCGCCTATATCGTAGCTGCTGGGCAGGATTTTGATGGCATCGGCATTGATGCCCTCGTTCAGAAACATGGTATGAAAATCGGCATCGGTCACGGCATCCATCAGCATGACCTTCTTGCCAACCAGATCATGCGGCGACTGGATGCCTGCATCTGCCCGTGCCAGAAGAACCGAGGGGGAGTGCTGGAAAATGGCCGCCAATGCCACCAATGGCTTTCCCTTCAAGCGCTCATAAAGCAGCTCACTATTAGCTTCGGCATATTGAGCACGCCCAACCAGCACTTCCTGAACCGGGGTTCTGCCAGGCGCACCCTCATGCAGTCGCACGTCAAGGCCTTCTTCCCGATAGTAGCCTTGCTCGATGGCCGCATAGTACCCGGCAAACTGAAATTGATGCTTCCAGCGCAACTGGAAATCGATTACCTGCAGCGCATCGTTGGCAGCCGCATCCCTACTGCCCGCGAGCGGCGGGATCAGTAATAACACCAGCAACATCCAGTGCCGTATGGGCAAGTACTTCAAGATTGATATTCCCGCGATTTTTTGTCTTTTACGAGAGAATTTCATGTTAGCAGTTTTTCATCTGCCGAGTGCTGATGCAACCCTTGTTGGTACGTATTTAAATACAGTCCCCTACGCCCGCGCCACCGGCAGTTCGTCCCAGCACGTCGTATAACTCGGCGTCTTGTTACCCCGCTTCATCGACCATGCCCTGGCCGACCCCAAACCCGCGATCCCCACTCCCAGGGTATTGCGACCGAAACGCCGGTTGATCGCGTCCAGCACGTTCATCAGGGGTGCGCTCCGGGCGTTATCTGCCACGTTCACGAACAGGTCCACAGGAGCGTTGCCTCTGGGGGCAATCTCCACCAGATTGACCCCTGCCTTGGCGTAGCAGAAACCAGGCTTGTAGATGCGCTTCAATCCGGCCAGCGCGGCCTGGGTGAGGCGCAGCGTGTCGTCCGTGGCCTCGGCTAACGGCACCGTGATGCCTCGACTGTATTGCAATTCATTCGGTTTGAAACGGCTGGTCTCGACGAAAACCTGGATGGCCGCTGCCTCGGAGCCTTGGCGGCGCAACTTTTCAGCGGCGCGGGTAGTGTGCAGCGTGATCGCTTCGCCCAATTCGTCGAGCGTGAAGACGGTCTGCCCAAATGACCGCGATGACCTGATCTGCTGTTTGGCGGGTGCAACATCGTCCAGCTCCAGGCACGAGACCCCGCGCAACTCGTACACGGTACGTTCAAGCACCACCGAAAAATGCTGGCGGATACGCCCCGGTTCAGCATCGCGCAGATCACGCACCGTATCTATGCCCAGTTCGTTTAAGGCGACCGTGAGGCGGCGCCCCACTCCCCACACCTCGCTGACTTTAATCTCCGCCAGCAACGAGTCCAGATTTTCCGATGCCAGCGTAGTGAGGTCGCACACGCCATTCCACACCGAGCGTTTTTTTGCCACGTGGTTAGCCAGTTTCGCCAGGGTCTTGCTCGGGCCGATCCCTACGCACACCGGCAGGCCCACCCACTGCTTCACTCGGTGTCGGATTTCCTGAGCATACTCGGTGAGGTTGATGTACCGAAAACCCGATAGATCGAGGAAACATTCGTCGATGCTGTAAATCTCCTGATGGGGGCTGAACTGCGCCAGCACGCCCATAAAACGGTTGCTCATGTCCCCGTACAGCGCGTAGTTGCTTGAGAATGCCAGGATGCCATGCTGCCTGGCCAAGTCGCGCAGCTTGAACCACGGCACCCCCATCGGCACACCAAGCGCTTTAACCTCTGCGCTTCTGGCAACGACGCACCCGTCGTTATTGGAGAGCACGACGACAGGCTTGCCTTCCAGATCGGGCCGGAACAAACGCTCGCAACTCACGTAGCAGTTGTTGACGTCCACCAGCGCGATACGGGGCCTGAAGGACGCCAGCGGGGATGTCGGCATTTGGGCCGCCAGAGGGTCAGAGCTTGTGCAGGACGCGCGTCACCACGCCCCACACGGATAGCTCCTGCCCCGCACCGATGATGATTTCCGGGTAGTCGGGATTCTCGGACAACAGGCGCACCGTCGTCGCAGTCTTGCGCAGGCGCTTGACAGTGAGCTCCCCATCGATAATAGCGACGACCACGTTGCCATCAGCCGGGTCGAGCGAGCGGTCCACAATGAGCTCGTCCCCATCGTGAATGCCGGCGTTAAGCATCGACCAGCCTGAAACGCGGATGATGAAGGTCGCCTCGCGATGCAGGATCAAATGCTCGTTGAGATCAATGCCGCCCTCAATGTGATCATCCGCCGGGCTCGGAAAACCAGCCGGCACCAGATGCGACATAACGGGCAAGGTGATGCGTGGAGTATCCCAAGCGACAGGGACAGGATCGAACGTGATGGTTTCGCCCCGACGAGGGGCGTGCGTGGACTGCTGGCGCTTGCAGGCCTCCAGGTATGACACTACCACCCCGACCCGGCTTTCCGGGACGCGTATGGGCCGGGTGGGTTCACCATATGAACCGCCCGGCTTACGGCCGGCACCAAGGCGTGCACCGCCGCGAAAAGACTTGATAGGCATGGTTGTATGAATTTCGTACAGTAATCAAATAAAGGATAGCACAAGCTGGAGATGGGTGCTATGCAGAAAAAGAAAGCAGCTTTAGTGATTGAACGACAAGCGTAAAAAAAGCCGCTGGTGGGCAGTTAACCCAGCAGCGGCGGCACGCACTACAACAGGTTTATTCCATTGGAAGCTTGCGTGCTTTCCAGTCAGGGAAGCCGTCACGGTACCAGTTGACGTTCTTGTAGCCGTTCTTGGCCAGAACAACCGCTGCTTTGTAGGACTTGAAGCAGGTGCCGGAATTGCAGAACACCACGATCACGGCATTCTTGTCCTTCAGCTTGGCCATGTCGAACTTGTCCTGGCTGGCATCGAAGTCAGCCGCCTTGGCGCTTTTCTCCGGATCATAAGGAACGGAGATCGCACCTTTGATACTGCCTTCACCAAACTCGGAAGCCTTGCGCGTATCGACGAGCATGGCGCCTTTCGCTTGCAGATCCTGGACAGCCTTTGCATCAACCAGTTTGACGCCGGCAGGTGCAGTGGCAGGTGTCTCAGGGTGCGCGTCGGCGGCATAGGCAGCACCGGTTGACGCCAAAAAACCAAGGGTGATAAAAGCAATGGATAATTGTTTGATGCTGTTCATGGTTCGAGCTCCTTACGAAATTGAAAATCGAGTACTGCTGATGAATTAACGCACGAGTAATGAACCGGCTGACATGGCCACAACATTCTTAACCGTGTCAAAGAGGGGTTCATCTGGACGCAGGGTGCGTTGCAAATCAGGACCATGACGGGACACTGAAACTGGCGATTTGCGGAAATCAGAGTCTCAGCAGAAACAACAAACGGCCTGGAAGGCCGTTTGTTGGGTTATCGTGGGGTGGCTGATGGGACTCGAACCCACGACAACTGGAATCACAATCCAGGACTCTACCAACTGAGCTACAGCCACCATTGAACTGGCATGCCCGACAGGAA
>Ga0315281_10012519_pt1 | contig 11543 bp, 14 predicted proteins | sample YL17G07_0_MG_FD_204540 | JGI IMG/M metagenome (GOLD analysis project Ga0315281, IMG submission 204540) | Sediment microbial communities from Yellowstone Lake, YNP, Wyoming, USA - YL17G07_0 | ecosystem: Environmental > Aquatic > Freshwater > Lake > Sediment | place: USA: Wyoming | collected... | reverse complement strand
TGACTAAGAGTTCTGAAGAGCTCAAAAAGAAAATGCAAACCCTTTCGAGCTTAACATTTGAAAATGTTAAGATGAATGCGGCCAAAATGTATGAAGAGTTCAATAAAACTGGTAAAACAACTTCTGCAATTAGCGGTCAAATATTGACTAGCTTTGAAGATATAGAAAAAGAAAAGTTTGGTCAAAATATTTCTTCTGGGTTTAACGTACTAGGTGGAAGTTTCGATGATATAGGAAAAGGTATAGGAGGACTCACAGACGGTCTTGGCAGTCAACTTGGCGGCGCAATAGGTGAACTTATGCCTGCTTTAGGTCCGTTGGCAAGTTTAATCGGCGAAGGCTTGGTTAAAGCTGTAGGTAAAGCATTCGAGCAGATATCAAAGTTAAACGAAATGATAGTTGGTTTAACCCGTTCCACAGGAGGCATGGTTAAAGCTTCTATGTTGGGTACTGATCAGTTCGGAAACGTTAAAGGAACGATGCACTCTTTGCAAACCGAAGTTCTTGGTGCAAACGTTAGTATGGAACAATTCGGCGAAGCTATTAACGATTTGATGACAAACGGTATGGGTCCTATTGCTGGTGTTGCGAAGATTGGAGCTGGAGACCTGAAGAAATATGGATTAGAAGCTGCACAATTTAGTAAATTATACGGTGCAGATATTAGCGGTTCTGTACGCAATATGTTTATGGATTTTAGAAAGCCGATAGGAGAAATTACCGATTCTATTGACAATGCAGCTATGAAAATTGATGCTGCTGGCTTGTCGGTAAAAGAGTTTGTTAAAAATCTTCAAGATGTTACCGATATGTCTGGTAAACTTTATTTCAAAGACGGAATAGAAGGTATGGAACAGTTGGCTGAAACAGCCACACGCTTAGGCACAAGTGTAAGTGCTTTGACTGATGGACTACAGGATTTAAACAGTTTGACAGATTTATATACCAAACAGCAAAAGGCTGCAGCTATGGGTATGCATAATCTTGGCCGTAATATGGCTAAGATCTTTGCGTTGAAACAAGCTGGTAAGTCTGGCGAAGCTGCTAATTTACAATTAGCTTCTGCAGCAAAAGATTTGTCACAATTTATGGATAAGCAGGGAAAGATTTCTCAACAAGGTATTGCAACAGCTCAAGGAATGGGAATGAGTGCAGACGATGTTAAAAATATTGAAAGATTAACTGCTGGTGCAAAAGCTGCTGGAGTAAGTATGGATAAGTTCATGGGTCCGTTAAAGAATTTGACAAAAGAAGAACAGAAAGCAGTTAAGTTAGAGAAAAAGAAAAATCAAACTCTGAAAGAACGCTGGGACATTGCTACCGGAACGTTTATGCAATCATTTATTGATCCCATTGCAAATCTTTTAGCTCCAGTTTTAGATAGTTTAATGTCAGCATTTGAAGGAATTATGTCTGTATTATCAGTTCTTGGAAAGGTAATAATGACTATTGTAACAACAGTTTTCAAACCAATTGCTGGATTCTTTTCTGGAATATTTGATACTTTAGGAGAAGTATTTGGTGACTTAGGTGATAAATTATCCAATCTTTGGAGTAAAATCGAGCCTGTATTTTCTGCTATTGGCACTGCTTTAAGTACGGTGGGATATTATATAGGAAAATTTCTTATGGTACCTTTGAAAATAATAGGAAAAGTAATAGGGTGGGTTATTGATGCACTAAGTTGGTTGATAGATAAAATAAAACCTGTATTTACATTTCTTGGTGATGCATTTTCTAAAGTTGGTGATATATTAACTTGGTTCGGAAAAAAATTAAAAAGTGCTCTGTCTTGGATAGCGGCACCGTTTAAAGCTGTCGGCAAAGGATTAAGTTGGATGTGGGGCAAAGTAAAAAGCGTCTTTAGTCCGGTAATTAGCGTATTTGGTGCACTTGGTAGTGCAATACAAACTGTTATAAAATGGTTCGACTGGTTTGGTAGCGATAAAGAAGCTGTTGTAAGTGACGCTGAAGCTGTACAAGCTATGACAAATCAAGAGATAGCAAACAATTTATCAAAACCTACTCCACAAACAGGACAAAATCTTAATCCAGGAGCATCTATGCAAGAAGGTTCAAAAAGCAATGCTCCAACTACTACAGTACCTTTAACTTCTGGTCAGCAAGCAACGCAAGGATTAACAGGTGGTGTTAAAGTAGTAGTTAATAGCAAAACGGATCTTATAGGTTCAGATATTAAAGTTCTTACAACAAGTGGTGCATCATAACAACATACAATGGCAGCTCCAGATTTAACACAATATTTTGACAACATAGCAGCTATAAGAGCTAGATTGTTGGCTTTAGGAAAATGGGATTCCAGCAGGCCGTACAGCGCTTTGGATGATGCTGAGTTACAAAAATATTATGACGAAAAAGTTGCTAAAGATCGTACAGATTTGCTTGGAAAAATTGATTCTCATTCTCAAGAAACTATCGATCAGTATTATAATAGTACTGTTCCAAAAGAAAGAAAACAACAGCAGCCGTCTGAGAATTTCATTCAAGATCAGATAATAAATCGCGCGATTATAACTGCCAAAAACGCTGCTTTGAGCAAATTGTTTCAAGATATAGAACAAAGTGCTAAGAAAGTTTCAGATCGAAATATAGCTTCTTATTATTCAAGTGATGCAAATAATTCCAACGTTGCCGAAGCTCGTGAAGACAGATTAGGCGAAGAAAAGGGACAGATAAGTACATTTAACGAAAAGCGTTCTCGTTCCGGTCTTACTACTGGTAGTACGGTTGACAAAAAAGACAGCCAATTTAACTTTAACAATGAAGAGCCGGAAATTTCCGTTCCGACTGAAAAATTTTTGACAAGCAATCCGGACAAAATGGCTCTCTTCAAACAAGAGTCTGGAGCTAAAGATATTCCAGATTTGTACAAAAAGAATGAAGATCAAGGCAAGAAAGTTAAATTGTTTGGCGAGTCAAGAGATAAAAATCGTTTTGTCAATCCTCAAGTTAAATCTTTAAGTACGTTTCCAGTTCCTGGAGAAGATATAGCAAGTCAGAACAAAATAGGAGAAACTATCGCTAATGAGCAAGTTTTCAAAATAGGTCAAACACCTTTAGAAAAATCAGAAAAGATTCACAAGTCTTGGATTCCGCGTAAGCGCCCGTATAACATTGGACGGTCTTCGACTCCTTCTAATACAGCAACTCAACAAAACGAGCTTACTGCTCAAAAGATCAACCAATTGTTAAAGGAACAGAATCCTACCGTTGGATCTTATAAGTTTTTTATTGAAAAATTGCATGGTAGATATCAAGATGCGGGCGGTATTCATCCGTACAAAAGAAACGAAGTAAAAAGTCGTGCAGGTGAATTAAGACCACCTGAGTTAGAAAACCGTATGGTATTTCCAGCTTACGTGACTGCATATAATGACAGCTATGACTCTTCTTACGATTCGTACGACTTCATCGGAAGAGGTGAGCCTTTTTGGGCATGGAAAAGTACAACTCGCACTCTTACTATGGAGTTCTATATGATGAGTGATATTTCAACTCAGATTTTAACTCTTACAGCTAAGGAAGTAGAAAAGAAACAACAGGATCAAAGTGGAGATAACAGTGGTAAAGATCCTAATGGCGTGTTGAATAGTACAATAAACTTAAAACGTACTGTTCACGACGTTTCGACTGTAAAGGATGGTGTCATTTACGATGCAGCTGGAAATCCATTAGACGATATTGAAATAGAAGACAAAGAAAAATTTCAAGCTTACTTAGATCTATTTCCTGATTGGGGATTAGGAACAACTCCTATTTCTAATCAATCTCACAAGGGCCGTTCTGGTTTTGTTGCTGGAGAAATTTCTGGAACACCTGATCAATTATGGGAACGTACAACTTTCTTGGCACAATGTGTTTATGGTTGGTATCGTAAAGACGGAAAGCTGAAAGAACAACCAGTCGTTCGTATACGTATTGCTGACTTCTTTGATGTTACAGCTATTATAACAAGTCTTAATTTTACACAAGATGAGTTTGATGTTGACTTAAATCTTTCTGATACTGTTGGAGCAATTCCTACAGGAATTAAAGTTTCTATTAGTGCTACCATTCTTCACGAAGACGAACCGCACTCTGAGTATCGTAAATTTTATCACAGAAAGGATCGCGATGCGCCAGTAGAAAAAGATCAACATAAAACCGAAGGCCCAGGTCCTACTGGAGATGCTATTATGAATAGTGAACAAAGCAAATCTCCATTCCAATCGGTAGCAAAAAATCTTAAAAATAGAAAAGCTATGGATTTTCCAGCAGAAGCAGCTGTCTATCAAGCAGGTTTGAAAAACTTAGACAAATCTTTAGTGGATCTCAAAGCATCTGGTGGAAGCTTAAACGATGCTGCTAAGAGAGAAAAATTAACACAAGCTCTCAAAGCGGGTCTACGTTATTTGAAATTAAAACAAGCTTTCGATGCTTTAGAATTACCAGCAACGGCACTCGAATCAAAAGGATTGAAAAAGTCTATGGCTAATCAGCCGTTAAAGACAGAGTTGGGTGGACAAAAACTTTTTGGAAACAAGAAACCTAATGACAATCCGATAGATCAAGGAGAGGGTTAATTTTCTCTCTCTTCTATTGTGTAAATTTCAAGAAAATCGTGAACAGAAAGATTTTTGAGAGAAGCAAAAACATTTGCCGCTTCTAATTCCGTGTAAGCTCTGGTAGAGTGAATAGCTTCTTTACTTATAGAATTGATCGGAAAGTAAACAAATTTTCTCTCAACATTGTCGGTGTTGTCGTACATTATCTGAGTATAATCAAATCCGTAGGCGATTCGATTGTCTTCTTATCTTTGAGTGCATAATCATTTGAATAGTGCCACAGTACGCGAACTTTGAGCTCACTTGTGACTCCAACAATTTTTCCTCTATCGCCGTTGTCTTTTACTCTCTTTACAAACCGACCAGTAACGATTTTGTTTCCTTTTGAGTCTGTAAAAGCACCTTCTGCGAATGCTTCGATGATTACGTTTTCTACAAGAGATTGGACGGAGATATTATGCTTCATTGAATATAAATATACTAATTCAGTATCTCCTTTAGAAGCTTTTCGAAATTATTCTTTTTGATTTCTTCGTCTCGCCATTGAAGGCGAAGATTGAGAGCGAAAAAAAGAAAAAATATACCCAAGGCAATTCGCCAATCGCACCAAAATAAAATTCCATACCCTAACAAATTAGCAATCAGTGCGATTACTCGCAGGTAACGTTTCTTTTTCGGAAAGCTCGATTGGGTGTCGTTAGGAAGATCCATTTAGAATATTTGTTTAAAGATAGGAAACATTTTTCGTAACTCTCGGTGAGAACCATTCTATGCTGGGATTTTTCTGTTATATTGCAAGAAAAACGCATATTTAGATTAAGTAATAGAGCAATGAAGTTCAGCGTTATCGCTGGGTTTCTGCAAAGAAGGGAATGGGGAGAGGTGTGGTTGAAAACTTATTTGCAAGTTGTTCGAAATGTTGCTTAATGTCAAAGGTCACTGCTAAGTGCAAACATTGCAAGAAAAAATTTACTACCTACCGCAAAGATCCTCGTTTTTGCTCTAGCGATTGCTCTAATCTTCATAACTATACTTTAGGTAAAAATCATCCATTCCGAAAACGTGTAAAATGTAAGCACTGCTCTAAACCTTTTTCTCTCTCGAAAATAGATATTCACGAAGCTATGTGCTACAAATATGATAAAGAATGCAAGATGTGTGGCAAAAAATGGAGAGCTAATCACGACCAAATGCCTAATATTTTCTGCAGTAGATCGTGCTCTACAATTTATAACAACAGTCATAAAAAGAAAGGAATACGAAGATCTAAGTTAGAGTGTTTTCTTGAAAAAGAATTATTAAAACTATATCCTTTGGTAGATCTGGAATTTAATAAAGTGAATGATATGGGATTCGAATTAGACATTTTCATTCCTTCACTCAAGTTGGCCTTTGAGATCAACGGTATAGTGCATTACAAGAATATATACGGTCAGGAGAAGTATGAGCGAATCAAGAATAATGATCGGAACAAAATGATCAAATGTGTGGCAAATGGAATCAATTTAATCGTATTAGATACAATGGAACAAAGCAAGTTTAACGAACCATCAAGCCAAAAGTATTTAAACACGATTCGAGAAATAATAGACCTATCTCTGTCTAAAAAAGAAAAACCCTCCGATTAAAGAGAGTCTTTCTTGTCAAAAAGGATATGATTAAGCCGCTTTTTTCAGCAATCCAAGCTGAGCAGCTCTGAAATAACCAACTAATTTTCCTGTTTTAGGATTAAGCAGTTTCCCTTCTGCTTTGTCGATTAGTCCGAGCTGACGTGCTCTTTCATATCCACAAACTAATCCAGTTTTTGGATTTGTCCACTTTAATTGTACACGTGGCACATTAAGTGACTTTTGTTCGCTTTTGCCTTGTTTGCTCATATTGTTGTTGTTTTGATTACAAGCTAAAGATAGGCAGAACTTAGCGCAAAAGCCACAAACAGGTAAGAAAACTGGCAGAATTTTACACAACAGATTGGTAATCAAGCAGTTAGACTGGCGATTTTTGTTGGTCTTTTAACAGTTTTTCAGCTGTTTCATCCATGATTTTTGTGCACTTATCTAAAGCATCTTTGGCTTTTTGATAGGCCTTTTCGTCGACAAGTTGTGGATTAATACATTCAACTCTACTTTCTTCTTCAGTAGGAACAAAATAACAAAAGCAGTCCTTCAGTTGAGGTTGTGCCTTGAGTTCAGCTTTTATATACTGAATATGTGTGTACATTTCATCTGGTAAAAGACTACTGTTAGCAAACATTAAAACGGGCTTATGCTCAAAAGCCAACCGCACTTTGCTAACACAGTATTGGAAGTAATAAAACAAAAAATGGCTCACACACTTCATAAAATTTTTCAAATTTTTAAGAGGTTTAAATTATGGTATTAATTATTTCTTGGTTATCATTATCGCCATAAAACTTATAAAATGTTGGTGGTTGATACCTTGATTGCAACCCAAGAAGATACTTAATTACTTCCCTCGTATATTCATTCATTTTTGAGTTGGTAAGCCTACTGAATAATTCAATCTTGTCTATATTGGAAATTAATTCATCCTTTTCTTCTGTTGGTAAATTCATAATTACATCAACCACCATCATTGGAGCGTCCATCATATATTGCCTTTCACATTTTACAAACCATTCAGAGGTTAGTTTGTGATTTTTAAGAAATTCAATTACTTTTCTTTGGTCGTATTCTTTCATATTTATAGTTTTAAGTTGTTACTATTTAGGCTCACACACGCCCCCAATTTTTTGTTTTACTACTCCAATACTCGGCACGTTCTTAATGTAGTGCACTAAAATGATTGGCGTGTCTTTACTCATACGGCTACTGGAAGTTTGATGGATGGATGAGCTTCGTAATTCTCTATTGTGATATCTTCGTATTTAAAGGTGAATATATCAGTTATAAGAGGGTTTAACTTCAAAGTCGGTAGATGAAGTGGCTTTCTTGTTAAAAGCTCTCTAGCCGCTTCTAAATGGTTTTTATAGATGTGTAAATCACCAAACGTATGAATAAAATCATGGGGTACCATATTCACACATTGAGCAACCATGTGTAACAATAAACTATATGATGCTATGTTAAACGGAACACCAAGCAGAAGATCGCAACTGCGTTGATACATTTGAAGCGAAAGGCGGTACTTTGGAACCTTCAGTTCATCCATAATAAAATGAACATCGAGATCAGCAGCGTTAGGATTCATCTCTGCTCTTTCTTGACTGGTATAATTATTTGTTTCGGCATATAAGTCTTCCCTCTCGGAAGCTGTTAACGGCTCTGTTATAAATTGGAAGAAAGCGTGGCATGGCGGTAGAGCCATATTGTCTACTTGATCGGGACGCCAAGCTGTTACAATAATTCGTCTACTATCTGGAGTCTTTCTTAGCGTATCAATGGCGTTTTGAATTTGATTTATTGTTGTACCATCAGTCTTTTCCCATTCAACCCATTGCTTTCCATAGATTGGACCACATTCTCCCCACTGAGCAGCAAAGATATCGTCTACTTTAATTTTCTCAACAAACTGTTCTTGAGTTAAAAGTGTTTGATCTTCATTCGAGTAGTTTGGTGGAATAGGGTGTTTTTCATGGTATTTCTTGAATCTTTGATACGGCCAGTCGTTCCAAATATTAACTCCACTCTTGACTAGCGGTTGAATATTCGTACCACCTTGGAGAAACCAAAGTAGTTCGTGAACGATACTCTTCATGTGGGTTTTTTTAATAGTCACTAGCGGAAATCCGCAAGGCATATTAAAACGAGTTTGATATCCAAAGACGGAAACAGTTCCAGTACCTGTGCGGTCCGTTTTCTCTGTTCCATTGTCTAAAACGTGCGAAATTAATTTTTTGAATTGTTGCATGAGCTGAAGATGATTTTGGTTTAAAGATAGAAATTATTTTTGTAACTATCTTTTCATACAAATACTTCAACGGATTGATTCGAGCAAAAAAGAAGTAGCAAAGAAAGAAAAAAGATGCTATTGCATAGAAGATATGATCTGTAACCCAATACGAACCTGTCATATTGTAGACACACTTGAAGAGTGCATCGTATCCGAATGGATTGAAGAACATTCCAAGTAGTAAACTTGCAGTGGCTATATTCTTGCGATTTACTTTCACGATCCATACAAATTACTTCTTGATTTCGTTTTAAATATAAACCAAGAAGCTATTTAACAATTGTGAAAGAGCTTTTTTCAGAAAAACAATTTATATCGTTATTGAAGTTAACAATAACGAAAGCACATCTACTTACTGCCCAGCTAAGACAAAGTGAGGATATGGAGACAAAAGAATATTTGTCAAAAGCTATACAACAGTATAAAGTAATGTTAGGATATTTGATACAGAGCAAAAATATGTCTACACGACAACATTAGCTATTTTCTTCTTGAAAACGCTTAAAGCCTTCTAATAGTCCAGAAATATTTTTTCCTCCTGCAGGATTCATCGAATGAACCTTGAATTTTGGCAACAGCACTTTGTTATCTAAACAAAATTCTACAAGCCATTTGGCACAATCGTAACCAGTTTTCTCCTTAAATGTTGGGTATTTTGCGTTATAAGTCTCTCCTTGATACATAGAAGGATCATAATGTTCATCAGCTAAGTCGTGATCAAAAGAAATAAGTTCAGGCAATATTTTCTTTTCGTGAAAAAGATATCCAATAAAGTCTACAAACTCGTGATAATCTCTAACAACTTGCCACTCTAACAAAGAGTAAGATGTGTCTCCTGTATAAGAAAGGCACTCGTATGGATTGCGGATATCGTCAAGAAAAAGATTCATTATGTAAAATTAGCTTAATTTATTCACTCCAGGCTTGAACCGTAATGTGATTTTCGTGCTTGTGAGCTGAATGTTTGCTTGCACTTGTTTTGTGGAATATGCCGTCCGAATCTTCCGATAAGTAGAACACTATTTTCTTTTTGTTCTGAAAGTGTTTCTTAATTACTTCTTCCAAAGTAAAAGAGGCATCTAGCATATATCCTCTTGTGTATACTTCTCCTTCATTTTCTATAAACGAGTTGGTTGGAACGAAGTCGACGTTTGTAAGTTTGAAAGGCTGTAGTTGTCTTAACGCTCTAATTTTTTGTTTTTCAAACCACGTTCTCTGTCTAATAGCTCGTTGTTTTTCTTCCTCTTCGACTGATAAGATCTCTTGTTTTTCTTTTGGTTTTAAGAGCTCTACTAATGGAGTTTCTTCTTTTGTTGGTTTGAGTTTGTCCAACATTTTGCTTTCTTTCCACTCCTTAGAAAGTTCTTTTCTCTTTCCTGGGATAGGAAATATCTCCAACTTGTCTTTGATCTTTGGATGGTTTTTAATAAGCTTAATAGCCCAATAAATACAGAATCCAAGACCTATTGTAAGTATTCCTATAATTGTATAAATGTATCCCATTGAATAAATCTTGTTCTAAGAAGCTCTAAAATTGTTGCTTTTCTATATTTAAAACAACAAGAACCTAACAATGGCAATTATAAATTACTTCGGCTTCTATCGTATAATTCCTGAAGGATTTTATACGTTTTACAGTTATGATGCTGGCTCCTTTATTACAAAGAAAGCACCAGTATCAAACAAACGTACTTTGGATACACTGAAGGATTTGTGGGGTTACTTGATTGCTAGCACTCAGCCTGATACTTTCGATCCGAGCTTTAAATCTTCTGAATATTAATTGTTCCGTCTGGAGCAAAGTAATTCTTGACCCAGGTGCGCTCATATGTTCTGTGATTTACTGTTAAGTCAGCAACCATTTTTTCTAACCATGGTACACCTCTTTCTCGGCAATAAACAGTTTCGATATAACTTTTGTTTAGAGCTACAATTGTAGATTTCCACTTCCAAGTTTCACCAGGAATTTTCCAGTTTCGCTCGATCGTATAAACTTCGTCGCCAACTACTAAACAGTTGAGCCAACCCTCTTTGTCTTCAAACATGCGTCAATACGTTTATAGCCTACTTCTCCAAATAGAGACATAATATCAAAAATTGGCGGTCCAACTGTCATACCGGTGATCATAGTTCTTAAAAGTTTACCCGCTTCTCTAGCATCAACTTTAGTAGTTTCGATAGAAGTGTTGAAAGCTTCTTTTGCTTCATCTGCAGTGAATTTGAAATCTTTTCGTATTATCCAATCCTTTATGGAGCTAGCGAATAAATCGAGACCATCTGGACAAGCTGTTGGAGCTGGATCGATAAAAAAGTATGTTCCGAAATCCCAAAATTTGTCTAAGTACGTAAGCTTCTGTTTGAGTAATCCGCAAACTGATGCAACATAATCAATAGGAACTTCTTTTCCAAGATTTTTCACAATCGTAGGCATCCACAATTCAGCTAGATATGTATTATCTGCAGCAAGCATATAGTGTTTATTAAACCACTCTGCCTTCTTCAAATCAAATCTTCCACCTGCTTTGTTAATATCTTCGAACTTAAATTTGTTGATCATTTCATCTATACTCATTGCCTCAATATTGTTTCCAGGATTCCAACCGATTAAAGCAATCATATTGATCACAGCTTCTGGCAAGTAACCTCTTTCTTTATATCCACTTGAAACTTCTCCCGTTGCTGGATCTTTCCACTCAAAAGGAAAAACAGGAAAACCATACTTGTCTCCATCTCTTTTACTTAGCTTTCCACTTGGTCCAAGGATAAGGGGTAAGTGTACAAACTCAGGCATAGCATCTGACCAACCTAAATATTTGTAGAGCATTACGTGTAAGGGAGCCGAAGGCAACCACTCTTCGCCACGAATGACATGAGTAATTCCCATCGAATAATCATCGACAACATTTGCTAAATGATAAGTTGGCATACCGTCTGATTTGAACAAAACCTTGTCATCAACGGTATCACTGTTTACAGTAATCCATCCTCTGACAAGATCGTTAAAACGAATTTCTTCACCACGTGGCATTTTTAATCTCACAACGTAAGGTGTTCCTGAATCCAATA
>Ga0315281_10012516_pt1 | contig 11543 bp, 9 predicted proteins | sample YL17G07_0_MG_FD_204540 | JGI IMG/M metagenome (GOLD analysis project Ga0315281, IMG submission 204540) | Sediment microbial communities from Yellowstone Lake, YNP, Wyoming, USA - YL17G07_0 | ecosystem: Environmental > Aquatic > Freshwater > Lake > Sediment | place: USA: Wyoming | collected... | reverse complement strand
CAACGCTTCCCCTGCTCCGCCCCAACCTGCTCCTCGCCACCCGGAACCACTGCTAGGCGACCCCTACTGAGCCATGAAGGCTCGTCTTGGAAGTTGAGTTTGCCGCGGCACACCAAGGATACGTGGTGGGGCCGAAGGGATTCAAACCCATGTTATCGAGGGTTCCAAGGCATGCTCTGGCTTTGTCCCATGCGACGCAAGCCCCGGTTCGTTGTGCGAACCCTTATGTACTCCACCGTACCGTACGTTACCGCACCGAGGTTTCTGTTGTATGCCTAAGAAAGGTTACACTTCGGTCACTTTACCATCGAGCCTTGTTCGCGAGGCACGGAAACTTCTGAAGAGCCCGACGGGCGAGAGGTATAGGAGCCTAACGGAACTCGTTTCCGAGGCTATCGAGGAAAAGCTTGAGGTCATTAGGGGTGCTTCGATAGTGTCCACGAGGACTGTCCAGACAGAGGAAGCGAAGAACATGATAATTGAATACCTTAAGAACAATCCGGGCGCCCACTACCCAAGCGATATCGCCGATTCCCTCGGACTGGACCTTGATGTCGTCTTCGAAATAACTCAGTCCCTACTTCGAGATCACATCATCGAGACCAAGACGACATCCGAGAAGGTGATCGAGGCACGTTGACGACGCTAACTGGATACGGCGATTCGATACTCGGCGAACGCATCGTATACGTCGCGCGCAAGCGCTCCCGAGAGAGGCTTGTCATGAAAGGGGGGGCACATAGAGGCATAAGTGGCACGCTCTATGACGCCAAATGCTGGATTGAAAGACCGGTCCAAATAAGGCGCGAGCGTGGAGGGCAACCAGAATAGAAGAGAAGCATTTTGCTGGAAATTACTGGGGCCGGTTAGGTGACATTTCACGTTTTGAACCAACGAAATCCCGGCGGATAACGTCTACGCCAAATGTCCGCAAAGCATACGCAGATAGGCCGAGAGAGGCGGCGAGCCTCAGCACAGAAAAACGCCTCCATGAACTTCATGCTTGGACCACCAAACATCAAACCGCGGTAACGGTTTAGACTAATGGTAGCCTTCAGATAGTTCCTGACCATAACTTGGCGAGCGCAAGCTCCTGTCTTCAGACATGGAGTAAGCGAGCCCTTGCAGCTTAAACGTCTGGCACACACCGGATCTGCTAGGGCCGAATGAGACAATCCCGGAAGGGCTAGTAGGCTCAGATGTGGTTGAGATGTCCGAAGCCTCGAATAAGGCTCTCAACCGAAAATAGGCGGGGCAGGCTCGAGTAAGAGATTGTGTCGTGAATATGGCGGCTCGCTGCGGCGGGTACGCTGTCAGGCCAATGGTTTGGCCTATGCTTCTACGCTGGGATGGATGCGGGTGGAACCGCAACAACGGGATGCCCACCCAAGCGAAGAGGATCAGGGTGGAAGCATGAATCTCCCGACTTCGGTCGTGGAGAGAGTCAAAAGAGATGGATTCGCTACTATGCTGCCTAGTCCTTGGGCTGTGCCAATAGAGAAGAATCTCCAAACGAGAAGCCCGATCAGCACCCATGGAGCAAAGTTTGGGATACTGACCCGCAACAAGAGCGAGAAGACAACGGTCAGAATCGCCATGTAGGCCAAGGGATTCAAGAGCGACCAGAGGAAACCAAGAACCGAATTCCTGTACCGGACCTTGAAGTCCTTCTGAGCAAGAACGACTACTACATCCAGGTAGTGACGCACTGTGTAGCGCATCTGCCCTCAACCTGTTGTGATACATTCACAAATCCTAGTTGCCGTCTCAGTGCTGGTACTTCCTCTTGAAGTGTTTGGATTTCCGCTTTAGGCGCATGATTCGCGTCCGGGTTTGGAGCCGAGTTCGACCTATCTCACCTCGGATTCGGTCAGACGGTTTTGCAAGTCATTGATTCGGTCGACCGTTTTCAATCGAGTCCTCAACCGCATAGGTTCATAAGAGTCGAAAGGACCGATCTTGGCGTTCTTCATTGCTCATTGAGCCACTCCAAGAAGATGAGCTTATTAGCAAGCCGGTGTTCGGCGAAACAGAGAAGAACGCCATGCTCAACCCACCCGGGCACGCTATCTGCCTCATGAACCCTAGGCGAACCGTTCCCCTAACTCTGACATCGCAGCAACACATCCTATCGGCAATGCTGTCGCTTGAAATACTGAAACTAGTCACGACTGTGACGAGGTGAAACAGCGATTTGGCCTCGTTGGGCTGGACCGGGGAAAGATACCTACCATTCACAGACTCTTGGATTACCGGCGCGCAAATACACTATGAACACCTTCACAGGTACTACTTCGCCGCGCAGCTTGTCGACAACAAAAGCGTTCTCGACTTAGGCTGTGGAGAAGGATACGGAAGCTTCATTCTGTCCAAACACGCCCAACGAGTGGTCGGAGTAGATTCGGCTGATGAGGCGATAGAGCACGCTAGGAGAACATACGCTAGGTCCAATTTGGAGTTTTTGAAAGCTTCGATTCTCAGCGTTCCCATAGAGGAAGAACAGTCGTTCGATGTTGTGGTCTGCTTTGAGGTGCTGGAGCACGTAGCCGAGCATGAGGATCTACTCACTGAAATCAAGCGCCTTCTGAAGCCCGATGGCCTTCTGATAATGTCCACACCTGACAAGCGATCCTACTCTGATGAGCCCAAGTACGAGAACCCGTATCATAGGAAGGAACTCTATTTTGACCAATTCAGAGAGCTGGTGAGGAGATATTTCGTTAATGTTGACATTCTTGGGCAAAGAGTCTATGTTGGTTCTCACATTTGGACTCTGACTCGACCAGACGAGATGGGCGGCACGAGTGACGAGTTTGTCATAAAGAAATCTGGGAATGCATATTCGCGGGCGGAATATGAAGCAAAAAAGCCTCTCTACTTTGTGGCCTTGGCATCGGATGCCCAGTTAGGCGATGGCATCAGGCCAAGAAGCTATCTCACTGACGCAGACAACACTGCCTTTGACGCACAGTTGGAACTGACCAATGAACTCAACCTCCCTAAGACGAAACTTTCCCAAATGGATGAGACCGTAAGAGTCTTGGAAAGCGACTTGGAGAGTGCCAAGCTGGCGACGACCGAGCTGAACACAATCAAGGAGAGCTTCGGATACCAATTCATACGTTTCTACGCAAAGAGAATTGACAGACTGTTTCCTGAGAAGACCGCCCGTGGCGAGTTTCGCAGGATTGTCACGGCTGGGCTGAGAACCTGGGCATCTCAAGGGGCGCCGAGCTTCCTCACCCAGGCATTAGCAAAGATCAGGAGAAGGGAATTTCACATACTCGAGCGCCCAGCCCAGCCAGGTCTTCCGAGCGATGAGAGACTCTCCCAAGAACTCAACGAATTCCTCTTTGTCGATAAGAAGCTGGAGTTCCTTAATTGCACGAGTCCACTTGTTTCGATCGTAATCGTGACATACAACAAAGCCCTCTACACTCTTCAGTGTCTTCGAAGCTTGCTTGCAGACTCGCTGCCTTCCTATGAGGTGATAATCGTAGACAACGCTTCATCTGACGAGACACCTGCACTGTTGAGCAAGCTAGGAAATGCCATCGTCATAAAGAACGAGGAGAATCGCTTCTTTGCACCAGCATGCAACCAGGGCGGTGACAAAGCTAGAGGCAAATACTTGCTGTTCCTCAACGCCGATGCCTTCGTGCATCGCGGTTGCGTTTCTTCGCTGACGAGAACGATGGAGTCTGCGCCTGACATAGGAGCGGCAGGCGCCAAACTAGTCTGGCGTGACGGTCGCCTCCAAGAGGCGGGGTCCATCATATGGCGTGATGGTAGCGCACTCGGATACGGAAGAGGCGATGATCCATCGAAGCCAGAGTACTCTTACGCACGCGATGTGGACTATTGTTCCGCTGCATGCCTCATTGTGAGACGCGAACTCTTCGAGCGGCTCGGTGGATTCGATGAGTCTTTCACACCCGCGTACTATGAAGACACGGACCTCTGCATGAGGATCTGGGATGCAGATTATCGAGTCGCGTACCAACCGATGGCAGTAGCCACACACATTGAATTTGCAAGTAGCTCCTTCGAGAGCGCAAGCAGACTCATGGAGAAGCAGAGACTAATTTTCCTAGCGAAACACGGTAAGGCACTTGAACGTCGACCCGGCCCCTCAGAGAATGCCTTGATCAGGGCACGTGACCGCAAAAGCCGCCCTACGATCCTAGTCATTGATGATTGCGTGCCGAAGCCTGAGGAAGGATCTGGATATCCTAGGATGTTCCTCATGCTCAAATCCATGGCGTCATTGGGCTACCGAGTAACGTTGCTGCCGCTAACTGACACGACTGGGAAACAGCCGGAGACTCATCTGCTCACTCAAATGGGAGTGGAAATTCTGTGGGGAGCCATTGAAGCACGGCAACTGTTAGAAGATCGACGCGACAGTTACGATATGGTCCTCATAAGTCGACCCCATAATGCGCTTCTAGTGATGGACCTAGTGAGGGAAACCAATCCAAAGGCGCGGGTGATCTACGATGCTGAGGCATTGTGGCATCGCCGAGAGCAACTCAGGCGTCGCTTGGGCTTCAAAACCGTTGACGCCAGATTCGAGACCGAGGAAGCTGAGTTGTCGCTCATTCGATCAGCCGACTACGTCACCGCAGTCTCACCTACGGAACAGAAGCTGATCCAAGAGAAGCTTGGGGATAAGGAGAGAGTCATTCTTCTGGGGCATCCCCATCACGTGGCACCCACTGAGACACCATTCGAGAACAGACATGATCTACTATTCGTCGCGGGATTCAAGAGCGCACCTGGTCCTAACGATGATGCAGCCATCTACTTCACGGAGCATTTGCTGCCGAGGATTCAAGAGAAGATCCCAGACGTCAGGTTCGTCATTGCCGGAAGTAACCCGCCAGAATCTGTTAAGCAGCTGGCGTCAGATTCAGTCTTAGTCCTTGGCTACGTGACGAATCTAAACGAACTCTACGAGAAGGCCCGCGTTTTCGTCGTTCCCACAAGATTCGCAGCAGGGATAATGTGGAAGGTGACGGAAGCAATGAGCTACGGACTTCCTTGCGTCCTCTCAACGGTGGCTGCGCAAGGCCTGGAAATCAGAGACGGAGAGGAAGCGCTAAGGGCGGTTGACGATGATGACTTCGTCAAGAAGGCTGCTCGACTCTACCAAGACAGGGCTCTGTGGACTCACATTAGAGAGCACGAATTAGAGTACGTTGCGAAGAACTGTGACCCAGCTGCGATAGAGAAAAAGCTTGGCGAGTTTCTTGACAGGGTCTCGGCGTCACAGACACGATAGTGTCCGGAAACGAAAAGAGCGATGAAGCGACCGGCGCTTTCAGAGCGGGAATCAATGATTTACTCGACGGCAAGCTCACAACGCTCGGAGAGATGGTTCAGAACCTACGACTTCTGATAAGCCAGATTTCCAACTCCACTTCAGAGATGTGCCAAATGTTCTGTGACAATGCCACAGGCGGACCCGACACCACAAGTATTGTAAGTGGGAGAACATGAATTCTGAAGATTCCAAAATAGTTGGATGAAAGTGGGCCAAGGAAGTGCAAGATTGCCCTGCCTAAGGAGGCGCTGTCAAGATTTGTCAGGCAATCGCAATGCACGATCCACGAGCCCGTTACTTCCTCTTTTCGTGCTCTGTTTGACCGTCTATCTGTTTAGCGCAGGAGGTCATTTCTACGTTGTTGACCACGTAATCGTGTACTCAACCACACAGGCTATCGCTGAGAGAGGCTCGCTTAACATCGCCCCTGAACTCGGCTTCTTCGCAAAATTGTTCCCCAACATTTTCCCCTGGTTCTCTCCGGAGAGCACGTCAGTATTCTACTCATCGTACGGTCTATTGCAGTCTTTCCTGGCGGTACCGCTGTACCTAGCCGCCAAATGGGCGGGGGTCCAGCCATGGAGAGTGGTGACCACTATTCTCGTGCCACTTCTGTCGGCGATTACTGTGTGCTTAGTCTACGCCATTTCCCGCAGACTCGGAGACAGACCCACGACCAGCTTGATTCTGAGCCTTCTCTACGGGTTCACGACTATTGCTTGGCCGTACGTCAAGTTCTTCTACGACTCACCGACGGCCACTATGATGGTCGTAGCCTCACTCTACTTTCTCTTCGACGGATCGGCACGTCGCCGTTCCATCCTCTTGTCGGGGTTGTTCGCGACACTCGCGGTCTTCGGACGAGTTACTGCAATACTTGTTCTACCTGCGATGATTCTCTATGCAGCGTGTAAGCCTCACGTTCGATTCCGTGAGAGGGTAATGAATGTCGGCACTTTCCTTCTTCCAGTGGCGATGGCTGCACTGATCTATGGATATCTCAACCTTGCCAGGAATGGTTCGCCGGTAAACTTGGGGTTGATATATGAATCGATCAACCCATTTGCCATCCCTATCAATCAATACCTGGTCGGAATCTATGGAATGCTTCTTAGCTCGGGAGAAGGACTCTTCGTATACTATCCACTTTGTGCTCTGGGTTTTCTTGCTCTATTCAGTTCAAGACCCGAGCGCAGGTGGGAGAGCTTTGTCTTGTGCGAGTTCTTCCTCGTGACTCTCTTGTTCTTTGCGAGACTTCCATTCTGGCACGGCTGGGGAGCTTGGGGCGCCCGATACCTAGTCCCCACTGTTCCATGTCTGATTGTCGCTCTTGGACCCTTCATTGAATCGATTGGGAAATCAATAGCTGGGAAGCTTGCGGTGGCTGGCGCGGCGACCATCGGATTCTTCTGCAATCTCTTGGGCGTCTTGATCAACTATGAATATGCCCAGGCTTACCTGTTCGACATTGGCGCATTTAGCAATTATCCGGAGCCGGGCATATGGATCCCGCGCTTCTCCCAAGTGGCAGCTTGCTGGCATCTTCTCTGGTCTCCGACATACCCAGCTAATTTCTACCCATATGTCAGCGAATTCTTCTTCTTCAAGTCAAGACTCGACCTCTATCTCTACAACACTTACGGCTTGTACGCTCTCGTCTTCTTTTGCGACATTGTGCTCCTCGTATCATTTTGGCTCGTTGTGACAGTGAGAAGAAACGTGCCTGATTGAGACAGTCTAAGAGGTATGTCGCGAGGGCATGGCTTCCCTTCAAGATGCGAGCTACTCTGGTGCCTTCCTAGATGACGAACCCTCTAATCTACTCTGAGCTTGGCAGAGTACTCGCTGATGATTTCTGGCACCAATCACGTTCACAAATGCTAGGACGCTGCTATCTTCCTATAACCTTGGCGGCATTTGCAGTTGGCTAAAGGGCAGCACAACCCCCTAACAACCTTCAGGTTCTCTCAAAGATCAGGCCAGCCATCGTCCATCTTGATTCGGGCGCGATCCAGCCTTTCCACAATTCCTTATGGGTTAGCTTCCAACCGAAGGCTGCCATTAGACTCTCAAGGAAAGAAGGAGTCATTCCCCAAAGCCACAATTCACTGGAACGCTGCCCACGTAATGTCAAGCGCGTGCCATCCCTGAAGTTGGCGCATCCAAGGTCTTGAATACTCGATTGATTAGGGAAAAGGTCGTCCCCTGCGTTGCACCCAGATAACCAAACAATAGAGTTCTGTAATCGCATATCATCATCAAGCAGGACAGGTTGAGCGATTACGAATTTCTGAGCAGCCTTGGAGAGAAGCAAAGATAGTGTATATGGCAAATCGGTTTGATGAAGCAGTATGTCATAAGCTAATCCGACCTCAAACATCTCTTTAATCGTATCCATGAAGACGACATCTGTGAAAGAACCCTGCTTGAAACTCACTCCTTCACGAAGCTCTGCCTTGGTACGCCAATTCTCTGATTCGTTAGCATCAATCATTGTAACATGCTGGACGCCGTAGGTTTGATATGCGATACGAGAATAGAGCCCGTCAACCCCCCACATCCCACCATAATCAATGAGGCTTTCTGCTGGCATGCATTTCTCTATGAGGGAGATCTTCTTCTGCCTATTCTCGTCGATCAAATCTGGCAGCCTTTCAAGGTTGGGCTGTCGTGGCTTCTTAAGAGTATGCCCGACCTGCGGCCACGTGAATCCAGGTCATGTCAGTAACTTTTGCGCAAGATGTGGTGCCGGGCTCAAGATAGAGTGACACACGGACTTGCTTCGGTGCCTTGAAGAGATCCCGCATAGACTCGGACGTTGAGATCTCCGAAGACAAACTGAAAGCAAAGAGCAGAAAACCCATCCAAGAATGAACCGTCGTTGAAGGGGCGTTTTTCGTCGTCGTCGGGTCAGCTGGTGCGTGCGTCGTAATTTGAACCGTCGGTGGGCGTCGTTCTGGTATTCTGTGTGTGTGAAGGGATGAAAAGTCTCTAGTCTTGTGGGCGTCTCGAATCTCTCTGGTTGGTGAGCCCGATGGTGCGCTGACCAGCGTCGGTCGGGTGTGTGAATGGACAATCTTCTGGAGCGGCTCCATGAATGCGCCTCTGCGCGCAAACGAGCTTGGCGTTGAGCTGAGTTTCTGCCTCACTGGCTCCCCCGGGAAGTCACGCCGTTTCGATCTGTGGAACCTGCAAGCCAAGATCAATGAGCTCATGCCGAAAGCGAAGAACCGGCCCACAGTGCAGAGAAGAAGAATTGACTTGGCTACTCTGGAGGCTCGAACGTGGTTTCACATTGCCTCGCGAATCCCGAAAATCGGAAGGACACGTCGAAGACGAGGACCTGAGTGCAGACCTTGAGCAAAGGAATGCCTCTACAGCAGCTTTTGGCGGAAATCGCTTGTTGTATCAGGCTCGACGACACTTTCCGGAGTAGAGCAGAGACTGACACCCGGGGTCTATTCTGCAACGAGAGACCTGGCTGCTCTGAGATGTTTCAGCGTCACCTACTGGGGTCTCTGAACCCTCTGCTGTTCCGTCACCAGGCATCTCCTCAAGAAGAGCGACCGCGCTTGAACCTTATAGAACTATGCAACCTCTGTAGACAAGACCGCGATGAATAACGAGCCGCTCGACTTGAACGAGGCACAATCTCGTCTTCGCATATCTTTGCGCACGGACTTGGACGGAAGCAGGAGGTCAATCTAACTCAAGGGGTCGATTTTCGGAGAAAGCGTTTCACGTCTCTGATCATATCTGCAACGAGTCCCAATACCAGAACCAGGGCACCTGTGACAAGAAGAGTTGAGCATCACTACAGCTAACTCGACCGTGCCAGTCCAGTTGGGGTCGGAGAACTGTCAAGATGTTTTCACCCAGAGATGCCAAACAGCCACGAATTCAAGAGATATGCCAGCCTCACCCGCCTATGCGGTCTGATACGACTTCTGATTAGCGACGTTCGATACGAATGATTACCTATTGGATGCAGCTCGGCTGACTACACTCAAACCTTCGGACTTCGCACAAAATGCTTTAGGTCCTTTATCATGTCTGCTATCAGCCCCAAGATCAGAACTAAAACCCCAGATACGATAAGAGTGGAGCTCAATACAACTGATGCTAATCGGCTGATTATGCCAGTACGGAGATACTCTTCTAAGACACTTGTGCCTTGCACAACCCCTAGAGCGATGACTGTTGCACCGACGACGCCGAAGAAAGCCAACGGTTGATAGTCACGGGCAAGTCTCAGCGTCGTGACAAGAATTCTTGTCCCATCTTCAATTGGACTAAGCTTGGAATGGCCTATCCTGCGACGATAGCCTATTGGGATCTCACATATCTTGAGTCCCATCTCCTGTGCCTCGGCGATCATTTCAATGGCGAACGGCATGCCCGTCGTCTTTGTATCCAGTGATCTCCAGACTTCAGCGCGAAGAGCCCGCATTCCGCACTGAGTATCCGAGATCTTCACTTTGAGTGCCCATCTTGCAAAGAGCGATAGAATTTTGTTTCCAATCTGACTGGTTATGCTCATCGATCCTTTCTCAAGTCCAGCGAACCTATTGCCAATGACGATGTCGGCCTCTCCGCGATCAATAGGGCCCAGAAGTTCAGCTATGTCATCGGCTCTATAGCTTCCGTCCGCATCCATCATGATGAGCTCTGAAGCGCCCAGGTATTCGCATGCGTGCGAGAAACCATATTGTAGCGCATCTCCGTATCCCGTGCCTTTTTGCGTTATCACTTGAGCGCCTTTGGACCGCGCTATGTCTGCCGTGTGATCCCGCGATTTCCCGTCAACAACTAGCAGTTCGTGCCTCCTATTTTGAAGAGCTTGAGCAACCTCACTCAGGACCTGACCTATGCCTTGTTCTTCATTCAAAGCGGGTAGAACAATGGCCACCTTGCCCTCATGTTCCTCTTCGAGTCGTCCCAGAGCTCCTGATCCTCCCACAACCTGTGAACAACATTTGATATCCTCGACCTACTATTAGAGGTGATGAGCTGAAATGGACGAAGCGACTTCAGCGGCATCGCTAGGTTCGTCGCGGAAGAAATCGAACCTTTCCGCAGAACTGGCGAAGTAGCAAATGCTCTTGCAGATTCGTCCGCTGACGGCTAACTCGGAACACCTAGTCGGTCATTATACATATCTTGGAGCATATTAACAACAGACTCTATGGTGTAGCTTGCTTGGAGCTTCGTCCGACCTCTTCTGCCCATGGTCGTGGCCTCCTCAGGATTCTTAGCAAGCTCTGCGAGGCAATGAGCCCAGGTTTCATCTTCGAACGGCGGAAGTGTGAATCCGTCGTTTCCATTCGAGACCAAATCAGAAAGAGGCATCACATTCGCGACCACGGCTGGCCTACAACATGCAAAGGATTCCAGAATGACTATCCCGAATCCTTCCACGAGGCTTGGCAATAGTAGAGCAGCTGATTCTGAGAGTAGCCGAACTTTCTCCTCATGCGGTACTCTACCCACAAACTTCACACTGCCCTCAACACCAATTCTGTGTGCGAGGGCGCACCATTGCTCGCGCATTGGGCCATCCCCCACAACTACTAGTGTCGCATCTGGAACCTCGCGCAACAAGTGGGGAAGAGCCCTTATGACCACGTCCAGATTCTTGTAGAATACTAGACGTCCTATGAAGATGAATTGATGAGGAAGGAAATAGGATTCGGCCTCTGGATACTCGCGCATGTTGATTCCGTTCGGGATGACCACAATCGGCCTCTGGGCGCCGAATGCTTTCATCTCCAGCATGCTTGTATTGCTTACCGTGTGGAATGCGGTCGGATGAAGTTTCAAGACAAGTCTCTCGAGTAACGGGCCGATTTGTCTCGCTACCCAGGAAACTCCGGGCTGCGTGCTCCAAGTCGCCCAAAATGTCCTCCGACCTAATGCGTACACGTCGTGCACAGTTATGTAGTGGGGTTTCCTGAAGAACTTCGCGCAGATCTCAGCTGCAATGGCTGGAGAATAAGTGTTTGAATGAACTACTGTGACTCTATTTCGGGACAGTAAGAACATTCCCAAGGCTGTGGCGCACAATATGTAGCCAATGTTCTCCCGCAGACTTAACGTCAAAGCTCCACCATACGCTATGACAGGCCCTGTTCTGTAAACTTCGATTCCATCTACGATCCCATGTGTCCGCGCGTGGTCCAACCTCTGCGTAATCACAATCACTCTGTGACCTCGCCTC
>Ga0315281_10012515_pt1 | contig 11543 bp, 9 predicted proteins | sample YL17G07_0_MG_FD_204540 | JGI IMG/M metagenome (GOLD analysis project Ga0315281, IMG submission 204540) | Sediment microbial communities from Yellowstone Lake, YNP, Wyoming, USA - YL17G07_0 | ecosystem: Environmental > Aquatic > Freshwater > Lake > Sediment | place: USA: Wyoming | collected... | reverse complement strand
GTTGGTGCGGATGGTGACGTACTTGAGCTCGGCGCGCAGGAACACGATGTCGGCGACCGGCACCAGCAGGATGCGGCCGCGCTCGGTAATCGACAGGAAGCGGCGCGGCTCGGGGCCGATTTTCTCCAGCGTCTCGCGGGACAGCGGCGGCATCGATTTCGCCTTGGCGAGCGCGGACAGCAGGCGCTCGGCGCGCACCGGCTTCAGCAGGTAATCGACGGCGTTGACCTCGAAGGCCTTGACCGCGTATTCGTCGTACGCGGTGGTGAAAATCACCGCCGGAGGGTGCTCGAGGCCGGTGAGATGGCGCGCCACCTCGATACCGGTCATTTCCGGCATGTGGATGTCCATCAGCAGAAGGTTGGCCCCGGTCTCCTCGATGCCGCGGATCGCCTCCTGCCCGTTGGCCGCTTCCAGCACCACCTGGTGCGGCACCGCCGCCTGGCAATCGGACAACAGATCGCGCATGCGCCGCCGGGCCGGCGCCTCGTCGTCGACGATCATGATGCGGATCCCGGAACTGGTCATCGCTTCAGTCTTTCTTGTAGCGCAGCGGCACGCGGATGCGGATCTCGTAATGGTCGTCCGCGGCCCTGGTCTGCAACTCTGCCTCGACGTCGAAGTGCAGGGCGAGGCGTTCGCGGATATTGGCCAGCGCCATTTTATTCCCGATGTGATGATCGCGGGCGGCCAGGTAGGGATTGCGGATGGTCGCCTCGAGCTGGGACCCGTTGCGGCGCACCGCGATTTCGATGGCGCCGGGCACGATCCTCGGTTCGATGCCGTGATACACCGCATTCTCGATCAGCGGCTGCAGCACCAGAGGCGGCAGCAGCGCCTGCTCCAGTTCGGGCTCGACGTTCCACCTCACCTGCAGCCGGTCGCCGAGCCGCAACTGCTCGAGCGCGAGATACTGGCGGCACAGCGCGATCTCGTCGGCGAGCGTCGCCAGCTTGCGGTTGTCCGCCATCAGCACGCGGAACAGGTCCGCCATGTCCTCGAGCGCCCGCTCCGCGCGCTTCGGCTCATCGCGCACCAGGCTCAGCACGGCGTTGATGCTGTTGAACAGGAAATGCGGCCGGATGCGCGACTGCAGCGCCTGCAGCCGCGCCTCCGCCAGGGCCGGCGAGAAGGCGCGATTTCGCAGAAAGAAATAGCCGAGGAGCAGTGGCGCCGCGCTGCCCGCGAACAGCCAGTAACGGACCAGCAGGCCGTAGTCCTCAACGCCGGTGTAGCCGATCGAGAACGACCACAGAAAGGTTGCCAGCACCAGTTCCAGCGCAACCACCGCGGCCGCGCCGACCACATAGCGGAATCGCGCGAGCGGCTTGCGCAAAGGGCACAGCAGCAGCAGCGACAGCAGCAGCCCGGGCTCGACCACCGCCAGGCTCTCGACGAAATCGATGGCGATGCTCATCAGGTCGCCGCGGCGAATGACCGAACCGGCGAGCGCAAACGCGTTGACCGCAACCAGCACGCGCAGCACCACGCCCAGATTGCAGAAATTCGGCAGAGCGTCCGATGTGGTATTTTGCTCTATACTTATCATGCTGTGGGCGGGGCGATTTGCCTGTGTCAAGCAAGCGTTGCGAGCAGTTTACGGCACCATTTGGAACCCGCATTCCTGGAACCTATTCTACCGTCAATCATGAGCGACAAACCGGATGCGCCGGGTAGAGCGCCGTGGTCCGGCCGGTTCTCCGAGCCGGTCTCCGACCTGGTCAAGCGCTATACCGCCTCGGTCGGCTTCGACACCAGGCTCGCCGAATACGACATCCGCGGCTCGCTGGCGCACGCCCGCATGCTGCTCGCCGCCGGCATTCTCTCCGCCGGGGACCTCGCGGCGATAGAAAGCGGCATGCGCCAGATCGGCGGCGAGATCGCCGCCGGCAGCTTCCAGTGGTCGCTGGAGCTCGAGGACGTGCACCTCAACATCGAAAAGCGGCTGACCGCGCTCGCCGGCGATGCGGGAAAACGCCTGCACACCGCCCGCTCGCGCAACGATCAGGTGGCCACCGACATGCGCCTCTGGATGCGCGCTGAAATCGACCTCATCGGTGGGCACCTGCGTGACCTGATGCTGTCGCTGGTCGACGTCGCAGAAAAGAACGCGGCCGTGCCGATGCCGGGATTCACCCACCTGCAGGTCGCGCAGCCGGTCACCTTCGGCCACCACCTGCTCGCTTACTACGAGATGTTCCGGCGCGACGCCGGGCGTTTCGCCGACTGCCGCAAGCGCGCCAACCAGCTGCCGCTGGGCGCGGCGGCGCTGGCCGGCACCGGCTTTCCGATCGACCGTGCGATGGTCGCGCGCGAGCTCGGCTTCGACGGCCTGTGCGCGAATTCGCTGGACGCGGTGTCCGACCGCGATTTCGCCGTCGAATTCGCATCCTGCGCCGCGCTCGCCATGGCGCACGTGTCGCGCCTTGCCGAGGAACTCATTCTGTGGATGAACCCGCGCTTCGGCTTCATCGATCTTCCCGACCGTTTCTGCACCGGCTCGTCGATCATGCCGCAGAAAAAGAATCCCGACGTGCCGGAACTCGCGCGCGGCAAGACCGGCCGCGTGATCGGGCATCTGGTCGCCCTGCTGACCCTGATCAAGGCGCAGCCGCTCGCGTACAACAAGGACAACCAGGAAGACAAGGAAGCGCTGTTCGACACCGCCGACACGCTGGGTGACACGCTGCGGATTTTTGCCGAACTGGTGCGCGGCATCGAGGCCAAGCCGGAAGCCATGCTTGATGCGCTCGGCAAGGGCCATGCGACGGCGACCGACCTCGCCGATTACCTGGTGAGGCACGGCGAGCCGTTTCGCGACGCGCACGAGGCGGTGGCTCGCGCGGTGCGTTTTGCGGAGTCGGCGCAACGCGATCTCGCGGCGCTGACCCTCGAAGAACTGCAGCAGTTTTCCGGCAGGATAGCAAAAGACGTGTTCGGCATCCTGAGCATAGAAGGCTCGCTCGCGGCCCGCAGCCATGCGGGCGGCACCGCGCCGGAAGCGGTGCGCGCCGCCATCGCGCAGGCGCGCCGCGAACTTTCCTGACGCAGCGCCCGATTCGAGCGAGTTCATGGACAAGATCGGCAAATACCATCTGCTGCGAAAACTCGGCGAGGGTTCCACCAGCGAGGTCTACCTGAGCTTCGACCCGTTTGGCGACCGCGACGTTGCGGTCAAGATTGCCTACCCCAAGGCGCTCAAGGACCCGGAGTCCGGGCACCTGTACCGGAAGATCTTCCAGACCGAGGCATCGCTTGCGGGCAAGCTGAACCACCCGCACATCGTCGCCATCTACGACGCGGTCATCGACGATCCGCTGTCGTACATCGTGATGGAGTTCGTCGAGGGCGGCACGCTGGAAAAATACTGCGCCGCCGACAACCTGCTGCCGATCGATCGCGTCATCGACATCATCTACAAGTGCACCCGGGCACTGGAATTCGCGAGGAAGGGCGGGATCATCCACCGCGACCTCAAGCCCGCCAACATTCTTTTGATCGGCGACGACGAGCAGGTCAAGATTTCCGATTTCGGTTCCGCGATCGTCGCCGGTTCGGGCATCGAACCGGTCGAGGGCGTCGGCTCGCCGGCCTACATGTCGCCGGAGCAGGCACAGAATCAACCGCTGGACTTCCGCACCGACGTCTATTCGATCGGCGTTGTCATGTATCAGTTGCTCGTCGGCAGGCTGCCGTTCGTGGGCCAGAGTTACCAGAGCGTGCTGCACCAGGTGGTCAACATCGAAATGCCGCCGCCGTCGAACTTCCGCCTCGACATTCCGGAAAAGGTCGAAGCGATCGTGATGAAAGCGGCGGCGAAGAAGCGCGAGGACCGCTTCCAGTCGTGGGACGATTTCGGCAACGCGCTGCAGTCGGCGCTGAAACCGGGACCGGGCGGCGCGCGCAAGGACTGGCACGACGCCACCGAAAGCGAGAAGTTCGAGATGCTGAAGAGCCTCGCTTTCTTCGCCGATTTCAGCGACACGGACCTGTGGGAGGTGTTGAAATTCGGGACCTGGCAGAGTTTTCCGCCCGACCTCGCCGTGATGCGCGAGGGCGAGGCCTGCGATTTTTTCTGCGTCATCGTGTCCGGGGAAGTGCAGGTCAGCCGGCTCGGCAAGCCGATCGTGAATCTGCTGGCGGGCGAGTGCGTGGGTGAAATGGCCTATCTCGGCAGAAAGAACAAGCATCGCAGCGCCGACGTCACTGCGGTCGGCGAAGTGCAGGTCGTCAACATCCACACCCAGGATCTCGATCTCGCATCCGAAACCTGCAGGAACCGCTTCGACAAGGCGTTCCTCGCCATTCTGGTGGAGCGGCTCGCGCTGTCCAACGCGCGCTTCACCGGGGCCTAGCGGGGGGTGTGAAGGACTCCCTGCTGGCCGCGATCGCTGCGGCGATCGAAGGTGAAACCGGCGGACGATTCGTTCCGGCGCAGGCGCTTGGCGTCGCCGGCGGCTCGATTCACGCGAGTTTCGTGCTGTCCGATGCCCACCGCCGCTTTTTCGTAAAAACCAATGCGGTCGCCGCGGCGCCGGATTTCGCCGCCGAAGCGCACGGCCTCGCCTTGATCGCCGGGACGAAAACCGTCCGCGTCCCCGCGGTCGTCTGCCGCGGCGCTGCGGCAGGCGCCGCCTTCCTGGTGCTCGAATTTCTGCCGCTGGTCCGCGGCAAGGTCGCGAACCACGCAACGCTCGGGCGCCTGCTCGCTTCCCTGCACCGTGCGACCTCGCGGCAATTCGGCCTCGATCGCAACAATTTCATCGGATCGACGCCGCAGGATAACGTCTGGCGTCCGGACTGGGTCGGGTTCTTTCGCGAACGCAGGTTGCGACGGCAACTCGAACTGGCGGCGAAAAATGGCTTCGGCGAAACCCTGGAGATGCCCGGAAACGCCCTGTTGGAGCGGCTCTCCGGCCTTTTTCCGGGCTACATTCCGCGCCCCTCGCTGTTGCATGGCGACCTCTGGACCGGCAACGCCGGATTCCTCCCTGACGGCACGCCGGCGATCTACGATCCAGCCGCCTACTACGGCGATCGCGAAACGGACCTCGCGATGACCGAACTGTTCGGCGGCTTTGTGCCGGCGTTCTACGCCGCATACGACGAGGCGTGGCCACGCGATCCGGGTTACGCCGCGCGCCGCACGCTGTACAACCTGTATCACGTCCTCAACCACCTCAACCTGTTCGGCGCGGGCTACCTTGCGCAGGCGCAGCAGATGATTGCCGGACTCAATGCGGAACTTGGCTGACGCCCCGCGAACGGCCTGCCGCATCGATGCGGGTTGCGCAGCAACCCGGTTGCGCCGGCCGGTATTGCATCAGCCTTCCGGGGGAGATCCGGCTGGAAGCGGCGCCGCAGGTCCGGCCGCCCGCAGCCCCTGCATCGCCATTGATTCATGTCAATCTGCCGCCACACCGCCCCGGAAATAATGCCGCTGTGACCGGCGCGATTTCCTGCCGGGGGTTTGTCCTGGGAGGCGGTACGGTGGATCCGATCGGCGTGTGGCACGGCGAACATGTACGCTTTTCGTACCTGCTCGACTTTCTCGAACGGCAGATGACTGCGTTCCACTCGGGCGGGGACCCGAACTACGAGTTGATGCGCGACGTCGTCCACTACCTCCGCCACTATGCCGACCGCTTTCATCACGCGCGCGAAGACGTGGCGTTCGAACGCCTGCTCCGGCGCGACCCCGGACTGCAGGCCACGGTCAACCATCTGCTGCAGGAGCATCGCGCCATTTCGGTGGCCGGCGAGGCGCTGCTGGCGCTGTTCGAGGAGATCCTCGACGACGCCACCATCGCGCGCGCGCAAGTGGAGGCGGCGGCGGCGCTTTACCTGGTTTATTTCCGCAACCATCTCGCCACCGAGGAGCGGGAGGTCCTGCCACGTGCGGCGGCAGTTCTGACCCCGGAAGACTGGGCCGACGTGGCGGCCGCGGTCCCCGATCTTGCGGATCCGGTCTTCGGCGACGACGTCGCCGCGCGCTACCGCGAGTTGCGCGGGTGGATCGCGCGCGAAGCCTGAGTTTCGGCTCGGCCCGACCTCAGGCTTCCAGAAGTTTCAGCCGCTGCACCTTGCCGGACGGGCCTTTCGGCAATTCCCCAAGAAAGCGGAATACCTTCGGCGTCTTGTAGCGGCCGAGTTCGCTCTCGCAGAACGCGCGCAATCCCGCCTCGTCCGCGGCAATGCCGGGCTTCAGCACCACGCAGGCCATGATCTCCTGGCCGTAATGCGCATCGGGAATGCCGACCACAGCGGCCTCGAGCACCGCCGGATGCCGGTAGAGCACGTCGTCGATTTCGCGCGGCGCGATATTCTCGCCGCCCTTGATGATGAGTTCCTTGGCGCGACCGGTGACGAAATAGCAGCCGTCCGCGTCCATGTAGCCGAGGTCCCCGGTGTGCATCCAGCCGTCCTGCTCCAGCGCCTGCGCGGTGGCCTCGGGGTTCCGGTAATAACCGCGCATCACGTTGTCGCCCTTCACCATGAGTTCCCCGACAACCCCGGCAGACACGCTCCGGCCGCCGGGACCCCCGACTTTCGCAATGTTGCCGACCGGCTTGCCGACCGAGCCGTACTTGCGCTTGCCGGGATCGAGCGGATTCGAGAAGCACGGCGCGCAGGTCTCGGTCATGCCGAAGGTTTCGATGACAGCGAAGCCGAACTTGTTTTCGAATTCGCGGTGCAGGCCGGGCGGCAACGGTGCGGACGCCGAGCGGCCGAAGCGCACGCGCGACAGATCGGGCTTCCTTGCGGCCGGATCTGTCCTCGACAACAGGTAGGAAATGATCGTCGGCACCACGTTGAACCAGGTGCAGCGGTGACGCTCGAGCAGCTCCCAGAAATTGGACGCGGAGAAGCGGTGCGGCATCACCACGCTGCCGCCGCAGGCGAGCGGGCCCACCGCGGTGACGATCTGCGCGTTGATGTGATAAAGCGGCAGGGAACAAAGCACGCGATCGTCTGCGCCGAGCGCGTGCGCCTCGGCGGTGAACAGCCCGCCGCTGACGACGTTGCGGTGCGTCAGCACCACGCCCTTTGGCTGTCCCGTGGTGCCCGAGGTATACATGAGCAGCGCATGATCCTCTTCGGCGACCGCATTCGGCGAAGTCTCCGGCAATGCGTCTTCTACGAACAGTGACTCCGCGTCCGGGTCGAAGACGACGGCCTCGACCGGATTTCGCATCAGCGACACTGCCGCCGCAAAGGCCTCCTCGCAGTCGCGCGCGACGAAGGCGAGCTTCGCGTCCGAATGCTCGAGCACCCACGCGAGCTGCGATTTCTGCGACAGCAGATTCAGCGGCGTGCTTACCAGCCCGTTGTACATGGTGCCGAGAAACAGCAGGGCGGTCTGGGTGCCGTTGTGCGCGTAGATCGCGACCTTGTCGTCGCGCCGCAATCCGCGCATCGCGAAATAGCGGCCCAGCAGGCGCGACGCTCGCTGCAGTTCCCGGTAGCTGAGGGCGAGCCCGGTTTCGGGGGCGATGAGGTAGGTCTTCTCCGGCGTTTCCGCCGCCCGGCGGTCGATGAGCGCGCGGATCGACCGCGGCATCGCGCGCGAACTGAAAGCGGCGCGCTTCACGCGCGGTATTTCTTGCGATATGCGCCGAACAGGCCGTCCACCGTCGGTTCGTCGGAGGGAATGGTGCGCACCACGCGCGTGATGTTGAGGAAGTGCCGGTAATTGAGGTTGTCCGAAAAACTGTTGCCGCCCCAGGTGCCGCAGCCCATCGACAGCGAAAACGGCAGGCCGTTGTCGAAACTGCCGCCGGTGGCGAAGGTGTGGGCCTGCTTGACGATCACCCGCGCCACCGTCATTTCCAGGCCGAGCTTCATCACCTGCGCGTCATCCTCGGTGTAGATGCCGCAGGAATGGCCGTTGCCCTGGTACGCATAGATGTCGCGCATGATGGAAAATGCGTGCTCGAAATGGTCCGCCTTGTACAGCGCAAGCACGGGAGAAAGTTTCTCGCCGGAGAACGGGTGTTCCGGGCCGGTGCCGGTTTCTTCGACCATGAGGAAGCGCGCGGACTGCGCCGCGGCGCGGGTCAGCCCCGCCAGCGCGCAGATTTTCGCCACCGGCTGCGCGGTGACGTCGGAAGAAAGATGTCCGTCGGGAAACATCGCCCGTTGCAGCTGCGCCTTCTCCGCCGCATCGAGCAGGACGCCGCCCTGCTTGGCAAATTCCGCCAGCATCGCCCCATAGACCTTCGCGTGCACGATGGCGGAATTTTCCGACGAGCACGAGGTGGCATAGTCGAATTTTTTCGAGCGCGCGATCTTGTCCGCGGCGTCCGGGAGATCCGCGGAATCGTCGACGATCACCGCCACGTTGCCGGCGCCGACGCCGAGCGCCGGCGTGCCCGAGGTGTAGCCCGCGCGCACGTTCGCCTGCGAACCGGTGACCACGGCGAGATTGGCCTGCCGCATCAGCTCGGCGCTGGCGGCCTTCGACACCGGCGAGGGCAGGAGCTGCACCAGGTCGCGCGGCGCGCCGACGCGGTCGAGTTCCGCATGGACGAATTCCAGCAGGCGCACGCCGGTCCGGTAGCCCTTGGGCGACGGCGCAATGACGATCGCATTGCGGCCCTTCAGCGCGTTGAGGATGTTGTTGATCGGCGTCGCGCCGGGATTGGTCGAGGGCGTGAGCGCCGCCACCACGCCGACCGGGCGCGCGATCTCGACGATGCCGCGCTCCGGATATTCGGCGATCACGCCGACCGATTTCGCGCGCGAAAGGTCGCGGAGGAGCCCCAGCGTCTTGCGGTGGTTCTTGACGAATTTGTCGGCCGCATTGCCGAGCCCGCTGTCGGCGACCGCGAGTTCTGCGAGTTCGCGGTTGCGCCCCGGTTCGACGATCGCCCAGCCCGCGGCGGTGACGACTTCGTCGACCGCCGCCTGCGTATAGCTTTCGAACAGGCGCTGCGCGTCGCGGGCCCGTCCGACAATCTGCGCAATTTCCTTGCGCAGGGCGTCGCCGGCTGGCGATGCGCGGCCGTTATCTGGAACCATGGATTCGGGATCCGGAAAAAAGACTGTCGCTTACTCTATGCCGCGGTGCCGGCGTTTGCAACCGCCGCGCCGGCAGGCTGCAGCGATGGCGTCCCCGCGTTTCCGCTTCAGCTCAGGGCTTCGCGTTCCAGCGCCTCCAGCGTGACGTGGCGGACGTCGGTGCCTTTCACGATGTAGATCACATACTCGGCGATGTTCTTGGCGTGATCGCCGATGCGTTCGATCGCCTTGGCGATGAACACGATTTCCAGCACCATCGAAATGGTCCGCGGATCCTCCATGACGAAGGTGATGAGCTGCCTGAGAATCGCGCGGAACTGGTCGTCGATGGTGCGGTCCTCGCGCACGATCTGCGCCGCCGCCACGGTGTCGAGCCGCGCGAACGCATCGAGCGCACGGTGGAGCATGTCCACGGCGTCCTCGGCCGAACGGCGCACGTCGGCGATCCGCAGGTGTTTCACGCCCTCGCGGGTATGGATCTGGCGCGCCATGCGCGCGATCTTGTCGGCCTCGTCGCCGGCCCGCTCGAGGTCGGTGATGGTCTTGATGATCGCCATGATCAGGCGCAGGTCCCGGGCCGCCGGCTGGCGCCTGGCGATGAGCTGCGAGCACGCCTGATCGACCTCGACTTCGAGGGCGTTGACTTCGTGGTCGCCGGTCACCACGCTTTGCAGCAGGTCGAGGTCGCCGTTGCCGAGGCCCTCGATGGCGCGGTTGATCTGGCGCTCGACCAGCCCGCCCATGTGCAGCACGCGCGAGCATACCGAATCCAGGTCGGCATCGAACTGCGTGGAAAGATGTTGGTGTTCGGACATGTGCATTCTCCAGTGATGGCGGCGTGTTTCAGGCAGGCCTTTCAGCCAAACCTCTCAGCCAAACCTGCCGGTAATGTAGTCTTCCGTTTCCTTTTTCGCCGGCTTGATGAAAATCCTGTCGGTAACGCCGAACTCGACGAGTTCGCCCAGATACATGTACCCCGTGTAGTCCGAAATGCGCGCGGCCTGCTGCATGTTGTGGGTGACGATGGCAATCGTGAAGTCCTTCTTCAGATCGTGAATCAGCTCCTCGATGCGCGCGGTCGACAGCGGATCCAGCGCGGAGGTCGGCTCGTCGAGCAGCACAACTTCCGGCTTCACCGCCACCGCGCGCGCAATGCACAGCCGCTGCTGCTGCCCGCCGGAGAGCGCCATGCCGCTCTGCTTCAACTTGTCCTTCGCCTCGTCCCACATCGCCGCCTTGGTCAGCGCCCACTCGACCCGCTCGTCCATCTGCCGCTGGCTGAGCTTCTCGTACAGGCGGACGCCGAACGCGATGTTGTCGTAGATCGACATCGGAAACGGCGTCGGCTTCTGGAATACCATGCCGACCTTGGCGCGCAGCGTGTTGAGGTCGGTGCCAGGATCCAGGATGTTGCTGCCGTCCAGCATGATTTCGCCGGAGGCGCGCTGCCCGGGATACAGCAGGTACATGCGGTTGAGCGTGCGCAACAGCGTCGACTTGCCGCAACCCGAGGGGCCGATAAACGCCGTGACGCGGCATTCCTCGATGTCGAGATTGATGTCTTTCAGCGCCTGAAACCTGCCGTAAAAAAAGTCCAGATGGCGGATCGCCATTTTGGTCGCGTTCGGCGCGGCGCCGGCAGCGCCGCCCGCGTCGGACTCGCTGCGGGTGGCGACGGTTCCGGTTTTCATCGCCTGGTCCATGTTGCGGGCGCCATCACCTGGCAGAGCCCTGCCGGAACAATAACCGTGCCGCGACGTTCAGCACCAGCACCGCGAGCGTGACCAGCAGCGCCCCGGCCCACGCCAGCGCCTGCCAGTCCTTGTACGGGCTCATGGCGAACTGGAAAATGACGACCGGCAGGTTGGACATCGGCGCGTTGAGATTGGTGGTCCAGAACTGGTTGTTGAGCGCGGTAAACAGCAGCGGCGCGGTCTCGCCGGAAATCCGCGCCACCGCCAGCAGCACGCCCGTCAGGATGCCGGCGCGGACCGAGCGCAGGGTGACCATCAGGATCATTTTCCATTGCGGCGTGCCGAGCGCGACCGCCGCTTCGCGCAGGCTGTCGGGCACCAGCCTCAGCATGTTTTCCGTGGTACGGACCACCACCGGAATGACGATCAGGGCCAGCGCCACCGACCCGGCCCAGGCCGAGAAGTGGCCGGCCTGCAGCACGTAGATGGCGTAGATGAACAGCCCGATGATGATCGACGGCGCCGACAGCAGGATGTCGTTGATGAATCTTGTCGACGGCGCGAGCCAGCCGCGGCTGCCGTACTCGGCAAGATAGATGCCTGCGAAAATGCCGACCGGCGTGCCGATGAGCGTACCCATCGCCGCCATCACGAGGCTGCCCATGATCGCGTTGAGGAGGCCGCCCTTGCTGCCCGGCGGCGGCGTCATCTGCGTGAAGAGATCGATGCTGAATGCGTTGAATCCAGCCTGGAACAGCGTAAACAGGATCCACAGCAGGAAACCCAGGCCGAACGCCATCGCCGCCATTGCCATCGCGAGATTCAGGC
>Ga0315281_10012514_pt1 | contig 11545 bp, 11 predicted proteins | sample YL17G07_0_MG_FD_204540 | JGI IMG/M metagenome (GOLD analysis project Ga0315281, IMG submission 204540) | Sediment microbial communities from Yellowstone Lake, YNP, Wyoming, USA - YL17G07_0 | ecosystem: Environmental > Aquatic > Freshwater > Lake > Sediment | place: USA: Wyoming | collected... | reverse complement strand
GCCCTGGAGTCGCCGAGGCGCCGGCGCCGGGTGCGACGCCGCACCATCGCGCTCGCCCTCGCCGCCCTCGCGGTCGCCGTGGCGACCGGGCTCGCGCTCTCGCCCGGTGCCCGCAGCGCGTTCCGCCAGCTGTTCCGGATCGGCAGCGTCCAGGTCGTTCGCCTTGACGAGGCGCCGACGGCCGAAGCGGCGCGGCTCGCGCCGTTCGGGCGCCCGGTCACCTTCGAGCTCGCTGCCCGCTCCGTCCCGTTCCGCATCCGGCTGCCCGAGACGGACGTCGCCTCACGTCCTGCCCGCGTCTACCTCGACCGGGCCGGCGGCGGCATCGTCTCGCTCGTCTGGTGCTGCCCGAGGCGTGTCGTACTGACCGAGCTCCAGAACGCCACCCCGGAGCTGATCCAGAAGACGGTCGGGCCGGCGACGCTCGTCGAGCCCGTCCAGGTTCGCGGGGAGAGCGGCCTCTGGGTGGTGGGCTCGGACCACGTCGTCCGCGTGGTGAGCGCGACGGGCTCGTGGACGGAGCGTCCCGTCCTGGTGGAGGGCGGCGTGCTGATCTGGACGAGCCGGGGCGTGACGCTCCGGCTCGAGGGCAATCTCTCGAAAGACGAGGCGCTCGCAATCGCGAAGCGCATCGGCTGACCCGGCGCCTCCCGCGGGCCGCGGAGGCGTTAGGAACTATGCGAGCTTCTCGCGCACCATCTGGCTCACGCTGGAGCCGTCTGCGCGACCGGAGACCTGCGGCATCACGTCGGCCATGACGCGGCCGAGATCGCGCAGAGAGGTCGCGCCCACCTCGGCGATGACGTCGTCGACGATCTCCTCGAGCTCGTCCTCGGAGAGCGGTTCAGGCATGAACTCCTCGAGCACCTCGAGCTCAAAATCCTCCTTGTCCGCCTGCTCCTCGCGGCCGGCCTTGTCGAAGGCCTCAAACGCCTCGACGCGCTTCTTCCGCTCCCGCTGCAACACCTGCAGCTCCTCGTCCTCGGAGAGCGGGCGCTGCAGCTCCTTCTCGGCCGAGCGGAGGCTCGCGAGGATCAGCGCCAGAGCGTCCCGCCGGTCGTCGTCGCGCGCCAGGCGCGCCTGCTTGAGCTCGTCCTCGATGCGGGTGATCAGATTCATGGGGACAGTGTCCTACAGAAGGTGGATCAATGGAACCCGGGCAGCGCCTTGCCGCCGAGAATGTGCCAGTGCAGATGGAATACCGTTTGCCCCGCTGTGGAGCCGACGTTCACGATGACACGGTAGTCGTCCAGCCCGGCGCGTGCGGCGGTCTCGGCAACGAAGCGGAGCATTCGAGCCGCTTCCTCATCCGGGAATGCTGCGACGTCGCGCATCGTGTCGACGTGCCGTGCGGGCAGGACGAGCAGATGCGTCTCGGCGGCGGGAGCGATGTCACGGATCGCGACGAACCCCTCCGCCGCGTGAACGTGCTCACCCTCGGCGACGAGGCGGCAAAAGAGGCAGTCAGGCTGCAACGCCGAGCACCCCTTCCAACGTGACGCCCACGGCGCGGGCGCGGACGAACCTGCCGACCGGGGCGTCGACGAGCCACGGCGTGTAGTCGTCGCCGTAGCCCCGGCCCGGGCGATCTACGAGGACGACGCCCTCGGTACCCACCTTTGCGGCCCAGCTCGCGTGACAGGCGGCAGCCGAGAGGGCCCGAAGACGCGCGCTGCGATCCCGCTTCACCGCCGGCGGCACCGGATCGGCCTCGGCCGTCACCGTTCCGGGTCGCGGTGAGTAGGGAAAGACGTGCACCTTCGTGATCCCGAGACGCTCGACGGCTCGCAGTGTGTGTCCGAACGCCGCCTCGTCCTCGGCCGGAAACCCGACGATCACGTCCGTCGTCAGGTTGAAGTCGGAGAGCGGCTCGAGCTTCGCGATCACGTCGTCGAGCACGTAGCGTCGCCCCATCGCCCGCAGCACCGCATCGTCCCCGGACTGGAGCGGCACGTGGAGGTGCGGGGAGACGGCCGGCGTCTCGCGCAGGGCCACGATCAAGTCGTCGTTGACGTGGTTGATCTCGATCGATGACAGTCGCAGCCGTTCGACGCCCTCGATCGACCCGGCTGCGCGCACGAGCCGCGCGAGGCTATAGCCGGCCTCGCGGTCGCGGAAGCAGCCGAGGTTGACGCCGGTGAGGACGATCTCACGGTGCCCTTGCCCAACCCGCCGCCGGATCTCTCCGAGCACGCCCTCCGCGGTGCGACTGCGCGTGCCGCCCCTGACGAGCGGGATCACGCAGAACGCGCAGGAGAACGAGCAGCCGTCCTGGATCTTCACGAAGGCCCGCACCCGGTCGAGGCGGTGATCGGCCTGGACACAACCGATCGCGCCCACGTCGCCGGCGACGGTGGCAGGAACGTCCTCGCTGCGCTGCTCGATCACAACGACGTTCTGCGGCAACCCGCGAAACGCGTGCGTCGACAGGTTCGCCGCACAGCCGGTCACGTAGACCTTGCGGTGCGTGCGGGCGGCACCCGACGCGGCCTGACGCGACTTCGCGAGCGCTTCGTTGGTGACGCAGCACGTGTTGATCACCGCGATGTCGCCGTCTCCCTCGACCTCCGAGTGGCCGTCGGCAAGCAGACGCTCGCGGATCGCCTGTTGATCGGCGAACGACACCTTGCAACCGAGAAAGCGGGCAGAGAAGGTCGCCATCGGGTCCCTGAGAGTAGACGCTCCGCAGCTCCTTTCGGCCGGGACCGTGCGTCGCAAGCCTCTACGGGCTTGATCGTGCGAACAGGTCGGCGGCCCAGCCATCGAACTCGCGCGTCTCGAGCAACGACCACCCGGGTGCCGCGGGGCGCTCGCCCGCGAGATAGCCGGACGTGATCACGCGGTCCGCGTCTATTCGCGGGAGCACCTGCTCGACTGCACCCAGCAGGATGTTGACGACCGCGACGTCGGCTCGCGGCAGCGGCTCCGAGAGCGTGTCCACGACGCGCACCTCGAGGGCGACCCCGTTCACCGCTGCGTTGGCACGCGTCACCTCCACTGCAACCGGGTCGTCGTCAACGGCCTGGAGCGGGCCGTAGCCGAGCCGTGCACCGGCAATCGAGAGGACGCCGGAGCCGCAGCCGATGTCGAGCAGCGAGCCACGCGGAGCCACGGCGAGCAGCTCGACACACAACCGGGTAGTCGGGTGGGCGCCGGTGCCGAAAGCGCGACCCGGGTCGATCACGACGACGGGCTCGCCCGGCGGCTGCTGCTCCCACGGCGGGCCGATCCAGACGCCGCCGGCGCGCACCGGCCGGTGGAACGCGCGCCAAGCATCCTCCCAGCCGGGCTCGACCGGGACAGCCCGAGCGCCGGGGAACGCGGAGTGGAGGCGATCGATATCCGTCTCGGGGACGTACAGGCCGAGCTCGACCTCGTCGCCGCGTGTGCGTTCCTCGAAGCCGCCGGGCACGAGCTCGAGCGCCAGCGCCCTGGCCTCCTCCGCCTGCTCCAGGGCAACGACCACCGAGACCCTGACGACGGGCGCGCTCATCCGAGCGGGTATCGCAGCGTCACCCTCCAGGTGCCGTCCTCGAGCTCCTCGAGCAGCGAGACGGCATCGACCCGGAATCGCAACGGCAGGCGAGGCTCGAGCTCCGTCTCGGCCGCCTCGACGATGGGCCGAACGAGATTGGCGTCGTCGGCGACACCCACGGTGAGATGCGGCGCAGGCTGGTCGTACTCGGCGCCGTACGGCGGGAAGCCGGGAAAGCGCGCCCAGGTGGCGGCGAGGAGGTCTGCGAGCGGGTCACCCGAAGCGGGCACGAGGCACGCCCAGCGCTCGAACCGCGCGACGGCGACCAGCTCGGCGTCGAAGCGGCGAAAGCGTGCGAAGTGGGCGCCGACCTTCTCGTGCATCGCGTCGTCCAACTCGCTGCCGGAAGCGAACGGATAGAGCACCGTCACGGGCGGCGGCAGCCCGAGCGCGACCGAAGCCGCGTTGAACCGCCGCCGAAAGTCGCCGACGAGCGCCTCGGCCGCCGGAACGTGAACGACGAGCCCCGTGCGGCGCACCGCGCCTTCTAGATGATTGATTCCGAATGGGGGTGCTGCCGGGGAGGGCCTGCGCCGAGCAGCGTGGTCGACGTGAACGGCGGCAAGGCTGGTTGCCTTGGTGCCGTTCGCGGCGGCCGCGATGCGACGTGCGCAGGCCCCCAGCCGGTGGTGCCCGCATTCGGAATCAATCATCTGGATCAGATGCCAACGGGCTCACCCACCGATCAGCGGAGGGCGCTCTTGAGGCGCCCGAAGAACCCGTCGTCGCCGCGGTAGGCGTCGTCGCCGAGCGCGGCACCGAGTTGCTCGACGAGATCGCGCTGCTCCGCCGTCAACCGGCGCGGCACCGTGACGACCAGATGCACGTGGAGATCGCCCCGCCGGCCACCCGAGAGCGACGGCATCCCCATGTCCCGGACCGGGCGGACATCGCCGGGCTGCGAACCGGCCGGCACATCGACGTCGATCTCGCCACCGGGATGCTGGACGCGCACCTCGGCCCCGAGAGCGGCCTGCGTCATCGTCAGCTCGACGAGCGTGTGCAGGTCGTCGCCGTCGCGCTCGAATCCCTCCTGCGCACGCACGCGTACCTGCACGAACACGTCGCCGGCGGGCCCCCCGAGAGCCCCCGCGTGCCCCTCCCCCTGCAGCCGGATGCGCTGGCCGTCGTAAATCCCGGCCGGAACGTCGACGGAGAGCGTGCGCTCGTCGAGCACCCTGCCGGCGCCGTCGCAGCGCTCGCACGGCGACTCGACGATGCGCCCTGCCCCCTCACAGCGCGGGCAGGCGCCGGTGCGCACGAACTGCCCGAAGACGCTCTGCGAGACCCGCTGCACGCGGCCGGCGCCACCACAGCTGGCGCACGTGACCGGCGTCGTGCCGGGCGCGGCGCCGTTGCCGCCACACGTGTCGCACGTGAGCGCCACCCGGATCGGCGCTCCGACGGTGACACCGTTGAACGCGTCGGCAAGATCGATCTCGACGAGGGCGGTGATGTCCGCACCGCGGTCGGGACGCGCGGCACGGCCTCCCTGGCCGAACAGGCCTTCGCCGAAGAAGGCGCTGAAGATGTCGGAGAGGTTGCCGAGATCGAAGTCACCGGGCGCGAAGCCGCCGCTCCTGAGGCCGGCCCGGCCGTGCCGATCGTAGGTCTCGCGGGTATCGGGGTTCGACAGCACTTCGTAGGCCTCGGCGATCTCGCGGAAGCGCTCCTCGGCGTCCGGTTCCTGGGAGACGTCGGGGTGTAGCTCGCGCGCAAGACGGCGGAACGCCTTCTTGATGTCGCCGTCGCTCGCGCCACGCTCGACGCCCAGGATCTCGTAGTAGTCGCGTTCCGCGGTTGCCATGCCGTCAACGAGAGTAGCGGCGCGCCGGCCTGTGATCCACCGATCTCAGCTGCCCTCGTACACGTCCTCCACGAGGCGGGAGAGCTCGAACGCGGCGGCTCGCACGGTGCGGATCGCCTTCTCGTAGTCCATCCGCAACGGCCCGAGGAGCGCCACCGAGCCGAGCGAGCGGCTGGCGAGGCCGTAGGTGGTTCCCACATAGGAGACGTCGTGCAACTGCTCGCCCTCGACCTCGGGGCCGACGCGCACGACGGTGCGCCGGGGTGCGAGCGCGTCGGAGAGCAGCTCCAGCACCGCGGCGCGCCGCTCGAGCACGTCGAGCAGGCGCTGGCACGCCTCGAGCTCCGAGCCACGGGCGTCGCCGAGCAGGCCGGCGGCACCACCCATGAAGAGCCGCGGCCCGTCACCGGCGGTCGCGTCGACGAACGCGGGCCGCACACGGTCGAGGAAGGCACGCTCGCGAGGGGCGAGAGTGGGATCCTCGAAGCGGCGCCGCAGCGCGCTCGTGCCGAGGTGCAGGCCGCCGATCTGTTCGTTGAGGTACACCCGCGCCCACTCGACGAGCCCGGGATCGACCGGCTCTTCCAGCTCGAACACGCGCTTGGTGACGCCGCCGGTCGACGTGATCACGACGACGATCACGGAGTGGGGCTGGAGTTGCAGCACCTCGACGTACCGCACGGTCGCCGCCTCGAGCGAGGGGGCGCTGACAAGGGCGAGGAGTCGTGTCGCCTGTGAGAGCGTCTCCGTGGTCACCTGCAGCGCAGCCTCGAGCTCCGTGCGCATCGCCTGGAGCTCGCGCGGCACTCTCTCGGGGCGGCCTTCGAGCGTCTCGACGAGCTCCTCGGCGTAGACGCGGTAGCCGCCCTCGGTCGGCACACGCCCGGCCGAGGTGTGCGGATGGGTGAGCAGGCCGAGTGCCTCGAGCTCGGCGAGCTCGTTGCGGATCGTGGACGAGGAGACGTCCATCTCCGTGCGTGCGACGAGCGCTTTCGAGCCCACCGGCTGGCCGGTGGCGACGTACTCCTCTACGACCCGCCGCAGGATCTCGCGCTTGCGCGAGGAGAGCTCGGACTCCATCGTCTACCGATCGTACCCCTGCCGGGCCCTCTCATCGATCCGCGCGCAACGTCTTCGCTCACGCGAGCCCGTGCGGCTCCGCCGTCGAGCAACCCCGCCCGCCCCGGCTGCGTGCCCGATCCGGTGTCTCACCCCGTCGCGACGCGAGACGGGCAGAGGATCGAGCGCGTGCGGCGGAGTGACGCGGGGCGGCGTGGCGAAGCGCCGATAGCGAGGTATCGCGTCGTGCGGGCGAGGGACGCCTCGCCTCGGCTTCCCCTACCCACGGCGCGCGTAGTCGACATGCGTGAACGGCCACTCGGCGATGAGTCAGTCGCTCACAGCCTGCCAGAGCGGCACGTCGAGCTCGGCGCGGGTCGCCCGCACCCACGAGCTCACCCGTGCGTCATGGTGGTCGTCCCGGGCCGGGTAGATGTAGACGCAGCCCACGATCTCGATGTCGGCCGGGTCGAGCACCGTGTAGGTGAAGCCGGCCCGCTCGCCGAAGTCCCGCGCATGCGCCTCGAGATCGTCGAGGTTCTCCTGCAGGCTCATCTCGCGGGGCCACGACCTACCCGCGAAACAGGGGGTGGCGCGGATGTGCTCGATCGAAGACGTCCATGCGGCGTAGTCCGCGTCGTTATGGTCGGGCCCGAGCGGCGCGAGCACCAGCCGCCCGGTCACAGGCCCACGGGGGACGTCGAACGACGCGGGCACGAACAAGGTCCCGGTCATGCTCCCGACGATACGGCATCGACCCGCCCGCGGGGATGGGGCGGCTCGATCCACCCTTCCACGTCGTACGTGTCGGCGACGCCCGGCGCGTCGCCCCGCATCCGAACACAGCGACACGATTCGGCCCTACCGGCAGGGCGAGCCCGACTCCGCGAGAATCGCCCACCCGAAGGTCCTCAGGGGCTCGCGCCAGGAGCGGGCGCTCGAGCACGCAGGCTCGTGGCACAGGCTGTTCGAGAGCGAGGCGGCGACGACACACCCGCTGCACGCGGCCGCGACAGGGTTCTTGTCGACCTGTATGGATCGGCGCAGGTGTGTGCAGCCGTACGCCGGTCTGTGCGGATCGGCGCCGGGCCTCCAGCGTCACACGAGCAGCTCGGCGGTGACGCCGCCGCCGAGGGCGCGACCGCGCGCCGTGAGCCGCAGCTGCTCGCCACCGCGAGGACCGATTCCGGGGCCGGTGCCGGTGCCGACGACGATCTCGACGAGCCCACCTGCGGCGAGCCGTTCCAGCGCCGTGCGGTCGATGACCGTCTCGAGACCGGCGAGCGGCAGCGGATCGTCGAGCCTGAGCCCGAGCATGACGCGCTCCTGCGCCTTCGTCGCCTCGTCCAGCTGCTCGAGCTCGCGCGGTGGTTCCCGGTCTGCTCCCAGCGCCTCGACATACCGAGGGAGCGACGGTGCATTCCGGCGCCGCAGCTCGCCCAGCGTGGAGACCGCCCCGATGCCGAGGCCAAGGTAGTCACGGCCGAGCCAGTAGCCCAGATTGTGGTGTGCGCGGAGATCGCGGCCACCGGCACGCTCGCCGACGAGACAGAAGTTCGCCGTCTCGTACCAGCGGTAGCCGGAGCCGGTCAGCGTCTCGACGACGAGCTCGAAGTACCCCTCCATCGCCTCCGCCTGCCGCACGAGCTCGTCCCCGAAGGCACGCGTGAACCGTGTGCCCGGCTTCGCCTCGAGCTCGTAGAGGGAGAGATGCTCCGGCACGAGCGCCAACGCCTCCGCGAGGTCGCGATCGAGGTCGGCGGGCTCCTGGCCCGGGATCGCGTAGATGAGATCGAGGGAGATGTTGTCGAAACTGGCATCACGCAGAGTGTGAACGGCGCGCCGGACGTCGTCCGCTCCAGCACCGCGCTCGAGCACGTCGAGGAGCCGCGGCGCAAATGTCTGGGCTCCGAGTGAGATGCGCGTCACACCGCAGTCGCGTAGGAGCGCAACGAGCTCGGGCGTGACGGTCTCCGGGTTTGCCTCCACCGTCACCTCCGCGGCTGCGGGCAGCGCAGCGAGCAGGCGTCGTAGCGCTTCCGGCTCGGTGAACGTCGGCGTCCCGCCGCCGACGAAGACGGTGGCGACGGGATCGGCGAGCACGCCGCGCTCGCGCTCGAGCTCGAGTAGCAACGAATCGACGTAGGCTCCGTGCTGAGCGCTCCGGCCGACCACAGTGACGAAGTCGCAGTAGCCGCAGCGATGCGCGCAGAACGGCAGATGGACGTAGAGGTGAGAGACGCCCCCGACGCCGCTGCTCACAGCTCCTCCCCGCGCTCGGCTTCCTCTCGCTCGGCGCGATACGCGTCGAGCAGCTGACGCGGCGCGCGCTCTGCCCACGCGTCCTCGACGAGCTCACAAACGAGCTCCCGGCCCGCGCGCGGCAGGGCGACGAGCACCATCGGCCAGGTCTCGTAGTGGGGCGTGATGAAGAGCACGCCCGGATGCGCGTCGATCAGGAGGGGCCGTTCCTCGAGGTCGCAGCGGATCGCGAGTGTCTCACCGTCCTCACGGAGCCGACCCATGAACGTCCCTCGCACACGCAGCGCCGGTGTCCCGTAGGCACTTCCGACCTCCACCGCCGGGAGCTCGAGCGCGAGAGCAACGACGTCGTTGCCGGTCACGCCGCGCACCGGAGCGGTCGCTCTCCGCGACCGGCGACGTGCTCGGCGACCGACGTCTCGCAGACGCCGGAGGCGCCGTTGGCTCGCGCGACGAGCGGCTCCACGCACTCTGCCACGCGCTACTTCTTCTTGTCGCCGTCGAGGTTGAGCACGGCCAGGAACGCCTCCTGCGGCACCTCCACGCCGCCGACCTGCTTCATCCGCTTCTTGCCCTTCTTCTGCTTCTCGAGCAGCTTGCGCTTGCGGGAAATGTCGCCGCCGTAGCACTTCGCGAGCACGTCCTTGCGCCGCGCCTTCACCGTCTCGCGGGCGATCACTCGCGACCCGATCGCAGCCTGGATCGCCACGTCGAACATCTGTCGCGGGATCTCCGCACGCAGCTTCTCCACGAGCAACCGGCCGCGGTCATAGGCGAACTCGCGGTGGATGATCAGCGAGAGCGCGTCCACCGGCTCGCCGCCGACGAGCACGTCGACCCGTACGAGCTTGCCGCTCTTGAAGCCGGAGAGGTCGTAGTCGAAGCTGGCGTACCCTCGCGTGCGCGACTTGAGCTGGTCGTAGTAGTCGAGCACGATCTCGGCGAGCGGCAGCTCGTAGGTGAGATGGACGCGCTCAGGGGACAGGTATTCCAGGTGGTCAAAGCTGCCGCGGCGCTCGTTGTTCAGCTCCATCACGGTGCCGACATACTCCTTCGGGACGATGATCGACGCTCGGATGTACGGCTCCTCGACCTCCTCCAGCTCGGCCGGCATCTCGGACGGGTTGTGTACCTCGCGCCAGTCGCCGTTGCGCTCGAGCACCCTGTAGGCGACGTTCGGCGCCGTGACGATCAGATCGAGGTCGAACTCGCGCTCGAGCCGCTCGCGCACGATCTCCATGTGCAGCAGCCCGAGGAAGCCGCAGCGGAAGCCGAAGCCGAGTGCCCGCGACGTCTCCGGCTCGTAGAAGAGTGCCGCGTCGTTCAGCTTCAGCCGCTCGAGCGCGTCGCGCAACTCGGGGTACTGGTCCGAGTCGCTCGGGAACAGCCCCGCGAAGACCATCGGCTTCACGTCCTTGTAGCCGGGGACGGGCTCAGTGGCCTGGACGCCCTTCCGCGTCGTCAGCGTGTCACCGACCCGGAGCGCGGACACGTCCTTGAGCCCGGTGACGATGTACCCCACCTCGCCGGACTCGAGCGCCTCGACGGGCACCCGAGAGGGAGACATGTACCCGAGCTCCTCCGCGTCGAACTCGGTTCCGAGCGCCATCGCGCGCAGCGCCTTCCCCGTCTCGAAGCGACCGTCGACGACGCGCACGAACGCGATCACGCCCCGGTACTGGTCGTACGAGGAGTCGAAGATGAGCGCCCGCGGCGGCGCGGCGGGGTCTCCGGCAGGCGGCGGGATTCGCTCGACGATCGCATCGAGCACCTGGTCGACGTTGAGCCCTGTCTTGGCGGAAATCCGCACGACGCTCTCCGGGTCGCCGCCGAGCAGGTTGGTGACCTCGATCGCGGCGCCGTCCGGGTCGGCCGAGGGCAGGTCGATCTTGTTGACGATAGGGATGATCTCGAGCTCGTTCTCGATGGCGAGGTAGGCGTTCGCGAGCGTTTGCGCCTCGATCCCCTGCGCCGCGTCGACGACCAGCAGGGCTCCCTCGCATGCCTGAAGCGAGCGCGAGACCTCGTAGGTGAAGTCGACGTGTCCGGGCGTATCGATCAGGTTCAGCTGGTAGCCCTTCCAGGCGACGCGCACCGCCTGCGCCTTGATCGTGATTCCGCGCTCGCGCTCGAGGTCCATCGAGTCGAGCAGCTGCTCGCGCATATCGCGGTCGGCGACGGTGTCCGTGAGCTGGAGAATGCGATCGGCCAGGGTCGATTTCCCGTGGTCGATGTGCGCGATGATGGAGAAGTTGCGAATCCGGCTCTGGTCCATGGCGATCAGGCCCGGATGCTAGCTGTGATGCGGTTTTGCCTGGATCTGGGCGATTCAGGCTGGCCGGCGGTCTCTGCGACCCCGGGAGGTCGCGGTGAGGTCTCGCAGCGAGGGCCACTGAGGATGACGGACTCGTTCGCAGCACGGGTCGTCGGATGGGTCTCGAGGGACTCGTCGAGGATCGGGTCTCCTTCGCCGAGTCCGGGCGGCAGCACCCACCGGTCCGCCGCACACCGCCTCCCACGGGCTCTCGCCGACCGACCGCTCCGGACCATCGAGCACCTTCCAGAGCCTCAGAGCAGTCGTTTATCAGGGACTTCGTGACACCGGCCGCACCGGCCCCCTGCGTGCCACCGTCTACCGGCCTCGACTAGTTGCGAGTGAGGTTGTCCTGGGCGGGTGGCCCGACCAGCTGGGCGAACTCGCCCTCCGCGCTCCGGAACTGCTCGTCGTGACGCAGGAAGCCCGGGATGCTGCGGGCCGCCTGGACGAGCTCCTCGGCTGCCCCTGCCCGGCCGACCTCAGCGAGCGCGAACGAGAGTTGAAGCGTGGCGCTGAGCACGCCGTAGGCGTCGTTTGCAAGATAGGAGCGCCACGCGACCTCCCG
>Ga0315281_10012513_pt1 | contig 11545 bp, 4 predicted proteins | sample YL17G07_0_MG_FD_204540 | JGI IMG/M metagenome (GOLD analysis project Ga0315281, IMG submission 204540) | Sediment microbial communities from Yellowstone Lake, YNP, Wyoming, USA - YL17G07_0 | ecosystem: Environmental > Aquatic > Freshwater > Lake > Sediment | place: USA: Wyoming | collected... | reverse complement strand
CGGCCGGGTCGCCGTCGGGCGAACCGCCGCCCGCCGTGGAAGCGGCGGAACCGGATGCCCTGTTCTGGTCAAGCGGCGCCGATGAGGGGCTGTTTATTGGGATGGGAGGAGCCTACCTCCCGCCGATAGCCCGGGAGGCGCCACCCAGGCCCAGCCTCGGCAAGCGGATAGGGCAGCTGGCGCGCGAGCTCGTCGAGACCTTGGTCCTCGCCCTCCTCATCTTCCTCGTCGTCCGAGCCGGCCTCCAGAACTTCCGGGTCGAGGGCTCCAGCATGGACCCCGTCCTCCACAACGGCCAGTACCTCATTGTCAACAAGGCTATCTACACACGCATAAACCTGAAGACCGTCAGTCGCTTCATCCCCTTTATCGACCCGGGCGATAACCCGGTCCGCTACCTCTTCCGCCGTCCCCGGCGGGGCGACGTGGTGGTCTTCCGCTTCCCCGGCAATCCCGAACGTGACTTCATAAAGCGCATCGTCGGTGAGCCGGGTGACACGGTGGAGATCAAGAACGGTACTGTCTACATTGGCGGCAACCCTCTGGATGAGCCCTACATCACCGGTAAGCCCACCTACAACTATGGCCCGACGGAGGTGCCGCCTAGGCAATACTTCGTCCTGGGCGACAACAGGAACAACAGCTACGATTCCCACGTCTGGGGCTTCCTCCCGGAGGAGAACATCATCGGCCAGGCCTGGCTCTCCTACTGGCCCAAGGACTCCTGGGGACTGATCCTCAACAAGAACCTATCGCCTCAGGCTCCTTGAAGGAGCTGGGCCCTGGGCCTCCGCCGGAGGCGGCCCCGCCCTTGACAGGAGGATGTGCCCGGACGGGCACCCGTCTGGGCGCCGGCGATCTTCCGTCAGACCGGCGCCATCCTGGAGGGCCATTACCTTCGCCCTGCGCTCCCACCAGGTCTTGACAAAGAGGGGGTCTCGTGGTAATAAAAGAGAGCGGATGGCCGTTTTTAAAAGCGAACGATTGCTTTACATGCCTAAGGTATCCAGTCGCTACCTGGAGGAACGCAAGAGCGAGATCGTAGACGCCGCTGAGGCCTGCTTCCTGCGTAAGGGCTTCCACCAGTGCACCATGCAGGAGATTTGCAGGGAATCCGGCCTCAGCCCCGGCGCCATCTACCGCTACTTCAAGAGCAAGAGCGACATCATCGCTGCCGTCATAGCGCGGAGCACTGAGCGCCAGGCGGCTCTTATCGAGGAGGCACGCGCCTCCTACTCCCAGGCCGCTCGCGCCCTGGAGGTCATTGGGGAGCACTTCTTCGGGCGGCTGGAGAGAGAGGGAATGGAGCGCGTTGCCGCCCTGGAGCTGGAGGTCTGGGGGGAGGCGCTGAGGAATGATGAGCTGCGGGCCACACACCGCCGCCAGTTTCGCCTCCTGAGCACAGCCCTCTCAGAGCTCTTCGGGCTGGCCGTGGAGCAGGCCGGGATAAGGTCCCCAACCACCAGACCGGCGGGGCTGGCCCATCTGGCCCTGGCCATCTTCCACGGCTTGCAGCTCTACCGGGCGCTGTATCCCGAAGAGGTGAACGTCCGCGAGGTGCTGGAGACGCTCAGCCTCCTGCTCCAAGCCCGTCTGGCTGAGAGTCAGACAAGGGGCGAAGTCAAGTCTCCAGCGGCGGCGACAGGAGTGAGCTAGACATGTGGGAAGCGCCACTGTATCTGGAATACGCCAGTCGTGAGCGAATGAGGGAAGTGGCTCGGGAGACCCAGAGCGCCTGCCTGAAAGCAAGGCTACAGCCGTCACGACCCTGCGGTCTGCGGCGCCGTCTGGCCCGCCGGCTGGTCTCTCTGGGCCTCCGCCTGGACCCCCACGCCGCTGGCTCGTCAGCATCCGGCGGCCGGGCTCGACTGGCGCCTCACTAAGCCCGCCACGGGTGGCGCACTTCGTTGCCCCCCGGCGAAGTGCGCCACCCTATTCTTTCCGATCGCACCTGCTGTACCTGCAATGAACCGAAGGCCAGGCTGATGGCCAGGCTTATGGTCATTGGCAAACTAGTGGCGGGGGACGTAGGGGCAGGGCTCGCCCCTGCCCCGCCCAGGGCGCCTGCGAGAGGCGCCCCTACTCAGGGGAATATGCCCCGGGCGCGCACCGCCTCTGCCACTCGGCTCACGCCCAACATGTAGGCGGCCTCCCGCAGGCGGACCTTCTCGCGCTCGGCGCGGGCGAGGACCTCCTGGAAGCTACGCACCATGAGCCGGTGCAGGCGCTGGTTCACCTCGGCCTCCTCCCAGAAGAAGGACTGGAGGTCCTGCACCCACTCGAAGTATGAGACGATGACACCGCCGGCGTTGGACACGATGTCTGGCACCACAAAGACGCCTCCATCCGACAGGATGAGGTCTGCCTTGGGCGTCACAGGTCCGTTGGCTCCTTCCACCAGCAGGCGGGCCCGTACCGTGGCGGCATTGCCATCGTGGATCTGTCCCTCCAGGGCAGCAGGGATGAGGATGTCCACCGGCAGGGCCAGCAGCTCCTCGTTGGTGATGTGGTCGCCGTTGGGGAAATCGGTCAGGGAGCCGCCGGCTCGCTTGAAGTCCCAGATGGCGTCTACGTCCAGGGCCTTGGCGTTGTAGACGCCGCAGCGGCTGTCGCTAACGGCCAAGACGCGGGCCCCGGCCTGGCAAAGAAGGCGGCCCGCCACACCACCCACGTTCCCGAAGCCCTGAACGGCCACCGTAGCCCCTTCGAGGGGCATGGCCAGGTGCCGGCAGGCCTCCTGCACGATGAAGAGGACGCCACGGCCTGTGGCTTCGAGACGGCCGCTGCTGCCACCGATGCTCACCGGCTTGCCCGTGACTACCCCCGGAACCGAGTGGCCGTGCTGCATGCTGTAGGTGTCCATGATCCAGGCCATGACGCGGGCATCGGTGCCCATGTCTGGGGCGGGTATGTCCCGCTCCGGACCGATGAGGCTGGCGATCTCGGTGGCGTAGCGGCGGCTGAGCCTCTCCAGTTCCCCCTCTGAGAGGGTGCGGGGGTCCACCTCCACACCCCCCTTGGCACCGCCGTAAGGAAGGTTGGCCACCGCACACTTCCAGGTCATCCACATGGCGAGGGCACGCACTTCGTCCAGGCAAACGGCGGCGTTGAAGCGCAGGCCGCCCTTGACAGGGCCCCGCGCCTCGTTGTGGTGGACACGATAGCCGGTAAGGACGCAAATGGAACCGTCGTCCATCTTGACGGGAAAGCGGACGGTGAGTTCCCGCTTGCAGGCTCGGAGGACCTGGCACAGGCCGTCGTCCAGCCCCAGCCGGCCGGCCACGGCGTCGAACTGGGCGAGAGCCATCTCGTAGGGGTTGTCAGGCTGTCTGTCAGCCCCAGCCGTGATATCTGTCATGGTGGCTCATCCTTCCTGTTCGTCAAGACCAGGGCCGGGCGGGGTCCAGGTGCCCGCCCTCGATCGCCATGGCGTTCCCATCTGATCATCGACGCGGCCGCGGCGTTAAGGGAGGCCGGGGCCCCCTTCGAGACCCCGGCCCGGTACACCACTTTTGGCGGCCCCAGCGGTCACTCTTGTTCGTCGGGCTCGTCGGGCTCGGCGACGTAGGACTGTGGGAACCCGGATAGTCCAGGAGGGGCGGCTTCCTTCTCTTCAGGGGGCTTCTCCTCGACCTCGCCCTCCGGCGCCGCCTCCTCACCGGCTTCGCCACCCGGCCCCTCGAGGACGGCCACGGCAGCGGGAGCGCCGGCCTCTTCCGGGCCGGCCTCGGCAGCAGCCTCCTCTGGAATCAGGGCCACCTCCTTCACCGGCTCCGGCGGCAGCTCGATCCGGGCGCGGGCTGGGATGAGCTTGCCGATGATGACGTTCTCCTTCAGGCTCAGGAGATGGTCCGTCATACCGGAGATGGCGGCCTCGGTCAGGACGCGAGTGGTCTCCTGGAAGGAGGCGGCGGCAAGGAAGCTGCTGGTGTTAAGCGAGGCCTTGGTGACGCCCAGGAGGACGGGCACGGCCGTGGCTGGCTCGCCGCCCTCAGCCAGGACCTTGGCGTTGACCTCCTCATACTCAAAGCGGTCCACAAGCTCCCCGGGTAGCATGGCGGTGTCGCCTGGCGAGTCGACGCGCACCCTGCGCAGCATCTGCCGCACGATGGTCTCGATGTGCTTGTCGTTGATGTTGACGCCCTGGGAGCGGTAGACCTTCTGCACCTCCTCCACCAGGTAGAGCTGCACAGCCTCAGGGCCCATGATACGCAGGATGTCCTGGGGGTTCAGGGGTCCATCAGTGAGCTTCTCGCCGGCCTTGACGGCTCCGCCGTGCCCCACCAGTATGCGGGAGGCGGCGGGCACCAGGTATTCGCGCTCCTCCTTCTCCTCGTAGACCACCAGCAGCCGGCGCTTACCCTCGAAGACAACGCGACCGGCGATACGGGCCACCACGTCGCCGTCGGTGTGGGTCTCCACGAGAGCCAGCTTCTCGGCTTCCTCTGCGGGTTTCTGCTTCTTGCCCTTGCCCTCCTTCTTGGCAGGGGGTCGGGAGGCCAAGACGGCGCCCTGGTCTACCAAGTCGTCGGCCGCCACCAGCACCTCTGCGCCCCTAGGCAGGTCATACCGGTCGCTGTAAAGCTCGGTGCTCACGACCTTGACGCGGCGAGTCTCACCCTCTCGGATGATCTCCACCACGCCGTCGATCTCGGCCATCAGGGCTTGGCCCTTGGGAACACGGGCCTCGAAGAGCTCTTCGACGCGGGGGAGGCCGCTGGTGATGTCCACGCCGGCGACGCCGCCGGTGTGGAAGGTACGCATAGTGAGCTGGGTGCCGGGCTCGCCGATGCTCTGGGCGGCGATGATGCCCACCGCCTCACCCATGTTGACCAGAGTGCCGCGCGCCAGGCTGCGGCCGTAGCAGAGCTGGCACACGCCCCGTTTGGCTTGACAGGGGAGCGGCGAACGCACGTGCACCCTCTTCAGGCGGGCGTCAGCGATGCGCGCCGCTGCCTCCTCAGTGATCTCCTGGTTGCGCTCCACGATGACCTCGCCAGTCGCCGGGTCGACGATATCAGAGGCGGCCAAGCGGCCAAGGATGCGCTCCCTGAGAGACTCCATCACGCCCTTCTCTGAGGGCTCGCTGAGCCAGATGCCGCTCTGGGTGCCGCAGTCATCCTCGAGGATAATGACGTCCTGGGCCACGTCGATGAGGCGGCGGGTCAGGTAGCCGCTGTCGGCCGTGCGCAGGGCCGTGTCGGCCAGGCCCTTGCGGGCGCCGTGGGTGGAGATGAAGTACTCCAGCACGGTGAGGCCTTCGCGGAAGCTGCTGCGGATGGGCAGGTCGATGATGCGCCCCGAGGGGTCAGTCATGAGGCCACGCATGCCGGCCATCTGGCGGATCTGGGCGATGTTACCCTTGGCCCCGCTCTGGGCCATCATGTAGACAGAGCCGTACTTGTCCAGGCTGTTCTGGATGGCGGACTGGATGCGTTCCGTGATCTCCGTCCAGACAGCCACCGCCTGGTCGTAGCGTTCATCGTCGGTGATGAGGCCCATGTTGTACTGGTCCTCGATCTCGGCGATGCGGGCGTCGCCCTCCTTCAGGAGTTCCGTCTTCTCCTCTGGCACCTTGAGGTCGTTGATGGCGATGGTGATGCCGGACTTGGTGCAGTACTGGAACCCGATACGCTTGACATGGTCCACCACCTCAGCGGTGGCCTCGTTGCCCAGGGTCTTGTAGCAATCGGCCACCACGTTGCGGAGGGCCTTCTTGTCCATCACCTCATTGCGGAAGCCCAGCTCCTCCGGCAGCACCTCGTTGAAAATGATGCGGCCGACGCTGGTCTCCATGAGCTGGCCGCCGGTGCGGGCGTCGCGCACCCGGATGGGGGCCCGCAGATGGGCGATGCCAAGGTCGTGGGCTAGCTTGGCCTCGGCGAAGCTCCCGAAAACGCCCTGCGGCGGCTTTCCCTCTTTGTAGGCGCCGTGGGCACTGGGGTCCAGCAGCGTCAGGTAGTAACAGCCGAGGACGATGTCTAGCGTGGGAGCCACGATAGGCTCACCGCTGCTGGGCAGGAGCAGGTTTCGCGTCGAGAGCATGACCTGGCGCGCCTCTGCCACGGCCTCCCGAGAGAGGGGCACGTGGACAGCCATCTGGTCGCCGTCGAAGTCAGCGTTGAAGGCGGCGCAGACCAGGGGATGGATCTGAATGGCGCTGCCCTCGATAAGGACGGGCTCAAAGGCCTGGATGCCCAGGCGGTGCAACGTGGGGGCCCGGTTCAGGAGCACAGGACGGCCCTTGATGACCTGGTCCAGCACATCCCACACCTCCGGGCGCGCTCTCTCCACGATGCGCTTGGCGCTCTTGATGTTGTGGGCCTGCCCGTCGGCGACAAGGGCGTGCATCACGAAGGGCTTGAAGAGCTCCAGGGCCATACGCTTGGGTAGGCCGCACTGGTGCAGCTTTAGCTCTGGCCCCACGACGATGACCGAGCGCCCGGAGTAGTCCACCCGCTTGCCCAGCAGGTTCTGGCGGAACCGCCCTTGCTTGCCCTTCAGCATGTCGGAGAGGGACTTCAGCTTGTGGTTGCTGGAGCCGGAGACGGCGCGGCCGCGGCGGCCGTTGTCGATGAGGGAGTCGACAGCCTCCTGAAGCATGCGCTTCTCGTTGCGGATGATGATCTCGGGCGCCCCCAGCTCCAGGAGCCTCTTCAAGCGGTTGTTACGATTGATGACGCGTCGGTACAGGTCGTTGAGGTCGCTGGTGGCGAAGCGGCCGCCATCGAGCTGCACCATGGGGCGCAGGTCGGGCGGCAGGACCGGCAGGACGATGAAGATCATCCATTCCGGCTTGTTGCCGCTCTTGCGGAGAGCTTCCACCACCCGCAGGCGCTTCGTGGCCTTCTTGCGCCGCTGGCCGCTGGAGGAGTGGATCTCCTCGTACAGGCGGGTGCGCAGCTTGTCGAGGTCCAGGCGCTGGAGGATCCTGAGCAGGGCCTCGGCTCCCATCCCGACCTGGAAAACGCCGCCGAACCCCTCCGATAGCTCCCGGTACTTAGCCTCAGCGAGAAGGGTGACGCGGTCGTGGAGGACGGGGTCGCGCAGGTCCTCCAACTCCTCTATGCGCTCCTGGAACTCGGCGCGGACGGCCTCGTGCTCCTGAGCGACCTTCTGGCGCAGGGGCTCCGTCTCCGCTGCGGCGGAGTCGCGGTGCTGCTGGGTGGCGGCGTCAGTCATGAGCTCCAGGTCGGCCCGCCGCTGGGCGTGCTCGGCGTCCAGGGCGGACACGCGCTCCTGAGCCAGCGCCTTCAGACGCTCCAGGGCCTCGGGGGTAACGAGGTCACCCTTGGCCAGGATGGGCGTGTCCTCCAGTGAGACAGCCTTTCGGGCCGTCTTGCCCAACTGCCCCTGGAGATCTTTCTCCAGGGTCGTGGCCCGCTTCATGATCTTGTCCACGGCCTGGGAGAGCTCTTCCTCCAGCCGCTTCTGCTCTTCCTCCCGTCGCAGCTCCAGCCCGACGACGGCTTCGTCGCGGGCGCCCTCGATGGCCGCGATCTTGTCTGTGTGCTCCTTCTCGCGACGGGCCGCCTCCCGCTCCGTCTCCTCGCGCATGTGTTCCAGGGCCCGCTTGCGGGCGTTTTCGTCCACCTCGGTGATGATGAACTGGGCGAAGTAGAGGACTCGCTCCAGGCTGCGGGGCGAGATGTCCAGGAGGAGCCCCAGGCGGCTAGGGGTTCCCTTGACGAACCAGATGTGGCTGACAGGGGAGGCCAACTCGATGTGGCCCATGCGCTCGCGGCGCACCTTGCTGCGGGCCACCTCCACGCCGCACTTGTCGCAGACGATGCCCTTGTAGCGGACACGCTTGTACTTGCCGCAGTAGCACTCAAAGTCCTTGGTGGGCCCAAAGATCTTCTCGCAGAAGAGGCCGTCCTTCTCAGGCTTCAAGGTGCGGTAGTTGATGGTCTCCGGCTTCGTAACCTCTCCATAGGACCAGGACCGGATCTGCTCCGGCGAGGCCAGGGAGATGCGGACGGCGTTGAAGTCGTTAACTTCCAGCACTGAGCAAGTCCTCCCGTTCCAACCCCTGCAGGTTTATCCCCAGTTCTGGGGCCTCCGCGGCCTCCTCCACGAAAGCCACTCGCTCCTCCTCCTCGTTCAGCACCTCTACGGCCAGGCCCAGGCTCTGGAGTTCCTTGACCAAGACCTTGAAGGACTCCGGCACGCCGGGCTCCAGCGCGTCCTCACCTTTGACAATGGCCTCATAGGTCTTGACGCGGCCCACCACGTCGTCGCTCTTGACGGTGAGCAGCTCCTGGAGGACGTGGGCGGCACCATAGGCCTCCAGTGCCCAGACCTCCATCTCCCCGAAGCGCTGGCCTCCGAACTGGGCCTTGCCGCCCAAGGGCTGCTGGGTGATAAGGGAGTAGGGACCGGTGGAGCGGGCGTGGATCTTGTCCTCCACCAGGTGCACCAGCTTCATCATGTAGATGTGGCCGACCGTCACCGGCTGGTCGAAAGGCTCCCCGGTACGGCCATCGTAGAGTAACTGCTTGCCGAAGATAGGTGGTGCCACGCCTTTCTGCCGGTAGACCGCCTCCGCCTTTTCTTCTAGCTTCTCGGCGGAGAGGCCGCGCACCTTCTTCTCTCCCAAGTCCTCCAGCCACAGCTCCAGGCAGGCACGCTTGGCCACACCGAGCTGGTTGTCGTCCAGCACGTCGCGGCCGTTGTAGCCGCGCTCGGCCAACCAGCTCTCCAGGGCTGGGACATCCAGGTGCTCACCGTAGGTGCCGTCATGGCCGTCGGCCGGCTCGGCCCGGATGGCTTGGGCGCGGACCGCGAGCCAGGCGCGGCCCAGCGCATCCTCGATCGTCCGGTCGTTGGCGCCGTCGAAGACGGGGGAGATGGCGCGGAAGCCCAGGGTGTGAACCGCCCAGCCGAGGTGGGTCTCCAGCAACTGCCCCACGTTCATACGACTGGGAACGCCGATGGGATTGAGGATGATGTCCACCGGCGTGCCGTCGGCCAGGTAGGGCATGTCCCCCACGGGCAGGATGCGGGCGATGACGCCCTTGTTGCCGTGGCGGCCGGCCATCTTGTCGCCCTCAGCGATCTTGCGCTTTTGGGCCACGGAGACGCGCACCAGCTTGTTGACGCCGGCGGGCAGCTCGTCGTGGTCCTGCCGGGAGAAGACGCGCACCTCGATGACCTTGCCGCGCTCGCCGTGAGGGACGCGGAGAGAGGTGTCCTTCACCTCGCGGGCCTTTTCGCCGAAGATGGCGCGCAGGAGCTTCTCCTCGGCGGTGAGCTCGGTCTCGCCCTTGGGGGTGATCTTGCCCACCAGGATGTCGCCGGGGCCCACCTCTGCACCGACGCAAATGATCCCCTCCTCGTCGAGGTCGCGCAGGTTCTCCTCGCCCACATTGGGGATGTCGCGCGTGATCTCCTCTGGGCCCAGCTTGGTGTCACGGGACTCCGTCTCATGTTTTTCGATGTGGATGGAGCTGAACTTGTCGTCCCTGGCCACGGCCTCCGTGATGACGATGGCGTCCTCGAAGTTGCAGCCCTCCCAGCTCATGAAGGCGCAAAGAACGCTCTGGCCCAGGGCTAGCTCCCCCTGGTCGGTAGAGGAGCTATCGGCCAGGGGCTGCCCCTTGCTCACCCGTTGCCCGCGGTCAACGATGGGCCGCTGATTGATGCAGGTACCCTGGTTGGAGCGTACGAACTTCATGAGGGGGTAGGACTTCTCTTCGCCGGAGTCGTAGCGAACGGTGATGGCGTCGGCGGTGGAGGCGAGGACGACGCCGTCGTCCTCGGCCAGGACGACCTGGCCAGAGTCCTGGGCCACCTGGCTCTCCATGCCCGTCACCACCAGGGGCATCTCGGGGCGAAGGAGGGGCACCGCCTGTCGCTGCATGTTGGAGCCCATGAGGGCCCGGTTGGCATCGTCATGCTCCAGGAAGGGAATGAGCGAAGTAGCCACGCTCACGACCTGCTTCGGCGACACGTCTATGAAGTCGACGCGCTCCGGCGGCTCCATGAGGAAGTGCTCCCCGAAGCGAACCTCTACCTTCTCTTCCAGAAAGTGGTTGGCCTCGTCCAAGACGACATTGGCCTGAGCGATGACGTAGCGTTCCTCCAGATGGGCGGAGAGGTAGGCGATGTCGTTGGAAACGAAGGGCCGCACGGACACCATCCGGTGCGAGAGAGCCCCCAGCTTCTCCGCCAGGTCCGGCGTTACGGTAGTCCCAGCGGGGGCGATCACCGTGCCCTCTTCGACCACGTCTTGGCGCAGGATGCGCCCCACCAGCTCCGGGGCATCGTTCCAGAGCTCGCGGGTGACCCGCCGGTAGGGCGTCTCGATGAAGCCGTACTCGTTGATCTTGCCGTAGGTAGCCAGGCTGCCGATCAGTCCGATGTTTGGGCCCTCCGGCGTCTCAATGGGGCAGATACGGCCGTAGTGACTGTGGTGGACATCCCTGACATCGAAGCCGGCGCGGTCCCGCGAGAGGCCACCGGGCCCCAGGGCGGAGAGACGCCGCTTGTGGGTAAGCTCCGCCAGGGGGTTAGTCTGGTCCATGAACTGAGATAGCTGGGACCCTCCGAAGAACTCCTTCATGGCCGCTACCACCGGCCGGATGTTGATCAGCGCGCTTGGCGTCGCCTGATCGGGGTCTGTGATGGTCATGCGCTCCCGGACGACCCGCTCCATGCGCAGGAGGCCGATGCGGAACTGGTTCTGGATGAGCTCGCCGACGGCGCGCACGCGGCGGTTGCCCAGGTGGTCAATGTCATCGGGCTGCCCGAAGCCGTTGTTCATGCGGATCATCTCCCGCACGATGGCCCGCAGGTCGTCCGGGACCAGAACGCGAGTAGACTGGGGCACCTGGACGTTGAGACGTTCGTTTAGCTTGTGGCGACCCACCCGGGCCAGGTCGTAGCGCCGCGGGTTGAAGAACAGAGAGGTGATGAGGCCGCGGGCGTTCTCCAGGGTCGGCGGGTCGCCGGGGCGCAGGCGGCGGTAGAACTCCAGCAAGGCCTCTTGCTTGTTCTGGCAGGGCTCCCTCTCCAGGGTAGAGCGGATGTACTTGTGGTCCGGATGGGTATCGATGTCCTCAAAGAAGGCTATGAGCCGCTCGTTGATGCCGAGCTTGGCCTCGTCGGTCTCCTCCTCGTCCTGGTCCATGGCGCGGAGGAGGGTGGTGATGGGGATCTTGCGCTTCCGGTCCACCTTGACGGAGAGCACGTCCTTGTTGCTGGACTCGAACTCCAGCCAGGCGCCCCGGTTCGGAATGAGCTTCGCATAGCAGAGGTCACGGCCGCTGGTGAGGTCGTTCTCCAGGGTAAAGTAGACCCCCGGCGAGCGCACCAACTGCGATACTACGACCCGTTCGGCGCCGTTGATGACGAAGGTGCCGTTGGGGGTCATGAGGGGAAAGTCCCCCATGAAGAGCTCCTGCTCCTTGACCTCGCCGGTCTCCTTGACTATCAACTGGACGTTGACTCGAAGCGGGGCAGAATAGGTCATGTCCCGCTGGCGGCACTCCCACTCCGAGTACTTCGGCTCGCCGAAGGAGTAGTCGCCAAAGCGGAGCTCGAG
>Ga0315281_10012512_pt1 | contig 11546 bp, 11 predicted proteins | sample YL17G07_0_MG_FD_204540 | JGI IMG/M metagenome (GOLD analysis project Ga0315281, IMG submission 204540) | Sediment microbial communities from Yellowstone Lake, YNP, Wyoming, USA - YL17G07_0 | ecosystem: Environmental > Aquatic > Freshwater > Lake > Sediment | place: USA: Wyoming | collected... | reverse complement strand
CTGGTCCGACTGCGGCGACGGATGGCAGTGCGCCACGCTGACGGTGCCCGTCGACTGGCGGAACCGCACGTCGGAGACCGTCGGCCTCTCGCTGATCCGCCGACCCGCGGCTTCCCCCGGCGAACGGGTCGGCGCGCTCCTCGTCAATCCCGGTGGACCTGGGGTCGGCGGCACCGCCTACATCCGGGCGGCCTGGCCGAGGCTTCCCGCCGTCGTGAAATCACGGTTCGACCTCGTGAGCTGGGACCCGCGCGGCACGGGGATGTCCCGCCCCATCGACTGCGTCGACGACGCCTTCCTCGACCTCGGCGACGCGGTGGCTCCGGTACCGGACACGGCGGCAGCCCTCGATGTCGTCCGCCGGTACAACCGTGCGTTCGCACGCGGGTGCGCGGAACGTAACGGAAGCTACGCGGGAGAAGTCGGCACACGAAACTCGGCGCGTGACCTCGAGGCCATCCGCATCGCGCTCGGAGAACCGAGCCTCAACTATGTCGGGTTCTCGTACGGAACCGTTCTCGGCATGACCTACGCGCAGATGTTCCCGACAACCGTGCGGGCGATGGTGCTCGACGGGCCGCCCGACTACTGGCAGCCCCAGCTCGACTCTGCCTATGCACAGGCCGCGGGATTCATGCGCGCGCTCGACGGGTTCCTCGGTTGGTGCGAGCAGAGCACATCCTGCGCGCTGCGCGAAGCCGGTTCCCCGCGTGCCGTCTTCGATCAACTCCTCGCTCGGATGAACGGCTCGCCTCTTCCCGCCGAGTACCGGCAGAGCGGGGTGACGCGACGAGGCACGCTCACCGCGAGCCTCTTCGAGTACGCGGTGATCTCGATGCTCTACGACGAGGCCCGTGGGTGGCCGGCCCTCGGTCGCGCGCTCGACGCGCTGACTCGAGACGATGCCGGACCCCTCCTCCTGCTCGCCGACAGCTACCTCGGTCGCCGCCCCGATGGCACGTGGAGCTCTCTGGTCGAGGCGAATGCCGTGATCAGCTGCGTCGACCGTCCCGACCCGAAGCCACGCCGCGCGGCGCGTGAGCTCGCCGACGTCATTCGGTTCCAATCCGAACTCCCACCGTGGGGCGGAGGATGGGCGGTGTCGACCTGCGCGGGAATGCCGAAGCCGGCGCGGGGCGACAAGCTCGGCAAGGGACGCGTCACCGGCACCGCACCAATTCTCGTGGTCGGCACGACCGGCGACCCGGCCACTCCCTACGCCGGTGCTGAGCGGATGGTCTCCCGCATCGCCGGTTCCGGTCTCCTGACCTTCGACAGCACCGAGCACACCGCCTACGGCACGGCGCGCAGCACGTGCATCGACAACGCGGTCGACCGCTACCTCACCGATCTCGTGATGCCGGCGGCGGGGACGCGCTGTTCAGCGGGATGAGCCGAGCAGGGCCCGCACCTCGTCGCGCTCCTCGGCGAGCTCTTGCTGGGTGGCAGCAAGCTTCGCGGTCGCGAAGGCGTCGTGCTCGATACCTTCCACCACCGACCACGACGCCCCTGCGCTGCGGACCGGGTAGCTGAACACGAGACCCTCGGGAACTCCGTACTCACCGTGACTCACCACCGCGAGCGAGTGCCAGTCGCCCGGAGGCGTTGCGGTGTGGATGCTGTTCACCGAATCGAGGATCGCGTTTGCCGCGGAGGTCGCCGACGACTGGCCGCGCTTGGCGATGATCGCAGCCCCGCGCTTCTGGATCGTCTCGATGAACTCACCCTCGAGCCACGACCGATCTGTGATCACCTCCGACGCCGGCTTCCCACCAACGAGCGCGTGGGCAAAGTCGGGAAACTGCGTCGCGGAGTGGTTGCCCCAAATCGCCATGTTGGTGACCTCGGAGCTCAGCACACCCGCCTTCTTCGCGAGTTGCGTCCGTGCACGGTTCTCGTCGAGACGGGTCATCGCGAACCAGCGGTCGTCGGGAACGTCGGGAGCATGCGAACGCGCGATGAGGCAGTTGGTGTTGCACGGATTCCCGACGACGAGCACCCGCACGTCGTCCGCCGCGTGCTCGTTGATCGTCGCGCCGTAGGGCCCGAAGATCCCGCCGTTGATCTTGAGGAGGTCGCCGCGCTCCATCCCCTCCTTGCGGGGAATGGAGCCGACGAGCAGTACCCACGACGCGCCGCTGAACGCAACTTTGGGATCGGACGTGGCCTCGATCCCGACGAGCAGTGGGTGCGCGCCGTCCTCGAGCTCCATGACCACGCCCTCGAGGGCGGTCATCGCGGGCTCGATGTCGAGGAGGCGCAACACGACGGGCTGGTCGGCGCCGAGGAGCTGACCGCTCGCGATGCGACCGAGGAGCGCGTAGCTGACGTTGCCGCTCGCGCCGCTGACCGTGACGTGTACCGGGTTCGCAGGCATCAGAGCCGGTCGACGATCGCGCTCGCGAACTCCGAGGTCTTCACTTCGGTGGCCCCGTCCATGAGGCGCGCGAAGTCGTAGGTCACGATCTTGTCGGCGATCGTGGCCTCGAGTGCCCGCACGACGGCCGCGCCAGCGTCTTCCCACCCGAGGTGCTCGAACATCATGACGCCCGAGAGCAGGAGCGAGCCGGGGTTCACCTTGTCTTGCCCCGCGTACTTGGGCGCGGTGCCGTGGGTGGCCTCGAAGATGCCGTGGCCCGTCACGTAGTTGATGTTCCCGCCCGGTGCGATGCCGATGCCGCCGACCTGCGCGGCCAGTGCATCGGAGAGGTAGTCGCCGTTCAGGTTCGTGGTCGCGATCACGTCGAACTCGTCGGGACGGGTGAGCACCTGCTGCAACGTGATGTCGGCGATCGCGTCCTTCACGAGGATCTTGCCGCCAGGATCGCCGCCACAGTCGTCCCAGCCGACCGCGACGTCGGAGAACTCCTCGCGGGTCAGCTCATAACCCCAGTTGCGGAACGCGCCTTCCGTGAACTTCTGGATGTTGCCCTTGTGCACGAGGGTCACCGACGAGCGCTTCTGCTTCACCGCGTACTCGATCGCGGCGCGGACGAGTCGCTTCGATCCGGTCTCCGAAATCGGCTTGATACCGATACCGGAGTCGGGACGGATCTCCCACCCGAAGTGCTCGTGCAGGAGTCCGATGAGCGTGCGCGCCTCGGGCGTGCCCTCCTCAACCTCGAGCCCGGCATAGATGTCTTCGGTGTTCTCGCGGAAGATCACCATGTCGACCTTCTCGGGGTGCTTCACCGGCGACGGCACACCCTGGAACCACCGCACCGGACGCAGGCACACGTAGAGGTCGAGCAGCTGCCGGAGCGCCACGTTGAGGCTGCGGATACCGCCGCCGATCGGCGTCGTGAGCGGACCTTTGATGCCGATGAGGTACTCGTCGAACGTGTCGACCGTCGCCTGAGGGAGCCAGTCGCCGGTCTCGTCGAACGCCTTCTGACCGGCCAGCACTTCCTTCCACGCGATCTTCTTGCCGAACTTGGCGGCGGCCGCGTCCATGACGAGCTGCGCGGCCGGCCAGATGTCGACGCCGGTCCCGTCACCTTCGATGAAGGGGATGATGGGTTCGTCGGGGACGTTGAGCCGGCCATCGGCCAGCGTGATCTTCTCGGGCATCAACCTGCTCCTGCTCGGCGAAAAGGCCGGCTCCGGGCCTGTGCGGAAAGCCGGCTCATCGTATCGGTGTCGCCGCCGGTGGAGTCAGTCGTGGACGGTGGCCACCACCACGAGCACGACGAGGTAGATCGCGAGCAGCGCCGCCGCCCACAGCCAGAGCGTCCCCCGGCTGAAGGAACCGGGGCGGTCGCCCACGCCCGCGAGCGTCATCCCGCACGATTCGCACCGTAGGGCTTCGGGCGTGACCGGTGCGCCGCACAGCGGGCACCCGTCGGTCGAGGCCACGGGTGCGGGTTCGGCGGTCACGCGCGGGATCCCACACGACGCTCGGCGGCTTCCACCGCGTTGCGGAACAACATGGCGATCGTCGTCGGGCCCACTCCGCCGACACGCGGCGTGATCGCGCCGGCGACCTCCTCGCAGCGCTCGTCGACGTCGGGGAGGAGCTTGCGCCCTTCGTACCGGACCCCACCGCCGACCACCACGCATCCCGGCGTGATGTGCTCGGGTTGCAAGATGCCGGGCACGCCCGCGGCCGCCACGACGATCTCGGCGCGCCGCGTGTAGCGCGGCCAATCGGGAACGCCGGTGTGCACCACGGTGACGGCCGCGTTCGCGGTCGGTCGCTTCTGCGAGAGCAGCAGCGCGAGCGGACGGCCGAGCGTGTAGCCGCGACCCAGGATGCACACCTCGTGGCCGGCGACCGGGACCTCATAATGAGCGAGCAGCGCCTCGATCCCCGCGGGCGTGCAGGGCACGGGGCCGGGAATCGACATCGCGAGACGACCCATGTTCACCGGATGCATGCCGTCGACGTCCTTGTCGGGATCCATCTCGAGCAAGGCCGCGTCGTAGTCAATCTGGGGCGGCGTCGGGTGCTGCACGAGGAAGGCGTCGACCGACACGTCGTCATTGAACGCGCGGATCGCGCCGACAACGTCGGCTTGCGTCGCGTCTTCGGGAAGGTGGATGTGCGGCGAAGCCCAGCCGAGTTCCTGCGCGCGGCTCATCTTCATCCCGACGTAGCGCACGCTCGCCGACTCGTCGCCGACGAGGATGGTGCCGAGCCCGATCTGATGGCCCGCGGCGGCGAGCGCGTCGATACGCGGCTTCATCTGCTCGAACACGGCGTCGGCCACCGGTGCGCCGGGCATCAACTTCGCGGTCATCGGTCGCCCACCATCAGTGGAGGAAATGCCGTTCGCCCGTGAAGATCATCGCGAGGCCCAACTCGTCGGCCCGCTCGATCACCTTCTCGTCACCGACCGAGCCACCCGGCTGCACCACCACCGCGACACCGGCAGCGGCCGCCGCTTCGACACCGTCGGGGAACGGGTAGAAGGCGTCGGACGCGCATGCGCCTCCGGCAGCTCGACCGGCGGCCTTTCCGGCGGCGATCTCACCCGACTCCACGCGGTTCTGCTGACCGGCGCCGATGCCGACGGCCTGCCCGTCCTTCACGAGCACGATGGCGTTCGACTTCACATGGCCACAGATCCGCCACGCGAGCGCGACGTCTTGCCACTCGGCCTCGGTCGGCGCGCGCTTGGTGACGACGTGCCAGTCGTCGCGCCCGGCGACGAACTCGTGCGGGGTCTGCACGAGGAACCCACCGGAGATCTGGCGGAGGTCGAGCGCGGGCCGCCCCGGACTCGGCGCCTCGAGCAGACGGGTGTTCCTGCGCTTCTTGCGCAGCGCGGCGATCGTGCCCTCCGCGTAGCCGGGGGCGATCACGACGTCGGCCTGCGGCCCCGCGACCATTCGCTCCACGGTGGCCGCGTCGACCACACGGTTCATCGCGACGATCCCACCGAAGGCGGATCGCTCGTCGCACTCGAGCGCGCGCTGGTACGCGCTCGCGAGGTCGGTGGCGATCGCCGCGCCGCACGGGTTGGCGTGCTTGATGATGGCGCAGGTGGGCTGATCGCCGAGATCGTGAGCCAGGAGCCACGCGGCGTCGGCGTCGTAGAGATTGAGGTAGGACAGGGCGAGGCCGCTGTGCTGCACCACGCCGTCCCACCAACTCGTGGTGCCGGCGACTCGGTAGCGCGCGGCCTGCTGGTGCGGGTTCTCGCCGTAGCGCAGCGTCTCGCCCGTGCGGTCGAGCGCGAGCACGAGGTGCTCGGGAAGCGCCTCGTCGCGCTGGAGCCACGCCACGATCGCGGCGTCGTACGCGGCAGTGCGCGCGAACGCTTCGAGCGCGAGCGCCCGACGGGTGTCGTCACCAAGTGACCCGAGCTCGCGCAGTTCGTCGAGCACCGACGCGTACTGCGACGGGTTGGTCACGATCGCGACCCACGCGTGGTTCTTCGCCGCCGCGCGCGTCATCGCAGGACCGCCGATGTCGATGGTCTCGATGTCGGGCGACTCGCGGAACGGGTAGAGGTTGCTGACGACCATGTCGAAGGGCTCGATGCCGTAGCGCTCCAGGTCGGCGCGATGCGACTCCTTGCTGCGGTCGGCGAGGATCCCTCCGTGGACCTTCGGGTGAAGCGTCACCACGCGATGATCGAGCATCTCGGGAAAGCCGGTCACTTCGGCAAGTGGCATCACCGGTATCCCGGCTTCCTCCACCGCGCGCGCGGTGCCACCCGACGACACGAGTTCCCACCCCAACTCGTGGAGGGCTCGCGCGAAGTCGACGAGGCCCGTCTTGTCCCAGACCGAGAGCAGTGCCCGCATCACGCCTCCTGCTCGGCGAGGTGCCGGAGCACCTGCGGATAGATCCTGCGCTCGACCTCTTTGATGCGCTCGTGCAGCGTCTCGACGGTGTCGTCGTCGGCAACGGTCACGGCCTCCTGCGCCAGGATCGGACCGTCGTCGACCGCGAGACGCGCGATGTGCACGGTGCACCCGGTGACCTTCACCCCGGCCGCGAGCGCGTCCTCTACTGCGTGCCATCCCTTGAACGAAGGAAGCAGGGCGGGATGGGTGTTCACGATGCGATCGGGGAAGGCGTCGTGAACGGGCTTCTCGAGAATCGTGCCGAATCCCGCCATCGCGACCAGCTCCACCTGGTGGCGTGTCAGCACGTCGACGACGTCGTTGGTGTACGCGACACGATCGAAATCGCCACCAAAGCTCCCTCGCTCGACGATCTCGACGGGCACGCCGGCCGCCCGGGCGACCTCGATGGCGCCGCACTGGCGGTCGACGAGCACCACCACGATGGGGAGGTCGGCGGCCACGAGGGCGTGCAAGATCGTGCCGCTCCCCGACGCCAGCACCCCGATCCGCCTCACGACCGCAACGTAGCGCAGCGGTTGAGGCCGATGCCGGGCTCCCGAGGGTGCTTGAACTCGGGCGCCGAGCGTGCTCAGATGGGCACGACGCACGAGCGGCTTTGTCGGTCGCGCCTAGGGGAGGACGAGGTATGGACCTGAACAAGTTGTCGCTCGGCGACAAGATCATCGGGGTGAGCGGGATCCTCCTGTTCGTCTTCTCCCTCTTCAAGTGGCTCGGCCGCGACTACGGGCCACTCCACTATTCGGCGAGCGCCTGGTCGTTCACGTTGTGCTGGCTCGCGGTCGTGCTCGGCATCGCCTGCGTGGCCTACGTCGTGCTGAAGGCCATGGGCATCGCCCTTCCCGACCTCGGTGCCGTCACTTGGAGTCAGGTGATCCTCGGCGTCGCCACGGTGGCGTTCCTGTTCATCCTCATCAAGCTCATCACGGGCCCAAGTATGCCTAGCTACGGAATCGACGGCTCGAAGTCGCGCAAGATCGGGATCTTCCTCGGGCTGATCTCCTCCGCCGGCCTGGTCGCGGGCGCCTACCTCAACGCCAAAGAGGCCGGTGAGCTGCCCGGCCCGCTCGCCGGAAAGAAGGGTGGCGGGACCACTCCCCCCACGGCCTGACGGGATTCACTGCTCCGTTTGTTCTCCTGAGCGAAACAAACGGAGCAGTGAATACGCGAGCGGCGCTCAGAGCTTGGCGACCACCGCCGCCATCAGCTCGCCGGCTTCGGTGGGGTTGAGGCCGATCTGCGCACCCGCCTCGCGCAACGCGGCAATCTTGGCCTCGGCCGTACCCTTGCCGCCCGACACGATCGCGCCCGCGTGGCCCATCTTCTTCCCGGGCGGCGCCGTCACACCGGCGACGTAGGCGACGACCGGCTTGGTCATGTGCTCCTTCATGAACGCGGCGGCCTCTTCCTCGGCCGAGCCGCCGATCTCGCCGATCATCATGACCGCCAACGTCTCGGGGTCGGCTTCGAACGCACGCAGGCAGTCGATGAAGCTGGTGCCCGGCACGGGGTCGCCACCGATGCCCACGCAGGTGGTGACGCCGATGTCCTTCTGCTTGAGCTCGTAGAGCGCCTGGTAGGTGAGGGTGCCGGAGCGGCTCACGATGCCGACCGGGCCACCTTCCTTCGCGATGTGGCCGGCAGTGATCCCGATGTTGCACTTGCCGGGGCTGATGATCCCCGGGCAGTTGGGCCCGAGCAGTCGAGTGTTCGGGAAGTCGCGGCGCAGCAAGTTGTAGAACCACGCCTCGTCGTGCGCGGGTACGCCTTCGGTGATGCATGCGATGAACTCGATACCGGCCTCGGCAGCCTCGATGACCGCGCCGCGCACGCCCGGCGCCGGGATGAAGATGCACGACGCGGTCGCGCCCGTCGCGGCGATGGCGTCGGCCACCGTCGCGAACACGGGAATCCCGGCGACGTCGGTACCCGCCTTCTTCGGGTTCGTGCCCCCCACCACCTGGGTGCCGTAGTCACGGTTCAGCGGTCCGTAGAAGCTGCCCTGACCACCGGTGAGGCCCTGGTAGACGACCCTGGTGTGCTCGTCGACGAAGATGCTCATTTCGCCAGCTCCACTGCTCGCCGCGCCGCTTCGAGCATGGTCGGCCGCATCTGCAGCTTGTCGGAGAGATGGGGCTCGAGGATCTTGCGACCCTCGTCGGCATTCGTGCCGTCGAGGCGGATCACGATCGGTGCGCCGATCTGGACGCGCTCGAGTGCCTGCACGATCCCGTTCGCCACTTCCTCGCCTTTCGTGATGCCGCCGAAGATGTTGATGAAGATCGAGCGCACGTTGGCATCGCTCGTGATCACCTCGAGTGCACCGGTCATCACCTCGGCGTTGGCGCCGCCACCGATGTCGAGGAAGTTCGCCGCTGCACCACCAACCTGGTTCACGATGTCGACGGTGCTCATCGCGAGTCCGGCGCCGTTCGCGATCACGCCGACCGAACCTTCCAGGCCGACGTACTGGAGCCCGCGCTCGTGGGCGAAACGCTCACGCGTGTCACGCACCTGGGTCGCGTCGTACTCGGCGTAGTCGGGGTGCCGGAACACGGCGTTGTCGTCGAGGGACACCTTGGCATCGAGCGCATGCACACGACCCTCGGGTGTGAGGATGAGCGGGTTGATCTCGACGAGATCGGCGTCGCCTTCCGTGTAGGCCCGGTAGAGGTTGAGGAGCACCTCGACCGCGCCCTCGGTGGCCTTCGGATCGAGATGAGCTGCTTCGACCCATTCACGACACCGCTCCTCGCTCAGGCCGTCGACGGGGTCGACGTGGATCCGGGAGATGGCGTCGGGGTTCTCCTCGGCAACCTGCTCGATCTCGACACCACCTTGAGCCGACAGCATCCCGAGATGGAGCTTGGCGGCCCGGTCGAGCGTGAACGACGCGTAGTACTCCTCGGCGATGTCGCTCGCCTTCTCGATCCAGAGCACCTCGACGGTGTGACCCTTGATGTCCATGCCGAGGATCGCCTCGGCGTGGGTCCGGGCCTCGGTGGTATCGGCCGCGAGCTTGATCCCGCCGGCCTTCCCGCGCCCTCCCACCTGCACCTGCGCCTTGACCACCACTGGATAGCCGAGCGAATCGGCCGCCTCGACCGCCTGCTCGACGGTGGTCACGGCTGCACCCGCGGATACGGGAATCCCGTAGCGGGCGAACAGCAACTTGCCTTGGTACTCGAACAGATCCACGAAAAGTCCCTCCGGAAGGTCGGCGCAATCGTGGTCGATCGATCCGCGCAAGACAAACTGTGGGCATGCCCGCCAGCCGCTCCGATACCCGCCTGATCCTCGCCGCCGGCGGGGCGGTCGTCCTCGCGGGCGCGCTGGTGGCCCTGCTGCTGCTGTTCGCGACCGGACAGAACGCACAGCCGAAGAAATACGTGCCGTTCGCGGCCGGGTTGGCGCGCACCATCAAGAAGAACCTGCAGGACGGCGGCCCCTACTACTACCCCGACATCTTCGGGGGTCACCGCAGCATCCTGCTGGCCCTCGAAGACGGCAACGTCGTCGCACTCTCCACCCTGCTCCCCGGCACGAACGACTGTCGTCTCGAGTGGAAAGGGCGGATCAACCGCTTCGTCGACTGCCACGGCGACGAGCACCGCAGCGTGGAGCTCGACCGCTACGAGGACTTCATCGACCCAGCAGGCGAGAACAAGGGATTCCTGTTCATCGACTTACGCCACAAGCTGCCCGCACCACGACCCGGGACCGCCACCAACCCCGGTACCGCCACGAAATAGGAGCCGCAGATGGACGCAGTGATTCTCGACCCCGAACTCGTCCCACTCCTCGAGTCCGCCCCCGTCTGGTCGTTCTCGGCCGACTCGCTCGCGTCGATCCGCGAGGGGCGGAGCCTCGCGATGGCGGTCGAGTTGTCCGACGACGTGGAACGCACCGACCATGTCGTCAGCACCGATCCCTACGTCGTGGTGCGGGTGCACCGGCCCAAGGCGGCAGACGGTAACGCCCGTCCCGGCGTGTACTCGATCCACGGTGGCGGCTACGTCATGGGCACCTACGAGATGGACGACGCGCGGTTCGATCGCTACTGCACGCGGCTCCAGTGCGTCGGCGTGTCGGTCGAGTACCGGCTCGCGCCCGAGAGCCCCTATCCCGGGCCGATCGAAGACTGTTACGCGGGCCTGCGGTGGATGCACGCCCACAGCGACGAGTTGGGCGTCGACCCCGACCACATCGGCGTGACCGGGATCAGCGCGGGTGGCGGGCTCGCCGCCGCGCTCGCGCTGCTCGCGCGCGACCGCGGCGAGGTACCACTCGCGTTCCAGTTGCTCGAATGCCCGATGCTCGACGACCGCCAGGTCACGTCGTCGAGCCAACTCGACGGGCTCCCGATCTGGAGCCGAGAGTCGAACGAGTTCGGATGGCGGAGCTACCTCGGCAAGCTCTACGGGCGTGACGACATTCCCATCTACGCCGCGCCCGCGCGCGCCGACGACCTCACCGGTCTTCCGCCCACGCTCGTCATCGTGGGGGGCGCCGACGGCTTCCGCGACGAGAACATCGCCTACGCGATGCGCCTCAACCAGGCCGGCGTACCCACCGAACTGCACGTGCTGCCCGGTGCCCCGCATGGTGTCCAGATGTTCGCCGGATCCGCCGTGGCGACCCGCTGGAGCCGAATCGTCACCGAGTGGCTCGCGTCCCGGCTGGGCTCGACGGATCCGTCACCCGGATAGCCGCTCGCGCGGCGCGAGTGAATGCACGCGAGGACTCCGATGACGACGGCACCTGCACCCGTCCCTCGAAGGCGCCGCGCGCGTCGAGCTTGGCACATGGTGCTCGCCCTGATGCTCGGCAGCGCGATGCTCGCCGCCTGCGGCGGTGACGGTCGCAACGGCGCGCTGCGCCCCACGACCACGACGCGTCGCTCGGTGTCGACGCCGACGTCGACCACGTCCTCGACCACCACGACCATCTCCACCACTGCGCCGCCGGTGACGACCGCGCCGCCCACGGCTCCGACCGCGCCGCCCTCAACCGCTCCACCCGGGCCGGCGACGTTGATCAGCCGTGGGGATCCCGGGCGGATGGTGGTCGCGCTCACGTTCGACGCCGGATCCGACCTCGGCTACGCGCCGGCGATCCTCGACACACTGCGGGCGGCAGGGGTCCCGGCTGCGTTCGGCCTCACCGGGAACTGGGTGCGCGCACATCCCGACGTCGCGCGGCGGATCGCCGCCGACGGCCACCTCATGATC
>Ga0315281_10012511_pt1 | contig 11546 bp, 12 predicted proteins | sample YL17G07_0_MG_FD_204540 | JGI IMG/M metagenome (GOLD analysis project Ga0315281, IMG submission 204540) | Sediment microbial communities from Yellowstone Lake, YNP, Wyoming, USA - YL17G07_0 | ecosystem: Environmental > Aquatic > Freshwater > Lake > Sediment | place: USA: Wyoming | collected... | reverse complement strand
CTCCCGCCCCGAACCCGGACCAGACCCGGCCCCCGTGCTCAATCGCGCGCGCGATGTAGAACTCCTGCAGGTACTGGGACTTGGGCTCGGTCGGGACCATGTCGGATTCGTGAAGCCGGAAGTCGGCGTGAAGGACGAAGGCGCGGGCCGGAGCGTAGTAGCTCATGCCGTCGCCCGTCACCTTGCCAGCGCGGAAGGCGGCGACGAAGGCGCACGCGACCCACATGGCCGCGACCGCCCACGGGCGCCAGCCGTCGTGCCGGGGCTTGGGCAGGGACTGGAGGACCTCCGGCGGTATCTGGTCGGCTTCGGGGAACCGGACGGGAATCCGCGCAACAACGCGGCGGACGGCTCGACGCGGCGAGCGCCGCGTCACGCGGCGCGGCTTTCGAGCGGAAGGGTTCGTGCGCCGGCGGCGGCGGGGCGGGCTCACTGCGGTGTCCCCCAATCAAGCATCACCTTGATGATACCCGGATTGCGTCCCCGCGCGAGGTCACAGGCTTCCCGGAACCGGCCGGGCGGCAGGCGGTGGCTCACGATCGCGTTCAGGAACAGGCCGCCCTCGACCGCGAGCCGGACCGCCTCGACCCACGCGTTCTCGCTTCCCGTGGTGACGAAGGTTCCGACGCCGCGTTCCCCCGGTCCGGGCTTCACCCCCGGCCGCTCCCCGATCACGAGGACCTTTCCCCCGTCGGAGGCGGCGTTCATGGCGGCCGCGACGCCCGACGGCGATCCCGAGGCCTCGATCACGGTCGGGAATCTCTCCCCCGCCGGGAGACCGCCCGCGTGGTAGTCGAAGATCTCGATCGCGCCGACGCGGCGGCCCATGTCGAGCCGCCACGGCCGGCCGCCCACGAGCACGATCCGGCGCACGGTGATGTCGCGCAGGAGCGAGACCATGAGCAATCCCATCGGGCCGTCCCCGAAGACGACGGCTGAGGTCCGGTCCTCGATCTTGAGCGCCCTCATCCCGCGAACGCCCACCGCCAGCGGCTCGATCTGGGCCGCCGAGACCGGAGGATAGTCGCCGGGAAGCGTGTGCAGGTTCTCGGCGCGGGTGATGAACCGCTCGGCGAACCCGCCGGGCGCGTCCACACCGGTCTCGGCCCCGTCGGGCAACCGGTTCTCGCCCGCGCACGGGCGGCCGAGGAGAAGGGGCTGGACGTCCGGCCCCACGGCGTCCACGACCCCCGCCCACTCGCGGCCGTAGATCCAGGGGACGCCGTCGCGCGGCCAGCCCGCGATGAGGGCGAGATCGCGCGCCCCGATACCGCAGGCCGTGGTCCTGATCCGGACCTCGCCCTCGCCCGGGTCGGGGACGGGAAGGTCGCGGAGCTCGAGGTGCCCCGCCGCCGCGTGCACGATCGCCTTCATCGCCCCGTCACGATACCAGACCCGTCCGGTTCCGCTACAATCTGCCCGTGACGCCCTTTCCCGTTGTCCTCTCGGCCACGGTCACGAACGCGTGCAACCTCCGGTGCCGGATGTGCGGCCAGTGGGGACCCGAGGGGTACATCCGGGGTGGGCGGGCCCTCGAGGCCATGCCCGTCGCCCGGTGGCTCGAGCTCGTGGACGAGGCGGCGCGGCTGGGCACGAAGGTCGTCTGCCTGCGCGGCGGCGAGCCCCTGCTCTTCCCCGGCGTTCTCGAGATCATCCGCCGGATCAAGGCCCGGGGCATCTTCCTGTGCATGGACACGAACGGCGTCTTCCTCGGCAAGTTCGCCGCCGAGCTCGTGGACGCCGGGATCGACGTCATCACGGTCTCCGTGGACGGGCCCGAGCCGGTCCACGACCGGGTCCGGGGCGTGCCGGGGACATTCCGGGCGATGGCCGAAGGCGTCGGAGCACTCAACAGAGCCAAGGCTGGCAAAGGTGCGACGACGCCCGAGGTCGGCGCATGCTTCACCATGAGCCCGGAATCGCTCCCGGGACTGCCCGGGATGGGCGACGTCATGCGCGCGCTCGGAATCCCCACGATCTCGGCGAATCCCTACTACTACTTCCCCGATCGGGTGGGAGCCATCTACGAGGAGCGGATGCGGCGGGAGCTCATCTGCGAGGCCTTCTCGTGGCGCGGGTTCCACCGCGAGGGCTCGGGCGTGGATCCCGAGGCGTTCCTGAAGGCGTGGCACGAGTTCAAGGCCCGGCTCGGAGAGGTCAAGCTCTACCCGTTCATGGACCTCTCCGACGACGACTACCGGCACTGGTTCTCGGACAACGAGACGCCCGTCGGCCGCCGCGAGTGCCCGAACCCGCTCAAGCTCCTGGACATCCAGCCGGGCGGGGATGCGAACTTCTGCGTGGACTTCCCCGACTACGTGATCGGGAACGTGGCGAAGAACACGATCGAGGAGATATGGAACGGCGAGCGCGCGCAGGCGTTCCGGCGCGCCGTCGCGACCGCCCCCTTCCCCGTCTGCCTGCGGTGCGGGGCGAAGTACATGTCATGAGGGGCGAGTACTTTACCTTCAAGACCCTCGACGAGCTCCGAGCCCGGGTCGCCGAACTCGGGCTCGGGGACGCGATCAGGTTCGCGGACGGGATTTCCCCGGCCCGCCCCGACCGCGCCATCGCCTCGCCCGCCAAGTTCGGGCCGTTCCAGCTCCGCAACCGGCTGGCCACCCACCCGATGGAGGGCTGGGACGGCGACGCCACGACCGGGGCGCCGACCCCGGCCGTCCTGCGCCGGTGGGAACGCATGGGGGGCAGCGGCGCGGCACTGATCTGGGGCGTCGAGGCCTTCGCCGTGGACTTCCCGTACCGGGCCAACGCCAACCAGCTCGTCATGATCCCGGAAAACACGGGCGCGATAGCGGCCGGGGTGAACCTGATCCGGAAGGCGGCCGGGAGTCCCGTGGTCGTCGGCGCCCAGCTCACCTGTTCGGGAAGATGGAGCAAGGGCGGACCGTTCCTCATGCACCACCACCCGGACCTCGACCGCCGGGTCCGCGACGGCGCGACCCGGTCGCCCATGACCGACACCGAGGTCGAGGACGTCGCCGGACTTTACGCCCGGGCGGCGCACACGGCGCGCGAGGCCGGGTTCGACTTCGTGGATGTGAAAGCCTGCCATGGCTACTGGCTCAACGAGGCGCTGGCCGCGAAGACCCGGCCGGGCAGGTACGGCGGGGCGTTCGAGAACCGGGTCCAGCCGCTCCTCATGGCCGTGGATGCGGCCCGGCGCGGCACCGATGCGGGGTTCCCGGTCGGAGTCCGGCTGTCCATGTTCGACGGGATCCCGTTCGAGGAGGACCCGGACTCGCGGGTGCCGGGACTCAAGGGCCGGGGCCGGCCCGCCAAGTTCCCGGTGCCCTATCTCTGGGGATTCGGAACGGACGAGACCGACCCCACCCGGCCCGATCCGGCCGAGCCGCTCGCGGTCATGGGCCTCCTGATCGACCGCGGCGTCGGAATGTTCAACCTCTCATGCGGCTGCCCGTACGCGAACTCGCACATTCTCCGGCCCACCGAGACGCCGCCCGTGGACGCCTACCAGCCGCACCGGGACCCCCTGCACGAGGTCGCGGTTCACTTCCGGCTGGCGGCCCTGGCCAAGCAACGGTACCCGGCCGCCGCGATCGTGGGGGCCGGCTACTCGTACCTGCGGGAGTACAAGTTCCACGCCGCCGAGCACAATCTGACCGCCGCGCTGGTGGATGCTGCCGGGCTCGGCCGCGCGGTTCTCTCGTACCCGGACGAGATCCGGCGGGTGCTCGAGACCGGGGAAGCGAAGCCGGAGAAGGGGCGGGTAGTGTGCACGGGCGACTCCGCTTGCACGACGAGCCCTAGGCTGGGCCTGGGGTCCGGATGCGTGTACGATCCGTACTATGCTGACATCATGCGCGAGGTGAACGTGAAGCTGGCGTTGATGGGACTCAAGCGCAAGTGATCCCCCCCGTGCGCGACCGGCGGAAGATCGACGGCATCTCGGCCGTCTTCCTGCCTCACGGCGCGGACGGGAAGCCGGACTTCGCCGAGTTCACGCGGCATTTGACCCGGACGGCGAAGGCGGGGCTCACCCCGGCGGTCAACATGGACACGGGATTCGGCCCGTCGCTGTCCCCCGCGCAGCGGAGCGAGGTGCTCCGGGTCGCCCGCGAGACGCTGGGGGCGGGCGCCGCGTTCGTGGCCGGGGCGATGCCGTTCGGGGACCCCGGGGACCCGCTCGCGGCCTACCGGTCATCCGTCATCGGGATCGTCGCGGCCGGCGGCACGCCGATCGTCTTCCCGTCCGATCTGCTGCGCCGCGCGACCGGCCCCGACGTGGCCAACCTGCACCGCGAAATCATCGCGAACGTGCCGCGGGCGCTGGCGTTCGAACTGGGCGAGATGTTCGCGCCCTTCGGCCGCATATATGACATGGAGACATTCCGGCGCCTGCTCGGAATCCCGAACCTCGCCGGGTTGAAGCACTCGTCGCTCCGGCGTGAGCCCGAGTTCGAGCGGCTCGCCGTCCGCGACCGCGACCGGCCCGATTTCAAGATCTACACCGGCAACGACCTCGGCATCGACATGGTCATGTACGGGAGCGACTACCTGCTGGGGCTCTCGACCTTCGACCCCGAGGCCTTCGCCCGGCGGGACGCGTGGTGGGAGGCCGGGGACCCCCGGTTCTTCGATCTCAACGACGCGCTCCAGGCGGTCGGGTCGGCCGCCTTCCGGCATCCCGTCCCGGCCTACAAGCACTCGGCCGCGGTCTATCTCAAGATCACGGGCAGGATGCGAGACCCACTACCCCATCCGTCTTGCCCCCGCCGGCCGGGCTGGGAAGCGGACCTGCTGGCTCCACTCGCCGCCCGCGTCGCCGCGGCCATGGCCGCTGGAGGATAGCACGGTGAAACGCGTCGCAGGAGGCATATCCGTGAAGAAGATCTACGTCATGACCGATCTCGAGGGTGTGGCCGGGGTCGAGAACTCCCAGGACTGGTGCCTGGACGACGGCCGGTACTACGACCGAGCGAAGGAGCTCCTGACGCTCGAGGTCAACGCCGCCGTGGCCGGGCTCTTCGCGGGCGGCGCCCGCGAGGTCGTGGTGTCCGACGGACACGGACCCGGCGGGATCGACCCCGAACTCGTCGATCCCCGGATCGAGCTCGTCCGCGGCTGGCCCAACGGCTGGCCGCTGGAACTGGACGCCTCGTTCGATGCCCTCGCCTTCGTGGGCCAGCACGCGAAGGCCAGCTCGCTCGGCGCCCACCTGTGCCACACCCAGAACATGCGGCACATCGACTTCTCGGTCAACGGCGTCTCCATCGGCGAGTTCGGCCAGCTGGTCCTTTGCGCGAGCGAACTGGGGGTGCCGGTGATCTTCGGATCCGGCGACCTCGCGTTCACCCGGGAGGCGCAGGCCCTCGTCCCCGGCATCGGGACCGTGGCCGTGAAGCGCGGCCTGCGCAAGGCTGACCGGGGCGACACCCTCGATGACGGGGCCTACCGGCGGCACAACGCGGCCGCGATCCACGTCCCGCCCTCCCGCGCGCGCGGCATGATCCGGGCCGGGGCGCGCCGGGCCATGGGCCGGGCGCGGAAGCAGTCCTTTGGACTGGTGCCGCTGACTCCCCCGTTCGACCGGATGGTCATCCTCCGGCCGACCGAAGGGCATCCAACGAAGGAGATCTCGGGCGAACGCCATCCTTCCAGCGTCATCGCGTTGCTGAACATGCCCTATGACCCCAAACCAACAAAAGGAGAAAGATAGCGCCATGAAGACCGACAAGATCTACATCATGACCGACCTGGAAGGCGTGGCCGGGGTCGAGAACTTCGAGCAGTGGTGCTTCACCAAAGGCCGGTACTACGACCGCGCCCGTGCGCTCCTGACGGCCGAGATCAACGCCGCGGTGAAGGGATTCTTCTCGGCCGGCGTGAAACAGATCGTCGTATCCGACGGCCACGGCGACGGCGGCGTGGACCCCGAGACGATCGACCCCCGCGTCGAACTGCTACGGGGCTGGCCGAACGGCTGGCCGCTCGAGCTGGACAAGTCGTTCGATGCCGTCGCGTTCGTCGGCCAGCACGCGAAGGCCTCGACCGTGGGCGCGCACCTGGCCCACACCCAGAGCCTGCACTGGATCGACTGCTCGATCAACGGCGTCTCGATCGGGGAATTCGGCCAGCTCGTCGTGTGCGCCAGCGAGCTCGACGTGCCAACGATCTTCGGATCCGGCGACCTGGCCTTCACGAAGGAAGCGCAGGCGCTGGTGCCCGGGATCGAAACCGTGGCCGTCAAGCGAGGCCTGCGCCGGGACAACGGGATCGATCTCAACGAGCGCGACTACACCCGGCACAACGCCGGGGCGATCCACGTCCCGCCCGCCCGGGCGCGCAAGCTGATCGAGGCCGGCGCCCGCCGGGCGATAGCGCGGGCGAAGAAGGGCAAGTACGGAATCGTTCCGCTCAAGGCTCCGTTCGAGCGGGTCGTGACCTACCGGCCGAACGACGAGTTCCCGACCAAGCGGATTTCGCGCGAGACGCACCCGACCAGCGTCATCGGGGTCCTGAACATGGAATACGACCCCAAACCGGTCGTCTAGGAACGGAACGCCGGGTGGCCACGGACGGCGCCGCCGAGGTCCGCTGGGCCCACCGGGTCCCGAAGGACGCGATCCGCCGGATCTACGAGTCCGAGGCGGCCGGAGTGCTCGACGAAGCCCTGCTCGACGACGTCGGCACCCGGTTCGCGATGCGGTGCGAGAGTATCCTCGCCGTCGCGGAGGCCAAGCGCGGGATCGTCCGGTGCCCGCGGTGCGACCGCAAGGGCCGAACCGCCTGCCCGAGATCGGGAGGACGGCGGGAAGATGGCGCGAGGAGATGGCGACCAACCGCGCGCACGTCTGGAAGGGTTGGAAGCTCGCGGGGAAGGCCCCGCGGAGGGCCTAGAAGCTTCCCCTCCTGATCACGTCCGCCAGCCCGTCGCGCACCGCGCAGTTCCGGAACGCGAACGACTGGAGGATCCCGTCCAGCCTCTTCTCGGACATCCCGCGGAACAGCCCGGCGAAGGAGGGCAGGAGCATCTCCGAGACGAGCATCCCTCCCACCATGCGATTGGCGAGCCCGAACGGCATCCCGAAGGCCGAATCGTCGACCCGGAACCGGCTCCGGACCGACTCGCGCCGGACCGACGACCGAAGCGAGGTCACCAGCCGCGCCACGACCGCATCCGGCGTCTGGCCCCAGGTCTCGGACCCGATGCGTGCCTTGAGCCCCCGGTACGGCGCCGTCAGCCGCATCCACGGCGAGCCGGGGTCAAGGTGCACGGTCCCCATCATCCCGATGTCCTTGTAGGTCCAGATCGTCCAGTGATGCCCCAGCTCGTTGAAGATCGAGATCGAGTCCTCGACGACGCGAAGCCGGTCGGCGTCGCGGGGGGTCCCCCGGAAGATCGCGCCGAACTCGCCGGTCCAGACCGGGAGATGCCGCCTCGCCATGAAGGACGTGCCGGCCTCCTGGTCCCGCTTGAGCACGCTCCGGTCGTGGTATCTCCCCCAAGCCTTGCCCGGGTACGGCCCCGTGATCAGCCCGGGCGCCGGGTAGGTGTGGTTGCTGAGGACGGTGTTCCCCGCCGTGAACTCGCCCATCTCGGAGAAGTCCCGGGAAAACGCGTTGCCCTCGAGGAAGATGATGTGCGCCCGGTCGTGCTTCCGGACCGCGCGGCCGAGCCGCCGGTACAGCCTCGACAGGCCCCCGGGAACCCCGCAGACGGGCTCGTTCAGGAAGTTGTACCCGGCCACCGCAGGATTGCGCCGGTAACGGCGCGCCAGCTCCTCCCAGAGCGCGACGACGCGGTCCTGGAAGTGCGGATGGGACCAGAGCAGGGCGACGTTGGTCGGGTTGTCCGAGTGCCAGTCCGGGTTCTGCCAGCCCTGCGCGGCATGCAGGTCGAGGATCACGTAGATGCCGTGGCGGCCGCACCACTCGATCGCGCGGTCCAGGCGCCGGAAACCGGATTCCTTCCACGCGAACGGCTTCGCGTCGTCCTCGAAGTGCCGGTAGTTGAACGGGACGCGGAGGGTGTTCACGCCGAGCGAGGCCATGAACCGGACGTCGTCCTCGGCGAGGAAGTGGTCCATCATGCGGTCGAAGAAGAACGCCGCCTTCCCGGGGCCGTGGACCCTCTCCATCGCGGCGCGGAAGGTATGGGGATGCCCCGGGTACCCGTTGATGAAGTTCTCGAGGTTCATCCACCCGCCCACGCAGAACCCGCGCAGGCGGACCTCGTGTCCATCCTCGTCCACGATTCTGTCACGGCGGACGTTCAGGAACGGCAGTGCGGATCGCGTCATGACGGCTCCTCCTTGCGCTGGTGGCATGGGCGCATGATACCTCTTGCGCGTCCCGGACGGGTGATCCGGCAGCCCCGCCGCCTGACCCACTCCACCGGGCCGCCGCCAACGGCCGCCCGGCATCGTACCCGTTGAGGCAGAACCGGGGGCCGGGATTCCACCCAGCCCCCGTCTGCCGCGCAGACCCCGCGGCTTGATCGCGTTCAGCCTTCTCCCTGTTCCGCGATCCGGTTGGCGGTCTTCACGAACTTCCGCCGCGCCCGGAAAGCTTGGCCACGTACCATTCGGCGTGGACGGCTGGATCGCCGGTGCGGGTCCTGGATGACTGCGCACCCATCACGAGCGGCTTGAAGTCCCCGGCTTCCCCGTTCATCTGCCTCCTCTTGCTTTCAGAGACCCAGGATGACAGATCAAGGATACCGTCCCCCCGGGGGCCGAGCGATCGGTAGCGAGTTCCCCAACTTCCGCCGGATCAGCTCCGGGGCAGGCGCTCCACTCCGGGGGCTTCGTCAAATCCCTTGTCGAACGTGAGGATCCGGCTAACGCCGTGGGCTTTCATCAGCGCCAGGTGAATGGCATCCCGCGAGGAGAGGGCCTTGTGGCCCAGGAGGATGTCCTTGGCCGCATAGACATGACCCTCCTCGACAGGAAAAACCTCGTCCACGACCGCGCGGAGCAGATCAAATGCAGGCTGAACGGCACCGAACCTGCGGATCGATACATAGCGATGCAGGATCTCCTGCAAGACCTCGGAGTCGGTGACGAGCCGCTCCCCCTCGGTGGCCAGACTCTCGAGCGCCCGCTGGGCATCGGCCTTGTGGGGATGGGCATCCCCGACGAGGTACATCGGGATGTTCGAATCGATGAAGGTCAGACGCCCGCCCCCCGGGCTCTTCCGCGCTCTATCTCGGAGAGCATGCGCCCGATGTCCGCGGTCGGGAACCTGTGGCGCACTGCGGCGCGGATCGCAGCCAGCTTGCGATCAGGGGCTTGCTCCGGCTGGTCCTGCGCGGCCTTGCGAATGGCCTCCCGGACCCATGCCGCCACGGTCACACCGCCACCCTGTGCCAGCCGCTTGAGCCGGTGCATGTCTGAAGGCGGAAGCAGAACCTGAAGCCTCTTACTCATGTCTTTAGCCTACGTTACTCATGGCAATGAGTCAACCTTCATAGCGCGGGCGAGCGGGAACTCCACAGGCGCCGGCTGAGCCAGTACAGGATGGGGCCGAGCGCGATCAGCCCGGCGCTGAAGACCATCCCGCTCATACCCAGGATCGTCTCCGCGTCGGCGCGCACGAAAGACATGACTATCAGCGCCGCGGGAGGGATCCCGATGCCCACGGCCCCCCACATGCCCCCGGGTACCCGGAAGGGACGGCGCAGGCCGGGCTCGCGGATGCGCAGGGCCACGAGCGCACAGAACTCGAGGATCACGGAGAGCCCCGAGATCAGGACGTCGAAGACCACGACGCTCACGAACCCGAGGGTCTGGCAGACGGCCCACGTGACCGCGCTCGCAAGCAGGGAGACGACGGGAACGTGCGTCCGGGGGTGCTTCCACGCGAAGATCCGGGGCAGGTACCCGTCCTCGGCCATCACCATGGGCAGGCGCGCGAGCGACATGGCCAGCGCGTTGAAGGTCGCGAGGTTGGCGGCGGCCCCCGCCAGCATGACCGCTCCCGCCAGCGTAGTGCCGCCCAGCACGCGCGCGATGTCCACCCACCCGCCCGTCTTCCAGAGCGCGAGGTCGATCCCCGCCCAGCCACAAGCGGACACCGGGATCACGTAGCCGAGGGTCACGATCAGGAGGCCCCGCCACATGACCGACGGGTAGGCCCGCTCCGGGCGCTCGACCTCCCCGGCCACGGTCGAGGGGTTGTCCCAGCCGCTGAAGTTCCAGATCGCGACCATGATCCCGCCCAGGAGGTCCAGCCCGCCGAGGCCGCCCGACGCCGGCACCGCCGGGGACGCCTTCGCAAGCGCGAGCGCCACGATGACGAGGAACGGGCTGAGGTAGAGCATCGTCAGGAAGATCGACCCCTTCCCGATCGCACGGGCGGGGAACAGGTTCCAGCCGACGCAGACCGCGATCATGCCGCAACCGATGACGACGGGCCAGGCGCCGCCCGCAACCTGGGGGAACATGCGGCCCATGTACGCGGCGAACAGCGCGGGGTAGATGGCCATGTCGAACATGCTGCCCACGAGACTGAGCCACGCCTCCTGGTAGCCCCAGAACGGGCCCATCCCCCGCCGGACCCATGCGTAGAACCCGCCCTCCTTCGGGACCGAGCTCGCCAGCTCGCCCACCATGAGCGCCGTGGGTCCCCCCCACAGGAGCGGCATGAGCAGGAGGATCAGGAGGGCGCCGCCGTAGCTCCCCGCTTTCCCCACGATATCCTCGAGGCCGTATGGCCCGCCGGCGACGATGTCGTACGTGGCCGCGAGCAGGCCGAGGGCCGTGAGCTTGGTGAGGCGGCGCCTTCGCAAGGAGCGTCAGCCCTGCGGCGCGGGCTTCCCCGGCGCGGCCCGGCCGGTCCAGTCCTCGATGGCGCGGGCGATGGTCACCAGCTGTTTCGGAGTCATCCGCTTGACCGGAAACCGGCCCCCCGCCAGCGAGATCGCGACCTTGAGGTCGCCGCCGTCGTACGACCGCAGGGACAGCGTGAACTTCTGCCCGTCGATATCTATCTCCCGGTTCTCCAGTTCCTGATCCTTGGCCGCATCGTATGGCATGTTCCCTCCGCCTTTCGCGTTTGTGTCGCTTCGTCGTTGACGGCCATCAGGATACCCCTTCCGCGGGCCGCCATGCGAACTTGATGTGCCAATCTGGCACATCAAATCGTCGAGTTCCTTGCCGTGGTACAACAGCACCATGCTGGAAGCGGGATTGATGGCGGCGTGGATCGCGTCCGCGTCGGCAGGGGAGGTGGCGGTGGCCGAACAGAAGCTCCCGATCGTGGTCGAGGGCGCGACCGTGATGGCCGAGGGGCGGCGGCGGCGCCGGGAGCGCGGCCCGGCCGCGATCGCGCGCGAGGTCAACCTGCCGACGCGCGGCTCCTGGTTCGTCTGGGTGAAGGCCACCAACGAGGGATGGGAGCCGGCCGTGGTAACCTGCGACCTCGACGGGATCCAGCCCCTGCACTCGTCGCGGACGCGGCTCGTGGTCCCACCCGGGGCGAAGTCCCAGTGGCTCACCTACACCCAGTACGCGCGCCAACCCGGGTACAAGATGCAGGTGAACGTGGACACGCCGGGCAAGCAC
>Ga0315281_10012510_pt1 | contig 11547 bp, 14 predicted proteins | sample YL17G07_0_MG_FD_204540 | JGI IMG/M metagenome (GOLD analysis project Ga0315281, IMG submission 204540) | Sediment microbial communities from Yellowstone Lake, YNP, Wyoming, USA - YL17G07_0 | ecosystem: Environmental > Aquatic > Freshwater > Lake > Sediment | place: USA: Wyoming | collected... | reverse complement strand
GGCAGGCCTGGAGGCCCCGGCGGGCCCGGGCGACGTCCTCGTCGTCAGGTTTCTCGGTGACCAGCAGGAATCCGCGGCGGCCGAACTGCTCTATGCGGATGAGCGGGGCGAGTTTTTCGGAAGCCGGGATCTCGCCGGACGGCCGGCCCTTGAGGAACTGACCGACGTACGTCCTCAGGCCGTGCCCGGCGGCCCGGAGCGCCAGCCCCAGGGCCGCGGTGGTCTTTCCCTTGCCGTTTCCGGTATAGACCTGGATCATTCCCCGGAAAGGTTTTTGGGCGCCGCCGGATTTCACGGCCCTATTGTTGACCAAACGGCCGGGCTTGTCAAAAGCCGCAAATTCCCTTTTTTCCCGCCGCCCGGACCTGTGTTATAATCGGGGACATGTTAGACGCGAAGTATGTTCTGGAACATCTTGATTTCGTTCAACATAGGCTCGAAACGCGGGGCCAGAAGATTCCTCTCGGGGATTTTGTCCGCGCCTCCCGCGAAAAAAAAGACCTCCTCCTTAAGGTCGAGGACCTGCGGGCGGAGAAGAACAGGACATCGGAGGAGATCTCCCGCATGAAAAAGACGGGGGACGACGCCTCCTCGAGGATCGCCGAGATGAGAAAGGTCGGCGAGGAGATCTCCGGGCTCGAAGACCGTCTCAAGGCGGTCGACGAGGAGATCAAGACGACGCTTCTCAACATTCCGAACGTCCCCCACGAATCCGTTCCGGTCGGCCGCGGCTCGGAGGACAACCGGGAAGTCCGGCGCTCCGGGACGGCGCCGGCCTTCGGGTTCGAGCCCCAGGCCCACTGGGATGTCGGCGAAAACCTGGGCATCCTGGATTTCGGGCGGGCGGCCAAGATCACGGGGTCGCGCTTCACCCTCTACATGGGACCCGGGGCCCGGTTGGAGCGCGCCCTCATCAATTTCATGCTCGATATCCACACGCGGGAACGGGGATTCACCGAGGTCCTGCCGCCCTTTATCGCCAACGCGGAGAGCCTGACCGGGACGGGGAACCTGCCCAAGTTCAAGGAAGATCTTTTCAAGCTCGAGGGCTTCGACTGGTACCTGATCCCCACGGCCGAAGTTCCGCTGACGAACATCTACCGGGGCGAGATCCTCGACGGCGGGATCCTCCCCCGGCGGTTCGTGGCCTACACGCCCTGCTTTCGAAGCGAGGCGGGGTCCTACGGCAAGGACGTCCGGGGCCTCATCCGGCAACACCAGTTCAACAAGGTCGAAATGATGATCTTCAGCCCGCCGGAAAAATCTTTCGACGAGCTCGAGTTCATGACGGCGTCGGCCGAGGAGGTCCTGAAGCGCCTGGGGCTCCATCACCGGGTCGTCCTGCTGTGCACGGGGGACATGGGCTTCGCCAGCGCGAAGACGAATGACCTCGAGGTCTGGATGCCGAGCCGGAAAGGCTTCATGGAGATTTCCTCCTGCTCGAACTGCGTGGACTTTCAGGCGCGCCGGTCCGGCATCCGCTTCAGGCGCGAGCCCAAGGCCAAGCCCGAGTTCGTCCACACCCTGAACGGATCGGGCCTCGCGGTCGGCCGCACGGTCAGCGCGATTCTCGAGAACTTCCAGGAGAAGGACGGCTCGGTCGTCATCCCCGAAGCCCTGCGGCCGTACATGGATGGGTTGGAGCGGATCGTCCGGGCGTAGAGGATCGCCCCTTTCGCCCCGAATTTCCCCCCGAGACGCGGAACGCTTGCCAGACGGCGGGCGGGAAAGTACAATGGTCCCGACATGCGGAGGGATGGCCGAGTGGTTGAAGGCGGCGGTCTTGAAAACCGCTTTCCGGTCTCCGGAACGGGGGTTCGAATCCCTCTCCCTCCGCCAGTTTTGAAACGGCCCGGCCGCCCGGCCTAGAACGTGAGCGGTCAGCCGGTCGGCGAACGCCCCCCCTGAAAACGCCGGCGCGGTTCGCTGCAGCGAACGAGCCTGGGATGCTCCCGGTCGATCGCCGGGGCATGGGGCGGGCCAAGAGAAGAATCGACATGATGGAGGGGACAGAGACATGATCAAAAGATACAAGTGGCCGCTCATCCTTGTCCTTGCGTTGCTGGCGGGCGCTTTTTTCGTCTATGACCATTTCTACCAGAGTGGCATCCGTGCGGTTGAGGGATTTTCCGCGTCCTATGACCATTTCGATAAGGCCGTTTCGGACCTTTCCGCAAACATGACCGATGACTCGGAGAGCAAGGCCCGGGCCGCTCTTGCCGAGCTCAAGGCGAAAGCGGCTTTTCGGCTGTCCTCTTTGATCAGGAATGACGGAGAGCTCATGAACCAGGCCCACGAGGTGGCGGACATTTCGGGACGAGAGATGGCGAGTCTTGAAGCCTATCGAAGGGCCATCCAAAACAAGAACGCCAACTTGGATGAATTGGCAAGAGAGTATGGAGATCTTGCCGGTAAAAGAAAAGCCGCCTTCGCTCATTTTCGGGAGCTTGGCGGATCACAAGATTGAATCGGGGAGGGGGAGCGGGGAGGAGCCCATGATGAGGATGAAGAAGGGACCGGGTAAGCTGACCGATCTGCCGAACATCGGCATGTCACGCTGATACCCATTTTCTCGGGACAACAGGGGAATACCAGGGGGGAATCGGTTTTTTTCTCTTAACCCCGACAGACCCGCTTAACCCTCTTTCTGCCTCCAAACACGTCGTAAAAGTCGACAGTCGATTTTGACCGTCCTGGCGATCGCCACGGCGCGGCGAGGCGAAAAAAAGACTTGACAAGCTGGGTAAATCGTCGTATCTATTGAGATAACGAACATTATCCGTGGAGGGATCATGAAGACCAACTGCCTTCGGAAAATGAGGTTGGCGGCCGGACTTACCCGCAAAGAGTTGGCCAAAAAATCGCGGATCTCGGAGGTCTATATAAAAAAAATCGAGGACGACAATCTCATGCCGGGTGTGGACGTCGGCCAGCGGCTGGCCACGACTCTCGGCGTCCTGGCCGAGTGGGTCTTCTTCCGCCCGTCGTCCGTCGGAGTCGATCGTCTTGAAGCCTTCTCGCGGCTGCACCCGGAAATTTTTGCCGAGCTCCCGTTCGCCGATATCGCCCGGATCGAGAGAGTGCTCTTCGCCATGAGCCCGGACCTGGTCAAGATGGTCCTGTCGCCTAAGTGCCAGTGGGTCGATGCCTGGAACAGCATCCGACTTTTCGACAAATATATTCGTGATTTTCCGCAGCCTAAGTGGCCGAAGATCCGGACCGTCGTGAACGTCAAGAAGGGCGAGGTCCTGGGAGTCTTACGGCTGCCCTGGTTGGACACGGAAGGCACCGGCTGAGTGAGGTCAAGGGGCCGGCAGGGTCCCGGGGGTTGGCTCCTTTCCCCTCGGGGTTCTGCCCGCCCCGCATGTCTGAAAGCGGAGCCATGAAAAAAGGGAGTCGTGATTGGCGGTGGGCGCACAGCCGGGGGACTGTGGGCGAGAAGCGGTGGATCTCGATTCATGAAGCCGCGGTGCTGCTGTCCGTTTCGGAAAGCGGCCTCCGGAAGCTGATCAACCGCGACCTCATCCCGATCGTCCGCGTCGCGCGCATGATCCGCGTCGACCTTCGGAAACTCGAGGCCCAGATGGAGGCCCAGGCCGGGAAGGGAACCGCCCGATGAAGGCCAGGACGTCCTCCGAAAAAAAGACGCGGTGAAGACCCATGGCGAATTACCGGATCAAGCCCTGCAACTTCTACACGAGGGCGGCGAACCGGAAGCATGGTGCTTTTGGAGCGCTCCTCTACGACTGGATGTGCACGACGCCGCTAACGAACCTGGCCGGGTTTTTGGATACGGCGCCAGAAGTCATGGCCTTTGAAAGCATGGTCCCGATCGAAGAGGTCAATAGGCTCATCCCGGAGTTCATCAAGGACGGGAGGATCATGCAGAATGGGACCTTGGTCTGGATCGTGGAATTCGCCCAGGATCAGTGGCCGAAACTTCCAGCCCCGACGACGATCATAGGAATTCAGAAAGACTTGATGCAGATCGGGCTCGACCATCCCCTGGTCCGGGCCTTCGATCTCCGGTACGGACCGCGATGGGGGAGCGTCTGGCCGGAGGACTTCATCATTCACCCCGAAAAAATCAAGGGCCGAACTCAACCCTCTCATCCCAAAAAAGGCCCACCCAAACATGAATAGAGCCTTAAACATAGATCTTCGGTTCCCCTTAAGAAGCCAAGCCAATCAAAGCCAAGCCAATCAAAGCAAAGCCTGTGACCTATCGATACCCTATGGATACCCTATCGATACCCTATATCAAAAAAGGGAAGAAAAGTGACCGTCTCGTCTATGCCCTTCCGTCCCCTCGATCCTCCAGGGAAACCTGGGGGCCGTCCTGCACCCTATGGGCAGGGTTCCCCCCGAGAGAATGGCGTGACGTCGAGTTTTGCGACGTGTTGGAAATCGTCGTTTGTCGTCAAGTTATTGCAAATAAATAGGTTGTAAATGACCGCTACCCATGCCAAAAAGAAGGGCGGAAGGCCCCCTGTCCATGGCGGTTATTCCCTCATGGTCCGGGCCGGCGAACTGCCGAAGAGGAGGACCACGCTCCGGGCCTATCTCTCCCAGGTCCGCCAGGGCTTGATCACTGACCTCGGGCCGCACGAAGAAGATCTAACCACGGCCCAGGGCGTCCTCGTGGACCGCGTGGTCTCTCTTCTCTCGATCGTTCGTTGCATCGAGGAGCATGTCCGCGAGAAGGGCGTCTTTAAGGCCGGGGAGTTGGCGCCTGTCCTGGCGCACAGTTACACGACTTACTCGGCCGAGCTCCGGCGTGTGCTCGAGACCCTGGGGATTCGTGGCCAGGCTGCCGAGCGGATTTTGACACCGTATGAGATTGTCGAAAAAGAGGGAAAGAAGTGACCATCATCGAGGCGCTCGAGGATCCCCGGTTTTTCAAGCCGGTGTTCGGGGATCCCGGGACGTGGCGGGCATGGGAGGTCTATCTGCGGGCGCTCTTCGGGCTGCCGATCGTTGACGAGGGGGACCTGGGCGTCCTGCGCGCGTGCACGGGGCTCGAGGCGGCACCGTCGGAGCGTTCGCGGGAGTCGTTCGTGATCTGCGGGAGGCGGAGCGGGAAGTCGACGGTTGCGGCGCTGCTGGCCGTTTACCTGGCGACGTTCAAGGACTGGTCGAAGGTTCTGAAGCGGGGGGAGACGGGCTGGATCTTCATCCTGGCGGTCGACCGGTACCAGGCCCGGATCATCAAGGGCTACGTGACGGGGATGCTGGAGGCGAGTCCGCATTTCCGGAGGCTGGTCAAGAACGTCCTGCAGGAAGAGGTCCAGCTGACGAACGGGGTTACGATTGCGGTCAAGACGTCGAACTTCCGGAGCGTCCGGGGCTTCACGGTTCTGGCGGCGATTTTGGAGGAGCTCGCGTTCTGGCGGTCCGAGGAAAGCGCGAACCCGGACAAAGAGATCCTGGCGGCGGTCCGGCCGGCGTTGCTGACGATCCCGGACTCTCTGCTTTTGGGGATCTCTACGCCCTACAGCCGGAGCGGTGTTTTGTGGGAGCAGTTCCGGGCGCACGGCGGGAAGGCCGGTGGGCCTTTGATTTGGAAGGCATCGACCATGGCCATGAACCCGACGATCGACAAGCGGCTGATCGAGCTCGCGATCTTGGAGGATCCGGCGGCGGGCCGGGCGGAGTATGAGGCGGAGTGGAGGGAGGACATCGAAGCGTTCATCTCTCACGAGCTGGTGGAGGCCGTGACGATATCGGGACGTCATGAGCTCCCGCGGATCCAGGGCGCGCAGTATGTCGCGTTTGTGGATCCGAGCGGAGGGCGGGTCGACAGCTTCACGCTGGCCATCGCCCATGCGGAAAAAAACGGGCGGGTCGTCCTGGATGTCCTGCGGGAGCGGCGGCCGCCCTTCCAGCCGTCGGAGGTCGTCGCGGAGTTCGCGGACGCTTTGAAGGCGTTCAAGGTTGAGACCGTGCAGTCCGACAAGTACGCCGGCGAGTGGGTCGTGGAGGCGTTCAAGGCCCACGGGATCCGGGTCTCAAGCTCGGAGCTCACGGCCTCGGAGATCTACGTCGAGTTTCTTCCTCTCGTCTCGAACGGGACGGTTGAACTGCTGGACTCGAAGCGGCTGGCGGCGCAGTTCACACAGCTCGAGCGCCGGGCCCGGGCCGGCGGCCGCGACCTGGTCACGCACTATCCCGGCGGGCATGACGACCTGGCCAACGCCGCGGCCGGCGCGTGCGTGGGAGTGAAGCGGGACGAGGCGAGGCCCAGGGTCCGGGTCAGGGTCGTCAGCTCGGGGATTTCGGGGCGTGACATAGACGACGGCTGGCGGAGATTTTCTTGACAACCAGGTCGACCGGACGTATTGTGACGGCGTCTCGAGCGGCGAGTGGCAGGCTGCCCAAAGGACGGCCGCGGAGGATGAGCGGGTTAGGCCGACTCACCAACGGTCTGAGCGGGTGGCTGGAGACATTCCGCACCAGGGCGGTCCGGATCCGGATCGTCCTCGGCCCTTAATCGAGCCCAAAACTCCCACAGGTAGGAGTTCAAGCTATGCAAAAAAGCTACACGAAAGAGGAGTTCGACGCGTTGATCAAGGACCAGGTCGAGTCGCGGGCCGCGGCCATGGTCGCGCCGATCCTGGAGAAGATCCGGAGGACGCCCGGGCCCGGCGGGTCCAAGCTCTTCAACCCGGAGTACGGCGCCGGCGACGACGTCGTGGGCCTGACGCGGAAGGGCATGTTCAAGTCGCTCCTGGAAGGCCAGGAGGTCCCGAAGGGCGAGTCGGGCTTCAAGGGCATGAGAGAATTTTTGAGGACCGTGGCCCTGAGCCCGGGCGACTCTCGGCTGGTGCGCGACAAGGCGCTCAGCGAGGCCGATCCTGAGTCGGCGGGCTGGTTGGTGCCGCCGGAATACTTGAACCGGTTGCTCCTGGGGGCGGCCGAGAAGTCGCGGTTCATGGAGCTCTGCCAGGCGATCCCGATGAGCGCGTTGACCATCGAGGCGCCGGTGGCGGCGTCGATGGACGAGAGCTCGGGCCAGGTGTTCGGCGGGGTCAATTTCAGTTGGGTCGACGAGGCCGCGGACAAGACCGCGGCGATCAAGGATTTCAAGCTCCTGAAGGTCAAGATGCTGGCCAAGGTCGCCGTGGCGATCGCCAGGAGCTCGAACCAGCTCCTCGAGGACTCGAGCCCAAGAGCCGAGGACGTCATCAACGCCATCTTCACGTCGGCGTTCGGGTGGGCGGTCGACAACGTCATTTTGAACGGCTCGGGGACGACGCAGCCTTTGGGGATCATCAACGGCGCGGGCACCTACGTGCAGGCCGCGGAAGGCGGCCAGGCGAGCAAGACGATCAACTGGCCGAACATCAGAAAAATGTTCAGCCGCCTGTGGCCGGTGAGCAAGGAGTCGTCCGGGCTGAGGTGGGTCATCAACGACGAGTGTTGCGACCAGATCCTGTCGCTCAACCAGCCGGTCGGCACCGGCGGCAGCGCGGTCTTCATGGGCGACGGGTCGGCCGTGCGGCCGATTCCGCGGACGCTGATGGGGATCGAGATCATCTGGTCCCAGTTCGCGTCGGCCCTGGGGACCGTGGGCGATATCGGGTTGTACGATTTTGACAAATACATCCTCGGGGTCCGGAAGGCCCTGACGGTCGCGGTCAGCCAGCACCTGTACTTTCTGACGAACGAAACCGCGTTCCGGTACGAGGCCCGGCTGGACGGCATGCCGATCCTGCCGAAGGTGATCAAGTCGCGGACGTCGTGGGAGACGTCGCCGTTCGTGGTGCTGGCCACGAGGTAAGGTTTGGCGTTGACGATCGGGCCTGGCCTTTCAACAGGCCCGGTTGTTTTCGTGCTTGTTTTTCGTCGCCCGGGGATCCGGGACGGGGTCATGACCGACCATCCCGGGTCCCCACTCTAACGATGACGACGACCAGGTCCGGTGTGGATGTGGCGGGTCTGGTCTTTGTGCTTCTCTTTTTCGTCCAGGGGCCGGGGGAGAACGCGATCACTCTCCCGGCCCCACTTTTCATCACGGGGGGAAGGCCAGGGGGCTCGAATTCCACCGTTAAACGCACCAGAACGGCACGATCGACCGCCTCCGAACCCAATCCCCTGGGCCAGGGGCTGAGACGGCCCACACGCGAAACCACGTGATACGGGAGGGGGACCATGGAAAGCACGAGGGTCGTGACTCTGATGAAGGCCGGCCAGATCCAGCCACCTCCTGGTCTTGGCCGGCCGGGAATTCACCCGTTGCGTCAGCGGCAGACCTGCAGTAGAATCGGGTCAGCAAAAACGAGGTGGAAGATGCCAAAAAACCTTATGTGGACCTGTAGGAATTTCGAAACGAATGGTTGCAATGAGGTAGTGAAAGCAGTCGGGAAACCCTATGCCGAGCCAGATGGGGAATTCGGGGGCTTTACTTGCTATGGTAATGAACAGGAGGCCCTTGATAAGAAATGTGAATCCTGCCCGCAAGGGCTTTTTAAAATGGAAAACGGCCGGTGCCCCATCTGTCACGATGACTTGGGGATCAAACGGAACAAGCCCGAGAAGGCCAACCTGGGCTCTGAATCGAAACCGGAATGGTTCTATTTATTTACGTGCGGAGAAGGTCATAACCTCTATAATGAGAAGGACATTTTGGACTGAAAGCTGATGTTCGCCGCACGGCGCTGACGCGATTGCTCGTCCTTTGCGATTCTAACGCGTTGTTTTTTCGGTTCGATTTTTTTCCGCTTTAATGCGAGCACTACTCCGTTTGATCATCCTATACTTTTTCCAATCAGCAGCGTAAGATTTTCCGTACTTTAGTAGGAAGGCTAAGTGAATAGCCAAGTTAGGTTTGACCTCGAAAACAGGAAATGTTCGGCGTTTAATTGCAATGAGGATAGCCACGATCCGAATAGCCAGGATGATCACATAAATAAGGAAACTAAAGGCCGCAACCATTAAGATGGCGTTAGGGCCGTTCATCGTCGAATACCTACCTTTTTACGCCCGCAATTTTCGTCATCGCGCTATCGCCGGCCTCTTCTTGGAATCACGGCGAAGTGCTAACTTGTACCTCATTTCCGATCCACATCCCGGACACCGGAGTTCGATACCCGCTATGATCCAGTTCCTAACATCATATTCCTGTTTATCATTTTGTGTGGGCGCGTCGTGATACAGTCTTGCTTGATTTACGAACGCCCCGCACTCATCACACCTAAAATCCAAGTGGTCAGTCGATGGGTCTATGGGTTTTATCATGTTTGTCCTCCTGCGAGTTTATTTTATCAATTTGGCCGCCTAAAGTCGACTGTCCGCTTTTGCGTCCGCTTTGTGGGCAAAAAGGGGGTTGACAAATGACCTTGAATCAATTACACTATCAGCATGAAAAAGAAAAGGAAGCTCATGGGCCGAATGGTCCAGGTGGTCTTCAGGATCCCGCCCGGGGTCGAAGATAAGATCCGCGCGATCGCTAAGCGCGAGTGCAGGTCCTATTCGTCGGTCCTGCGCCAGGCCATCACAGAATGGGTGGCCAAGCGGAAGGCTTAGGGAGGGCGATATGAAAGCGCGCAAGGACCGCAACCTCAAGCTCGTCGACGGGAAGTGGTATGTCGACTTCACCTTCCGCGGCAAGCGGCACCGGGAACTCGGAGGGTTCACGAAGGACCAGGCCCGGAACACCCTGACGAAGCTCCGGGCCGAGCTCCTGGACGTCGCGCGCGGGTTCAAGAAGCCCGCGGTCAAGGACGTCCCGTTCGAGGACTTCGCCGATGACTTCCTCGAGCGCTACAGCCGGCCGAACAAACGCTCCCCCGAACGCGACGAGATCTCGCTCGCAAAGCTCAAGCGCTTTTTCAAAGACCGGACGCTCCGGGCCGTCACGGCCGAGGACGTGGAGGGCTACAAAGCCGAGCGGCGCGCCGAGGTTGCGCCGGCAACGATTAACCGGGAGTTGGGCTGCCTTCGGACGCTGCTGAACAAAGCCGTCGACTGGGGCAAACTCGAATCGAATCCCATGGCCAAGGTCCGGGGGTTCAAAGAACCGCCGCCCCGGGAAAGGTTCCTGACGAAAGACGAGGCCCGGCGCCTGGTCGACGCGGCCGACCCGAGGCTCAAGCCGATCGTCGTCGTCGCTTTGGGCACAGGCATGAGGCGCGGCGAGATCCTCGCGCTCAAGTGGGCGGACCTGGATTTCGTTCGGGGCGTCATCTCGATCGTGATGTCGAAGAGCGGCAAACCGCGGAAGGTCCCGATGAGCGCGGCCGTGGCCGAGGCCCTGGGCGCGGTCTCCCGACGTGGGGAGTTCGTCTTCATGAACCGTGAGCCGGGCCAATCCGTCACGTCCATCAAGGACGCCTTCAGGGCCGCCTGCGCGGCGGCCAAGATAACGGGATTCAGGTTCCACGACTGCCGGCACACGTTCGCCTCGAGGGCGCTCGAGCTCGGCGCGGACCTCGTGTCCGTCAGCAAGATCCTGGGCCACAGCAGCATCGCCATGACGGCGAAATACCTCCATGCGACCGGCGAGGGACAGCGCCTGGCGGTCGAAAAGATGGGCGGATTCCTGGATCCAACACGACAAAAAGTCGACACGCCTTCCGGGACCGTCGTCACGGTTAAAGAGGCAACACCATTAAAACAAAACAATTAGCGGAACTCAATCGGCTGACCGATCTGCCGAACATCGGCCGGACGACGGCCGCGAAACTTGAAAAAATCGGGATCAGGACCCAGAAGGATTTTCTCCGGCGCGACCCCTACAGGGTTTTCGAGAGACTCCGCAAAGAGGTGGACCCGACCCTTTGCCGCTGCGCCCTGGCGGGCATCGTCGGCGCCAAATCGGGCCGGCCCTGGCACGAGATCACGAAGCAGACCGCCGCGGAATACAAAAAACGCCATCCCCGTCACTCCTGGGGCCCCTGCTGACGGGGCCGGGCGGGTCCCTTATTCGATCGGACGGCCCGCGGGTTTTCATCGCCTCCGAAACATGCTAGAATAGCCCCACGTTCCGAAGGACCGCGGAGAGGTGCTGGAGTGGTCGATCAGGAACGCCTGCTAAGCGTTTGTCTTGGTGAAAGCCGGGACCGCGGGTTCGAATCCCGCCCTCTCCGCCACGCATCCCCATTCCCTTGACCCGTTCGCCGACGCTAAGCCCCGCCTTTCAATGCGGGGACAGAAGCGAGGCTCAGGGTTAACCCCGGACAAGCCCCGGCATTCATGCCCGGGCTTGTCGAGGGGTTGACATTCGGTTTCCGTTCCCTTAGATTTGGGGCCGAATGCATTCGTTGACAAGCTCTACGCGGCGAGCCGCCGCATTCCCGATAGAGCGAAAAGGGGACACCCCATGACCAAAACTTCGCGGATACCCATACTCTGCCTTATCCTTCTGGCCGGCGGCATGGCGGGCTGTGCGGGAAAAACCACGGGCGATACGTATGAGACTCTGCTCAAAGCCTTCCGGAACCCCGCCTCCGAGTTCCGGAGCGCCCCGCTTTGGGTCTGGAACGACCGGGTGACAAAAGACGAGATCCGGCAACAGCTCGCGGACTTCAAGGAGCGGGGCATCGGGGG
>Ga0315281_10012509_pt1 | contig 11549 bp, 6 predicted proteins | sample YL17G07_0_MG_FD_204540 | JGI IMG/M metagenome (GOLD analysis project Ga0315281, IMG submission 204540) | Sediment microbial communities from Yellowstone Lake, YNP, Wyoming, USA - YL17G07_0 | ecosystem: Environmental > Aquatic > Freshwater > Lake > Sediment | place: USA: Wyoming | collected... | reverse complement strand
CGACCTGCGAGTGTGAGCGCCCCGCTGCCGCGCACCCCCGCAACCCGGACGGATCGCGTCCCGCGATGGGCAGCGACGAGGCGGGATCGAAGAAGAATCCTCGGTGCCCCCGCCGTGGTCTCCCGCCGTGGTCTCCCGCTGTGGTCCCCCTCCGTGGTCCCGCGCCACTGCCTCCCGCTCTGGTCCGAGCCCGGTGGACCGCAATCTCCCCAACTCTTGCCCACGTTCTCGCTTCGACAGGCTTCTTCCTGCCGAATTTTCCCCGGAATTCCCGCCGGAATTCCCTTGACACGTTCCGGCTGAGGCGCGAGCATTTGCTCTCCGTCACTCACACGAAGGCAGGAGACCTCATGACGAATTTTGTGAAAGTTGCCAGCCGGTGTTTCGCCGTCCTCGCCGTCATCTGCGCCGTCCCTTCCGCCTCCGCCGGGGAGGACTGGAAGATCACGCTCATTCCCTACGCCTGGATCTTCGGAGTTGATGGAACTGCGTCCTTCGCCGGGGCGAACGCCACAGTCAATGAAAGTGTTTCGGACACGATCAGGAACTTCGACTCGGCCGCCCAGTTTCATGGAGAGGCGCGGCACGACGGGTGGATCGTGATGTTCGACGGGAGCTACTCGAAAGTCAGCAAGGAGCTCGCCGCGCTTCCTGCGTCTTTCGATACGGCGCTCACCATGGTCTCGCTCTACGGCGGATACGAGATTACCGACGAGATCGACGCGTATGCCGGCGTTCGTTACTTCAATGTTCGCCTCCACCTCGATCTCTCCCGCGTGGGCGCGCCATCGGTGTCGGACGGAGACAAATGGGTGGATCCCGTCGTCGGCATACGCTGGGTGAAACGGCTCGACGCAGCGGGCCGCTGGGCCATCGGCTTTCGAGGCGACGTCGGGGGTTTCAGAGTCGGCTCGAAACTCGCCTGGACTGCTCAGCCGTACATCGTCTGGGCCTTCGGGAAGCGGTTCTCTGCGATCGCCGGTTGGAGGTTTCTCGATGTCGACTATGAGAAGGGTCATGGGGACAATCATTTTCAATACGACATTCGGCACAGTGGTCCCGGTGCCGGTTTGATTTACCAGTTCTGACGGCGGCCGAACGATTTGCACGATGGAATCCTCCGCCGGCCCGAGCCACAGCCGCGAATCCGCGGGGAGTCGGACGAGGGCGAGCTCCCTCCGACGAGCATTGGACCGAAGGAGAGGAGCCGAGCAGGGTAGGAGATCGAGCCTGAAAACGACACTGGTCTGGCTCGCAGTCTCGTTCAGTCTCGCTGCCGGGTTGTCAGTGGCCGACGCATCGGAAACCGGCCCTGGCGGCTTCAAGAGCCCGGTCAAAAGCTCGTCCGCCGAATCCTCCGCCGAGTGTCGAACTTTCGATGGCCCAGAACTCGTCCGTCCCGCCGGAGCCGGCCCTGCGATGGGAACCGCTCGTTTGCAGCCCGCGGGGCGCTCGACGCTCGGAGCTCCCTTTCTGCCCCTGGGTGTTTATTGGCCGGGGGAGTTGACGTTTCAGGGCGATGCGGATCGCTGGTCGAAGATCGACTCCCTCCTGTCGGATCTCCAGGCCGACGGCATCAACACAGTCTGGCTCACGCATCTCGGTTCCGGAGACGAGGCCCGTTTTTCGAAACTGGCCGCCGTTCATGCAATCGGGTTGGTGGCGTCGATCGCCGAGATCGCCGGAGACGAATGCGGGGTCTTGTTCGGTGCACAGGGAGTGCGCGATCCCTCGACGGGGCGTTGCTCAAGTCCCGCGGCCGATCCTCAGGGACAGTACCAGGCGCTGATCGAAGGAGTTCTGTCGGAATGGGGTGATGCGCCGGAGCCGTTGGCGTGGGGGCTCGGCGACGAGCCACTGACGATCAATGCGCCGGAATTCCGCACCTACGTCGAGGCCTGGAAAACCTGGGCGCCGGGAGCACGCTTGACCGCAGTGGTCACCTGGAAAGATTGGGGGGTCTACTCGACCATGGGCTTCGACGCCCTGAGCCAGGACGTCTATCCGTTTTTCAGGGCTTCCGGCGGATACCCGACGACGCCGTCTCAAGCCTACGAGTTGCTGGCCCGCAAGGCCGTTCGGACCCACCCGGCGGCCTGGATGATGGGGCAGGCTTTCAGCGACGAGGCGTGGGCCTTTCCGAGCCCGGAACAGGTTTCCTGGCAGGCCTGGTCCGCTCTCGCCTCGGGCGCCAGGGGCTTCATCGCCTTTTCGTATCGAGGGCCCGGCAGCTGCAGTGCGGCCTGTGCTCTCCTCGACGACAGTAGCGGAACACCCCTGCCGACGTCTCAATACGAGGCTCTTGCGAAGGCGTACCGGGCCCTGGGAGCCCTGTCGCCGATTTTGGCGACCGCGGCGCGAGACGTGCCGGTCTTCGCGTCGATCGTGCGGGAGAGCCGGGACAGCAGTCTGGCGGTCGGCCTTCGCGATACGAACACGGGATTGCATTACGTCGCCGTCGTCGCCGGTTACGAGAAACCGGGCGCGGTGGGGATCGACCTGTTGCTCGGCCCCGACATCACCCTGCTCCGGAGGGTGTCTGATGGCGCCGCGATTCCATTGTCGCTCTCGGGAGGAATGAGGCGCGCGGCGATCACTCTCGAAGCCGGAACCGGCGAGTTGTACGAATGTACGTTGGATCCGGCCAACCCGCCGGTCGTGTATTTCGACGACTTCAGCACGGACAAGTTTTTGGTGGAAACGCGGTTCCACAACATCGCAAGATTCGACGACCTGATCAACGGCGAGGTGCTGTCCGCGACCCGCGGGGACGATTGGCCGAAGGATTACATTCAGCTCGACCTCGACTCGAAGCTGGGCAGTCTCGCGGCCGGGGGTCTCCGGGTACTCGGCTACGACGGATTTGTGGTGAGCGACAGCGGAGTGCGCTGGTATTCCTCCAATGACGAGACCGCCGGATTTGCGGCGGTGTCGGAGAATCGGTTCGAATCCGTCGTGCCGGTGACCCAGCAATACCTCAAAGGAAGCATCAGTTGGGCGCGGGCCTCGGGTTTCGAGTATGCCTTCCTCAGTGAAATGCGCCTGTTGCAATGGAAAAGCCGGGCCGAGAGGCGTCCACTGGAGTCTTACATTTTTTTTCTCGCTGGTTCGCTCCGGTCCCCTCGCACGTTCCGATTATTCTGATGGCCCTGCGTCTCAGAGCCAGGCCAGCGCGCGCCCGAGCCGCGCACTGTCGAGCCGGATCCCGGGGCCGAGGACAACCTGCACTGTCCGTCCGTCGCGAACCAGCATCTTGAGCTCGGTCGTTAGAACACGAAGCCGGTCGAAGCCCGCCGCGTCGAAACCCCGCTGCCGCTCGCGCCACGTTCGAGCGGCTCGGGAAGGAGGCGGAAGGCCGGGTTCGTGCGGCTCGAAGTCGCGAGCTTCAATGACTTTTCCTCCCTCGATCCGGAGGGCCCTGCGCCCGGTCGCGGAGGTTGCCGAGTCGAAGGCGAGCGTCGACTCGGCGAGCCAGGTCAGCCATCGGGCGAGTCGAACCCGGCGGGCCGCGCGGAGAGTCACCTGTTCCAGGGCGCAGGCCACCTGGATCGAGTCGAGCGGGGAGGGTTCTCCGGGCGCCGGCGTTTCGGTGGAGTCATTGTCGCTGTCACTGTCGGTTCCGCTGTCACTGATACTGCCGTCTCCGTCTTGCGCGGCGGCTGCCGCAGTGATCGCCTCGCGCTCCCTCAGTCTTTCGAGCCAGAGCCGCCCGCCGAGAAGCAAGAGCTCGCGAGGTCCCCGGTCGTCGTTCGCCAGCCGCACCGCGCTGAACAGTCGGAGCCCTTCTTCCAGCGTCTCTTCACCGGGGTGGTACGGGGCGGGAAGCGGAAGGGTGGCGCCCCAAAGGCCGGCGCGGATTGCAGCGGTCGCGGCCGGAGCTTCCTCGAGGAGCCGGGCGAGATTTCCGACGGCCGCGATGTCGTCGGCGCCGGCCGAAGTGAGGGGGCCAATCGAATGCTTCGGACCGGGCCTCGGCCGCGCGACGCGAAGATCGCGGTTGAGGAACCAGACGCGCGAATCTCTGGCGCGAAGCGAGACGTTGTAGGGCGGCGACTCCTGTTTGATCAGGTCGGCCTCGAGGAGAGCGGCTTCGAGCGGAGAGCCGGCCGGGGTGACCTGAAGGTCCCGGGCGCGGGTGAGCAGGTCCAGCGTCCGGTCGGAGGCGTGTTTCTGTTTTTGGAAGTAACTGTTGACCCTGCGGCGAAGGGAGGTGGCTTTGCCGACGTAGAGAATTTCTCCCCTCCCGCCGAGAAATCGATAGACGCCGGGACTGTCCGGAAGGGACTGGCGGACGGAACGATCCATCGTATAGACGTAAGCGCGGCGGCCGCGCGCCAGCGGCGGGGTCTCCTGAAGCCAGGTTCGCAGTGATGGCTCCGAATCGATCCCGAGCCCCCGAGTGAGCCGCTCGACCAGCGCCCGCCAGACAACCACGGTCGCGGCGACGTGCGAGGACGCTCGCTTCAACTCCGGAGTGTCGTGCAAAAGATATCCCGCGAGTGCGTGCAGGCCCCGGCGAGGAAGGTCGGGAAACAACCGCCGGGCGATCTCGTGCGTGCAGATCGGATTGAACGGAGCCGCATTCGGCTCGTGTGAGGTCTCGCGAAGCTTTTCCAGGAAGGGGATTTCGAATCGGGCGAAATGAACGACGAGAGGGCGCGGGCCGGCGGGCGCTTCGATGTCGCACCGGAGGTCCCGCCAGATTTCTTTCGGCGGACGCGCGCCTCGCAGGTCGGTATTCGAAATTCCGGTGATGGCTGTAATCCTCCGGGGAATTTCCGATCCGCGCGGGAGGGCGGCGAGGCGGCTCGTGATGGACGGCCCGGTTGTTAGGTCAACGGCCGCGGACGTGACGCACCAGGCGATTTCGAGAAGGTGTCCGTTCGCCGGGCTGGCGCCGGTCGACTGACAGTCGAGGATGAGGACCGGCAGTTTCAACAATGACGCCCGGGACGAAGGTGATGCGCCGTGCGTCCCCCTTCTCGAAGTCATCGTTGCCGGGAATTGGGGCTCAGCATCCGCCCGGAAGCTGAGGCTGACACGGAACCGAAGCGGGCGGGTGTTCGACACCTGCACTGTCGACCCCATACGACCCCTCGTACTCGTCGGATCGCGGGGCGACCAGATAGTAACTGTCGGCTGGGGGCGGTGTGATGAGCGCCGAGGGAAGCCCGGCGGTCGAGCAGAGCTTCGGTGCGTGGCTCGCGAACAAACCCAGGGCCCCTTCCGCGACCAGAAAATCCGTGCCGCCGGTGTTGCACGACAGTCCCCACGAAAGCGAAAGGGCTGCCCCCTGTTTCGCGATCGTGAGGGGCGTTCCTGGAACCGAGAATCCGTCGGGAATGTGACCGGGCGCGAAAGAGGGGAGAGACAGCCGTCCGCCATCGCTGACGCGGATTTCGTCGCTTGCGACCGTGGCGGTGGCAGCCTTGAAGCTCAGGGCGATTCCTGTGCGAAAGGATAGCGGTTCGTAGGTCGTTCCTTCCCAGTTTTTTCGAACCTGTTCGACGCCGTCGAGGTAGAGGACAGCGGTCGTCTCGCGGGTTCCGGTCCGCAGGAGCTCCAGAGTCCATCGCTTCCAGTTCGCCGCGGCGATGGTGACCGCGCTGAACGAAGAGGTCGTCGATGCGTCGGGATTTTTGACGAAAAGGCCCGCCTGGGGGGCGCCCGCATTGTTTCTGATCGCGGCGGCCACGCTGAGATTCGTTCCATTGAGGAATTCGAGGAAATAGAGACTCGACCCTGAAGAGAGAGAGAAGCTTGCCGGGTCGAACCACCCCTCGGCGACCCACTGAAATCGTCCCGGGGGAAGATCGAATCCGATCGAGGCGGTCTGGGTCGACGGCTCGGAGACCGACAAGTCGACCGACGACATTCCACGTGAGCCGACGCGGGCGGAACCGCTGTCGTTCGCGACCGTCGTTCCGGTTCCGCTGCTGCTCGTGAAGCTCGTCCAGGCTGGCGGCGGCATCGCACCGTCTTCGAAATCGAGGTGGCGAACCTCCGAGGCCTGATTCGGGACCGGGATGGCCGCGCCCGTGGAGACGTTCCCCCCTTTGTCGTAAACGCGGGCCACGAGGTTCGTCACCGCCGGGGGCAGGCGCCGGACCAGAATTCCGTATTCAAGGTCGGCACGTCCGTCTCCGATCATGTTCGAGCGTTGATATCCTTCGAGGGCAATATCGTTCTTCCATTCGAACTTGTCGCCGTTGCCCTCGTTGACAGTGGTTTTGTCGTCCAGGTCGACGACGCGGGTCGACAGAACCGTCACGCCGTTCTCGAGATCGACCTCAACCCTCGCGAGATCCCCTTCGTTTTTGTCTGCGGCGCCGAACAGAAGCCTCGCCGCCATTTCCCCTCCGATGCGATTGAATCGATCGGCGGCCGGCGCGCTGAAATTGACCGTGTCCGTGTAGGGAAGATAGCGAAGAGGGTGAACGCTCGCGATCTGGAGCGCGCTTCCCCTTCGGATTTCGAAATGGAGATGCGTGTAGGTGGCGTCGTCCATTCCGACCGCGCCGAGATTCTGTCCCTGGACGACCGGAGTTCCTTCGATGACGGACGGATCGATCGCCGAAAGGTGGAGGTAGAGGGCGTAAAGGGTTCCGTCGACCGGGTCGTCGATTCGGAGGATCACGTGGCGCGAGCTGTAGCCGTCCGTGCCGCCAGGTCCCTCCCGATAGACCGTTCCGCCGCGAACCGCATAGACCGGTGTGCCCAGCGGCGCCGGAAGGTCGCAGCCGTCGTGGAAGTCCCAGCGGGACGTGTCGATTCTCGGCCCGAACGACGTGTTCATCGCGTCCGGAGTGACGCTGTTCGAGAGAGGCCAGACATACGCGGCTGCGGCCAGAGGGCGTGCCTGGGCGAAGAGGCCGATCGAAACGAGGAGCGCGGCGAGCATCGTTATCGGCATTCTTGTTTCCCTCGAGAGTATATCGTCGCCGCGTCCGCTCGGCGGAGACGACGGCAGGGTCACGGGCGCAGGATTCATCGGAGGGATGGAACGGGCCCGGCGGAAACTGCTACTGTTCCTTCGAGGAGCCTTTGCATCATGAAAATCGAACGATTCCTGCGGAACCCCGGATCCAGTCTCGTGAAAGTCCGAATCGAGATCGCGGCCGTGCTCGCCGCAATCGGGACGGCCTGTTGGTTGCAGGCCGCCGATTCCGGGGCGCCTCCTTCCGACCCATTGGCGGAGCGGTTTCGCGCCGGCGTCACGATCCTTGCCGCCGACGGCATGGAAGGGCGGGGGCTGGGAACGAAAGGGCTCGGGCTCTCGGCGGATTGGATCGAGTCGCAGCTTCGGGAAGCAAAGCTGCAGCCGCTGTTCGAGGGCAGTTATCGTCAATCGTTCAAGGTGAAAACCGGCGTGTCTCTCGCGCCGGGAAACGATCTCTCGGGGGTCGCCGCCGCCGACTGGATTCCGCTCGGGATCGCGACGCCCGGAGCATTCTCGGGAGAGCTGGCGTTCGCCGGATACGGAATCGAAGCGCCGCCGCTGGGATATCGCGAGCTCGACGGCATCGACCTCCGAGGCAAAGTCGCATTGATGCTCAGGTTCGAGCCGCAGGAAAAGGACGACGCTTCGATTTTCGACGGGCGAAAGCCGAGCCGCTGGTCGGCGCTCAGGTACAAGGTTCATCAGGCGCGCGAACGGGGGGCGGTGGCGGTCGTTTTCGTGACGGGCCCGCTCCAGGACGAAGGGAAAGACCTTCTTCCCCCCCTCAGGAACGAAGGACCGGAATCGCCCGCGGGCATTCCTGTTTTGCAGGTGAAGCTGTCGGTCGCGAAGAAATGGCTGGCGCCGCACGGAATCGACCTCGAAAAGTTTCAAATGTCGGTCGATCGCGATCTTCGGCCGAGATCGACGGGTTCGGCCGGGGTCATGCTTCACGGCACGGTCGCCCTCGAAACGACCTGGGCCGAGGCGCAGAACGTTGTTGGAGTGATCCCGGGCCGGGGGGCGCTTGCGAAGGACTATGTCGTCATCGGCGCGCATTACGACCATCTGGGAATGGGCGGCGAGCACTCGATGAAACCGAACGTGACGGCGATTCACCACGGTGCGGACGACAATGCGTCGGGAACCGTCGCGGTGATCCTGGCGGGCGGAGCCCTTCGGGAACACCTCGCGGCCGAGCCCAATCATCGGACTGTGGTCGTCGCGCTGTTCTCGGGAGAAGAAGTCGGCCTCGCCGGTTCGGCAGCGTTCGTCGAGAAGAAGTCGATCCCGCTCGACAAGACCATCGCCATGGTCAATCTCGACATGGTCGGGAGGCTGCGCGAAAACAAGCTCGTGGCGCTCGGCGCAGAGTCGGCCGCCGAGTGGTCGCCGGCCCTCGTGCCACTTGCCGCGCGTGCGTCGCTCGATCTCGTGAGCCGCGGCGACGGTTACGGCCCCAGCGACCAGACGAGTTTTTACGCGGTCCGCATTCCGGTGCTGCATCTGTTCACCGGGGCTCACGAGCAATATCACACGCCGGAGGACACGGCGGACACGGTCAATGCGGAAGGGGGCGCAAAAATCACCCGCTTCGCGGAATCGGTCGTGGAGGAGGTGGTTTCGGGCCGCCTCACGCCGAAATACGCTCGGGCCCAGGCGGCTCCGGCCATGTCGGGCGACAGTCGCGGATTCGGCGCCTATCTCGGCACGATTCCGGATTACAGTGCGATGGAGTCGACCGAAGGCGGGGTGCTTCTTGCCGACGTCCGCCCCGGAGGACCGGCCGATCTGGCCGGGATTCGCGGCAAAGACCGGATTGTCGAAATGGCGGGCGCGCGGATCGAAAACCTTTATGACATGACGTTCGTCCTTCAGGACCACAAGCCGGGGGACACCATCGTCGTGATCGTCATCCGGGCCGGTGAGCGCGTCCGCCTTCGTGCGACGCTCGGAAGCCGCGGTGTGACCAATCCGGCGCCCGAAGCTGCTCACGCGCCGGCGGGGGCTCCCGCGGCGCCACCGGCGGCCGCGCCTCCGACTGGAAAGCCGCCGCATCCCGATTCCTCGATTCCGAGTCCCTCCGCAGATCGAGACAGTGACAATGGAGCGGGAAAGGACAAAGCGTCCTGGAAGCTGGATGCCTTCTATGAGGGGCGCCCGGGACCGAACTTTGAGGTGAAGGCGGGGCAGCCGTTCGCCGGAAGATTCGAAGGGGAACGCCACTTTAAGGAAACTCGCCAACTGACGTTCGAGGGGGAGAATGCCGAGGCGTATTTCAGCCCGGACGGCCGGAAGCTCGTCTATCAATGGACTCCTCGCGGCGTCGGCTGCGATCAGGAGTACGTCCTCGATCTCGAAACGGGGTTTGTCCGGCGGATCTCGAGCGGAAAGGGGAGGACGACGTGCGGGTATTACCGGTGGCCGCAAGGGGACAAAATCATTTTCGCGTCAACCGAGAGCGCGAGCCCCGACTGTCCGCCGCCCGCCGACATGTCACAGGGCTACGTCTGGGCTTTGTCCGACGGTTACGACGTGTGGGAAACGCAGGACTGCGGCGAGAGCTCGAAGCCGATGATGACCTCGCCCGGCTATGACGCCGAGGCGACCTGGTGTCACCGCGGAGGGAAATTCGTGTTCACGTCGCGGCGCGACGGAGACATCGATCTCTACACGATGGACGAAGCCGGCGAGGTCACTCGGCTTACCGCCACCGAGGGTTATGACGGCGGAGCGTTTTTCAGTCCGGACTGTTCCGAAATCGTCTGGAGGGCTAGCCGCCCGAAAGGAGCCGAGCTGGACGAGTATCGAAAACTTCTGGCGCGGGGTCTGATCCATCCGCGGGCTCTCGAGGTGTACGTGATGAAATCCGATGGAACGAACGTACGGCAGGTCACCAGCAATGGTGCGGCGAACTTCTGTCCGTTCTTTCACCCCGACGGCCGGCGCATCATTTTCGCGTCCAACGCCGGGTCGAAGGACGGGCGCGAATTCGATCTGTGGATGGTCGACAAGAACGGCGGCGACCCCGAGCGAATCACGACGGCTCCGGGCTTCGACGGCTTCCCGCAGTGGAGCCCGGACGGCCGGTGGATCGTTTGGGGCTCGAACCGGGCCGATCCGAAGAGTCACGAAACCAATCTGTTCATTGCGAAGTGGGTGGAATGATGAAAATCGAGACTCTCGCGGTTCATGCCGGCGGCGGGCCCGATGCGGAAACCGGCGCGGTGGCGCCGCCGATCCATCTCGCCACCACGTTCGAGCACGGTCCAGGGGGGGAGAAAATTCACGGATATATGTACGCCCGGAATGCGAATCCGACACAGTCGAGGCTGGAGGAGGCGCTCGCGGCGCTCGACGGTGGGGAAGCGGCTCTGGTCTTCGGTTCGGGAGTGGCGGCGGGGGCGGCAGTGCTTCAGTCGTTACCCGCGGGATCGCACGTCATTTTCCCCGACGACGTCTATTACAACTTCCGAGTGATGGCGCTCGACTATCTCCCGCGTTGGGGATGCGAGGCGACGATTGTCGACATGGGAGATGCGGCCGCGGTTCGCGCTGCGGTTCGACCGTCGACGAAACTGATCTGGATGGAGACGCCTTCGAATCCTCTTCTGAAAGTGACCGATGTGGGAGCGATCGCGGCGATCTGCCGCGAAACAGGCGCCATCAGCGTCGTGGACAGCACCTTTGCGACTCCCGTTCTTCTTCGTCCCATTGAACATGGGGCCGACGTCGTTCTTCACGCGACGACGAAATATTTCGGCGGTCACAGTGACGTACAAGGCGGGGCCCTGGTTTTCGCGAAGAAAGGCGAAGTGTATTCTGCGGCGCTCAGAAACCGGGACGTTCTGGGGGCGATCGCCTCTCCGTTCAGCAGCTGGCTCGTTCTTCGCGGCGTGCGTTCGCTGCCGTGCCGGGTCGAGCGCCAGTCCGCCAGCGCGATGGCGGTCGCGCAGTTTCTTGCAAGAAACTCCGCCGTGGAGGCGGTTCACTATCCCGGGCTTGCGGGCGATGCCGGTCACGACGTCGCGGCGAGGCAGATGAAATTTTTCGGCGGGATGCTGTCGTTCCGGGTCAAGGGGGGGCGGGCAAGCGCCATCGAGGCCGTTTCGCGCGCACGACTGTTCGTCGTGGCCACGAGTCTGGGCGGCACTGAAAGTCTGATCGAGCATCGGGCTTCCAGCGAAGGGCCGGGGTCGACGACGCCGGAGAATCTGATCCGCCTTTCAATGGGGCTGGAGCATGCGGAGGATTTGATCGAGGATCTCGCGGGGATGCTGGGGTAGGTGCTGGCGCTGTTTTATTCGGAAGCGGCGGAAAAGGGCGAAGCGGGAGAAGCGGGAGAAGCGGGAGAAGCAAGAACCACTGTGGGGTTCCGGAGATTTTTCTTCGATCCCGCCTCGTCGCCGCCCATCGCGGGGCTTGGCTCCGCTGGATCTGCGGGGGAGTGCGGCAGCGGGGTTCTCACACTCGCAAGTCGTCTGCCGCCCCCTCCCTCCCGCGCCTTGCTCGCGTTCGAACCACGAGGCGCCACGTACTCCCTGTCACCGCCGCCGCACTCCTCCTCGATCGCGGACCTGGCGCCCCGCTCATGGCGCTCCTCCGGCGG
>Ga0315281_10012507_pt1 | contig 11549 bp, 9 predicted proteins | sample YL17G07_0_MG_FD_204540 | JGI IMG/M metagenome (GOLD analysis project Ga0315281, IMG submission 204540) | Sediment microbial communities from Yellowstone Lake, YNP, Wyoming, USA - YL17G07_0 | ecosystem: Environmental > Aquatic > Freshwater > Lake > Sediment | place: USA: Wyoming | collected... | reverse complement strand
TTCTTTTTGAGGCGGACATAGGTGTTAATTACCGGGTCGTCCTTGACCTGGACAATAGCCAGCTTAGGGGAAATTTTTGAGGCGCGAAGCCGGCGGACGTCTTTTGCTTGCCGCTCTTTGATGAATCCGGCCAATTCTGAACCATTTAATAGTTTCATAAATATTTTGGAGGGCCCAGTGGGACTCGAACCCACGACACTCTGCTTAAGAGGCAGATGCTCTAACCAGCTGAGCTATGGGCCCGTGGTACGCCCGGAGGGATTCGAACCCCCGACCCCTTGGTTCGAAGCCAAGTACTCTATCCGCTGAGCTACGGGCGCGCGCAACAGGGGTTATTATATCAGTTTTTGGGGGATTCGCTAGAGCTGCCGGGGGCGTTGATACGTTTTTGGCCTAGTTCGGTTTGCGAAAGCGTGGCCTGCAAAATCTGCAAGACGCTTTTGGCGTGTTCGCGGCTCATACCGACCCTAGCTACGGTTGAGGGCTGGCCGGCTGGTCCGGTGTTTTGCATAAAATTCATTACCACTCCGTAATTATTGACGATTACGTCCACGATGTCGGTAAATAAAACATGTCCATCAGACGAAATAGCGTGGCTGCTTGAGGAATCGCTCATCATGTGTACAGCTGGGATTTTAGCCATGCTGTAGCCAGCGACCTCCCAAAGCTTCACTGCTTCGTCGTCTTTGACGCCAAAGTGGCTGAGTAGTAGCAATAAGACATCCTCGGTAGGACGCGCCTGGCCGAGCTCAAAACTGGCAAGCTGGCGCACGTCAATTTCAACCGCGCCCGATGCTTCGGCGAGTGATTCGTTAGCCTGGTTGCGTAATTCCTTTAGTTTTCTGCCGAGTGGCTTGAAGGGAGTCTCGGATTTGGGTTTATCCATCGGGCATTATTATAGCATTCCCAGTTGTAACTCTGGCAAATTTGCGGGTTGGGTATAATTAAGCTTATGCATATCCAGGACAATGTCAGTTTACGCGATTATAGCACTATGCGCCTCGGCGGTAAGGCCCGGTTTTTTAGCGAAGCTCGCAGTGAAGACGATTTGAAAAAACTGGTAGATTGGGCCAAAAAACAAAGCCTGCCAGTAATTGTCGTCGGCGAGGGCAGCAATATCATCTGGCGCGACGAGGGTTTTGATGGACTGCTTATTGCCAATCGCATTGCCGGCCGGGAAGTTTTGGAACAGGATAGCCACGGTGCAACCATACGCATTGGCGCTGGCGAAGATTGGGATGAAGTAGTTGAGTGGACGGTTAAAAAGAACTTGTCCGGCATTGAATTTCTATCGGCTATACCCGGCCGAGCCGGCGCCGCGCCAGTGCAAAATATCGGCGCTTACGGTGCTGAAATCGCCCAAACTCTAGTTGGGCTAACCGCCTTCGATACCCAAACCGGTGACTTCACAGTAATTAAAAACAAAGCTTGCGGTTTTGCTTACCGCACCAGCCGCTTTAAAAGTAGCGACAAGAGCCGGCTTATAATTACCTCAATCACGCTCAAGCTAGGCAAAACTCCGCCAGCGCCGCCTTTTTACGAAAGCCTGGAAAAGTATTTAACAGATCATAAGATAAAACAGCACACGCCGCGGGTAATCCGCGAAGCAGTGATTGCCATCCGAGCTGTTAAACTGCCAAGTCCCGCTAAAGTTGCCAACAACGGCTCTTTTTTTACCAACCCAATTATCGGGAAAGAAGAGTTTGAGAAACTCCGTCAAAAATACCCGGATATCAAGGGCTGGCCACAGGATGATAAAGTCAAAATCTCAGCCGGCTGGTTGTTAGAAGAAGCTGGCTTTAAGTGCGTGCACGACAAGCAAACGGGCATGGCCACCTGGCCGGCCCAGGCTTTAGTGCTCATCAACGAACACGCCAAGACTACCGCTGATCTGCTAGCCTTCAAGCAAAAAATTCAAAGCAAGGTCCATCAAATGTCCGGCATAGTGCTGGAGCAAGAACCCGAACTATTGCCCTAGCTTACTTGTCGCTTGGCAGGGGAAACTGTAGGCAGTATTCCCGGACTTCACTACTTAACTTGTTAAGTATTTTGGCGTCGTGGCGATTTTTGATGGCTTGGTGCATCCACTCGGCAATTTTGGCCATATCGTCTTCCATCAGACCGCGCGTTGTTATGGCCGGCGTACCCAGCCGAATACCGCTGGGCTTGAATGGCGGCAGCGAATCATCTGGAATGACATTTTTATTGAGCGTCAGGCCGATTTTATCCAGCACCTCTTCAACTTCCCCGCCATCCAAATCAAAACTGGTTTTAACATCGGCCAAAATTAGATGGTTGTCGGTGCCGTTGGTGATAAGTTTAAAACCGCGCTTCATCATTTCGTCTGCCAAGCGCTTAGAATTCTTAAGGATTTGCTGGCAGTATTCTTGGAAATCGGGAGTCGCGGCTTCGCCAAAAGCCACGGCTTTGGCGGCAATGGTGTGCATATGTGGACCACCCTGGATACCCGGGAAAACCATGCGGTCAATTAGCGTCGGCAAGTTCTCGACGGTTTTATCAACCGGTTTAAGGGGATTAGACACTGTTCCCATAGACAAAATCATGGCGCCGCGGGGGCCACGCAAGGTTTTGTGCGTGGTGGTTGTGATGATGTGAAAGCCATAATCCAGAGGATTTTTAGCAGCCTTACCGGCGATCAGCCCGGCAATATGGGCCATGTCGGCCATTAGCACAGCGTTAACTTCTTTGCCAATTGCGGCAAATTTGGCATAGTCCAGCTCGCGCGGATAGGAAGAAAAGCCGGCAATAATGATCTTAGGTTTGGTTTTTTTAGCTGTGGCAAGCATTTGCTCGTAATCTATCTCGCCGGTTTCAATGTCTTTTATACCGTAACGCACAAAATTAAAGAGCTTGGCGCTGATGGTGCCGGGCCGGCCATGGGTTAGGTGGCCGCCGTGGCTAAGCTCCATGCCCATTATGGTGTCGCCAGGTTCGCACCAAGCATGGTAAACCGCCTCGTTGGCCGGTGCGCCAGAGTGCGATTGCACGTTAGCATGATCAGCGCCAAACAAGGCTTTGGCGCGGTCAATGGCTAGTTGTTCAACTTTATCGGTGTTGATTTGGCCGCCGTAGTAACGCTTGCCCGGGAAGCCTTCTGAATATTTGTTGGTGAAAACGCTGCCCATGGCGGTAAGCACATCACGGCTGACATAGTTTTCTGAGGGGATTAGCTCCAGCCCCTCACGCTGCCGTTTCTCCTCGGCGGCAATAAGTTTTTTTACCTCGTTGTCCTTCATAGTAAACTCCTAAAATCTTTTTAAATATTCTTGCCAGATTTTAGGCAGCTAGATCATGGCCTAATTCTAGCAGTTAGGGCTAAGAAAGTAAGTTGTAAAATTAGTACGAGGCTTTGCTTGAAGTTTATATCGCAGGTGGTATTATTGTAGGGCTTTATGCACGAAACTAACGAGAAAATTGGCCGTTTAATTTATCAAATACGTCAGGAGAGAGGCCTCACCCAGGCCGCCTTCGCTAAAAAATTGGGCACCAGCCAGTCGGCCGTCAACCGCATTGAGCACGGCAAGCAAAACTTAAGCATGGATACATTGGGGCGCATAAGCGATGCCCTGCACCGGCCAATTGTGACCCTAGGCAGCCAAGGCGTGAACTTGCGGATTGAGGGCGGCCACGAACTTAAGGGTGAGATTACGCTCAAAAAAAGTAAGAACGCCGCCGTGGCGATCCTTTGCGCCAGCATTCTCAATAAAGGTACAACCCGGCTCAAAAGCGTCCCCCGGATCGAGGAAGTCAACCGTGTTATCGAAGTTTTAACCAGTATTGGTGTGTCTGTCCGTTGGACCGGCGACAGCGATTTGGAAATTAAAGTTCCGGCCAAACTCGAACTGGAAAATATTAATAAAGAAGCTGCCCGTAAAACGCGGATTGTTATCTTACTAGCCGGCGCGCTGATGCACGATTACAGCGAATTTAAAATCCCCTACGCCGGCGGTTGCGAAATTGGTAAGCGCACAGTACTGCCCCATATCTATGCCCTCGAGGAATTTGGTACCAAGATTGAGGCCCACAAAGGTAGCTACCATATCAGCGTCAAACGCCATCTGCCGCGGCGGCCAGTAGTGCTATATGAATCCGGCGACACCACTACTGAAAATGCTATTTTGGCGGCGGCGCGCATAGAGGGCGAAACTGTCATTAAAATGGCCAGTGCCAACTACATGGGCCAGGACCTGTGCTTTTTCCTGCAAAAATTGGGCGTCAAAATTGAGGGGATTGGTACTACTACCCTACGGGTCCGAGGTGTAAAAAATATCCGCAAAAACGTTACTTACGCCCCCAGCGAGGATCCGGTCGAGGCTATGACCTTTATCGCCGCGGCGGTGACGACCAATTCCTCGATAATAATCCGGCGGGCACCTATTGAATTTTTGGAGCTGGAACTACTCAAGTTAGAAAAGATGGGCCTCAAGTTTAGTGTTTCGGATACTTACAAGGCCGATAACGGCTACACCGACTTGGTTGATATCAAAATTTATAAGCATAACGGCAATCTGGTGGCGCCAGAGGACAAAATCTACGGTCGGCCCTACCCCGGACTAAACATCGACCACGTGCCTTACTTTGTGCCGATTGTGGCCAGCGCCAAAGGCCGCAGCCTGATCCACGACTGGGTTTATGAGGACCGGGCGCTGATGTATACCGAGATCAAAAAATTAGGCGTCGACTTGGAATTGGCCGACCCTCACCGCGTATTTATCAACGGACCGACCGATTGGCGGACGGCCGACATGGTGGCACCCAGCGGCCTACGGCCAGCCGTGATTTTATTAATTGGCATGCTGGCCGCGCCCGGTGTTTCGATGCTGCGTAACGTTTACACCATCAACCGCGGTTACGAAGAACTGGCCGCCCGCCTAAACGACCTGGGCGCTAACATTAGCATCGTCTACGATATATAAGGATGGTACCCCGGGCAGGATTCGAACCTGCGGCCTTGAGCTTAGAAGTCTCCTGCTCTATCCAGCTGAGCTACCGGGGCTGGTGCGGGATACCAGAGTCGAACTGGTCTCCTCAGTTTGGAAAACTGATATATTAGCCGATATACGAATCCCGCGATTAACTCCTTAACTATAGCAAACTTACAGATGAAGTAGCATAGACAATTCTACATTATTCTTGTTTTCTAAACTTAGCGTCATCGCATACAATAAAATTAAGATGCTAGAAAAACCAATAAAGGGGCAGCTAGAGATAGAATTCCCGCCCAGAGAGGATATGGATACTGAGCCAGAAACAGAAGAAAATGTGCCGGTAGACGAAGAATTTCTGCGTAAGCTAGCCCAGGCAAGCATCCTATAATTCCACTAACCGTGTTATAATCACCCCTGTTCTGGTCTAGCCAATTTTGTAAAACCGTGCGCAGCAGCGTTTTACAAAATTGAGGAGGAGGAAGCGACCTGAGGCTGAAGTTAAGCGAGTTTATTGAGCTTACGGAAGCCGGCACGTCGATTCTGACGAGGCGAACGTAGCTCAGTTGGTTAGAGCGCCGGGTTGTGGTCCCGGAGGTCGTGGGTTCAAGACCCATCGTTCGCCCCAAATTAATAAAATATGAATAGAAATATCAACCCCTTTGGTTGGCCGATCGGCATGGGCGGCAAACGCCCTAGGACCGAAGCCGAATACAACAAATTCGTCTTGCAAACCATTCAGCCAGGATTGGCTGGGCTGATTGACGGATCTATTTCTACTTTGGCGCCAATTTTCGCCGCCGCCTTTGCCACCCACAAGCCCCGCATAGCCTTCTTGATTGGTATGTCGGCGGCCGTTGGCGCCGGCATTTCCATGGCCTTCGCGGAGGGTTTAAGCGACACCGGCGAACTAACCGGCCGCGGCCGACCGTTGCGCCGCGGGATCATAATCGGCGCGATGACCTTCCTTGGCGGCGTATTCCACACCCTGCCCTTTTTATTCTCAAATTTTAATCGCGCGTTAACCTTCGCGTACCTTGTGGTAGGTGTAGAATTGATGCTAATCGCCTATATCCGATATCGTTACTTTGAAATGAAAGCCTGGATTTCAATCTTGCAGGTTTTCGTCGGTGGCGGACTGGTGTTTGCGGCCGGTATTTTAATCGGTTCCGCTTAGGTTGCTAGCTGGAGAGCTAAGACTACAGCTACGGGCACAACTACATTGTCGAGGCCAAGCACTGCCAGGTTCTCCAAAAATGCTAGAGTTGGTGGCAGCAAAATTAGTAAAAGCGCGTAATGATTGAACGCAATTATGTCGTGGGCAAATAGCAAGCCGACCCCCAGGATACAAAGTGAAGCAAGCCAAAAAGTCATAGTGCCTGACAAAGTTTTTACTTGATGAAAGATTTTATACGAGAATTTTTCGCTGTAAGCCGTGCCGGCCACGGCGGCTAAGCCATCGGCCAGAGCCAGGTGTAAAACCGCCAGCGCGAAAAAGAACTTATTGTGCGTCAGTAAGGCAGAGGCTAAAACGCCCAGCGGGAAAAGCATGCCGCCATAAGTAAGGCGTTTTATATTTCCGCTCAGGTGGATTGTTCTTGAACGGTGGTTATAAATTACGACTGCCAGCATGGCCAGGCTTATAGCTTGAATCTGCCACCAGCTAACTAGCCACGGCCAAAAGGCTATGAACGTACCAGAACTAATATGGACAAATTTGCGTAGATATTCACCCTCTAAGATTTTTCGTCTGTATAAAATTTCGCTAGTCACCAAAATGGCAAAAATTCCGCCCAGACAAGTAATAACCGCCAGCATTTTCACCATTGTAGCGCACTCTGTTACAATCAAGCCAATCTCGGGGATTGGCGCAGCCCGGTAGCGCGCACCGTTCGGGACGGTGAGGTCGGCGGTTCAAATCCGCCATCCCCGACCACGCCAAATTACTTGACTTGTTAAGTAATTTGGCGTGGTTTACAGTTAGGCCATGAACTGCTATAAAGACAGGCATGTCGGCGGTCACTTTTTTCCAGCACATCAGACAGTCTTTTCATAATGCCAGGCTGATCGTTAGGGGAAGTTTTGGGGTCATAAAAAATGATCCGAAGATTTTAATTTATCCATACCTGGCAATTATTTTTATCTTAGTTACCTACCCCGTGGTTGGCCGGTTCGTTTTTACGATGTGGCACAGCGTGCAACACCCAGGGGTCGTGGACGAGGTATCAAACGCGGCGCCTCATGAGCTGTTAATCCATCTCGGCCTCGTCACTTTCTCGGTTTTCTATACGCTTTTTGTGACGTCTTATTTTACCTGCATGATTTCGGCCAGCACTTGGGCCGAGCTGGAAGGCAAACCGACTTCCCCCCTATACGGACTCGGGGTCGTGGGCCGCCGGTTTTGGCGGGTAAGCCTATTCGCAATTTTGGCAATCTTTTTCTTCCCTATGGGCGTTATTGCCCAGCGCAAGAAATTTAGTAGCCCGCGCGGCGCTTTTGAAGCAATCAGCAGTTCTTTCTCGCTTAGCATGTCGCAGTTGGCGCCAGAAGTCGTGGCCGGCAAAAAGGGGGTCTTCGCGACCGTCAGGCAATCGGTCGATACACTGGGCCAGCTGTGGAAAGAAAGCCTGGTAATACGCGTAAGTATGTTTTTGGCGATTATCCTGCTGGGGCTAGTAAGTCTCCTGCCCAAAGTTATTGAACGCTATTGGTTCAATGGCGATACAGCCCACGTTGTTGGCTGGATAATGACCGCGCTACTGGGCGCCAGCAGCTACGTTTTACTACGAGTTATCGGCGGTGTCTTCACAACGACTTTGTACTACCAAGCCAAGCACCCCCGCACTAAAACTTGATACTCCATAATCTGATTGCAGACTACTGCGCTCAGGTTTTAGAGCGGGGCAAGCAAAAAATGACTGTTATACAACAGTCATTTTCGTGGTCGGGGTGAAAGGACTCGAGTTATTCTGCGGCTGCGCAAAATGCAAGCATTGCGCGAGCCGGCCGAGCAAGGAAAACTCAAACAGCCCCCGGCTGTTTTCGCCTATCGGTTCGAGTCCTTCCCAAAACAGCGGGTTCAAAAAGCCCACCAGATGGTGAGCTTGTCGAATCCGTGGTCGGGGTGAAAGGACTCGAACCTTCGACCTCCGCGTCCCAAACGCGGCGCGCTAGCCAACTGCGCCACACCCCGTCGTCGGAACCGACGTGTCGGCTTCCGTAAGTCAATGAAGTTAACTTACTTTCAGCCTCAGGTCGTTTCCTCCTCTTCAATTTTACAAGGATCTGCTACGCACGACCTTGTAAAATTGGTATTAGAACAGAGGTAAGTATAGCAGAAGACAGGGGTTAAGACTACTTGGCGAATTCGATGGCGCGGGTCTCGCGGATGACGTTGATTTTGATGGTTCCCGGATATTGCATAGTCGATTCAATCTTGTTGGCAATGTCGCGGGCCAGTCTAATTGCCTGCAAGTCATCGATTGCCTTGGGTACGACAAACACCCGGACCTCGCGGCCGGCTGAAATGGCATAGGCTTTTTCGACACCGTCAAAGCCAGTGGCCGTATTTTCTAGGTCTTTCATACGTTCCACAAAGCCATCAGCACTGATGTTGCGGGCACCCGGCCGGGCACCGGAAATCGCGTCAACTACCCGTACTATTAATGCTTCGGTTGTGGTGGCCTCGATATCATCATGATGGGCCTCGGCGGCATGGGCGACTTCCTCAGGCACGCCATATTTACGAAGCATCTCGCCGGTAATGTGGTGATGCTTGCCTTCGACTTTGTGCGAAAGTGCCTTGCCAATATCGTGCGTCAGCGCAGCGTATTTAGCCGTCTTGGCATTGGCGCCGAGTTCTTCGGCCAGCACGCCGGCAATCTGGGCCATTTCTACACTGTGCTTGAGCACATTCTGGCCATAGCTGGTGCGGTACTTAAGCTCTCCCAACAGCTGTAAAATTTCTTTAGGTACACCCACAATGCCAACTTCACGCGCCGCATCCTCACCCGCCCTCACGACATCTTTCTGGACTAGGGCTTGGGCCTTTTCGACGACTTCTTCAATCCGACCCGGGTGAATCCGGCCGTCTTTAAGCAACATTTCCATTGTCTGGCGGGCCACTTCGCGGCGCACCGGGTCAAAGCTGGAAAGTACGATCATCCCAGGCGTTTCGTCGACTAAAATGTCAACGCCGGTAGCCCGTTGTAGGGCTTGGATGTTGCGGCCTTCCTTGCCAATAATGCGGCCCTTCATTTCTTCGTCTTCGAGCTTGACGGATGTAACAGTACGCTCGGCTGTGACCTCACTGGCCATGCGTTCCATGGCCGTAACGAGCGCCGTGCCGGCTAGTTCTTCGGCATTATCTTTGGCTTCGTTTTGCAGTTTTATAACCAACCCTTCCAAGTCGTTGCGGATGTCGCGTTCAGTCATTTGCATCAGCTTTTCACTAGCATCGGCTTTGGTCAGTTTGGCGATTTTTTCCAGCTTATCCTGCTGTTTTTTACGGATTTCGCGGATTTCGTTTTTCAGCGCCTCGACTTCATCTTCGGCTTTGCGCAAATTTTGACCACGCTTATCTAAATCATCGAGTTTTTTATCTAGCGAGTCTTGGCGCTCCAACAGTCTGTTTTCTAAATCCTTAAGTTCATTGCGGCGTTTTTGTTCTTCTTTCCTGGCTTCATCGACGCGCCGGTCGGCTTCTTCTTGAGCTTTTCGGACCAAAGCCTCGCCTTCTTTTTTAGCCCGGCTTAGTTCCTTTTTAGCCTCTTCTTGGACTTTGCCCTGTGAGCGCCGATTAACGTATGTGGCGCCTCCACCACCCACTAAAAGACCGGCTATTGCCAGCACAATAGTAAGTACTATCATATATAGTCCTCTCTAGGACCGAGACGCTTAGATTACCGCGCGATCACTATCACTTCTTTAGCTTGGCAAAAACAAGCGTTATGGTTCAAAAATTAATTTATCTTAGTCGGATTTTCCCTAAAACACCCAGAATAATCCTAGCTTTTACTATAGAACCATGTTAGTAAATTGGCAACGATAAGCACTATGATTTCTGTGTAGAAGTGGCCGCTGGGCGGTCATAGTATGGGGTAGCAATTTTGTCATTTTTGCCGGTCGCTAAATCATTTATGCCTTTTTTTAGCCAGTCGTCGCCACGGCGCGCCACGATTGGAATATTTTGGGCATAGGCCAGCGAGTTGGCTACGGTCAAACCAATTCGCAGGCCGGTAAAACTGCCCGGGCCTTTGAAGCAAACTATACCATCAATGTCATCTAGCGCTTGATCCGCCGCCGCGGATATTTTATCGATCCGCTTATGGATGGTGGCGGAGAGTTCGCGGTGCGCCTGCCACCGGGCTTTGCCAAGTTCTTTTTTACCGTCGTATAAATACAGCTCGGCCTGGGGCTTGTCTGTCCTTATTGCCAGAACAATCATGGCCGCAGCTCCTGCCATGCCGTTTCGAGTCTACGTATTAATTCGGCTCTCGAATCCGTATAGCTAACAACTATTTGCCGCTCGTCAGAATTATCAGCGGCCATTTTGAAGTCTATTGATAATCTTTCGTCGGGCAAAACATTTTGGACGACGCCGCTCCATTCTACGACCGTAATGGCTTTGGGGTCTTGCAATGATTCGGCCAGTTCGTCGCTCATTATTCCCGCTTCGTGGAGTCGATAAAAGTCGTAGTGGTGGACTTCTGCGCCTTTGGCTTTATAGATTTTGCTCAGTGTAAAGGTCGGGCTAGTAACCGTATCTTTACTTCCCAAACCACGAGCTAAACCGCGAACGAAGGTTGTCTTGCCTCCGCCAAGGTCCGCACGTAATTCGATAATCTCAGGACTTTTTAATAGCTGCCCTAGCAGCTGCCCTAGCCGCTGCGTATCGGCGGAGCTGGTAGAAACGGTTTGCCAAATCATTACGGTACTCATATGCAGCATATGCTAGCGCGCCGGCGCCCACACCTGCAAGCACAAGCGGGTGCAACGGGCTGGCATTTTTGGCCGGAGGCGGGCTGGAGCCGTTGCTGGGCGAAGTCGTAGCGGCCTTAACTTTACTGGCAGAGCTTGAGGCTTTAGGACCTGAGGAGCTAGTGGTTTTTTTAGTTTTAGCAGTCGCGCTGGCGGCAGTAGTAAGGGCTTTGATAGTTAGCGGCTGGTGGATAACATTAGCGCCGCCAGCGGTTGGCGTGCTGGTCCAATACCACGCGCCGTCGGCTAGCGCCCAACTCTGCCCATCAGGCGCAACCGGGTAAGTGTCGCTCTGGGAAGTTATGTTGCCAATAGGGTCTAGCAAACGAGCCTGGCCGCCACTGTTTGACAAGTTCATGTTTGTATCGATAGAAAAGAAAGCCGTAAAACTCTTAGGAGCCAGGCTGGTACCGACTGGGAAAGTGTAGTTGTGAAGCGTGGTGGTACCGGTTTGGAGCCTAAAACCAGTTAGATCAAAGGCCACGTCATTAGAATTATAAAGTTCAATGAATTCGTCTTCGTCGTCACTTTGGGGGCTGGCGGGGTTTGGCAACAGCTCGTTGATAATCGGCGCCGCTAGCCCAATGTCAGCCGGCGGTAGACTGATGCCGGCAGCCGAGTTTT
>Ga0315281_10012506_pt1 | contig 11551 bp, 12 predicted proteins | sample YL17G07_0_MG_FD_204540 | JGI IMG/M metagenome (GOLD analysis project Ga0315281, IMG submission 204540) | Sediment microbial communities from Yellowstone Lake, YNP, Wyoming, USA - YL17G07_0 | ecosystem: Environmental > Aquatic > Freshwater > Lake > Sediment | place: USA: Wyoming | collected... | reverse complement strand
CGGCGTCATCGACAATCATCGGCGGACGGACATGCCAGCTGTGAGACCACGGCGCGCCCGGAAACTCTATATTCGGATTCGGGTCTGACGGAAGACCAGATGTTCACTTGCTCGGCTCCTGGGAAGATGATACTCTTCGGGGAACATGCGGTGGTCTTTGGCCGACCCGCGCTCGCCCTAGCCATAGACCTCAGGATATCATGCAAGGTCAGTTCATCTGATCAGTACACTGTCAACGGGCACGCCATGAAGAAGCGCCATCATGCCTACATCTCGGCTTCGCTCGACGAGGCTTGGGACGGCCCTCCGATAGACGTCGACACCATGTCAGAGATCCCGGCCGCTTCCGGCCTGGGGTCATCAGCTGCAGTCACAGTATCCTGCATCGCTTCCATGACCACGTCCAAGGGGCGCTTGAACCCTGAGAAGATCGCCAGGATGGCGTTCGAGGTCGAGAACAAGGTGCAAGGCATCGCCAGTCCAACCGATACGTCGACCTCGACCCATGGGCACGGCGTGTTGGTCTCCCCTCACAAGCTGGACGACTTCCTCTGGAAGATCGAAAAGGGGACCATGGTGTGGAACATTCACCATTGTGATGTCCCCCGACTGAGGTTCGTGGTGGGGTATACAGGCATTCGCGCCGCGACAGGCCCGCTGGTTGCCAAGGTGAAGAAGCTGGTCGATGCTGAGAACGATGCGAAGAAGGTCATAGATCGGATCGAGGAGATCGTACTTGCAGGAGTGGAGGCCGTCAAGAAGAGCGACAAGAGCAGAATAGGCGACCTGATGAATGAGAACCATACGCTTCTGAACCAGCTGGGAGTTGGACATCCTACTCTTGATAAGCTTGTCGAAGCCTGCAGGAAGCACTCATATGGTGCGAAATTGACAGGCGCAGGTGGCGGCGGGAGCATGATAGCATTGACGGACGAGCCCGACAGGGTGTCGAAAGAGATCGAGATGGCTGGTGGAGAGGCTATTCTGATATCGGTCGGCTGCGACGGGGTCAGGATCGAGAGAAGGGCGTGAGGCCAAAGAGGCTATGAGGCTTGGGATGTCAATGACTGGAAGAGTGATATGATGGTAGAGAGAATCCCTCAGCACAGACACTGTCAGAACTGCGACAGGGCGGTCCCGTACAAGGACAAGTTCTGCGACGAGAACTGCGAAAACGAATACAAGGCCAAGCTGCGGATGAAGAAACGCCAGCTAGTCTACTTCTACCTCGCGATGGTCGCGGTGTTCGTCGTCTCCATCGCCATGATATTCCTGGGGTGATATCATGAGGGTGGGCGTCGGAGGGACTTTCAATGTCATCCACAAAGGACACGAGCTGCTCTTCGAGACCGCCTTCACTGTGGGCGACACGGTCGAGGTCGGCCTCACATCCGACGAGTTCGCAAAGAGCATCAAGACCGTACCAGTGGCGCCGTATTTCCTGAGGAAGTCGATCCTCTCGAAGTTCCTCGGGAGATATGGAAAACCATTCGACATCATCATGATATCCGATTTCAAAGGCTCCGCGGCGACCTCGGAGACGATGGACGCAATCGTCGTCTCACCCGAGACGAGGGGGACAGCGGAGGATATCAACGAGTTGAGGCGCAAGAACGCCCTGAGACCCCTGAAGATCTTCTGCATCAAGGACGTGAAGGCTGACGATTCTACGAGGATAAGCTCCTCGAGGATCATCAAGGGAGAGATCGACAAGGATGGCCGACTTCTCAGAGCTATCAGGGTCTCCGTCGGCTCGACGAACAAGGTGAAGGTGGACGCCGTTAGGAACATCTTCACGCAAGCCTTTGGGCTCGTCGAGGTCCTGAGTGTCGAACCCGACATGACCATACCTAGCCAACCGTTCGAGGAAAGGACCATCCAAGGGGCAATCCAGAGAGCGAGATCGGCGATTGAGAAGACGAAGACCGACTTCGCCGTCGGGATTGAGGCAGGATTGTTCTACAACAAGGTCCTTCGAAGACATCTGGACATCCAGTACTGTGCCATAATCGATTCGTCCGGGAAGATGACCGTCGGCCACGGGCCAGGGTTCGAGTACCCGCCCGAAGTCGTCAAGGCAGTGCTTGAAGGGGGCACGGTGGGCGATACGATGAGCAAGATAACGGAGATCGAGAAAATCGGTCACAAGATGGGGTCGGTCGGCTATCTTTCGGACGGGATGATAGACCGGACCTCGCTGACGGAGATAGCTGTCCTTATGGCGCTCATCCCAAGGATAAGGAAGGAACTGTACGAACCTGCGGATCAGGCCTGCTCCTCGGCGACCGCCTCAAGATAGTCTGCAATGCTCTTGCAACTATCCCTGCCGACGCATCCGAATCTGCCATACTTCATGCAGTAGTCCCCTACTGGATCTCGGTGCTCGCAGTTCTGTGCCTCCTTGAAGGAAGCGCACGAGCTCTTTATGCAGCCATACCCAGTGTACTTACCCGTGCAGACGCCATTCGACCCGAGGAACTTGCACTTCACGAAATCACGGCTCCTCAGTCATCCTTAGCTTCCGTTCCTGGTGGACTATCAAGGTCTTCTGGTCAGACTCCGGGGTAACGCAATGCTCCCTTCCGGGACAGAAGAACCGCTTGTACTTCTCGCAGTAAAGGCCCAGCCATTTCTCATGCCCGCACTCGCTTCCAGAAGTCGGCATCCTGCTCGTCATTATGTTCATGCCAGAGAATTCGCACTTGTCCAAGCCTATGCAACCAAGGCTATCCACATGCTTATTGGCGCAAGCTCCGCTAAGGTAGCTGTATCTGCACATGATCCCATCCCGTGCTCTTGCGAGCGACGATATCATGCGCATGCGCGCGTATATAATTTGGCGGAATGTCGCTTTTCGTGTCCGGTAGACTCGGTCGAGCGGGAAAGTTTTACGCCTAGGCTCACCAATCGGGTCAGGATAACTTGGACTTAAGGCGAACGTACATCGGTGTCGTCCTAGCGTCCGCACTTGTGGTCGCGTTCGAGTCCGTTGCGATCGAAGGCGCCCTCAGAACCGCCGATCTGAACATATTCCTCGTCTCCTCCATGCCGTCCATCATCGGTGGGGCAATCCTGCTCGGACTCTTCCCGAAGAGCTCGATAGAATGTGTTCGCAGACTGGGGGCGAGAGGCTGGGGAAGCATGACCGTCCTCTGCTGCATAGTCGCCGCCGGCGTCTTCATGTGGTTCGACTCTGTCGGTCGCATCGGTGCGAGCAAGGAGGCCATATTAGGCGGCGGGTCCTCCGAGGTGTTGTTCGTAGTGATGTTATCTGCGATCTTCCTCGGTGAGCGTTTGAAGAGATGGGAGATCTTGGGAAGCCTCATGATCATCATCGGGGTTTTCCTCGTCCTCGCGAACGCTGACACGCTCTCCTTCACACTCGGTCTTGGAGAGATGGAGGCGATCTTGAGTTCGTTCCTTCTTGCCGTCTCGATCGTGATGATAACCGTGCTCCTGAAGAGCTACAATCTAACAGCAATATCGGGTCTCGAGCTGCTAATATCAGGATCGTTCCTGATAGTCTTCGGGAGTGTGCTCGGCTTGATCAAATGGCCTGACACCGATGGCTTGCTGCTCCTCGTCGCCCTGGGAGCTTTTCCGGCAGTCGGTCTGCTCACATACAATGCGGGCCTTCCCAAGATCGGCGCGTCTTTGACCAGCGTCCTATTTGCTTTGAACGGGATTCTGACCGTGGGTGTGCAGCTGCTCGTGCTGCTCCTGTTCCCAGACGCCGACATTAAACTACCCGAGATCCTCGGTCTTGCCCTCCTAGGTGGGATGATCGCATTCTCGGGGGTCTATCTCTTGAATAGAGGGTCTGGCGTGAATGAAACCAAAGGGACTGGACTGAGAGGCGCTGAGGGGGAGATTTGAACTCCCGAGGTACGGAGTACCACCAGCTCTCAAGGCTGGCGCCTTAAACCGAGCTTGGCTACCTCAGCTTCGGACATTGACCTATATGAACATCCGCCGCATTATGTCTGTTTCGCAGAAGCGGTGTCTCAGCCTGATGATCTCTTGCCGCGAAGGGAAAGCAACTTCTCCGCGTCCATCTCGAACGCGACCACGGGATACTTTAGCTCGAAAGCGGTGATAGTCGAAGGGGAGACCTCGCCGAACATCCCTATCCTCTCTCCGCCAACTGTAATCCCTGCGCACCTGCCCTTAAGGAAAGTCGGGTTGTCAAGAGCCTCAACCTCACAGCTCATGCCAATCCCCTGGAGAACGGATTGAACGACTGACTTGACCTCAGTGAAACTTGCTTTTCCATGGATCGACAATGCCGCGAGCAACTTCTTGTTGCGAGCGTTCCTGACCACGTCCCCTATCTCGAACACCCGTTGGGAAAGCTCCCTGTGCTTGTTCTTCCTCAGTATCGTCATGAGGCTTGGCAACAACGAGGTCCTGACGAGCACGTGCTCCTCGCTCACGGGGTTCTTGACCCGGATCGCGGTCTTGTCATCCTCCAGGTTCATGGAAGCGTACTGGTCTCGCGGGTTGGACAGCGAGAGCGTGACCACCTCGAAGTAACCCAGGCCGATGAGTATCTCCTTCAAAGAGTTGGAGAACGCAACCAGATCGTCCTCCCTCCCGAACGTGGCTCGCTTCGGGAGCGAGTTGCCGAACTTCTCAAATCCATAACCGATAGCAACGTCCTCTGCGAGATCTACCGGATGTAGTATATCCGCCCTGAAAGCTCCCGTGAGGACTTCGACCTTCCCTCCTCCGGCCCTCACTCCGTGCCCCATCCTCATGAGTGACTCCGTGATCTGCTCCGAGCTGAGCGAGGTCCCGATCCAACCGTTGATGGCCTCGACGCTCGTCTCAGCACGCTTCGGTTCGAGGTCCGGAGCCAGCATCGTCTTTCCGTCCTGGTGTATCTTGACCGTCTTGACCTTTCCCCCGCGCTCCGCGAGCGCAGTAGTGAGGATGTTCACTGCGTGCTTGACCGCGCTCAGGTCGGTGCCAGTGCAATCGACCAGGATGTCCTTGGTGTCCTCCGTGACCGCCGTGGCCACCCCGTTGATAATCGGGGGGAAGGACAGGACCTCGTCGTTCCTGTCGACGATCAGAGGATACCTCCGCTTACCCTGGAGGACGAAAGCGTATGCCTTGCCCTTGTCATGCTCTCTCAGTATCTCCGCAGGGGTCATGCTCACCGAACCTTGGAGAGGGATGAACGACACCTCGTCCGGCAGGACGGCCTTGTACGTGAATGGGCCCTTGACTTTGGAATAGTCGTGGATCCCGATTGCGACCTTCCTCCTGTTCCTACCAACGGTCAGATGCAGCTTCTCCTGGAGGTCCATCATGGACCGGATGAGCGCGTCATTGATCTCATTCCCCATGACCAGGGCGGACCATATGAACGGCCGCACCTCCTTGACCGATGGATCCACGTTCAGCTCCACCGAGGATTCACCAACGGCATATGTCCTCAGCCCGGGCTCATTCCCCAAAAATGCCCTCAGGGCCCTGGCTATACCTTCGACGGAATACAAATCGGCCCTGTTGGGGAAGAACTCGAACGACATCTCGTCAGATGATTCATCCGCGGACTTGAGGTCCGCACCCAGCATCGGCAGCTTCTCCCTGAGCACCTGTTTGGGCAGGTCCCTTCCAACGAGATCGCAGAGATCGGAGTAGCTGAAGTTGATTACTGGCATCTTTCCCTAGCTCATCCGAAGGAAGCGGCTATGCATATAATAAGGTTGTCCGATTTGGCCCCTGGATGGGTCCATTCTCATCTTGGGCAAGCACCAAGGAAAGGTATAAGCACATCAAACTAGAATCCACAGACACATCAGAGCCGATTCTTCCAAGATAACGGGAGTCAGCGAATGTTGAAGGAGAAGGTCAAGACAGGCGTTCCCGGCCTCGACGAGATGCTCGAGGGTGGCCTTATCGCCGGCAGGTCCTACATCGTGTCGGGCCCCTCGGGCACAGGGAAGACGACTCTCGCGATGCAGTTTCTTCTTGAGGGCACTAGGAAGGGAGAGCGCGTGGTATATGTCGCCCTCGACGAACCCCCGAACGAGGTCAAGAGCGACATGGAGGCCCTTGGACGGGACATCGGGAAGGTACAGGTCTTCGATGCGACACCGGATGTCATGAACTACGACAAGACCCCCGTCAGGGACGTCTCGACTGAACGGAAGGTGGTATACTTCAAGGACATCTCGGGCGTGATTAGACAGACATCCGAGAAGAACCCTGCAGACATGACGATAAACACCTTGCAGGAGGTTCTGAAGCAGGAGATGAGGAGCCGGACCTACTCGAGGATAGTGATCGACTCCCTCACCTCCCTGAAGTACTTCTACATCCGCACCAGCGAGCAGAACACCACTCTAATGTCGTTCTTCAGGACGCTTTCTGACCTTGGAGTCACCGGCCTGCTGACGGTCCAGCTGCCAGAGATCTCCAAGCCCGATGTCGAATCGCACGTGTCAAGGGGCGAGATAAGGCTCCACAAGTGGTTCGACGGCCGCGGGCTAGTAAGGGGCGTCACCATCGAGAAGTACAGGGGTTCGTCCCACGACCCTCGACTCCGACTGCTGAAGATCACCGATCAGGGGATCGTCATCAAGCAGATGGCCGAAGACGAACGGCCAGCCGTGCTCAAACCCGAGCCCGAAATCGAAGCAGATCATCCGGACAAAGCTACCGACGATCCCCCGCCGCCACCTAAACAAGGAGATACGACACTAGTTCCTACCCAACCACTCACACCACCCCCACCACCGCCTCCTGTCGAGGAAAAGGCGAAGTCCCATGCATCGCCTCACGGAGGTGACGGCATCTGACCACGAAGCTCGAGAGCTTCGGGAGGACGAGCACCGGGGTCCCCGGGCTCGACGAGATGCTCCGAGGAGGGCTCATCGCAGGAAGGCCATACGTCGTCTCCGGGACAAGCGGGAGTGGTAAGACCACATTAGCGATCCAGTTCCTGCATGACGGAGTCAAGCGCGGAGAGAGGGCGCTGATGGTGGCAATCGACGAGCCGCCGGCTGAGATACGCGAGAACGTCCGCGCGATGGGCTGGGACGTTGGCAAGATCCGGATTCTGGACGTGCACCCTGCAGCGAAGGCATTCAGCAAGCGGGTCTCTATGGTCGAAGTGGCTGCCCAGAGGAGTGTGAGCTCGCTGGGCGATGCCGGACCGAGCGTCAAGACAGAGGCCATGAAGGCGGCCTCACCTGATGTGAGCGTCCAATCGCTGCAGCTGATGCTCAAGCAGGAACTTCACGAGACGAAGTACACGAGAGTCGTGGTGGATTCCCTCACCTCGCTTAAGAAGCTGTCAGAGTCGACCGGGGACACTGACGAAGGAATCATGTCTCTGCTCAGGTTCCTGTCAGAAGCTCGCGTCACGAGCATCCTCATCACGGACCTGCCTGACCCGACCGAGCTCCAGCCGGAGATATTCATCAGTCGGGGCGAGATCAGGTTGCACAAGAGGATGCTATCCAACAGGACGGACAGGTTCGTGTCCATCGAGAAGCTGCGAGGCTCCGCGCACGACGCGCTGCCCAGACCTATGGTGATAACCGAGAAAGGGGTCATCGTGGACGCCAAGAAGAAGGTCTCGAAGGCGGCAATGAGGTCACTCCAGGCATTCAATCAATGAGCCCGGATGCGCGATGGGACCGTTTCAGACACGTCACTTTCTTTAGAGGCTAATGCCTTCCCCGTCGGGATACCATGGCGAAGAGGAGTTCATTGCCACTGATCGAGGCCTCGGGGAAGCCGCATGAGATGGGCCGCGAGATAGGCAGGAAGTGTGCTGCGCGTGCCGTCGCCTACAGAAAGAGCATCGGAGCGGCGATCCAGTACTACACTGGCAACCCCTGGGCGAAGACCGTTGAGATGGCGAAGAGCTACCTGCCATACGCAGAGGACTTCTACCCTGACTATGTCGAGGAGATCCGGGGCTTCGCCGCGGGTTCCAAGCTTCCTTTCGAGGACCTGTTCGCACTTTGCTGCCATGAGTTGATGTCACCTGAGGGGTTCAAAGGATGCACTGACATCGTCGCGAACGGCGATGTCACGCAGGATGGGAACGTCCTCGCGGGCCACAACGAGGACTGGTCAGGTGATCAGCTGCCGACGGTGGTGTTCCTCCACGCCAGACCGAAGGGCAAGCCGGAGTTCTTCACCACGTCATACGCGGGCCTGGTCCCATCCTGTGGCATGAACAGCTCGGGAATCAGCATCACGGGCAACGCTCTGAGCCCCAACGACCAGAGGGTCGGCATCCCCAAGGTATTCCCCGTGAGAAAGGTCATGGAGGCCAAGAGGATCGGCGAGGCGATGGACTATGCCATGCCAGTAGGTCGAGCCTCAAGCTACAACAACATCGTGTGCGACAGGAACGGCGAGATGTATTCCCTCGAGGGGTCCGCGACTGACAGCGCATCGTTGTACGCGTTCGACGGGTACATGGTGCATACGAACCACTACACGGCCGAGTGGATGAGGAAGTTCGAGTCGGACCCCGGGTCCCTCGCCTGCTCGACTTTCAGATACAACAGGGCGCTGAGGCTCTTGGAAGACCAACTGGGGACAGTCACCCCCGACTCAATGATGTCGATATTCAGAGACCACGTCAACAAGCCAGGCTCGATATGCAGGCATGCAGACCCGAAGATCCACCCGCTCGATGTGTCGGAAACCATATTCTCGGTCATCTACGACCTGACGAACCTGGTTGCATATCTGCTCAAGGGCAAACCGTGTGATGGAGGCTATGTGAAGTACTCACTCAGAACATAGTGCCCGACGGAACCAACTAGGAAAGTATTTAATCCACTCCGCGGTATTGCGCCAAAGCCAATGGGCCCATAGCTTAGCTGGCTGGAGCACCCGGCTGATAACCGGGAGGTCACCGGTTCAAATCCGGTTGGGCCCACTCAAACTCCTGGCACGGCAACAAAAGGCACGTTTTCTGCTGTTTTCCTCATCTGGATGCGCACATTCCGCACGGCCACCTTCTGCATTCTTTCTCGGTTCGGACAAGGAATTCATATACATGCATTGTATGTACTGTATGATAAGTATGAATGATATGATTAGAATGAATCCGAGCGATATTGAAGTCTATGGTACCGTCAAAGTTGGAGAGAGGGGGCAGATCGTGATCCCATCACAAGCCAGAAAGACATACGACATTAGACCTGGCGATCTGCTGCTCGTTGTCAGCTCACCAATGGGGGATGGAGTCGGGCTGATCAAGGCCGAGATTGTGAAGGAGTTGATCGAGAAGATGAACAGGGGCCTGGCAGGACACTACGGGAAAATGGGGGCGACTCCTGCTTCGAAGACCAGGAAGTAACGGACATACATCCGAGGTGTTGACATGAGTGCACCCATCAGGACCGAGAATCTTACGAAGATGCGGATCAAGATGGTCGAAGGTTCAAAGCAGCTCGCAGCTGAACACGATATCAAGCGGACTGCGCAGATGCTCAAGGATCCCCACGAATCGCTGGTTGCTGGAGGGGCTCTCGCATGATAGGTGAGGACATAATCGGCCTGTTCGCAGTCCTTGGTGATGCCGGCATGCTCCTCGCGATGGCGGTCATCATCCTTGTGGATGGTGTGGGCCTTCCAACGCTTCCCGAAGTATGGATGGTGTTCATTTTCGGAGCGCACCCCGATTCATTTGCGTGGGGAGCATCCCTGGTGCTCGTTTCCACATTGGCCAGCCTCGGGGGCAACTTCGCCCTCTATTCATTCGTCAAATTGGTAAAGGTGCCGCACCGGGTCGAGAGGATCATGCAGCGCTATCTCAACTTCATTATAGTCCATGACGAGCGAGTGCTTCTGCTGAACAGAGCGGCGCCGATACTCCCCTACACTGGAGCCTTCATTGCGGTGTCCAACTGGAACCTCAAGAAATGCGCTCTCTACCTCTTCATAGGGGCAATGGCGAAGTCGTCCCTCGTCGTTGTCATTGCCTGGCTCAGCTTTGACAACCTCAGGGCGGAGGTCGCTCCCTGGATCTCTCTCGGGCTTGTTCTTACAGTGCTCCTGATCAGTCTGACCGTGTCCTTCATCTACAAGAAGCGCGCAGGATTGAGGGGTGTACCAGAATGATCTCAGTGATTATCCAGTCGTTCCGGTGGGCACGAATCCGGTTGGGCCCACATACGATTTCAAATCCCCTGACCGCGATTGGAGAAACGCTGGAAAGAAAAGACGCGGAAGGGGTTTACTGGGGTTTCATTCTCAAGCCGTTCTCGCCTCGACGAGAATGTATGGTCTCATCATCTCGTTGTCCTCGTGGTCGATGATGTGACAATGCCATACATACCCCGGACCCGACGTCGGGTCGAACGAGTACTGTCCATCAGCGTCGTCGATCGGCGCGAATTTCACCCTGATGATGGTGACCTCGCCCGGATTCATTTGGACAGTGTCCTTCCAGCCCTGCTCCGTCACGGCCGCTGGCCTGACGGGCCCTTTGAGGTACTTGCCGAGAGAGGCCACGTCCTGCGGCTCGCTTGAGTACGGCGGCATCCCAGGCATCATCGTGTTGGTCGAGAGACCAGCGTTCAGCGTGTACCATTCCGTGAGATATCCTTTCACGTCGAACCTCTGCCGGCTGATCAACTGGAACTGGACCAGATGCAAGTGGATCGGGTGCGTGTCTGCCGTTGGGTTGACGATCACCCACTCCTCAGTAGAGCCCACGGAGGGTGTCTCAGAGACAGGGTTGGCCCACTTCTGACCATCGAGGAGTATCTCAAGCGGACCTCCGGCCCCCATGATCTCCGTAAGGGTCAATATCCGCCTGTTCGCTGCTGGCGCGGGCGCGAGCGATGGGAAGCCAACACTGAAATTCGGGTTGAGGATGGCAGGCAGTGGGCTCGGAGCGGATCCCTGGACCCCCGTGACCTCGAATTGCATTATCTGACCGACTGTCGCCCCATTCGCAGGTGTTCCGGTAGGGAAAGGCGCCTTAGCGGTGTTCATCATGGTCACTCTGGTGCCTGCGGGTAATCCTCTGAAGTCCACGAGGATATCGTATCTCTCTCCTGGAGCGACCGTCAACTTGGTAACGGTGGCAGCGGACTTGAGGTATCCGCCATCCGAGCCAATGACTTTGAATGGCATTCCGTTCGAGAAGCTCAGACTGTAGAACCTAGCGTTCGAGCCATCCAACAGACGGAAACGGTAGACCCCTTGGTCCACCTTCATGTTCGGCCAAACCATACCGTTCACCATCATCGTGTTCCCGAAGAACTCCGGGACCCAGTATGGATGCTCGGGGTTGATGCCGGTCGGGTAGAAGTAGAATGTGCCATCCGAGTTGAAAGTCCTGTCCTGGATCACCAAAGGCACATCGTACTTGCCAGAAGGCAGCAGGGGCGCTATCGGATCTACGGGGTCTCTCAACAGGTAGAAGCCTGCCAGACCCGACATCACGTTCGTCCTGGTGATGCCAAGGGCGTGATCGTGGTACCAGAGCGTAGTGGCTGGTTGCTCATTCGGATACTTGTAGAGGACAGAGTTCGCGCCTACTATCAAATCCTCAGGGCGGTCT
>Ga0315281_10012505_pt1 | contig 11551 bp, 12 predicted proteins | sample YL17G07_0_MG_FD_204540 | JGI IMG/M metagenome (GOLD analysis project Ga0315281, IMG submission 204540) | Sediment microbial communities from Yellowstone Lake, YNP, Wyoming, USA - YL17G07_0 | ecosystem: Environmental > Aquatic > Freshwater > Lake > Sediment | place: USA: Wyoming | collected... | reverse complement strand
AAGCATTCGAAAAAAACATCTCCCTTCCTTTTGAGTGGAGACTACAGCGTTACGAGGTGATTGATAGCAGGGGGAAATCCGTGGCCCCGGTGCGTGATTTGCTGTACGACAATGTTGCAAAAGCGCCTCGGTACGTGTTGATAGAGATTGGCGGGGGAATAGGGGTGTCCGGTAAAATGGTGTTGCTTCCCGTCGAAATCATCGAACGCGGTGGAAACGGACTGCTTCTTTGCGAGGTCTCCGAGGAAGACATGATGGGTTTCCCGATTCTTAAGAATAGTGAAAACCCCACCAGGCGCGATGAAGAAAGGATTTTCGAACATTTCAAAAAGGAGCCTTACTGGCTAAAAGATGTGGCTCAAGAGGCGCCCCCCGAAGAAGGCGCTTTGCCGAAAACCTCCCCCGAAAAAGCTACGACCGGAGAAAATGGAGAATAATAAGGCCCCCGGTTTGTTGTCAAAACTTTGGGCCGGCGACAAGTCCGCGCTGGCTTTTTACGCGCTTTCAATCGCGGGGATAATAGTCTGCGTCCTGACGGAGCTGGAGAAGGTTCTTCCCGCCATAGAGTCGATGTGCGGCGGCCCGAACGGCGGATGTTCGACGGTCAGAAACAGCTCGTATTCCTCGATATTCGGCGTGTCGCTCGGAATCCTGGGCATTGTCTCCTACCTGTTCTGGATGGGGGTTTACCGATACTCGCGCCTTTGGGCCGCCCTATACGGCGGGATACTGCTGGGCGCGGAGATTTATTTTGTCCACTTGCAATATTCCGTGATTCACGCTATTTGTATACTTTGTATGACGCAGTTTGCGATGGTTTTGCTTATAAACATTTTGCTCTTTATAACCGCCTATCCGGCGCGAAAGGGGCTTGGTTACCGCCTCGCCTTTATCGCGCTCGCCGCCGTTTCTTTCGCCGCCTTCTATATGCCGGAGATGGCGCGCGCCCAAAAAGAGGCCGCCGGCACGACTTCCATAACCAGCTGGGGAAATCCAAAATCGCCGTACCGCATGGAGATATTCACCGACTACGAGTGCGGCCACTGCAAAACATTCGAGCCGACCGTAGAGAAAATCATCAAGGACTACCCGGAAATCTACATTATTTTCCGCGATTTCATAATACCGGGACACAAGCTCTCCCCGTTGGCGACCGCGTATGCCGGGTCGGTGGCCTATTACCAGGGGCAGGAGATGTATCTTAAAATAAGAATGGAACTGTTCGAGAAACAGGAACACCTGTTCGACGTCCTTAAAATGCGCCTTCCCATGATGAAAGAGGACAAGGTCATGGAAGCCGCCGTGGACGCGAAGCTAAAGCTCGACAAGGACAGGGCGGACAGCCTGAAGGTGGAGGGAACCCCCACTTCCGCGCTCGTCAAAAACGGCGAGACGATGAAAGTGATTCGCGGCGGCGTTCCGTACGAGCAGATAAAACCCGACCTCGACAAACTCGTCGGCCGCCCCTCCAAGTAACAAGCCGTCTAAAAATTGTCATTCCCGCGAAGGCGGGAATCCAGATTCCTTATGGGGGGATTCACGTTTCCAGACCTCGGAGTCGTGACACCGAAGTTGACCCCCGAAGTGGGCTTAAAAATAAAGGTTAATAGGGTGATGGCTCTACCATCTCTTGATAAATACTCAGGCCTACTAAATCAATATTATGAAAAACAAGAAGATAATATATTAGGCTGAAAAGTAAAATTCGACAAACCTAATAAATATTGGCAAAAACATTTGACATCGTGGGGGAAAAAGGGGAGAATTACCCTCTTTAAGAATTATGAATACGGAGGAAATATATGTTTGCCGTGATTAAAACGGGCGGAAAGCAATACCGCGTTACTGCTAATGACATTATTGCCGTCGAGTATCTCGCCGGGAACGACGGGGATTCCGTTGTTTTTAACGAAGTGCTGATGACCGGGAAGGGTGACGACATCCAGACCGGCAAGCCGACCTTGAAAAAGGTCGTCCAGGGGACGATAGTCTCCCAGAGCAAGGGGCCGAAACTTTACATTCAGAAGTTTCGCCGCAGAAAAAACTCGAAGACCAGAACCGGCCACCGCCAGTTGGTAACCCAAGTGCGGATTACGGCCATTAAAGACGCATAACGGAGGAATACAATGGCACATAAGAAGGGACAGGGAAGTACAACTAACGGCAGAGACAGTATTGGCAGAAGGCTCGGAGTTAAATGCTCCGGCGGGTCTGCCGTTATCGCCGGCAACATCATAGTCCGACAGAGGGGCACGAAATTCTTCCCCGGTACAAACGTCGGAATGGGCGTGGATCACACGTTGTTCGCGCTTAAGAACGGAATCGTTGAGTTCGCCATGCGTGGGCGCGAGAGGAAGTACGTCAACGTAAAAGAGGCCTAAAAGTTCCAACCCGCTTTATATTAACGGTAAAGCGGGTTTTAGCCTTTCGATAGCTATTTCAACCAGTACCAGACCAGAAGTACACAAACTACTACGTTTACCAGCACCCCGAGGTGGACGAACCAATCGCGGGCGTTGAATGTTTTAACGTCAATTTTAAAAAAGTCTTTCAATTAATCCTCCGTGTCCATTGTTCTCGGCATTTTTTGTGGTACAAAGCGCAAGGTTGATTTTTACCACCTTTTGGGCGGATACTCAACCCGGATGATTTTGTGGTATATTTCACTTTTACGACATTTTGGGGGGCAAACGAATATGGACATTGCACAAAAGAAGTTTCTCATCGGCGGATTGGTCGTCGTTGGCGCCTTGACTTATCTTGTCTACACCGGGATTAAGGAGACATCCGTCTACTACCTCACGGTTTCGCAGTCGGCCTCCATGGCGACCACCAACAGGGATTTCAGGATGGAGGGGACGGTCATCCCCGGTAGCATCAAGATTGCGCCCGGTTCGCTTGGGGCGGATTTCATCATTACCGATGCCGTGAAGCAGGTTCCCATTAAATATCACGGGGCTATACCGGATATGTTCAAGGACAACATAAAGGTCGTCGTTCAGGGCAAGTACGATAAGGACGGCGTTTTTCTGGCCCACACGCTTCTTACGAGCTGTCCGTCGAAATACGAAGCATCCAAACAGGGCGGGAAAATTTAAGCCGGACATAACCGGACATAAAAGGAGTTAAAACAAATTGAACCAGCTCGGGGAAATTAGTCTTTCGCTGTCTCTTGTCGTCGTCATATACGCCGCGTTCGCGTCGTTTGTCGGTAGCGTAAAAAACAACGAGGCGCTGGTTAAAAGTGGCCAAAACGCGTTCTTTTCCGCGCTGGGGCTTTACACCGTCTCGGCTGTCGTCCTCATGTACGCGTTCTTTACGCGTGATTTCAGCATCGAGTATGTTTATAACTATTCCAACCGGGATTTGAACAAGTTCTACACCGTCTCGGCCTTCTGGGCGGGGCAGAAAGGCTCCCTTTTGCTTTGGGCGTGGATGCTCTCCTTGTTCGGTTCCGTCGCCATCCTTCAAAACCGCAGAAAAAACGCGCAGATAATGCCGTTCGCAACCGGAATTATTTCCATCACACTAATACTTTTCAGCGTGCTTATGGTTTTCGCCTCCCCCGTTTTCAAGCAGATGACGGCTTTGCCGCCGGACGGATACGGCCTGAACCCGATGTTGCAAAACCCGGGAATGATTTTCCATCCCCCGACTCTTTACGTCGGGTTTGTCGCGTTCACCATCCCGTTCGCCTTCGCCATGGCGGCGTTGCTAAAACGGCAGGAGGGGGAGATGTGGATACTTTCCACGAGGCGCTGGACGATTTTCGCCTGGTTTTTTCTCGGCATGGGAAACCTGCTCGGCGCCAACTGGGCCTATGTGGAGCTTGGCTGGGGCGGCTATTGGGCGTGGGATCCGGTGGAAAACGCCTCTTTCATGCCGTGGCTGGTCGGCACCGCCTACCTGCATTCCGTGATGGTGCAGGAAAAAAAAGGGATGCTGAAAATGTGGAACGTCTCGCTCGTCACCATAACGTTTTGTCTCACCATATTCGGCACGTTCATAACCAGGTCGGGCCTCATCTCCTCCGTTCACTCGTTCGGCGAGACCACCGTGGGTTATTACTTCCTTGCGTTTCTTATAACGGTGATTGTTTTCAGTTCATGGCTGATTTACAGCAGGCGCGAGCTATTGCGCTCTGAAAACCGGTTCGACTCGATACTCTCGCGCGAATCCAGCTTTTTGTTCAACAACCTCGCCCTGCTCGGCGCGGCCTTTGCCGTGCTGTGGGGTACGAGCTTCCCGATGATTTCCGAGCTTGTGCGCGGGGTTAAGATAACGGTCGGCCCCCCCTTCTTCAACAAGGTCATGACGCCGATAGGGTGGTCATTACTTGTTCTAACCGGGATTTGTCCGCTGATAGCCTGGCGCAAGGCGACGTTCTCCAACCTTAAAAAGAATTTCATAATACCGTTTGTGACGGCGGTAGTCGGCGCCATGGCGATGATAGCCATGGGGTTGCGCGACGTGACCGCGTGGCTGTTTTTCACAGCCTCCGTCTTCGTGCTAACCACCATCGCGCTGGAGGTCGCGCGCGGCCTCAAAATGCGCATGGCGGACGGGCGGGAAAACGTTCTAACGGGGCTCTTTCAGCTTGTCGCCAGAAACAAAAGGCGATACGGCGGATACGTCATCCACGCCGGGATGGTCTGCATGTTCGTGGGCTTCACCGGAAACGCGTTCAACGACCAGCGCGAGGTCGCCGTCAAGCCGGGCGAGTCCTTCACCATAAGAGACTACAAGCTGACATATGTTGGCGCCGAATACAACAAGCCGAAACCGACCAAAGACAGCTTTGTCGCCACGGTGTTGGTTGAGAAAGACGGCAAAAAGCTCGGCTATATGAGGCCCGAAAAGAATTTGTACTCAAACTTTGACATGCCGAACTCCGAGGTGTCCATCCTCTCCACAGTGAAGGAGGATATGTACCTCGTGTTTCTGGCGCTCGACGGGGAAAACAACGCCACCTTTAAGGCGCACGTCAACCCGCTGGTGAAGTGGCTTTGGATAGGCGGCATGATAATCGGAATTGGGACAATCATAGCGATGCTTCCCGACAGGCGGGAAAACAGGTTCATCCAATCGCTTATGGAAACGGGTAAAAAGGTTTAGCAGGGGAGGAATTATGAGGAAGAAGGCGAAAAAGGCGGTTAAGAAAGCGGCGAAGAAACCCGTTAAGAAAACGGCGCCGAAAAGTTTTAAGAAGGTGATAATCAGCACGCCGGACGCGCCGGCGGCCATCGGGCCGTACTCGCAGGGGGTCGTGGCAGGCAACACCGTCTATTTTGCCGGCCAGATACCGCTTGATCCGGCGACAGGGGAGCTTGTTTCGGGCGGCATAAAGGAGCAGACAGAGCGAGTTCTGAAGAACATCTCGGCGCTCGTAAAGGCCGCCGGAGCCACGCTGGACAACGTGGTAAAGTCCACCGTCTACCTTGTCGACCTGGGGATGTTCGCCGAGATGAATGCCGTTTACTCGCAATTTTTCACGAAGGACCAGCCGGGGCGCGTCACAATACAGGTGGCTGGTTTGCCCAAGGGTTCGCTTGTGGAGATAGACGTCATCGTCGTCAAGTAAGGGGATGAACCGCCAAGTCTCCAAGTTCGCCAAGAATAAACTCTTATCCCTCTTGGCGTTCTTTAAGCCTTGGCGGTTAAAGAAAACTGGGATTAAATAATGTCGGTTAAGGTGGCGTTTTTAGATCGTGACGGCACCATCAACGTCGAGAAAGGGTACATCAGCAATCCTGCCGACATCGAGCTGATACCCGGCGCCGCTATGGCGGTCAGAAGCTTCATCGAGGCCGGATTCATCGTCTTCGGCGTCTCCAACCAATCGGGCGTGGCGCGCGGATATTACTCGCTTGAAAAGGCGGTTGAGGTCAGCAACAGGGTGGCGGAGCTTCTCTCGGCTGAAAACGCCGGCATAAAAGAAATACTAATGTGTCCGCATCACCCAAAAGGGGCGGTGGCGGAGTTTTCCATCGTTTGCGATTGTAGGAAGCCGGCTACCGGCATGATTAAAACCGCGCTTAAAAAATTCAACCTTACGCCGACTGAAATAGTGGTCGTGGGGGACAAAATATGCGACGTGGAACTGGGCATAAACGCCGGGGCCAGGACGGCGCTCGTAAGCACCGGCTATGGCGCGGGCGAGATGGAAACAATCAAGAGAAACGGCGGCCCGCACCCCGATTTCTTCGCCAAAGATTTATTGGAAGCCTCCCGCCTTCTGCTCTCGTAAACTCACAAGATTGTCATCCCCGCGAAGGCGGGAATCCAGTTCCTTTGATTTCAGTGGAAATGGATGCTGAATCAAGTTCAGTATTATGGTGCTATTCCGGTAGGCTGGAGGGGAAGGGGTATGTCTCCACTTTCGTGGATTTGTAAAGTTCGTCGATATGTTTTTCCATCTTATTCGTGACTATGTTTTTCACGGCCTGTTCCCTCATTTCAGCCCCGCTTTGAATCTCCGCCGGGGCGATGCTGACAAGCTTGAAAATACTGTATCCCTTGTCCCCTTTAATCGGCTTTGTTATCTCGCCCGGCTTGACGGCAAGCAACGCCTTGTCTATTGAGTTATATGGCCGCTCACCTATCATTATCGACCCGACCCTCCCGACGTTTATCTTTGCGTTTGGAGCTATGGAGTTGTTCGCCGCCAGCTCGAAAAAATTCCCGCCGTTTAGCGCGTCGCCCCTTATCTTTTTAGCCTCCGCCTCCGTTTTTGTGACTATCATAAGAATCTCCGCCTTCCTCGGTTTGTATCGGAGTTGCTCGTTTTTCGCAATGTAGTCCTCTATCTCCTTCGGCTTTGGATTGAATTTGTTTATCAGCTCCTCCCTAAGGAGCGCGACGGAGAGGTCTCTCCCGTAACTCTCCGCGTCGGCGAGGAAATTCCTGTCCTTGTCGAGTCCTGTTTCCATGGCCCGCGCGGCGAAAATGTCCACCTGAACGCTTTGCGCCAAAATATCTAATAATGCGTTCTTGTTCTCCAAGGTTTGAAACATCGGCTTGATGTCGCGAAAATGGATTTTAAAAATAGAGGAGGAGACAAGAAGCGCGTCGTCTTTTAGCCGGTCAAGGCCGCCTTTGGCCACTATCGGGGAATAGCGGACTTTGTAGTGGTCGAACAGGCGGGAGCTTTCGTCGGCGAGGATTTTCTTCCGCTTTTCATTGCGCATCATCGCCCTGGCCGATTCAATCGAGACTGAATTCGCGTCGGCATATTTTTTAACAGCGCCAGGATCGTCCTTTATTTTCGAGTCAATAAGCCTCTCGCGGTACAAATATGCCAACAAGTCTTTGCGGTGGCGGTCCGTCTCTCTTTTATAATCCGCCTTCTCGCGGATTTTGGTTGTCAGCGACTCGTTGTAAAGAAGTTCCGCGTTGATAAGCTCGCCGAGCATCCTGCCCATAACCTCCCTGCTACCGGGGTCTATGGCTTTTCCCCTCGGCATTCCGTATGGGGTGCTGTTAAGGGTTTTCTGGAGCTCCTCCATCGTTATCAATCGGGAGCCGACCTTCGCCAGCGCCGTTTCCGCGTAGGCGAAACGCGCCGTGAACGCGCAAAAGGCAAGCGCGACAAAACCGCAGGAGATTAATTTCTTCATGAGGTTAATACAATAATCTAAAACTAGATGAAATGTCCATTCTTCATCAAGCGTTGACGGCGGCTCATTTATTATTTTCCCTCTTTCGCCGCTTTCCTATTGCCCCCGATGTTGATATATTTGCGCAATGACAAAACAGCGCATCGGCCTAATTTTCGGCGGGGTATCCGCCGAGCACGAGATATCAATCATCACCTTTGACCAGGTGTACAAAAATATCGACAAGGACAAATACGAACCTGTTCCCATCTACATCACACAGGAGGGGGATTGGATCTGCGACGACAGGCTGAAGGATGTCGGGCGGTACAAGGAGATATTCACGGGCAACCCGTCAGACATAAAAAAATTCAACCGGAAATTTATCCCGCCGTATCCCATGAGACATGAAACCGGCGGCTTTTTTCAAAAACTGTTCGACAACAAGCTCGCCATGGACGTCGCCTTTCCGTTGATTCACGGCACGGGGGGCGAGGACGGCGGACTGCAAGGGCTTCTAGAGCTGGCCGACGTTCCATACGTCGGCTCCGGCGTCACGGCGAGCGCGGTGGGGATGGACAAGGTTATGCAAAAGCAGATACTGTCCTCCGCCGGCCTTCCGGTTGTTAAATTTCTCTCGTTCCTAAAATCGGAGGTTGAAAACGACCATGAGACGGTCAGAAAAGAAATTCTAGGGAAATTGAGGTTTCCGATTTTTGTAAAACCGGCCGCATGCGGCTCCTCAATCGGGGTGTCAAGAGTGGACTCGGTCGATTTTCTTTCCGTCGCGCTGGACGACGCCTGCCGTTACGACAGGAAGGTCATAGTCGAGGAGGGGGTTGCCGACCCGCGAGAGATAAACTGCGCCGTCTTGGGGGAGGACGCCGATACGGAGGCTTCCATTTGTGAGGAGGTGTTCAGCAAAGGCTTTCTCGATTATAGGCAGAAATACATGGCCGGGGGCAAGAAGGGCGGGGGCGGTATGGCAAACGTTACCCGAGCGATTCCCGCCGACATCCCTGCGGAGACATCGGCAAGGATACAATTGTTGGCGAAAAAAACCTTTCGCGAGCTTGATTGCGCCGGTTGCGCCAGGGTGGATTTCCTGTTGAGCAAGGACGGCGATATTTTTATAACGGAGTTGAACTCCGTTCCCGGCTCGCTTGGATTTTACCTTTGGGAAAAAAGCGGCATGTCGTTCCCAGCGCTCATCGACAGGTTGATTGAATACGCGGTGGCGGCGCACAGGCGCAAGGTGATGTTGAAAAGAACGTCCGGTTTTTCCGCCGTGAAAAACTACCTCGCCACCAAGGACGCCAAGCCTTGAAACTGCTGGTTATCGCTGTCGGGGGGGCGGTCGGAACCGTTTTGCGATATCTTGTTTCCGGGTTTGCGCAGAGGCTGGGCGGGGCCACTTTCCCGTGGGGAACGCTGGTCGTCAACCTTACCGGTTGTTACATCATCGGCTTTTTGTGGGAGCTTTTCGACAGGAGCGCGGTCTCGCCCAATACGAGGCTGATGGTGTTGGTCGGCGTCTTGGGCGGGTACACCACGTTCTCATCTTTCGGAATAGAAACATTCAACATGTTCCGCGACGGCGAATATAAAATGGCGCTCTACAACGTGTTGGCGAGCAACATACTGGGGGTCGCGTTCGTGTTTCTGGGTTTCGTTTCATCAAGGTACCTAATGGTTTTTTTTAGTCGGGAGTTGCCATGACAATGCTTAAGGGAAACGGTTCTTTACTGAGGATTTTCATCGGCGAGTCGGACATGCTCGACGGCATATCGCTGTACGAGGCGATAGTGGTGGAGGCCAAAAAACTCGGCCTCGCCGGAGCCACCGTGACAAGGGGGATAATGGGTTTCGGCGCCACCAGCAGAATCCACACCGCAAAAATCCTGCGCCTAAGCGAGGATCTCCCGGTAGTCATCGAGATAGTGGACATTGAGGAAAACCTCCGCAAAATCCAACCTTTCCTAGACGAAAACGTAAAGGAAGGACTTGTCACTATTGAAGATGTGAAAATCCTAACCTACCGCCACAACGCCTGACGCATATTTCTAGTATGCGGGGTGTCGGTTAGAACAATTTTGGATGTATAATTTCCCGTTGAGCAAGTGGTAAACTTTTAATCTTAGCGGTCAAGTTGGTTGTAAAGAGGGGGTCGTGATTAAGAGCAGGTTCGGAACGTATCTTGTCGCCAAGGGGGTCATTACCGACGTTCAATACGAGGCGGCGGTGTCCATCCAAAACAAGGACAGGCTGTTGGGCAAGATTGCCGTCGGCGAAAAATATATTGCCGAGGAGGAAATTCCAAATATCCTTTCCTATATGGAGGGACACCAGCCGATGCGTTTTGGCGAGGCGGCGGTCGCCCTGGGGTATTTGACGGCAGGCCAGCTACGCTTTCTTTTGGACAAGCGGGACGCCGAAAAGCCGCGACTGGGCGAAATATTGTTGGACGCCGGATCTATCACCCGCGAACTGTTGAACGCGGAACTCGCCGGATACAACGCCCATCGGCGCCGACTTCATAAAATTCTGGTGTGCGACGCGAGCGGGTTTGTCCGTCGACTTTTAAAGGACATGCTGGTCAAGCACGGCTACGAAGTGAATGAGGCCGCCACAGGCGCCGAAGCGCTCAAGATTGTGGGGGTGGTAAAACCGGACATACTCATAACCAGCAACGTCCTGGAGGACATGAACGGGTACGATCTGTGCAAGACCATGCTGGAGAATCCCACCACGACCGGTATTTACGGAATTCTGCTGTCAAGTAGCGTGGACGACGAGACCATCGAAAAAGCCTTCGACTCGGGCGTCACATATTTTCTTCGAAAACCGCTCAAGGAATCCGAGCTCATCAACGTCGTCATTCAAATTGAAAAAATGGAATTTGACAAGCGTTCGGAAAAAGTACTCGTTGTGGACGACAGCATCGGAACCAGAATGGCGATTTACAGGGAGCTTAAGGGGACCTTTCCCAACATAATAATGGCGGAAAACGGCTTAAAAGCCGTCGAGGCCGCTTTGCGCGAACTGCCGGATTTGGTGCTTATGGACGTGGAGATGCCGGAGCTGAACGGGTTGGACGCCTGTAGGCGACTGAAGGGCGACCCGATAACGGAAGATATTCCGGTGGTCTTTGTCTCGGCGCATGATTCACCGGAATTCCGACGCCAGGGTTTCGAGGCCGGCGGGGTGGAGTATTTTGCCAAGCCATTCAAGCCGGGTTATCTGTGCAGTTTTGTGAAAATGCTTTTCGAGTCCGCCAAAAACGTCAAGGAAGAAAAAATATTGGTGGTTGACGACAGTGTCACAAGCAGGCACATTTTTAAATATTTGCTCAAGAAAAACGGCTACTACGTCGTCACCGCCGAAAACGGCGAGGACGCGATAAAAAAGATACGCGCGTTTCCGCCCGACCTTGTCGTGACGGACTGCATGATGCCGATAATGGACGGGTTTGCTCTGACCCGTTTTATCAAGACCGACAACAAGCTGGCCCGCATTCCGGTGATTATGGTGACGGCCTATTCTAGCAAGGAGGACGCGGTGCGCGGTCTTGCGGAGGGGGCAAACGATTACATAGGCAAGCCGTTTGACGAATCCGAGGTCGTGGCCCGCATAAACGTGCACCTTCGAACCAGAAGGTTGATAAAGGAATTGGAAAAGGAGAAGCGACAACTGTCCGTGGCTTTGGAGGATGTAGAGAAAGCCAGAAAAGAACTGGAGCTACTTGCAACCGTTGACGAGCTTACAGGCCTTGCCAACCGCAGGAGACTGGAACAATTTTTAATCGAGGCGTGGCACACAGCGCGTAGGGAAAAGAAACCGTTGACGCTGGTGATGCTGGATATCGACCATTTCAAACTGTTTAACGACGGTTATGGTCACAGCAAGGGCGACGAATGCCTAAGAACAGTGGGCTCGATACTTAGGGAAACTATTCC
>Ga0315281_10012503_pt1 | contig 11552 bp, 8 predicted proteins | sample YL17G07_0_MG_FD_204540 | JGI IMG/M metagenome (GOLD analysis project Ga0315281, IMG submission 204540) | Sediment microbial communities from Yellowstone Lake, YNP, Wyoming, USA - YL17G07_0 | ecosystem: Environmental > Aquatic > Freshwater > Lake > Sediment | place: USA: Wyoming | collected... | reverse complement strand
TTGTAGTGGACCGGCGGAGTTCCGGCTGTCCACCAATACCAGGTTCCTGCCCCTATGAGTGCGAGCAGGACCACGATGACGATGAGCCAGGGAAGACGAGGCTCGGTCCGAGGTGAAGGAATCTTGGGCAGGGAGGCGGGGAGCCGGTGCTCGTGGTCGGATGATGGACTTGACGAATGGCCAGCCGGAGCTGATGAAGATCCGGGGGGAATGATCTCGGTGACAGGGACCTCACGAATCGGGTCTTGGGGGTTACTGGTCATGATATGCCCGCTCGTTGCGCGACTGTGTCTGCGCGATTCTTTGTGAATCGATGCACGATGAACTTGCGGCTTTCCTCTGCAAACAACAGCGCAAGGGCGCCCAGCGCGAGTGGTCCGAAAATCCAGACAGGCAAGGGGCCGGTTCCAAAGATCGCATTGCCCCAGGGGGTATAGATGATCAAGGCCAGGACGACGAGTTCTGTCGCGATTCCCCAGAGGAGCAACGGATTGGTGAACCAGCCGAGTTGAGAGAGCGGCACTCGGTCCGAGCGGCAGGCGAACACGTTCGCCACCTGGGTGACGACGATGGCTGCGAAGGTGGCGGCGGTTGCCTGTTTGTAGAGCGGATCGGACCAGTCGAGCGGTGTGCCCCAGGTCCATCCCTGTGTCAGGAGCAACAAAAAGAATGCGCCCATGGCAATCCCCGCTTCGATCAGGCCCAAGAATACATAGGCGCGCAAGAGAAGCGGAAGGTTCATCAACCGTTCCGTGCGAGGGCGAGGCGGGATTGACATAATGCCGGCGTCGGGTTTTTCGGCACCCAGGGCCAAGGCCGGAACCATGTCGGTCCCCAGATCCACGGCGAGGATTTGCGGGACCGTGAGCGCCAGGGGAATTCCGAACAAGCCGAACGCAAGATAAGGGACGACCTCGGGCACGTTGCTTGCCAGCACGTAGGTGGAAAATTTTCTGATGTTGGCGTAGACGGCCCGGCCCTCTTCAATGGCGTTCACGATGGTCGCAAAGTTGTCGTCGAGCAAAATCATGTCCGCCGTTTCTTTTGCCACGTCGGTTCCGGCGATGCCCATCGCAATGCCGATATCGGCTTTCTTGATGGCGGGGGCGTCGTTCACCCCGTCGCCCGTGACGGCCACCACTTCGCCCATGTCTTTCAGTACCGACACCACGCGCATCTTGTGCCGGGGGGCCATGCGCGAGAAGATCGGCTCAGCCTCACCGGGATGGGTGGGCGTGAGGAGCCGACGCAGTGCCTCGTCACTCATCGCTTCGACCTGGTGCCCTTCGATCACGGGACAGAATCCGACCGGCTCGGTGCGGGACTCTTTCGGCGCCAGCCCGATCTGGCGGGCGATGGCCAAGGCTGTGAGCGGATGGTCGCCGGTAATCATGATGGTGCGGACGCCGGCTTGGCGGCAGCGCGCGATGGCCTCCGGCACTTCGTGGCGAGGGGGATCCATCATCGCTACGAGGCCGAGGAAGGTGAGGTTCTGTTCCACCTGGTCGATGTCCAGTTTCTCGACCCCCTGCTCAATGTTACGCATGGCCACAGCCAATACCCGATAGGCCTGCTGCGCGAAGGTCCGGCTTTGCGCCATGATGCGCTGGCGGTCCTCCTGACTCATCGGCGAGCGCGCACTGTGATGGAGCATCTGATTGCAAAGGGGCATGAGCGATTCAGGCGCTCCCTTCACGAAGGCCACGAGCCGGCCTTCATGCCAATGGATGGTGGTCATGCGCTTCCGGTCCGCGTCGAACGGGAGCTCGCCCATCCGGGGTAACAGTTCCTGATGGAGGAGTCCGTGGTCCTGTGCGAACTCGACCAGGGCCACTTCGGTTGGATCGCCCGTAACGGTGGGGCGGCCGTCGCTCCGCCGCACGCGCTTGGCATTGTGGCAGTGGATGATCGCATCGAAGAGCGGCGCATACTCCTCGGCTTCGAGTGCGCTGGTCACGCGTCCGGCGATCACCAGACAGCTTTCCCGCACCTCGACTTCGAGGTGGTCCATATAGAAACGAGCCACACGCATCCGGTTCTCGGTCAGCGTTCCCGTCTTATCCGTGCAAATGACGGTGGTGCACCCCAAGGTTTCAACGGACGTCAGTTGCTTGATGAGCGCGTGGCGTTTGGCCATGCGCTGGCTGCCTAACGCCAAGGCCAGCGTTACAGTGGGGAGTAGTCCTTCCGGCACATTCGCCACGATGATGCCGATCCCGAAGATCGCGCTGATCCAGAAGCCCAAGCCCATGGAGACGCCGATGACGAAAAAGACCCCGCCCATGGCGACCGACAGCATTGCAACCACATGGGTGACTTTCGCGATCTCTTTCTGCAGCGGGCTGAGGTCTGTCTCCACGCTCGTGGAGAGGCGGGCGATCTTGCCGAATTCCGTCTGCATGCCGGTGGCGAACACGACTGCTCGACCTCTGCCGGAGAGCACAGGGGTTCCGGCGAATACGAGATTGGGAATGTCCAAGAGGTGTCCATCGGTGACCGGCTCCGCTGTCCGCCGCTTCGGTTGAGATTCGCCTGTGAGAGAGGAGATGTCGACACGCATTTCAGTCGCTTCGATGAGCCGGGCGTCGGCAGGGATCTGCTCTCCTTCCTCGATCAAGAGCACGTCACCCGGCACGATCTCGTTCCGTGATACGTCATGCGGTTGGTTGCTGCGCAGGACCCATGCCCTCGCGGGGAGGAGGCGATGGAGGGCATGCACCGCGCGCTCCGCTTTGTATTCCTGAAAGAAAGCAAAGACGGCGTTGATGACGATTACACCGAGGATCGCCCAGCCGAGTGTGGCCATCCCTTCACCGGGTTTCATGAATTCCGCCGTGAAAGCCAGGGCGGTGGCGATCCAGAGCAAAATGGCCAGGAAGTGAGTGAACTGGTGGAGGAACCCTCGAATCAATGAATAGCGATTCGGCTCCTCCAGAACATTGGGGCCGTACTGATTGAGCCGCTGCTGCGCTTCTTCGGGCGACAAACCGCCTTCCCTGGTTCCCAGGTGTTTAAAGATTTCATCAGCCGTGAGTTGGTGGAGGTGTGGCTCGTCGAGGTCAGGCACGCCGGCCTCGCACGATCAGGACGGAGCAAGGGGCGTGTCTCAGGAGACTCTCCGAGACGCTGCCGAGATAGCGCCGCTCGCTCTTGGTCAACTCGCGGGACCCGATCGCCAGGAGTTCGGCACGATTCGCCTCCACCCGTGTGACGATGGAGTCGATGACATGGTCCATCTGCACGTCTGTGACGGCGGCGTAGCCTTCTTTCAGGAATTCATCCCGCAATGTCGCGACCAATCGCGTGGCGCGTTCGAGGACCGGCCGTTCCAGCTCCGCGACTTGGGCTTTGGACAAGTATCGAACAGCCAAGTCGGTTACCGGTCTTTCGGCCGAGGAGAGAATGGTGGTCGTGGCGGACTCCGGAAGAATGCGGGATCGAAGAAATCGAGCGGCGGCTCGGGAGTGCTTCGAGTCATCGACTGCGAGGACCACACGCGTCAGCTGCGGGAGCGGCTGCTTCACGACAAGGACGGAGCAGGGGGCGATCAATGCGACTTGCCGGGAGGTGCTTCCCAGCAAGAATCCTCGAATATCGCTCAACCCTCGGGATCCGATGAGGATGAGATCTGCCTTCATTCGTCCCGCCTGCCGCACGATCGTTCTGGCGAGTGGGCCATGGGCTAAGACGCGGTGGAGCGTGGTGTGGGGGCCGGTCGCGGCCTGTCCGAGGGCAACTCGAGCTGAGCGCTCTGCTTCGCGGAGGAGAATTCCGCCGGCCTTCTCCATGGCGGCCATGGCGCGCTTCTCTGCGATGGGATTTTTTCCCCTACCCGCTCGGAGGGCCGACGGATCGACCACATGGAGCAGCGTCACAGCCTCCGGCTCCCGACCGGCGAGCGCTTCGAGTGCTTGTACTCCCCACTGCGAACATTCAGACCCATTCACAGCACAAAGAATTCGCATGACAGGCTCCCTTCCTTAATGACAATGACGGCCAACAACCAGCGGGCGACTTCAGGTATCAGTTCTGCATTGGATGTGCCTGTGATGCACGGGAGTAAGGAAGGGGAATTAGCACGGTTCCGAGAGGTTATGGAGAGAATCAGCACTCCGGTCCCTATGGTTATTGCGGCGTTTTGCAGCAGAGAGGAAGGCGCCACTGTGGTGATTGGCGTCAGTCGCTAGGGCCGTGAGACGTGAATCCTTAAACGTGAAAGGTTTTAGAGCAAGAGTTTTGGCAGTTCTACGTTTCACTTTTCACGTCTTACCTTTTACGGCTCTTGAGAACGCTGGCGGCGGACTTTTTCAGCATCTTGCGTGATAAATCGTGAGGAGGAATACATGCCGACAAAAACGAAGACGAAGAAGGCCGGGACAGGTAAGAGAAAAGAGTTTGACCTGATGACGGTTAAACAGGTCATGCAGAAGCAGGTGCAGTCTGCTCATCTCAAGACCAAAGGCGACGTCATTGCGTCGCTCATGATCGAGGGATTCGGGGCTGTGCCGGTGGTGGATGCCAAGGACAAGCTCCTGGGCATCGTCAGCGAACATGATCTGCTGGCTGCCATGGATGACGGGCACAAGCTTGGTGCCGTCGCCGCGAGTGAGATCATGACGTGTAACCCCTATTCGATCCACCCTGAAGCAACGCTTCCGACGCTGGTTCATGTGTTCAGAGCCAGCGATTTGATTCGCGTGCCGGTGGTGGATGCCAAAGACAAGCTCGTGGGCATCATTGCCAGGCGGGATGTGCTTCGTGCGTACCTGGCATCTGGGCGTGCGTGATGCTGAAAATGACCGCCCGTCTGCTTGTTCATATGGTCTATTCGGTCTGTCTGGTCTGTTTGGTTGCATGAGACTAACCAGATAGACCAGATAGACCGGACAGACACTGGGCGTGTCTCAAACAGGCGAACCATCGAAGCGGTTGCCATGGTTTTCACGCAGTCTGTAGATTAGGGGATGAAAAAGGAGGGGTTCTATGCGACAAACGGAGTTTCTTTCGACAGCCTGTGACCCGAAGACCTTGACGGTGGGGCAATTGATGCAGGACGCGGTCTTTACCTGTGGCTCCAGGGCCGATGCCTTGAGCATCAGCCGGATGATGACCCAACGAAACTTCGGCAGTCTGCCAGTGGTGGAAGAGGACCGGACCTTGGTTGGTCTGGTGAGTGAGTATGATCTGCTTCAGGCGATGATCGAGGGCCGCGATCTGCGGAAGATAATGGCCATCGAAATAATGAGCACTCACCCGGTGACTGCCACCGAGGATATGAAGCTGGAGGAGGTCGCAAATCTGTTCCAGGATCGCTACATCACGCGGGTGCCAGTTGTGCGGAACGGCAAACTGGTCGGTATTCTGGCGCGGCGCGATCTGTTGTTTGGGTATACCAAGGCATCGCAGTATTGGTCGTAGCAGGATGCTGAAAATGACCCCCAGCGTCGTTCTCAGTCGCCCGTCTCCCTGCAACGTACCCCAAGGGTACGCTTCAGTCGCCGAGCTCCCTGCGGCCTTGCCGGGATGTCATTTTGAGCATCCTGCGGGTGCTACTGTATCTATTCGGTACTGGCTTGCTCAGAAATACATCGACCATGTCCACTACTATGCTCTGGCCGTTCTGGAGTTCTCTGATTGCCGTGACTGTAATGATGGTCACGGTCTTTCCCGCTGTCTCACAAGCCGATTCTCCCAAGAAACATCGCGGTCCCTGCGAGATTCATTATCCGAGTGATGCTGCGTTGGAGTGGGACTGCCGAATCATCCCGCCCGGCAAATCGCTGGAGACAATATTTGGTGAGTATTGGGTAGATGTTGCACGATTCAATCGGATCGATCGGCGTCACGCGCACTCCGGTGTCTCGATTAAGGTCCCGAGGCGGCTTGAGGATGTGGAGCAGTTTACGCCGTTACCGCTGGTCTATCCTCCAGGAGAGCTGGACGAAAAGTTCATTCTGATCGATCTGGCTGAGCAGTTTCTCGGAGCCTATGAATTCGGAGCCCTTCGTTTCGCGACTCCCATCGCCTCCGGGAATGGAACCAACGAAACACCAACGGGGGTGTTCCGTCTGACCGCTGCCCATCTGCAACATCAATCCGACCTCTATACGATCGAAGGGACGGATCGGCCGTACCCGATGAACTACGCACTCCGGTTCCATGTGAATCGGGAAGGCGTGTCCTATTGGATCCATGGGCGGGACATGCCGGGTTATCCGGCCTCACACGGGTGCATCGGCCTCTACGACGAGTCGATGCAGGAAGAACAGTATGGGGTGCCGAAGGAGCCGGAGTTGAACGATGCACGGAAACTGTTCGTGTGGGTTTCAGGAAGTGAGCCGGACGATGAGCATGTGATTCCACTCCCCCGTGGCCCAAAGGTTCACATCATCGGTCAGGCGCCGGGACATCAACCATAAGCGGTGGCTAGCGAATAGTCTGATCAGCGCAAGGCAAAATGAGTCTCCCTCAGAAAAAGCCCGATTCACCTGTGTCAAAGTCCCCGTCTGGAATGGCAAGGAGAGTTGGTCAATTTCTCAAGGAATTTGATTTGTGGTAGGGCCGGCCAAAATCCAAATAGATATGGATAACCGCAGATTCACGCTCCTCTCTCTGTCCCAATTCATCCACCATCATTTGCTCTGGTTTTTGATTGGCGCCTATGCCATCGCCGCCGTTTTTCCGGCGGTCGGTTTATGGATCAGGAACGTTAACTTGGGCGACGTTCAAATTTTCCAGACAAAGATCCATGTCTCGCTGCTCCTGCTCCTCCTCGCCACGCTCATGTTTAACGCCGGATTGGGCGTGAAGACATCGCACTTAACATCTCTCATGCAAAAAAGCAGGGTGATGTTTGCCGGACTCGCGGCCAATCTGGTCATCCCCATGATCTATATTTTTGGCGTCACCCTGGTCATGCGGCTGTGGTATGAGCCGGAAGAAGCGCAGCATATCCTCGTCGGCCTTGCGTTGGTCGCGGCCATGCCGATTGCCGGGGCGTCTACTGCCTGGGCGCAGAACTCCAATGGAAATTTGGCGCTGAGCTTGGGATTGGTTCTCTCCTCAACCGTCCTGAGCCCTATCATCACGCCTGTGGCGCTGCAGGTATTCGGGGAGATGGCGTCGGAGGAGTATGAAACGGTGCTGCAGGACCTCGCCGCCTACGGATCGGGAGCGTTCTTGGGCCTCTGGATCGTCCTGCCATCCGTGCTGGGCCTTGCTGCACGGTTCGCAGTTCCTGAAACCCGGCTCACAGCCGTCATGCCATTCATCAAACTCATCAATTCCATCGTGCTATTGCTATTGAACTACTCGAATGGATCGGTCTCCCTTCCCCAGGCGGTGGCGGACCGCGATTTCGACTTCTTGGCGGTGACGTTGGGAATCACCACAGGCCTCTGCATCACGGCCTTTGCCTCCGGATATGGGCTGAGCCGTCTGTTCAAGGTAGACCAGGCTGACCGAGTCTCGCTCATGTACGGACTGGGGATGAATAACAACGGGACTGGGCTGGTCCTGGCCTCTCTTGTGCTTGGCTCATACCCACGAGTCATGGTCCCGATCATCTTTTATAACTTGGTCCAGCATCTGGTGGCCGGAAGCGTGCACGAAGTGACAGGACGAACCGTTGGCGAGCACAAGTTGGGAGGAAGCTAACCCGCATTATTCATGACGGTTCGTGGCGAACTCGCAATGTGTGCGCGACAAGCGAGAAGTGTGATTCGAAGTTCCGGAAACCTCGAACTTCGGACCTCGAACCGTCGTCCATCTTGCCGGTCGCGCTTTTCCCGCCAGTCTTGCCCGTCTCGCTTGAGCCAGGCATCGGCGATTGCAGCAGAAGCAGTCATGAATAATGCGGGCTAAGTCAGCCGGATGCAGAAAACCCGCTGAATTTATTCAAGTCCCATCGCCGCAGAAGACAGCCGAAGGTCTCTCACCACAGTCACAAGGGAATGCACGCGGTTGTCCCGTAAGAAGTGGAGACTCGAAGCGGGCTGAATGCTTCGCAGAAAGGATGGTTAACAATGTTCAACAAGCTGGCCAGAAGTGATGTGGGGCAGTACACTTGTGTTGAAGGCCAGGAGCGAAAGCGTTCACCTGCCTGAGAGGAAAGGCATCGCATGGATAAACAGTTCAACGGTGTTCTGCGCAGAAGCTCGATTATAAACACATGGTGGCTGCTGCGCACATGCATGGTATTGGCAGGCGGAGTGGGGCTCGTGTCGTGCACGAACGAGCAGGTTAGGATTCAGCCGGCAACGCTCAGTCAGTCTTTGAGCCCCTGCCAGCCGGCAGGAGTATCCTTCACCGCAACGCCGGAGTTTTGTGTGAATGTGACGGAGATGCAGCTGTTCAGCCATGACACAAAAGCTGATATCGGTCTGTCGTTCATGAATCGAACTGGGCACAGGCTTTTCATCACGATGACAGGGCTCACTTCTCTGACAGACAGCAGCGGAAGAAACTGGAATATGGGGGAGAGCAAAGGTCTTGGCGGCCTCAATAATCCATTGCCGTTAGAGCCAGACCGAGAAACGCAGGGCGCAATCTCGTTTTACCAAAATGGGCAGGCTCCCTCAGGCCTGACCTTCTCGCTGCGTGGAGAGATCGGGATTATGAAGATGGACTCTCGCGGGCAAGCGGTCCCAGGTCAGATTGCAATAAAACGCGAGATCAACCTCTCGGGGATTCGTATCCAGCCACAGCCACCTCAGTCTACTGGAGTTGCGGAACAGAACAACGACACCAAGCTTGCCCAGGTGTCTCCTCGGCGCACTAGCCCTGCGATGCCCAAGTCATCGGCTTCCTCGAAGTCGTCCGCACCTGGGGCAGTCGTGGGGACGTTAGGCAGCGGGAAGCCGAATAGCCAGAGGCCAGCATCCCTCAACGCAAGTCGTTCACCCGATCAAAGGTCGAGTACAAACGATCCTTCGGCGGGCGATGCCGCGACAATCAAAAGCGGTTCCAAATCCGTCGGGAGCGGCGGGTCGGGCCCGGACGTGCTCGGTTTGCGCATCGGTATGGCGCCTGATCAGGCCCGCGAGATGTTCAAATCGCATGGTTTCAGATCATCGACCAAATCGCCGAATAGACCCGTTGAAAATTATGCCGAGGGCTGGAACACGCTGGCAGTTAGTCTTCCCGGGCAGGCTCTGCAGGCGGCGCCAAACACGAATTATATAGCCCGAATATCCGGTGCTATTAGCGACATGAAAACCCCTGCAGCTGAGAGCGCAATTGTTATGCTTACGGCATTCTTTGGGCCTGTTCCTGGGCAGGAGGGAATTGTGTCGCTCAATCTGACCGAGTATATTCCGGCCAGCAAGAAGCCGACTGTTGACGCCTTTGCGAAAACACTAGTGGAAAAATACGGGACTCCTACCGAGTTGCTGCCGGATTCCCCAGGTATATATCGATGGCGCTACGACAGCAATGGAACACTGCGTAAACCCGCCCCCGCGACGAGTTTCGTCGGTTGCCCCAGACTGAGACCGGGAGTCGTTGAATTCCAGCCACTAGGGTCTCCTCTGATGATTCAGGAGTATGGGCAGTCTGCACCCAGGTGTGGTGCCATCTTCCTTGAGGTGGCCTTGGGGTTCGAGGGCTTTAACTATGCCGGGCCTGGGACGCTGATCAAGAATTACACCACTCACATGACGGGACTTGAGGCGACCATACATGCGTTGGATGCTGCCAAAGGGATTGTCGATAAGATTCAAACAGAGGCGAGCGGAGCTGCGATCAAGAAGGGGCAGCAGCAAAAGCCTGGTCTTTAGCCCGCATGATTCATGACGGTTCGTCGCGAGATCGCAACGTGCGCGCGACAAGCGCGAGGAGCGGGACTCGCGAGACGTGTGATTCGAAGTTCTGAGTTCGAAGTTCCAGAAACCTCGAACGTCGGACCTCGAACCGTCGTCCGTCTCGCCAAGGTCATCGGCCTTTCTTTTTCTTTACCGCCACGCATGGAGCGGGGCGGCTGAGTTCCGCTGGTAATTTCGTCTGCTCGTCTACGCAGGCTGTATCGAGCTGGGCCTGCGTCAAGCCTGAGACTGAAGCCAGGTTGGCTCCATGCAACGTCGTGCGGCGGAGGTCTGCCTTGTCGAGTTGCGCGCCGGTGAGATCGGCTTCGGATAACGTAGCGCCTCGGAGGTTCGCCTCTTGAAGGTTGGCATGGGCCAGATTCGCATGGGTGAAATTCGAACCGCTCAGGTCCGCTGCGACGAGATTAGCCGAATCCATGGTCGCCTCATTGAATTGTGCGTGATGGAATTGGGCGTTCGGCGCGTAGATCTCGCTGAGGTCCGCCTTCGTAAAGATGGTGCCGGCTCCCCTGGCGCCGATCAGCACGGCTCGATAGAGTTGGGCGTCTCGGAAATCCGCCTGGTCCAGGATGGCTTTGTAGAAAATCGCCATCCGAAGTTTGCCTGACTGTACCTTCGCCTTGACCAACTGCGCTCCTTCCAGATTGGCCTCTTCCAGATCGGCCTGCTGCAAGCCGGCCGAACGGAAGTTCGCATATCGAAGGTCCGCCCCTCGGAGGATGGCCTCACGCAGGTTGGCCCTCACTAGACTTGTGTCGTCGAGATAGGCGCTTTCTAAGTCTGCTTCCACCATCAGGGCTCCGTCGAGCAGCGCACCGTCGAGGAGTGCGCCTTGCAGATTGGTCTGATGAAGGTTTGCATTGGTCAGAACGGTTCGGCGAAGGTCGGCCCCCATGAGGTCGGTCCCTGCCAAGATGGCCCGGGTGAGGTTGGCGCCATAAAAGTAGGTCTCGATGAAGGAGGCGTCCGTCAGATCGGCCGATGTGAGGTCCGCTCCCTCAAAATGGGCCCGTTCGAAGGTGGCTTCGCGCAGTTGCGCCCCGGTCAGGACGGCGTTGTAGAGCGCCGCTTCATCGCCGATCGCACGGAACAGATTGGCGTTTGACAATCGTGCGTGCCGGAGATCGGCTCCCGCCAGGTTGCTCTCTTCCAAGACGGCCTTCGTGAGATCGGCTCCCGCGAGATTCGCTTGCGACAAATTACTGTGGGGCAGATTCGCCTGGCGGAGGAGGACCCCTTCCAATCGCGCCCGTTCCAGATTGGCCCCGGCGAGCTTCGCTTTGCGCAAGTCTGCCTGGCACAGATCCGCGCGTTGATATTCCGGCTTCTCACGTTGTCCGAGCCACTGTCCATGCGATTCCACGATCGCCTGCAACTGTTTTAGCGGGACGGGTTTCTTTCTGTACGGGCTCTCACAGCGGGAGAGGTGACTGCTCGCCTGACTCGGCTCTGCTGCCTGGGTGATGGCCGACATGCTGATGGTCAGCGCTACGATCAATAGTGTGTGGACGGTACAGACTCCGGCATAGGCTTTGTTCATTCGTGTCTCCTTGAGCAAGATTTTCGGTAGCGAGGGATTGATTATTGCACACATCGGTCTGCGGCGAGCGCGAGATCCTGAAGCGATTGAGAGATTCGAACGTCATAGGGATGGTCGCACTCGAGACTCCGAAGCGGATCGGGTAACAGTGTCAACTGTGTGGCGGCCCGTGCGCGCAGTTCCGTCAATTT
>Ga0315281_10012502_pt1 | contig 11552 bp, 14 predicted proteins | sample YL17G07_0_MG_FD_204540 | JGI IMG/M metagenome (GOLD analysis project Ga0315281, IMG submission 204540) | Sediment microbial communities from Yellowstone Lake, YNP, Wyoming, USA - YL17G07_0 | ecosystem: Environmental > Aquatic > Freshwater > Lake > Sediment | place: USA: Wyoming | collected... | reverse complement strand
AATGATTTTGTCGGCCAGTTCGGCGGTTATGGATTTGTCATAAAATATTTTCGCGCATACGAAATGATTGCCCCTTACCGAGTAAATCCTGCCCTCTCCCCCGCTCTTCCGGGTTTCGCTCAGGACCAGTTCCCGGCCCTCCGGGCTATAAACCGTCAGTTCGGTCATTGCTGCCGTCCTTGCAAAACAGCCAGTACCAGCGTCTTGTCGTCCTCGGAATACTCGCTGATCTTCTCGGAGGAAAGGAATTCGCCCAGCTCCTGCCCGCCCTTTGCAATGTCTTCGACTTCCGCCGCATAAGAGAACACGGGATGAAAGAACTTTTCAAAAGGTCCGTATCCTTCCGCCGTCTTCAGGAGCGCCGGTCTCTGGCACCCATCGGTGAAGACAGCTACGCACTCGGCGCCCGAGCGTGCCTCCGCACTGAATATGCTTGCCTGCCAGTCGTTGCAGGTGATGGGGGTCACCTCATTGGCATATTCTGAATTCAGGGGCCCGGAGAGGAGCACTAACGATCCGTCAACACGGGCGACTACTGCTCCATCTCCGATCTGCGCCGTGTAAATGGAGTCTCCGCGGAATAATACGGTAATGAGGGTTGTTGCCATATCGCCCAGCCGGAAGCCTTCCCTAAGGGCGGTCTCTTCGAGACTTTCCCTGGCTGCCCGCATCATTTTCATCGGGATTTCGGAAATATCCGGTCCATCTTTGGAAGTATCGCAGAGAAGACTTTTTGCAGCGGACACCGCCGCCTCGACCGATAGCCTGGCGCCGAGATCCGACATGGGTACACTTCCGAGTCCGTCGGCAACGGCTATTATACCGAAATCATCCGATACAACCTCATAAAGACAGGCATCCTGACAGGACAACCCGTCCTGGATATGCAGAGGACCGATGACCGAAGCTCCAAAAATATAAGGAGTTGCAATTGTCAACGTAACAGTTCAGCTTTCAACTTAGGCGGTCTCTATTTCTCCCCATCCCTCGGGACCGGCAGGATTATCCAGGGGCACAATATCACCGACTTTCGAGGCAGAGGTCCTCTTCGTACTCTTTGACAACCAACTGAACATCTCCCTGAATCTGTCCTTCTTAAGTTTCAGGGGCGGTCTGTTCTGCGGCGACAGCTCTTTGAGGGTCTGCATGTTCGCAGGTTCGACCCCCACGGTGAAAAAAAGGAACTTCTTGCTGCTTTCTCCTTCGTGGATCCTGCCGACAACCGAGTTCCACTTCGCGTCACCGGGCTTCATGTCCGTCGGCTCTCCGTCAGTGATCATGAATATCCACGGCCGGTAGTAATCCACTCCTTTTATCTTGTATTCGTTCTTCCTTTGCTCGATAAGGTCCATCGCCGTGCTCAGCGCGTAGCCCATGGGCGTCAGGCCCTCTGCGGTCAACTGCATGTCAGGCACATCCTCCACGGACGAGAAGTTCTGCACGATATTTACTCCCTCTCCGAATGTGACAATGGCCAGATCGACCCGTTTCCGGGCGAGATCATCCTGTAATATATCTTCCTTGAAAAAGTTCAGACCTTCGTTCAATTGCCTGATTTTATCTCCCTCCATTGAACCGGAGGTATCAAGCAAAAGCAGGGTGGCGCAATGGGGGTGCTGGGGATTTGCAATCTCGACTTCATTTAACAGGGACACGGGGTACCTCCTAAGTTGTATTGGCATGGAAAAAACTGATATTAAAGTGAGTCATGATAACCAAACATGGTCAGTAGTGTCAAGGCGGACACTCATTTCCCGAAAGCCCTGCTCCACAGGCTTCTTTTTTCCGGAGCTTCGACCTCAACTGTCAGGGAGGGTGATTTTTTTGTCCCTATTTGCCATACGCAGATGTTTTTTGCGATCTCGTCATCGATTGCGATGTTTGCGCCTTCGCATTCAACAATGAACGACGGGTAGGTCTGATGAAGCGTGACGGTGATGCCCGGCCTTATCTGGAGGCCGGTCAGCCTGTGCAGTTCCTGGTCCTCCCCGCAGTTGATATAGGCGATCCTGGCGGATTGTCCGATCATCATGTCCGTAAGGTGGATGACGGAACTCTCTATCGTCTTAACGGAATTGATACAGCAGTCCCCCGGCGGTATGGGCAGCCCATGAGGACATTCCGCGGGATGCCCCAGCATGATGCAGATGCTGTTTATCAACTCATCAGTGATGATATGCTCGAATTCGCACGCGCCTTTTTCGAAATCTTTATTCATCCCCATGGCGTCATACAGGAGTCTTTCGGCCAAACGGTGGGCGCGTATGATGCGGCGTGCGCGGGCCCCGCCCTTTTCAGTAAGGGTGATGGTGGTTTTGTCGCCGGAAACGTCTGCCAGGTCCTCGGCAACCAGCATGTTCACGACGTCCATGTTCAACACCCCTCCCACCTCATTCTTCATTTCCGCCAGCGACTTATTGCCTTCCTCCTGCATACACCAGAGGGCCTCGAGATATTCGTCCAGTTCAAGCATGTTTTTCATCTTCCCACCGCCTTTGCTTATAGTTTGAATACTGCTCTCAAAACCCAGTTCGCTCCACCTGCAATCAAAAGAGAAGAGGTAGTGATCGTGAAGACCATGACGAGAGCGCTCCTTAAGCCGAGCTGCTTTATGATACTCCCGATATTCGCAAAACAGGGGAAGAACATTGTAGTCAGAGTGACCGCGATGATGCTCTGGACATAATCCAGCCTGCCCGTGTCGGTCATGCCGGCTATCACCACGACCGAGGCCTCCCGGCGGGCCATGACCAGAATAAGCGCATCCACCATGTCCGGAGGCAGACCTAAAAACCCGTTGACCAGCGGAGCGAAAACTTTTTTCATTGCCTGCAGTATGCCCAGTTTGTCAAGTGTGAAAAGGGCAATCGCCGCATAAATAAAGACGGGGAAGGCCTCTATCAGGAATTCGTAAAGGCGGTTATATGTTTTCCTGAGTATGTTTTTCGGGTCCGGCATTCTTATGGGGGGGAGCATCTGCACAAAAAGGTTCTTCTTGTCTTCGCGGATCAGCTTGTTAAGAATAAGCCCGGCTGCCACCTCGACTGCCACCAGTATTGAAAACGATATGGTGAAAGCCGCCACGCCGAGCTTGCCGAGGAGACTAATACTCAATCCGATCTGGGGAGCGCAGGGAAGGGCAAAGGCGATGAGGAAGATCGCTATATATCTCTCTTTCCGCGACGACAGGGTTTTTGTGGTGAGGGTCGCCATTGTCTTGCAGCCGAAGCCCAGCACCATGGGTAGAATGGTGGAGCCGCTCAGCCCGATCTTGCCGAAGACGCGTTTAGACAGAACGCTCAGGTTCGGGATATATCCCACGTCCTCCAGGATACTGTAGAGGATAAAGAAGACCGAGAGGATCGGCAGAACGGTCAAGAGCGCGCCTGCCACGCCGAGGGAGAGCACCCCGTAATGTCCTGTCAGGAAATCTTTCCAGAAGGGCGAGGGCACGGCCCCCTCGATCCAGCCATGCACGGGAATCCATAGAAGCTTTTCCAGAAAGACGGACAACCCGTTCGCCACATTGACCACCAGAAGGTATACCACCGCAATGATCGCCATTAATATCAGCAGGCCGGACCAGGGAGAACGGCACATCCTTGCCGCGGTTTCCGACATTTTTTTTTCGGAGGACATCTGTTTTTTTGTGATTTCATCGAAGGTGCCGTCAACCCAGCGATTGTACGTATAGCCGATGAGTTTTGCCGGGTTCCCGCGGAGCCGCTGTATCTCCTCATTAACGGTATCGGATATTTTCCCGAGCAGATCTTTATCCACGGCATTTTCGAGATAACTCTCCAGATAAGGGTCCTTTAGAAGCATGAGGAGGGCCATCTTCCGCCGGTATTTCAGATTGTCGGGCAGAAGCTCCCCGATGGACGCCAGGGCGGATTCGAGCATGTCACCGAACCGCAGGGACTGCCTGATGGGCCTCGCCTTTTCGAGGGCCTTCTTCAGCCTCTTGGTGCCTACCCCTTTGACGGCGATGGATTCCACCACCGGGATTCCGAGAATCCGGGAGAGTTTTCCGGCATCAATCCATATCCCTTTGCGGGCCGATTCATCCACCGCGTTTATGGCGATGACCATGGGGATGCCGAGGTCGCTGAGTTCCGCGGTAAGAGAGAGCGATTGCTTCAGATGATTGGCGTCGATGCACTGCAGCAGGATATCGACCTCCCCCGAAAAGATCATGTTCCTGACTGCCGCCCCCTCTTCCGACTGGATAAAGAGGGAATATATGCCGGGGGTGTCGAAGAGCTGGAACTCCCCTTCCGCTGTCGGGAAGGAGGCCTTTTTGATGCTGATAGTCGAGAAGGGGTAGTTGGCAATCAGCGTATACTCACCGGTAAGGTTCGAAAACAGCTGACTCTTGCCGCTGTTGGGTGGTCCGACAATCAGGATTTTACGGCCTGCAGCGGCCGTCGGCTGTATATTCATGGCAATTTTGCTCCTTATTGAATACGAAAGAATCTGTTCGAAATGGGTGTTCGTTGCGCCGTCAAAAAGCTGTTCGAAAAGTTTGCATTTTTACCGATTGACATGCCACGTAGGATACCAATATAATAGCGATGTTGTAAATAGACGATTTATAAGGTATACTCATAAAATCAAAACGCTAAACGCAAGGGGGAGTCATGACGGAAACAACAGGGTCGAGTGACTATCAGAAAACCCCATCCTTTGATGAGAGCTCATCACGGGGAGGTGTGGCTATCGAGACGCAACCTGAAGCCGCCGGTGGACCAATAGGTCTGGATGTCGGCACCAGCAATATCGTCATGGCCCAGAACAGAGGCAGCAAGCTCTATATCGCAAAGCAGCTGAACGCTTTTTTTGCGATTCCCCAGTCAAAATTCACCCGGCAGATACTGATCCAGAACGAGATAATCTTTTTCGAACATAACAGACAGTTTTTTATCGTGGGTGATTCCGCCGAGAATTTCGCCAACATGTTCAATACCAACACCAAACGTCCCATGGAGCTCGGTCTCCTGAGCCTGCGGGAGGACGAAGGCATCGCCATCATCCAGGCGATCATCAAGTCGCTCATCCAGAGGCCGAAGAGGTTTGGGGAACTCATATGCTTCAGCGTCCCCGGCCAGATACTTACCGCGAACCTGGGGACCTCGCCGGTGGACAGCCACGAATCCGTTATCAAGATGTATCTCGAAAGCCTCGGCTATTCCGCCATAGCCATCAACGAAGGGCTTGCGGCGGTCATGGCCGAGCTGGCTGACGATAACTATACCGGCATAGGGATCAGCATGGGCGGCGGCCTCTGCAACATCTGTCTTTCCTATATGTCCGTGCCGGTCATCACCTACAGCATACCGAAGGGCGGCGACTATATCGACGAAAAAGCGAGCCACGATGTCGGCATACCCGCAACACAGCTGAAGGGCATCAAGGAAGAAGGGATTGACCTTCTGGCGCTGCCGCGAAACAAGACCGAACTGGCGCTCCAGGTATACTATCTGGATGTGATAACCCACCTGGTGAACAGCATGGAGCAGATCATAGGCGCCTCCGACAAAATGCCCAAGATAACCGATCCCATCCCTATCGTCATCAGCGGGGGCACGGCCAAGGCCAAGGGCTTAAAGGAGCGCTTCGAGACGTCGCTGAAGTCTATTCGTCTGCCCATGGAGATATCAACCGTCAGGATATCGAAGGACCCTCTGCATACCACCGCAAAGGGAGCCCTGGCAATGGCGATCTCGGAGAGCAAATAGAGAGATAGATGCCTCTTTCGGCAGTTGTCTTTTCCTCTGACATGATCAGGGGGGCCCTTCTCAGCAGGGCTTTTAAGGAAAGCGGTTTCGAGGTTGTGCTGCTGAAGAATCTCCATGCAGCGGAAAATATTCTGAAAACTAAAGCTCCTGCTCTGGTGGTGCTTGATAAAAGAGACTATTTCCGCAATGAACTGGAGCATTTCAGTTCGTTGAGCGGACTCATGGCGGGGGTCTCTGTTTTTGTCATTGCCAATACGCCGCCGGACGGCTCCCTTTCCCTGAGAAACGTCCCTGTTGAATGGTGCCTGTCGCATCCGCTTGATCTTCCCTTTATCACCAAAAAGGCAAAAGAGTTTCTGACGGTCAAGCGGGAGAGCAACACGGGAGAGCTTAAAGAATTGTTGCCGGAAGCCGACGAGAGCGGACCTTCTGAAGACGATACGCTTACTAAAGATCTTATGGGGTTCCTTGGTTTATAGAAAAACCGACCTCTCCACTGAAAAATGTCAAAAAAAGTTATTGCCATAGTAGGGCCTAAAGGGGGGATAGGGAAGAGCACCATCTCTTCCAATCTTGCAGTCGCGCTTGCCAATATGGGCAAGAAGGTCACCGCGGTCGATCTTGATCTCGGGGGCGCAAACCTTCATATTCTTCTCGGGATTAAACATTTCGATCATTCCCTTGACGATTTCATCCTGAAGAAAGTGGCCGGCCTGGATGAGGTCCTGATCGGGACGGGCATAAATAACCTCCAGCTCATCTGCGGGGGGGCGAATATCCCGGACATAGCCAACATGCCCTTTCAGCAGAAGATGAAGCTCATAAACCATCTTCTTAAACTCGAAAGCGAGGTGGTAATTCTGGACCTGGCGGCAGGGTCTTCTTTCAATGTGATTGACTTTCTTTTGATTGCCAACCAACAGCTCATGATAACGTCTCCTGAGGCGCCCTCTCTCATAAAAGTCTATAGTTTTATAAAATCATGTGTTTTCAGGCTGCTCACGTTCCATTTCAAATCCGAAGAAGCGCACGATGTCCTGGATATTCTCACACAGGCAAAAGACATAGAGGCTAATCCTCATCTTAAGACCGTAGGCAATATACTCCTGGAAGTTGCAAAGATCAACCCTGCCGCCGCAGAATCGGCGCGGAAGATGCTGGACAAGTTCAGGCCTAACATTGTCATCAATATGGTCCAGGCGGCTGAGGAGATTAAAGCGGGGAATGTGATACGTTCCATGCTCGAACAGTACCTGAGCATCACCTCCAGTTTAGTGACAACCATACCCACAGACCCTATGGTGAGAAAGGCGCTATTTAAGAACAAGCCCATGATGCTCGCATACCCGGGATCGGAGTTCTCCCTGGCCGTGAGGAGGCTTGCCGAACAGTGCCTCTGAAAATAATTCTAAAGCATTGACACAGTACAGCCCAATAGAGTTATTATTTACGGACTTGTAAAAACGGCATGCGATACCCGGCAAGGTAAGAACCCGCGGCGTTATGCCGCCACAGGGAGGCTCTGACGTATAGTGCTGAACGGCCCAGTATATAGCAATCTTACGGTCCTTTCGGCCACCGGTCCGGAGGTTGTGATCGTCTCTCCCGACCTCCAGGGGGAATGCAGAAGCCCGGTCAGCATCGTCGCCCGGTTTACCCCCCTTAGCGGACATGAGGTCGACCTTTCGACCCTGAAGGTCGAGTGGCTCAAATTCATAACCTTCGATCTGACTTCGAAGGTACGGCCCTTTGCTACACAGGAGGGTATTATGGCGGAAGAGGTTTCGCTTCCGCGGGGACGCCACAAGCTGCGTATTTCCCTTGGCGACACCGGCGGTGGTCTTACGCAACTGCTGTTTGAAGTGAAAATAGCCTGAGGCTGGTCCAGGCTCTCGCCGGCCGGAGCACTGGAAGTTAACCGAGGAGGTTAAATAAGTGGACCTGTACGATTTCATCACTAACAAAATGTCTGAGCCTCCCCGGCGGGAGAGGGCCAATGAGGTCGCGGAGAATGTTGCGCAGGAGGTTCAGGAAGTCGTAAAAACCGAAGGAGAAGTGCTGCGGGACAAAATAGCGGAACTCGAAGGCGGCCTAAGAGAGTTGCGGCAGAAGAAGGACGAGCTCGACCTGAAGCTCCGGGAGGCTGAGGCCGGCTGGCAGGCGGCCCGGACCACGGAGAAAAGTCTCCGGGAGCGCGTATCGGGGCTTGAGCAGGATGCAGCGGAGCTCGTAAAGAGCAAAGCTTCAGAGGTGGAACTCCTGAGGCGGGAGCTTTCGGATACGGTAGCCCGTCTCAAGCAGCAGAATTCGTTGCTGCAGCAAGAGCTCTCTGTTACGGTGGGCCGGCTGGAGCATGCCGAGATCGAAAAAGAGGACAGCCTTCATAATCTCGAAAGGATACAAAAGGACTTCTCGGGGTACATACAGAAAACAAACATTGCAATTGTGATCGCATGCATAGCGGCTGTTGCCGCTATAGCGGGCTTGCTCATCTATAGTTACTCCCACCGCACCGTAATTGAACAAAAACCTGCTGTGCGTATCGAACAACAAAAACAGGCAGTTAGCATCGAACAACAAAAGCCGGCAGTGCGTCCGGTCCCCCCTGCAGCCGGCAAAGCAGGGCCAATTGCCAGGCCCATGCTGAAGGGAGCAGATAAAACAGGCGCCTCTTCGCAGGGAACAAGAAAGGCTTCGGTGCGTGCCGTATGGCCTGCCAAGCCCTTTACACTGGATACGGGGGGGTTCAGGGTTTCCTTAGTCCCTCTGGACCCCGAGGCTGTAAAGAAGCTGCCTGCGGCGCTAAGGCATGAAGCGGCAGGCACGCACCACTTCTACATCGTCAAAGTCAGAGCGGCGAGGGGAGTTCTTTCGGCGGAGTTCATGAAATCTCCCTCCATAGATTTTATCAGCAGAGACAATGTGCATGCACGGCAGGCCGTCCATACTTCGACCTCCGCAAGGCTATATGCCGGGAGGGGTACTGTCCAGCTTCGCTGTCTTGTCTCATTGAAAAAAGATTTTCAACCGGTCGGGATCATAATCGGACCTATGAATAAAGAAGCGCTGAGAATATCGATATCCTGACTCGTGTAAATAACAAGCTTGATTTCATGACCCTTTTATGCGTAATATAATTTGCCTTTGCGTATTGTGCTTTGAGTTTGAAATAAGGCCCTGAAGGAGACGTTATGGACAAAACTTTTGTGCTGGAGAAGGTGTCGGCAGGGGCGGCTGTTTTAGACCGGACGCTGGACTATTCCTATGCTTCAGTCGAATATGCAGGTCTCGTTCTCTACAGTTATATCAAAAGAGGCGGACAGACTGCTCTTGAACCTCTTGTGAAAATAACGTCACCAGCCTGGAGTACGGTGGGGAGCATGTACGACCTGACGGCACAGGGGGTCCGCAGCGGCATAAAGAAATTGTCGTTCCGCGGCAAAGAGATTACGAAGATAGGGCAGCGGCTCGATCTCATCGATAAGATACTTGCGGAGCTCGAGGTATCTGCGCTGAAAGAGACCCTCGCCAATCTCGAACAGAGACTTGCGTACATTGAGCAGCATGGTATTGTAGCCTCGAAAGAGGGGGGTCTCCAGTTGAAAGGGAAGAAACTCTCCGAGGATAAGATAATGTTCCTGAGAGCCATTGTTAAGGAGAATATTAACCTGCTGGAGGATAATAAATAGGTGAAAAAGGTCATTAATATCGGCATCGACTTGGGTACTTCACGCAGCGTCATATCGGCTGACAACGGGGTGAGGACTTTTCTGGGGAGCATTGTGGGGTATCCCAAGGATGCGGTCTCTCTCAAACTCTTCGGCAGGGACATCATCTTCGGCGAAGAGGCTCTCAGAAACCGTGTCTCCCTGAACATCTTCAGACCGTTTGAAAACGGAATGCTTAAAATTTCGCAGACCATGGACGAGAAGTCCAAGGAGTATCAGAAGGCCGTCGAGACGGCGAAGCTGCTCCTGGGCCGGTTGATAGAGCTTGCCCTCGATGAGGAGGCCGGCAACCGTGACGATTTCATCGTCCGGGGCGTCATCGGGGCGCCGGCCATGGCGAGCAGGAAGAACAAGAAAGCGCTCCTTGAAATCGCAAAGGACCTGCTCGATGATGTGATGATCGTTTCGGAGCCTTTTGCTGTGGCCTATGGCCTGAAATTACTGACGAGCGCGCTGATCGTGGATATAGGCGCAGGCACCGTGGACCTCTGCAGGATGCACGGCACCATGCCTGCCGATGAGGACCAGGTGACGTCTACGAAGGCGGGCGATTACGTCGACCAGGTTTTCTATGAACTCCTCAAGAAGAAGTACCCTGATGCGACCCTCACGGTGAATATGGTCAGAATGATCAAAGAGGAAAACTCGACCATCTCAAAGCATGGCGAGGCCATATTCATAGAGCTGCCGGTCAAGGGCAAGCCGGTGAAGTATGACGTTACCGAGGACCTGAAAGAGGCGTGCAGTTGTATCGTCCCCGACATTGCCAACGGCATCCAGCATCTCGTCGCCTCCTTCGATCCCGAGTTCCAGAAAGATCTCAAGGACAATGTGATCCTTGCCGGGGGTGGGAGCCAGATAGTCGGACTTAAGAAGGTGATTGAGGAATACATGCAGGCGAATCTCGGGTACGGCAAGGTCTATAAGGTCGAAGAGCCGCTTTATGCGGGCGCCAACGGGGCCCTGTTCCTCTGCAAGGACATGCCTGATGAGTATTGGCAGCAGATAAAGGTCAGAGCGAAAAAGGCATAATATGGAGTTGGCCAAGAAATATTTTCTGCCGGCTGCGCTGATACTTTTTCTTGTCATTATTTTTTTGGACCAGAACAATGCGCAGGTGCCCATGAAGGTGATCATCGGCTCACCCATTCATATGCCTCTTAGCATGATCATCATGTTGAGTATGGTGGTGGGCGCCGTATGCGCACTGGGCGGATACTTCCTCCTGCGGGGAGTATCGGCGAAGCTCAAAAGAAACGACAGGCAGGATTAACTCGTGGCTGTTTGCGAATTGGTATACTTTATTCTCTTTTAAAAGGGGGTAGCTATGGAAGAAAAGGATTTCAGGTACAAAGTGGAACATGTGGGTGATTATTTTGTCGATATGCTCGGGACTGTCGCCTCTGCCGCACAATCTTCCGCGCGGGGTGTGATTCTCACCTACGACATCCGCCAACTTGAGAGGAAACAGGAAAATCTCATGAAAGATATCGGGCAGCAGGTGGCCCAGATCAGCAAGGAGAACCCTTCTCTGGCAAAAGACGAAAAGATGAAGGGGCTTCTGGCGCGGCTGGATGAAACCGAGAAGAAACTGAATTCATTCGTGGAGGAGAGGCAGCATATGCTGTATCCGGCGCCGAAAGCGTGCTGCTCAGCAGAAACGGCTGCTGCCGATACGTCTCAAAGCTTATCCTAAGGGGGAGGCAAGGGCATGTCAAAGATCATGATCGGCGTTTTCGTAGGGGTATTCGTCAGTGCGTTGCTCTACGAAGTCATCTACCGCCAGGACCCTGAACTGGTGGACAGCATAATGAACAAGCTACGGGAAAAAATAGCTGATTGATGGCTCCGGCAGGGGAAAACGTTCCCCGGCGCCGGTAACGGGGAGACAGCAGGGTAATTTAATAGGGGCTATTTTTTTGAGCCCTCTTTGTTTTTTTAGGGGGGGGGGGGGGGGGTGGATATTTTACTTGTTTTTCAAGCACTTATGGTTTTATTTTCCGCTGTTTGCGGCGGGGCAGTTGATTCTGAAAATACTGGCAGTACGGTACATGGAGAAAAGCTTTGAATAGTTTCTGGAAATTAT
>Ga0315281_10012499_pt1 | contig 11554 bp, 8 predicted proteins | sample YL17G07_0_MG_FD_204540 | JGI IMG/M metagenome (GOLD analysis project Ga0315281, IMG submission 204540) | Sediment microbial communities from Yellowstone Lake, YNP, Wyoming, USA - YL17G07_0 | ecosystem: Environmental > Aquatic > Freshwater > Lake > Sediment | place: USA: Wyoming | collected... | reverse complement strand
GGGATTAATCCTGGAGGAGGAGTTCTGGCCGACCTTTGCCCCCATCCAGGATCGTTTGCCGGATTTGGAGAGAGTTTTCTTGGTGGGGAATGTGGAGGGGAAAAGGGTACGGCCCTTCTGCGAGTTGGTTGATTTTGGGGAAGAGGCGTTCCCGGAGCCGGACCTGAGTGAGGAAGACATTGCCAGTATCATGTTTACTTCGGGGACCACGGGCCGCCCCAAAGGAGTTATGCTCAGCCACCGTAACCTGATTACCAATGCGATTAACAGTTACCAGACCATCCCCATGGATCATGACACAAAAAGGTTGATCATCATGCCCATGTTCCACGCGGCCGCCCTACACTGTCAGCTGATCCCTACCTTCCTTTTGGGCCAAACGGCGGTCATCCTGAGAAAATACAGTACCAAAACTTCTTTGGAAATCATGGTCCATGAAAAAATCAACTTTGCGATGGGTGTGCCCACCGTATTCTGGTTCTGGGTTACCTATCCGGAATTGGATCAATACGACCTCTCGGGGATCAAAACGTTGAGCACCGGCGGCGCCCCTTCTCCCCCCGAATTGATTCTTGAACTGCTCAAAAAATTTCCCAACGCCAAGTTTTCCAACGCCGGTGGAATGACGGAATCTAGCTCTACCACCTTTGCCCTGCCCCCTGAACTCGCTCTGACCAAGCTGGGCTCTGTCGGCTGGGCCGTCCCCACCATGAATATTCGCACCGTGGATGGGGAAGGCAGAGATGTCGGGGTGAACGAACCGGGGGAGTTATGGTATCGAGGGCCCGCAGTATGCATGGGCTATTGGAACAACGAGCAGGCCTGGAAGGAAACTTTTACCGACGGCTGGCTGCACACGGGAGACATCGGAAAGGTGGATGAGGAAGGGTTTCTCTGGCTGCTGGACCGGGCCAAGGATATGATTATTCGTGCCGGGGAGAATATCTATTGTATCGAAGTGGAGAATGTTCTTTATCAGAACCCCAAAGTTAGCGAGGCAGCGGTGGTAGGGGTTCCGGATAAGATTTTTGGGGAGAAGGTGAAGGCCTTTGTGGTGTTGCGGGAGGGAGAAAAGGCGACCGTGGAGGAGTTGAAGCAGTTTTGTTCTAAGAAGTTGGCCGATTACAAGATTCCCGAGTTTGTCGAGTTTGTCCGGGAGTTGCCCCGCAACCCCAGCGGAAAGGTGGAGAAGAAGAAATTGCGTAATTTTTCATAACGGACAGATTACCCCCGAACCATGAAAATCCCCCTTCTCCGCTGTGGAGACTGTGTCGTAATCCTGATTTGTCATTGCGAGCGACCGAAGGGAGCGCGGCAATCTAATTATTTTCAATGATTTATGAGATTGCTTCAGTCGTTTCACTCCTTCGCAATGACATTACGACACAGCCCCTGTGTGGGGGAGAGGGATGGAATGAGGGGGAAATCGTTGAGTTGGTTATGAATTCCATTGTGGTTCGGTTAAAGGAAGGGATCAAGAGGTTCATCATTCAGAGGGCACAGAGGGGAGGGAATAACAATTTTCCTAATTCCCTGAAAATGGATAACTTCTCTGGGTCCTCTGTGGTTAGATTTTGACAATACCGTTGTTCGGATAGGAGGCATCCGATGAAGCGAAACCCCATTTTCTTTTCTGTCGATTCGAGGGATATCCGTTTCACCCTTTTCGACGTCCTGGGCACCGCGGATTTATTGAAATACGAGCGATTTCGGCACCTGGACCGCGATCTGATGGAGGACATTTTAACCCAGGCGGAACGCTTAGCCATAGAAGTCATCTCTCCGCTTAATAAAATAGCAGATCAAACGCACCCCCAATACCGGGATGGCCGGGTCCTCATGCCCTCCCCTTTTCATGCGGCTTTCAAGAAATACTGTGACGGAGGCTGGATTGCCATTACCCTGGAGAAGGAGTTTGGAGGGGGGGGTCTTCCGGAAACCCTCGGGGCCGCCATCAAGGAGATGTTCAATGGAGCCTGCGGAGGTTTCTGCGCTTTTCCCAATCTTTCTTTCAGCGTTCTTAATCTTATCAAAACCTTTGGGACGGAAGAGCTCAAAACACTTTTTATGAATAAACTGCTCAGGGGCACTTTCGGCGGGACGATGTGCCTTACCGAACCCGAAGCCGGCTCCTACCTGGCAGATATCACCACCCGGGCAGTCCGCCAGGGAAATAATTTTTCTATCAAAGGGACGAAGATCTTTATCGGAACCGGGGAACAGGACCTCGTCGAAAATATCATTCACTGCGTCCTGGCCCGCATTGAGGGGGCTCCCAGCGGCTATAAAGGGATTAGTCTCTTCGTGGTACCGAAATACCGGCTCAACGAGAATGGAACCCTCGGTCCTTTCAATGATGTCCGTTGCAGCGGCATCGAAAGCAAGATGGGCTGGGATGGAGCGCCTACCGCTAGTCTCCATTTTGGCGAAAACGATGATTGCCAGGGATGGCTCCTGGGTCAGGAAGGAAAGGGATTGGTCCATATGTTCCAGATGATGAATGAGATGAGGCTCGCAACGGCTGTTCAGGGGGCAGGGCAGGGGGCGGCCGCTTATCGAATGGCCTTGAGTTTTACCAGGGAGCGTATCCAGGGCCTTTCCCACAGGAGGAAAAAGGAGGATCCCCTCACCCAGGTGCCCATCATTCAGCATCCGGATATCCGGAGGAATCTCCTCTTCATGAAGGCCGCGGTAGAAGGGTGCCGGCGGCTAAACACCCTGGCGTCTCTTTATATCGACCTGTCCAGGGTTCTGAAGGATCCCCAGGCAAGAGAATATTGCCAGGATCGGGTCGAAATCCTCACCCCCATTTGCAAGGCCTATTCCACCGATATGGCCTTCCGGGTGGCCGAGACAGCAGTCCAGTGCATGGGCGGGTCCGGGTATATCAAGGATTATCCGGTGGAACAATACCTGAGAGACCTAAAGGTGGCCTGTATCTTCGAAGGGACCAACGGCATCCAGGCCATTGACTTGCAGGGTCGGAAGCTGACGATGAAAGGGGGACGGCTCTTTCAAAACCTCGTCCGGGAAATCGAGAATTTCATCCAACAGAGCGGCCAACACCCCACGCTGGGCCGCTTAATTGGAGATTTGCAAAGAGCAAAAGAGATTATGGTCACGGCGGCGGAATCCTTTCCCGGGAAAAGAGAGGAAGACCCGGGTCTTCCTCTTTCGGTGGCCAAGCCGTTCATGGATCTCACCGGCCACGTCCTATGTACCTGGTTGCTCCTGAAATCAGCGGTCATCGCCGATTCCCTGCTTCAGGCTCCCCAGATTTCGGAAAGCGACCGAGCTTTCTATCGAGGGAAAATCTATACAGCTCAATTTGCTGTGGCCAACTTTCTGCCCCAGGCCGAAGCTCTGGCTAAAACCATTGCCTCCTGGGATTGGTCCATTATCGACATGGATGAAAGAAGTTTTTAGTTTCCGAATATCCAGCGCTGCTTCATTCGATTCGCCTGCCTCAACCGCGTCTGCTCTCGCCCGCTATTTTCAGTCCATCCCTCTACCTCTCCCCTTCTGGAGGGAGGAGGGGAAATATCGAGTTTCCGGATGGAGACGATCTGGAAAAGTTGATAAGTTGATGAGAATGCTGAAGGCCGGCGGGCGTGCTCAGGCTACGATAAAAGTAAAAGAAGCGTTCGTTGAGTAAAATTGGGCGAAACATTGACAAAATTGCTAGATTAAGTTAGTATTTTTCTTTAAATCACAATCGTCCAAGAGGAGGAGAGGAGATGGAGAAGCGCGACCTGGATCTGATCCAGAAGTTCATCTCCGGCGACCCCGAGCTGAAGCGCCGCGTGGATGAGCATGAGGAGTATGAACGCAAACTTGCAGAATTGAACCGTTGTTTGCACCTAACTCCTGAGGAAGAAGTGGAACGGAAGAGAATTCAAAAACTGAAACTTGCTGGCCGCGATCGCATCGAAGTTATTCTGGCCAAATACCGATCTCAGGGGGTCCGGGGGTAAAGGTTGAAGAAAAGTGGTGCCGAAATTCTCATCGAGAGTCTGAAACAGGAAGGGGTGGATGTAATCTTCGGGTTTCCCGGCGGAGCCGTCCTGAAAATTTACGATGCGCTGCTGCAATACTCCGAAGAAATCCGCCATTTCCTCGTCCGCCATGAGCAGGGAGCCGTGCACGCCGCGGACGGGTATGCCCGTTCTTCGGGAAAGGTCGGGGTCTGCCTGGTGACCTCCGGTCCAGGTGCCACCAATACCGTCACCGGCATCGCCACGGCCTATATGGATTCCGTCCCGCTGGTGATCTTGACCGGTCAGGTAAATACCATGCTCATCGGCAACGATGCTTTCCAGGAAGCAGATATTGTCGGCATCACCCGCCCCTGTACGAAACACAACTACCTGGTTAAGGATATTAAGGACCTGGCTCTGACCATTAAACAGGCTTTCCACCTAGCCCGGACGGGAAGACCCGGGCCGGTCCTGGTAGATCTGCCCAAGGACGTGATGGCGGACAGTGCCGAATTCAGCTACCCTTCCAAGATCAAGATGCGCAGCTATAACCCGACCTACCAGGGGCATCCGGGGCAGATTAAGCGGGCCATAAAATTAATCGCCAAGGCCCAAAAGCCCCTGGTCTATGCCGGGGGCGGGGTGATCCTTTCCAACGCCTCCAAAGAGCTCACGGCGTTTTCTCAGAAGTACTCCATCCCGGTAACCACCACGCTAATGGGCTTGGGAGGCTTTCCGGGAACGAACCCCCTCTTCTTGGGTATGCTCGGGATGCACGGGACTTTTCACGCCAATATGGCCGTCAGCCATTGCGACCTGCTCTTAGCCGTCGGGGCGCGTTTTGACGACCGGGTCACGGGCAAAGTGGAGTCGTTCTCTCCCCACTCCAAGAAAATTCACATAGATATTGACCCCACCTCTATCTCCAAGAATGTTCCCGTGGACATTCCCATCGTCGGCGATGCCAAGAGTGTCCTCAAGTCCATGCTCAAATTCTTCGAAGAAGAACCGGCCCAGGATTGGCCCGGGGTGCGGGCGGATTGGCTCAAGCAAATCGCGGAATGGGAAAATAGCTCCCCCTTGACGTATAAATCCGGCCCCTGCATCAAGCCGCAATTTGTCATCAAGAAAATCAACGAGATGGCCGGCAGCGAGGTCATCATTACTACCGAAGTGGGCCAGAACCAGATGTGGACGGCCCAGTTCTTTACCTTTACCAAGCCGCGCACTCTGATTACCTCCGGCGGCCTGGGGACGATGGGCTACGGGTTCCCGGCGGCCATTGGCGCTCAGGTGGCCTTCCCGGATAAGACCGTCATCGACATCGCCGGGGACGGCAGCTTTCAGATGAACATCCAGGAATTGGCTACGGCGGTGCAATACAATCTGCCGGTAAAGGTGGCCATCTTGAATAACCACTGTCTGGGTATGGTCCGCCAGTGGCAGCAGCTCTTCTGCCATCAGCGCTATTCCCATACCATCTTCGAGGTGGTTCCCGACTTTGTTAAGCTGGCCGAAGCGTACGGGGCGGTCGGCCTGCGGGCGACCAAACCCGAAGAAGTGGAACCGGTCATCCGGGAAGCTCTGGCCACCCCCCGGCCCGTGGTGATGGATTTTGTGGTGGACCAAAACGAATGTGTTTATCCCATGGTCCCGGCCGGCGCTGCCCTGACCGAGATGCTCCTGGTGTAAGAACCAACATGAAACATGTCATCTCTGTTTTGGTGGATAACGAACCGGGGGTGCTCTCCCGTATCTCCGGGCTTTTCAGCGGCCGGGGGTTCAACATCGAAAGTTTGAATGTGGCGGAGACCCTGGACCCATCCATCTCCCGCATGACGCTGGTGACTCGGGGGAACGACCAGATTATCGAACAAATCATCAAGCAGTTGAACAAACTGGTCAACGTGATCAAAGTGCTCGACCTCACGGGCTTCGAATACGTGGACCGGGAGATGGCCTTGATCAAGGTTACTGCGGAATCTGCCTCGCGGGCCGAAGTTCTGCGGATCGCGGACATCTTTCGCGGCCAGGTGGTGGATGTCTCCGCAAAGTCCTATACCCTGGAAATCACCGGAAACGACCAAAAAATCCAGGCCGTCATCGATCTTCTCGCTCCCATCGGCATCATGGAAATTGTGCGCACGGGAAAAGTAGCGATCGCTCGGGTTAAAAAAGAAGGGGGCAACTCGGGCGGGAAGCAGGAGAAAGAATCCGGCAGTTAAATGGCTGTCCAAGCCATATCGTCCTAAGGAGGAATTCCATGGCCAAGATGTACTACGACAAAGATGCGGACTTAAACGTCCTCAAGGAGAAAAAAATAGCCATCATCGGGTACGGGAGCCAGGGCCACGCTCAAGCCCTGAACCTGCGAGATTCCGGTTTGGATGTCCTCGTGGCCGAGCTTGCGGGAACCGAGAACTATGCTCTGGCCAAAAAGCACGGGTTCAAGCCGATGACCGCTGCCGAAGTTTCCGCCCGGGCAGACCTCATTCAGATCTTAGCCCAAGACAACCTCCAGGCGGTCCTCTACCAAGGGGACGTCCGGCCAAACTTGAAAACGGGGAAAACCCTGATTTTCTCCCACGGCTTCAACATCCATTATAATCAGATTGTCCCCCCGCCAGATATTGACGTGTTCATGATTGCCCCCAAGAGCCCGGGGCACATCCTCCGCCGAGAATTCGAGACCGGCACCGGGGTTCCGGGTCTGCTGGCGATTTACCAGGACCACACGAAAAAAGCTAAGAAAACAGCCCTGGCCTACGCGAAAGGCATCGGGTGCACCCGGGCCGGGGTCATTGAGACCACTTTCAAAGAGGAAACCGAGACCGACCTGTTAGGCGAGCAGGCCGTCCTCTGCGGCGGGGTGACGGAACTGATTAAAGCCGGCTTTGACACCCTGGTGGAGGCAGGCTATCAGCCTGAGATCGCCTACTTCGAATGCCTGAATGAGCTCAAGCTGATCGTGGACCTGATCTACGAGGGTGGTCTGAGCTACATGCGCTATTCGGTGAGCGATACGGCCGAATACGGCGACTATTACGCCGGCCCTAAAATCATTACTCAGGAAACCCGGCAGACGATGAAGAAACTCCTGCGCGACATCCAGGACGGTTCCTTTGCTAAGAATTGGATCCTGGAAAACCAGGCTGGACGGCCCGTCTACAATGCCCGGAAGAAGGAGGAAGCCGAACATCTGATCGAGAAAGTCGGTAAGGAGCTGCGGGCCATGATGCCCTGGATCAAACCCAAGGGGAAGGCGTGAGCCGGGAAGGCCGAAGATTTCCCGTGGCCAAGGAAGGGATGGCCTTCATCCTGCCCTTGGTTGCGATTACGCTGGTCCTTTGGAGTCTGCGGCTCATGGTCCTTTTCGGGTTCTTCTCTCTTTTGACTCTTTTCGTCATCTATTTCTTCCGGGACCCGGAGCGCTCGATCCCCCCCGAAGAAAAGGCCATTCTCTCCCCCGCGGATGGAAAGGTAATCCAGGTCGAGCCTTGCCTGGAGGAACGCTTTCTCAAAGGGCCGGCCATCAAGATCAGTATATTTATGTCCCTTTTTAGCGTCCACGTGAACCGGATTCCCCTGACCGGCTATATTGCCGACAGCTCCTATTTTGCGGGGAAATTCTTCAGCGCCAACTTAGACAAAGCCTCGGCGGCAAACGAACAAAATGCCCTGCTGATTGAGACCTCTCAGGGAGTGCGGATCTTAGCCGTCCAAATTGCCGGGTTGATCGCTCGCCGGATTGTCTGCTGGGTGAGAAAGGGCGATCGGGTGATGCGCGGGCAAAGGTTTGGTCTGATCCGTTTCGGCTCCCGGCTGGACATCTACGTGCCGCAAAATGTCCGGGTTCGGGCCCGGGCGGGCCAGAAGGCCTACGGGGGGCGAACGATTTTGGGGTATCTTCCATGAGGCGGGAAAAGAAAGAACGCCAGAAGAGAATGAACAGCATGCGCAAAGGGATTTATCTCCTGCCGAATCTCTTCACCACCGGCTGCCTCTTCTGTGGATTCTTCAGTCTCTTGCGCACCCTCCAGGAAGACTTCTACACCGCAGCCATCTTCATCCTGGCCTCTGGCTTGTTGGACGGCATGGATGGGAAGATCGCCCGCTTCACCAACACCACGAGCCGCTTCGGCGTGGAATACGATTCCTTGGCGGATGTCATCGCCTTCTGCGTAGCCCCCGGCATCCTGGTCTTTGCCTGGGCCCTCGAGCCCTTTGGGCGTCTGGGCTGGCTGGCTTCCTTTCTCTTCGTCGTTTGCGGGGCCCTGCGCTTGGCCCGTTTCAACATTCAGGTAACCACCGTGGAAAGCCGTTATTTTAGTGGCCTTCCCACGCCGGCCGCAGCGATCCTGGTGGCCACGGCCATCTTGGTCTTCTATAAACTGGGGGATACCGGCGTAAGCAGACACCTCACCATCCTCATCACCACGTACATTCTGGCCTTCTTAATGGTGAGTACCGTGAAATACTATGGCTTCAAAGACATTGAGCTCTTCCGCCGCAAGCCCTTCCACTGGCTGGTGATCGCCATTCTGCTGATCATTGTGATCGCCTACGAACCGGAATACACCCTCCTCGGACTGTCCCTTCTCTACGTAATCTCCGGCCCGATCCTCACTTTCGTCCTTCTCCGGCGCCGGCGTACCGCCAAACCCCTCGTTCCGGAGGAGAAAATCGCTTAAGTGGACTTCCAGGGAAGCAGGATTCCAGCCCGCAAGAAAATCATTTCCAACTTTGGGAATTTATCAAGGCCAGATCCACGAGACTGGCGTTTGATCAACGGCTCGAGAAGAGGTTTTTGAACGATGGAAAAAATTCGTATCTTCGACACCACGCTGCGCGACGGGGAGCAATCTCCCGGGGCCAGCATGAACCTGGATGAAAAAATCCGCCTCGCCCGTCAGCTCGAGCGCCTGAACGTAGACGTGATCGAAGCTGGTTTTCCCAGCAGCTCCCCGGGGGATTTTGAGTCCGTCAAGCGAATTTCTCAGGAGATCCGGGGGCCGCAGATTGCTGGACTTTCCCGCACCACGCCGGGGGACATCGACCGGGCCTGGGAGGCCCTGAGGTACGCCGCGAACCCGCTGCTGCATATATTCATCGCCACTTCGGACATCCACCTGCAACACAAGCTGCGCAAGAGCCGCGAGGAAGTTATGGAAGAGGCGGGACGCGCGGTCGCCTATGCGAAGCGATTCACGGGGCAGGTGGAGTTTTCCGCTGAGGACGCCACCCGTTCCGACCCGGATTATTTGGCCCGGGTCGTCCAGGCCGCGATTGATGCCGGGGCCACCATCGTCAACATCCCTGACACCGTAGGGTACACCACCCCCACGGAATACGGGAAGCTGATCGCCGGCCTCCGGCAAAGAGTGCCGAACATCCAGAAAGCGGTCCTTTCCGTCCACTGCCACAACGACCTGGGGATGGCCGTGGCCAACAGCCTGGCCGCCGTGGAAAACGGTGCCCGCCAGGTGGAATGCACAGTCAACGGCATCGGCGAGCGCGCCGGAAATGCCTCCATGGAAGAGATTGTCATGGCTCTGAAGACCCGGCGTGATTTTTTCTCCTACGACGTCGGAGTCGTAACGGAACAGATTTACCCCACCAGCCGTCTGCTCTCCAGTATCACCGGCATCCTCGTTCCCCCCAACAAGGCCATTGTCGGCGCCAATGCTTTTGCTCATGAGGCCGGCATCCACCAGGATGGGGTCCTGAAGGAGAAGACTACCTATGAGATCATGCGCCCGGAATCCGTAGGCATCTCTCAATCCACCCTGGTGTTGGGAAAGCACTCCGGCCGCCATGCCTTCCGGGAGCGCATCAAGACCCTGGGATACGAACTGAACGAGGGCCACCTCAATCAGGCCTTTCAGCGTTTCAAGGAAGTGGCCGATAAAAAGAAGCAGGTTTTCGACGAAGACCTGGAGGCGATCATCGCCGACGAGATCCTGCGTATTCCCGACCTCTACAAGCTCGTGAACCTGAACGTGGTGAGCGGGTCGGTAACCGTGCCCACGGCCACGGTGCAGATCGAATTCGCCGGGAAACTTTACCAGGAGGCGAGCTTCGGAGACGGCCCGGTGGACGCAGCTTACAAGACCATCGCCAAAATTACCAAAACCAAAAGTCGCCTGCTCAAGTTTTCGGTAAACGCGATCACCGGCGGCACGGATGCGCAAGGTGAGGTTATGGTCATCCTGGAAGAAGGGGGAATCCGGGTCACCGGGCAGGGGGCCCATACCGACATTATCCTGGCCGCGGCCAAAGCCTACGTCAATGGCCTGAACAAACTGGAATACCAGAAGCGCATTAAAGGAGTTTGAGTATGATCCGTCCCATGACCATCAGCGAGAAGATCCTTGCCGAACATGCTGGCCTGCGAGAAGTTGAACCCGGTCAATTGATCAACGCCCACGTGGACCTGGTCCTGGGGAATGATATCACCGCGCCCATGGCCATCGAAGAATTTCGCCGCGTCGGGGCCACGAAGGTCTTTGACCCGAACAAGGTCGTGCTTGTTCCAGATCATTTCGTCCCCAACAAGGACGTCAAATCTGCTCAACAATGCCAGCTCATGCGTCAGTTCGCCAAAGAGCAAAATCTGATGCATTATTTCGAAGTGGGAGAGATGGGCATCGAGCACGCCCTGCTTCCCGAGCAGGGGCTCGTCCTCCCCGGTGATCTGGCCATCGGAGCAGACAGCCACACCTGCACGTATGGTGCGCTGGGCGCCTTCGCCACGGGCGTGGGCTCCACGGACTTTGCTGCGGCCATGATCACCGGCGAGGCCTGGTTCCGCGTCCCCGAAACGATCAAGATCGTCTACCAGGGCAAACGCCGCCCCTGGGTGGACGGAAAAGATCTAATTCTCCACACGATCGGCAAGATCGGCGTGGATGGGGCTCGGTATAAGGCCATGGAATTTTGCGGAGAGGCCATCGCCAATCTTTCCATGGACAGTCGGCTGACCATGGCCAATATGGCTGTCGAGGCCGGGGGGAAGAACGGCATCATCGCCCCGGATAAGATTACCAAGGAGTATGTGCAAAGCCGGGCAAAACGTCCTTACAAGTTTTTCCAGAGCGACGGGGAGGCCAAGTACGGCCAGATACTGGAATTCGATGTCACCCGGATCGAGCCCCTGGTAGCCTTCCCTCCCCTGCCCTCAAATGTCAAACCGATCAGCGCTGTGGGGAATGTGCCCATCGATCAGGCCGTCATCGGTTCCTGCACCAATGGCCGCCTGGAAGATTTGCGCACGGCCGCCCGGGTCCTCAAGGGCCGGAAGCGCGCCCCCTTTGTGCGCCTGATCATCATCCCGGCCACTCAGGGAATCTACCGCCAGGCCATGAAAGAAGGCCTTTTCGAGATTTTCTTGGACGCCAATGCCGTCATTAGCACGCCGACCTGTGGTCCTTGCCTGGGCGGATATATGGGCATCCTGGCGCAAGGGGAACGCGCCGTGACCACCACCAACCGGAATTTCGTGGGCCGGATGGGCCACCCGGAGAGCGAGGTATACCTGGCCAATCCAGCCGTGGCCGCCGCCTCTGCCGTCCTGGGAA
>Ga0315281_10012498_pt1 | contig 11554 bp, 10 predicted proteins | sample YL17G07_0_MG_FD_204540 | JGI IMG/M metagenome (GOLD analysis project Ga0315281, IMG submission 204540) | Sediment microbial communities from Yellowstone Lake, YNP, Wyoming, USA - YL17G07_0 | ecosystem: Environmental > Aquatic > Freshwater > Lake > Sediment | place: USA: Wyoming | collected... | reverse complement strand
GCTTGCCAACACCATGGTGGTCAAGGCGACGCGGTTCGTCGACTGACCGCCCCGGGCGGCGCTCAGTCGAGGCGGCGGGTGAAGCCGCAGATGTGGCACGTGGCGACGCCGGTCTCGGGATTGAGCTCGAGCGCGCTGGCGCAGCCGTTGGTTGCGCAGTACATGCGGGCGGTGATGCGGCGGCTGATGCGACGGCTCGCGCCAGGCCGGAGTGCGAGGACCTGGCTGGTCCTCAGGGTACGGGACATCATGGAACTGGTACTTCCTCTCGGCCTTCGGATGCGCCTCCTGGCGATCCGGGCCACGCTCGCTCCACGGTCGAATCTGTGACCGGAGCGACTGGTTACTGTGCCGGCGCATCGCGGGAGCTGGGCGTTTCTCGCTCTGACCTGCGATCGTGCGCACGGCGTCGACCTGCACAGGATGCGCGCCAGCCGCCAACCTGTCAAACGTGACGCCGCTCAGCGGCCCCCGGCCGGGTCAGCCCAGGCGTCCGACAGGACCGCGATGGCGTGGTCCGCGAGGCGTTCGCCCATGCCCGGCCGGATGTACCGCCACCCGCCGTCGACCTCGTAGGCGCCCTCCGGGAACGCGGACGCCGTAGGGATGTACTGCAGGGAATTGTCGTTGTAGGCGGTCACGACCGTGACCGGGAAGGGCGACGATTCGCGAATGCGGATGCCGTGCTCCACGAATACCTCGCCCGGGAGGGCCACGATCGCCACGTCGCCGAACGCGATCACGGTCACCGCTGCCCAGGCGAACGCCTCCGCGCGGCCCGCCACCACGAACGCTTCTCCTGCGCGACTCACGTCGCCCAGGTCGCTGGTGGCTGCCGTGGCGATCTGCCGGAGCATCTCCCCGAGCGTCGGGAACGGATCGAACTCCAGCTCAACGCTGCTGCGGATCACCTGGAGCGGCCCGAGGGCCGCGGGGGAAGCTGTGGCCGCCTCCAGGGCCCGGACGGCGCTGCTGCCGAGCCGGGCACCCATCGCCGCGACGTCCTCCCGCGGAGTCGAGGCGACGTACTTGCCTGTGCCGACGTTGCCCCCGCAGCCCTGCAGGAAGAGCGCCGGCATGTCGCTGACGCGCGGCTGGATGCGCTCGCGGGCCGGACCGACGAAGTCCGCGCTCACCCAGCCGTGGAGGTCGCCGCCGGCGGCCGTCGGGTGGCATGAGTAGCTGAAGATGCAGCCCGCCGGCCCCCCGTCATCCACGAACGAGAGGACGACGACGTCGGGGTCGATCAGGCCCTCCGGCAGGTCGCGGTCGGCCTGGTCCGGTGGCCGGCCCGGCCGGTGGATGGTGGTGCCGTCGGCTCGCTTCGGCCGCCGGTTGGCACCGACCCGCTCGACGGGCGCCCTGCCGTGGCCGACCCGCACCGCCAGCGGGACGAGGGCGGCCTTGCGGGCGGCCTCGACGACGGCCCGTTCGAGCTGCACGACGTAGGCGTCGTCGGTGTTGCGTAAGCCGAATGGCCGGATCAGGTGGTCGAGCTCGGTGCTGATGTACGGGGCGCTGTGGGTGTGCGAGACGTTGAGGACCACGGCATCCGGGTCGCAGTCGACGGCGCGCGCGACCGCGTTCCGGATGCGTGTGTGGAGCTGCTCCGCCAGCCCGCAGAGGTCGAGGCCGACGATCACCGCCCGCGTGTCGTCGTCCTCGAGCACCAGAGCCACCGCCAGCAGCGGGTCCCAGATCTCCTCGACCATGCAGGTCACGCCGAGCGAATTCGGCACGCCGATCGGCGGCGTGATCTCGCGCACGCCGAAGCCCGCGCGCAGCGTCCCGAAGGCCGCCTCGTCCATCGCCGCGCTCACCGGAGGTACGCGGCCTCGACCTTGCGGAAGGCGGCCGCGGTCTCCTCGGCCTCCTGCTCGGTCCAGGATTCGTGGAGCTCCAGGAGCAGCAGACTCCGCGAGATCCGCTCGGCCGTCGGGTTGTTCGGCTCGCGCCACTCGATCCGTCGGCCGCCCAGCTCGAAGCCCCAGGGGAACCCGGAAGTCCCGAAGGTCTTGCGGTTCCGCCAGAAGTCGAGGGTGTAGACCATCGCGTTGCGGTAGCCGTGGCTGACCGGGATCCCCTCGGCGACGAGCGCCCGGGCGTACGCCTCGCCGTCCACGCGGAGGGTGCCCAGGTCGAGCAGGAACATCGCCGACCAGGGGTTGATCTCGACGCCCGGGAGCGCCCGGACTGGCCGCAGCGCCGACATGCCGGCGGTCCGCTCGTGGATCGCCTCGAGGACGGCCTGCCGTCGCGCCTTGATGCCCTCGAGCTTCTGGAGCTGCACCCGGCCCATCGCCGCCTCCAGCTCGTGCATCCGGTAGTTGAGGCCGATCCCGGTGTTCGTGGTGGCCTCCTGGCCGAACGGCTTGCCGCGGTCGGCGAAGCGCTTGGCGGCCCAGTAGATCGATTCGTCGTTCGTGGCCACCATGCCGCCCTGGCCGCCGGCCACCATGTGCTTGCCGCTCATGAGGCTCATCGCCCCGATATCCCCGAACGGCGCCGACCGGCTGCCCTTGTACGTGGAGCCGTGGGCCTGGGCACAGTCGCCGATGATCGGCAGGCCATGCTCCGCCGCGATCGCCCGGATGGCGTCCATGTCGCAGACGTAGCCGTGGATCTGGGCCAGGATGATCGCCTTCGTGTACGGAGTGATCGCGGCGCGGATCCCCTCGGGCGACATGAGGAACGTGTCGAAGTCGTGCTCGGCGAAGACCGGCACGCACAGGTTGAAGAGGATCGGCATGACCGAGCCGGGGTCGGTGAACGAGGAGACGATGACCTCGGAGCCGGGCTCCAGGTCCAGCGCGCCGAGCGCCGAATGGATTGCCGCGGTGCCGGACGACACGCAGGTCACGAACTCGACCCCGAAGTACTCCGCGAGCTCCCGCTCGTAGATGTCGACCTCGGGGCCATCGTAGCGGTCGAAGGCACCGCCTCCCTCGGCCCGCCGGCGCATGAGTGCCGTGATCGCCTCGATCTCGCGGTCGTCGACCTGGATGCGCGGCGGCATGGATTCCGATCGGACGGGCGCGCCGCCGTCCACGGCAAGGCGACCGGAGGGAGCTGAGGGGGTCATCGGGATGGGTCCTCGGTGCGAAGGAGCGTTCGCTCGATGGTAGCCTCCCGTCCGCGCGCCGGACGGCCGCCCGCGCGAGCCGGTGGCCCGCTCGTCGCCCGGCTGCCGGCCGCGGTCATGGCGCCGCCGACCATTGCCATAGCGCCGCCGACTATGCTTTGGTTCGCCGGCCACCCGGGCCCAGGAGGGAGCGCGACCGTGATCGTCGACAGCCACGTCTACTGCTTCACCGCGCCGGATACGCTCGCGGGTCACTCCTCGGTCGAGGAACACATGGGGCTCTGGCAGTGGGGCTACGCCCTCCACCACCAGCCGGCGTTTCGGGCTCGGGACCGCGCGCCGGCGGATGCGAGGCTGCTGCTCGATCCGGCGCCCCATGATCCCCTCAGGCGCGCCACGAACCGCGACTTCCGGGTCGACCGGGTCCACAATCGCCTCGTCTGGACGGTCGACGGCGAGGACGTCACGAAGCACTTCCTCCCCCCGAACACCATCGAGTTCAGCCCGGGCGCCTGCATCGCCGAGATGGACTACGCGGGCGTCGACTGGGCCCTCATCCACACCGATGCGGCCCTCGGGAAGGACATGGCCTACCTGGCCGAGTGCGTGCGTGCCTACCCCGACCGCCTGCGCTCGATGGCGCCGGTCGACGAGTACCTGATCCCGACCGATCCGGACCGGGCGATCCGCTGGGCGGTCGAGGCGATCGAGGTCCACGGCCTGCACGCCCTCAAGATCATCCCCGAATACGCCTACCGGATCGCCGGCTCGAAGGGGTTCGATGAGCCGTCCTGGCGACCGTTCTGGGACGCCGCGGCGGCGCTGCGTGTGCCGATCTTCTTCACCCTGGGTTCGGCCCCTGGCTCGACCGACGACCGGCAGGGGTTCATCGACGAGCTGTGGACGCTGGTGCGCTGGCACGAGCGCTACCCCGATGTCGTGGTGAGCATCACCCACGGCTTCAACTGGCGGCACTTCCTCGAGGGCGACCGCTTCGTCCTGCCGCCGGCGATGTGGGAACCGTTCGCCGCCGATCGATCGATCGCGATGGAGGTCTGCTTCCCGGTCCGCATCGGCGACATCTTCGACTTCCCCTACGCCGAGTGCCGCCCCGTGCTCGGAGCGATGGTCGAGAAGATCGGCGCCCGCAACCTCCTCTGGGGCACGGACATGCCGTTCCAGAATCGCTTCTCCACCTACCGGCAGAGCCGGTCCTGGATCGAGACGTACGCCACGTTCCTCTCGCCCGATGAACGGAATCTCATCATGGGCGGCACGGCGGCCCGGATCCTTGGCCTGCCGGGAGCCTAGATCGAGCGCAACCCGGTCGATTCCGTGGAGAGCACCACCGGGGGTTCGCCGACCACGACGATCTGCTCCGCGCAGTAGAGGCCGTCGTCGTACGACGCCGCCGGCTCGATGGTGACCACCATGCCGGCTTCGAGGATGGTCGGATCGTGCTCGACCATGCTTGGGGGCTCGGTGGCCGTCAGGCCGATCCCGTGGCCGAGCCGCCCGAAGCCGAGGTCGGCCAGCCCCAGGGATCGGCTGACGCGGCGGACCTCCCGGGCGATGTCGGCCGTCGCCACGCCCGGGCGACACATCACGACCCCGGCCGAGGTTGCCTCGTCGATCCGGCGCTGCCGGTCCACCTGGCGGTTCGTGGGGCCGCCGACCACCGCCGCGCGGCAGTAGTCGGACCAGTAGCCGTCGGCCGTGAAGCCGAGGTCCGCCCAAAGCATGTCGCCGCGCTCCAGTCGCCGCTCCCGCGGCCCGCTGACGAACCGGGCGTAGCCGCCCGCTCCGGAGGTGATGCCGATCCAGCCCGGCTGGACCCACACCCCGTGCCCCGGGCCGACCGGCACTCCCGCGGCCACGATCTCCGCGGCGACGGCCCGCTCGTCGTGGCCTTCGCGCCAGCGGCCGAACGCCGCGGCGAACCCCGCCTCGTTGGCGAGGCAGGCGACCCGCAGGCGCTCGATCTCCGTGGACGACTTGATCGCCCGGACGCGCCAGAGCGCGGCCATCCCGTCGGCCAGATCGGCGCCTGGAAGCCGTTCGCGGACCCGGTCGAGTTCGCCGACCGCCATCGCCAGGCGGCTCTCGGGTCCGCGCTCGATCCCGACTCGACCGGTCGCCAGCCCGTTGGCCACCAGGAGGTCGGCAAGGAGCGAGCCCGCCCCGCTCTCGAGCGAGTCGTAGGCTTCGACACGCCAGCCGCTCCCGGTCGCGGCCTCATCGGCGATGAACCCCGGGACCAGCAGGATCGGCGGCCCGCTGGCCGGCACCAGGGCCGCCAGGAGCCGCGTGTATGACGACCAGAGCGGCGGCACCGAGAATCCGGCCAGGTATTCCACGTTGGCGCGCTCGGTGACGACGATCGCGTCCAGCCCGTCCTGGGACATGGCCGTCTGCAGCCGCGCCACGCGGCCGTGGCGCTCGGCGTGGTCGATCGGGGACAGGGGTGCGCTGGTCATCGTCTCCCTCAGTTGCCTTCGAGCAGCGAGATTGCCTTGAGGATCTGGGTGTCGCCGGAAGCGGCCAGATCGGCGGGGGTCAGGGCGCGGAGGTTGTCCGGCTCCAGCGTCGGGACGTCGCCGGCGATGTCGATCACGACGTCGGGGATGATTCCGCCCGGGAAGATGTGGCGGCCCGTCGGCGTCAACCATTCCTCCACCGCCAGCCGGAGCGCGGAGCCGTCGGGCAGGTCGAAGGTGTTGAGGACCGTGCCGGTCCCGAACGAACGGATGCCCACGACCTGGGCGCGGTTGGCGTCCTGGATGGCCCCGGCCACGATCTCCGCCGCGCTTGCCGTCCCGTAGTCCACGAGGACCACGAGGGGCACGTCCGTGGTAGTGCCGCCTGGCTTGACCGGGACCGGCGTCTGGCGACCGTCGGCGAACTGGCGGACGTATGCCGTGCCCTGCCCGATCAGCTCGCTGATGACGCCGACGGCCTCGCTGACGTAGCCGCCTGGGTCGTTGCGCAGGTCCAGGACCACCCCCTTCGCGCCCGCCCGCCGAGCCTCCCGGATGGCAGCCCGGAACTCATCGGCGGTTCGCTCCTGGAACTGGGCGATCCGCACATCGGCAAACTGCGTGCCTGGCAGCATCGCCCACGTGACGGCGGGCACCGTGATCGTGGCCCGGATGATGGTGATGTCGATCGGCGTGGCGCTGTGGGCGTGGATGATCGTCACCGTGACCGGCGTGCCCTCCTTCCCGCGGACGATCGCCGCGATCGCCGGGACGGAGAGGTTCTCCACGCTGCGCCCGTCCACGGCGATCAACCGATCGCCGGGCAGGAGCCCGGCCTTCGATGCGGGGGTGCCGCTGAAGACCGAGATGATGACCGGGCCGCCCGCATCCTCGCCAAGGTAGACGCCGATGCCGACCAGCGTGCCGCTCAGCGAGTCGTTCTCGCTCTGCAACTCCTCGGGGGTGAGGAAGATCGTGTGCCCGGGATCACCCAGCGAGTCGACCAGCCCGTCGACCATTCCGTAGGTCAGCTCGTCCGGGTTCAGCGTGCTGCGATGCACGTAGTTCTCCTGGATGAGCTTGAGCGCGTCCCACAGGATGCCCACGTTGGCGGGGGCGAAGGGGGCCACGGTCGCGCCCGGACCGATCGTCGGGGCGGGAGTCACGGGCGGCGTGGCGGTCGCTGCCGCCGCCGTGCCTGGCCCCGGCGTGCCAGCCGGCGGCGTACCCGCGGGGGTGGAGGCCGGGGATGCCTGGGTCGGCGTCGCGGCGGGAGACATGGAGTCGGGGACGGCCGGCCCCGTGGCCCGATCGACGGCGATCCCCGCCCCGAAGGCGAGCACGAGCAGTAGCAGGACGGCGAGGAGCCGTCCCGGGGCAGAACCCTGGCCATGGGGGACCGGATCTGCCTGGACCGCGGGCGGTACGTCCTCGGCCAGGGGCTGGATGGGGCCGGTCAACGCGTCCTCGTGCCTCCAGGTTCAGCCGGAGGCCCGGCAGGAGCGGGGCCTCGCGTCCGGTGATCCTATCGTGGCGCCGGCCGCTGCGAGACAATGCCACGCATGAGCGCTGATCGCATCGAACGCGCCGCCTCGCTGATCCGCGAGGCCCGCCTGGCGTCGCGGCCGCTTGGGTCGTTGCCGTCCGACTGCCGACCAGCCGACGAGGCCGAGGCGTACCTCGTCCAGGAGGCGCTGAACCGGCAGCTGAGCGCAGCCGGACAGGGCCAGATCGCCGGCCACAAGATCGGTTGCACGACGCCCGTGATGCAGGCCTACCTCGGCATCCCGAACCCCTGCGCGGGCGAGATCTTCGGACCGACGGTGCATCGGGAGCACGGCCGGTTGCGGGCCGCCGACTACCTGAGGGTGGGGGTGGAGTGCGAGATCGCCGTCCTGCTCGGCCGCGATTTGGCGGCTCGGACGGCCTGGGACCGGGTGAGCGTCGCGCCTGCCGTGGAGGCGTGCATGGCTGCCATCGAGATCGTGGACGACCGCTACGCGGACTACCCCTCGCTGGGCACGCCGACACTGGTCGCCGACGATTTCTTCAACGCCGGCTGCGTCCTCGGCCCGCCGAATCGCGACTGGCGCTCGCTCGACCTCGTGGCGCTGACCGGCCGGATGCACATCAACGGCGTGGAGGTGGGCGAAGGGCGGGGCGGCGACATCCTGGGCCATCCGCTCGACGCGCTCGCCTGGCTGGCGGGGAGCCGGGTCGCCCGGGGCAGTCCGCTCCGCGCCGGGACCTTCGTCATGCTCGGCAGCATCGTCACCACGAAGTGGGTCCTGACCGGCGACGAGGTCCGGATCGAGGTCGACGGGCTCGGTGAGGCGAGGGCGAGCTTCTCCTGATCGCGTCGGCGCGTCGGCCCGTCGGCTCGGCCGGCGCCTGGCCACGGCCCGCGCGTGGCCACGGCCGGCGCCTGGCCCGTCATCCGCGGGGCGACTGCCCCCAGGCGTCGCCAAGGAAGCGGACCTGCTCGGTGAGCTGGAACGGTCCGCCGCCCTCGTGGACGTTGAACTCCCAGGTCCGGATCTCCTTCGGCCCGGCGTAGTGGTTGTAGGCGGCGAACACCGTGGAGGGCGGGCACACGTCGTCCATCAGCCCGACCGAGAAGAGGGCCCGGGCTCGTGCCCGCGGCCCGAAGTTCATGGCGTCGACGTAGCCCAGGGTCTGGAACACCCGGGCCACCTTGTCCCGGTGGCCGCGGAGGTAGCGGGGAATCTCGGCGTATGGCTCGGTGTCGACGATCTGCGTGGCGCGCCGGTAGTGACAGAGGAACGGCACGTCGGAGAGGAGGATCGAGATGCCGGGGTGGAGCCCGGCCACGGCCAGCGCGATCCCGCCCCCCTGGCTGCGGCCGTAGGCGGCGATCCGTGCGGGATCCACCGCGGCCAGTGTCCCCACCGCATCCACGGCGCGCACCGCATCCGTGAACAGGCGGCGATAGAAATGCCATCGGGGGTCCAGGCCCCCGCGCGTCATGAACCCCGGGTAGAACGGGTCAACCGCCTCGCCGCCCAGGTCGGGCGTGCTGCCGACCGGCCCGTTCGCGCCCTGGCCGCGATTGTCCATCACGAAATGGGCGTACCCGGCCGAGGCCCATATGAGGCGTTCGACGAGGAGGCCCCGACCCCCTCCGTAGCCGATGTACTCGACGACGCAGGGCAGGGGACCGCTCCGGGCGGCCGGCAGGATCAGCCAGCCCTTGATGCGCTGGCCGTCGTAGCCGCTGAAGGTCGCGTCGAACGTTTCGAACGTCCGCAGGCCCGCATCGACCGGCACGAGCTCGAGATCGACCGGGTGGCGACGCGCGTCGGCGAGCGTCTCCCCCCAGAAGGCGTCGAAGTCCGGAGGCTCATTCCGGTCCGGGAGGTAGGCGCGCAACTCGTCGAGGGGCAGGTCAAAGGCGACCACGGGGCCTCCGGAGGGGGCGATCTGGCGACGATGGCCGAAGTGTAGGTCGCGGCGAGGCGTTACGGGTGGTTGCACGCGGAGGTCAAGGGCGAACCGCGTGCGCCTCCAGCCAGTCTCGAAGCAGGGCAAGGAACGTCTCCCGTGCCCCCGCTTCACGCCACGGCTCGTGACCACATCCGGCAAGCTCCACGTATTCCAACTGCGGCAGAACCTCCCGGAGCCGTTCACGGATGAGGGGCCCCGGGTGCGGATCGCGATCGCCATGGAGCATGACGACTGGGGCCTGGATCGCCGCGAAGGACTGCGGTTCGACGCCGTTCCGCTGGAGCCTCAGGACGTCGCTCCAGGTCTCCTCGTAGCCCCGCCCATCCACCGGGAGGCCTGGCTCTACGCTCGGGATACGACCGACTCCCTGCGCGTTCGCCACGAGCCGACCGATTTCGGCGAAGGCCTGGTCGCGCTCGTCGCGGCTGCGGGCCTGCCTCAACCGCTGGCCAAGCCGATGCATGGTCAGGCGCCCGCGGCGACCAAGACGATGCGCCACTTCTGCCGCGTACACAGTGCGACTCTCGGCGTCATATGTCCCCGTACCAACCAGGGCGATTGCGTGCGGCAACGACGGGTGGCGTGCCGCGAACGACAACGCGAGCATCGCGCCCCACGACGAACCAACGATCATCGCGCCGGGTGGGAATACCTCGACGAGGTCGTCCACATGGCGCGCGACCGTCAACCGCCCGATGCCGCTCCATCGCTGCAACGGCTCGTGCACGACGAACCAGGTGCCGAGAGCAGCGGCCAGATCGGCTACGGACCCGGGCGCTCCGGGCCCGCCGTGGAGGACCACGACACTCGGCCCGGCACTCCCGTACCGACGGACCGTGATCGGTTCCCGCGGTTCGGGTCCGCGCTCGCCGGAGATCGGGTTCACCAGGGGCCCGGCAGCTGCGGGCGCTTCATGGGGCCGCGATGCCGTCGGCATGCGCCACGATCAGCCATGACCGGGTGGCGGAGACATTCGACGGCCGTCGGCCCGGACCCGGGAGCCGATCGAAGTTGGCTCGGACGTCACCCGGTTCCACGATCTCGACCCGGTCCCAGCCGTGTTGCCGGAACAGGCCGTCGGGACGATCCGTCCAGAACGGCGGCGGGAGTCCGCGCCGGGTGACGGATGCCACGTACGACGACATGCCGGGGGACGTCATGATGCCGCTGCCGAAGAGATCCGCGACCAGCAGGCTGCCCACTGCGGAGATCCGGCGGGTGCGAATGAGCAGCGACTCGACCGACTGGTCTGCGAGGTAGACGAAGAGCCCCTCGGCGACCCAGGCCGTCGGCGCCGCAGGATCGAAGCCCTGCGCCAGGAGGCGTGCCGGCCAGTCGGACGCAAGATCAGCCTGCACGATGATCCGCAGGCGACGAGGTCGCGCAGCTGCGCGCGCCAGGATCGTCTCCTTGCGCTCGAAGATCTCGGCTCGGTCAATCTCGAACCAGCGGACACCCTCGGCGACGGCGAGGCGGAACGCCCGGGTGTCGAATCCGGCGCCCAGCAGCACAATCTGGAGGCAGCCCGAGGCGCCAGAGACCAGAACGTCGTCGATGAAGCGCGTCCGGACCGGGAGGTAGGGGTTCTCGCCGCCAGCGGCGCGCTCGGCGCGCGCCAGGACCTCGGTGCCGAGGTCGCCTGCCAGCGCCGTGGCCCAGGGATCGTCGAACAGCCGGTCCGGTCGCGCCGTCTCCCGCGCCCGCACCGCCGCGATCCAGTACGCGGTGCTGGCGAACGGAAACGCGACGTCGTCGTCCATGGCCCGGTCCCGCTCTCTACGACGGATGTGGGTGCTCGGAGTTCTGACGTGTCACCCCGCCGGGCCGACCGGTCGACAGGACTGCTCCATGGGGCGATCGGCCACGGTTCCCCGCGGGCATTCTACCGACGGCCGACCTGGCACATGGCGCTGCGTCGGGCAGCCGGCGGGCGATCGTTCAGAACGGTGGCCAGGGAACCGCTGGCCAGTCGGGCGTCGGCTGGGGAAACGTCCCCCGCGCGAGCAGGCCCCGGACCCGGGAAGAGGTCGCCTCGATCTCGTCCGGCGCGAGCAGCCGGGACAGTTCGGTGCCCAGTCCTCCCTGGAGCTGGACCTCGAGCCGGCGCAGGACGTCGAGTTCCGCGTCGTCGAGCGCGGTGCCTCGCCAGGCCCAGAGGACGGTCCGCAGCTTCGGGTCGGTGTTGAAGCAGACGCCGTGGTCGACGCCGAAGACGTGCCCGCCCCGCACGGGCAGGAGGTGGCCGCCCTTGCGATCGGCGTTGTTGACGACGGCGTCGAAGACGGCCATCCGGCGCAGCGACGGGTCAGCGGACCGGACAAGCTCGACGACGTCCACGGACTCATCCGCGTCGATCCAGAGCTGCACCATGCCCAGGCCAAGGGGGCCATCCCGGAGGACCGTTGGCGGGACGATGTCCCAGCGGGTGGCTTCCGAGACCGCGTATGCCGCGACCTCGCGGTAGGCCAGCGTTCCATCCGGGAAGTCGTGGAGCGGTCGCTCGCCGCGGATCGGCTTGTAGACGCAGGCG
>Ga0315281_10012497_pt1 | contig 11554 bp, 11 predicted proteins | sample YL17G07_0_MG_FD_204540 | JGI IMG/M metagenome (GOLD analysis project Ga0315281, IMG submission 204540) | Sediment microbial communities from Yellowstone Lake, YNP, Wyoming, USA - YL17G07_0 | ecosystem: Environmental > Aquatic > Freshwater > Lake > Sediment | place: USA: Wyoming | collected... | reverse complement strand
TCTTATCGAGAAAGTGAGAGAACATGTGCTCGGAGCCGCTCGTGGGCCTCGAGGAGCCCGCGACTGCCATCGATATGCCTGAGATGATGATCGGTCTTATCGCGACCCACACGCTTTCCTCAAGGTTCGGCTTGATGGATGCGGCGTTCTCGATGATCTGGTCGGCAGCGTACTTCGAGAGGTTCGCCGCGCTCGAGCTGTAACCCTCGGTGTGCAATCTCTCTGACAGCTGCCAGTCCAGCAACGCAGTGGAGTTGGAGATGACGTCGGCGCAGCCGGATGCGAGGAGTCGGTACGGGGCCTTGACAATAAGCCCCGTGTCCGCTATGACCCCCATAGGCACCGTCGCATTGAGCGATAGGGAGTTGCCGCCATCCTTGATCGAGGCCCGTGGACTCGCGAGCCCGTCGTGAGAAGCCGATGTCGGCACGCTGAGGAAAGGTATCTTGAGGTTGGACGAAGCCAGTTTCGCGAGGTCTATCTTGCTGCCGCCTCCGACACCGAGCAGGAATGAGGCCCTCACGTCCTTGGCGACCTCCTCGACCTTCACCAAGTTCTGCTGAGTGGCCACGCCCACCTGGATCTGCTGGACATCGTACTTCTTCTGGAGCAGCGAATCCTTCACGGGAGTCGCCGCCAAGGCGCCCGTGGTCGGACCTGTGACTATCAGGGCGGTCCCCTTGAGTTCAAACCCCTCGCAGACCTCACCGACCTGGCCCACGCAGTCATGGCCGGCGATGACCTGCCGTGGAAAATTCATGGCCCTTGTCTTCGTGAAGAGCTCCGCCATCGTGCCACAATACCCTGCGTTCTATTATTAACTCTTTGCATTCGTATCCGAACGGGAGCTCTCGCCCGCCAGTCGGGCGCTCAATGGAAGCGGGAGATCTTCTCCATCTTCTCAATCAGATCGTCCATCCGGAACGGCTTGGGAAGGAAATCGACCGCTCCGGCATCCCGAGCCTCCTTCTCCACCAGCACGTCGGCGCTGACGAAGATGACCTTCTGCCTCGGGTTAAGCCTCATGATCTCCTTCGTGGCATCAACGCCGTTCATGACCGGCATCCTGTGGTCCATTATGATAACGTCAGGTTTGTCATCGGATTTGCTGTACTTGCGAAGGGCCTCCTCGCCATCGAAAGCCGTACCCATCACCCTGTAACCCCTGAGCTGCAGGATGTCCCTGTAGAGCTCCACGATGAACATCTCGTCATCCACTATCAACACGCTAGTCATGGTTTCCCCGCCTTCACGAGAGTGAGAGCGAACTCGCCCCCTTGCCCCGTTCCTGTCGCCAGCTCCTTTGCATCGAACTCTCCTCCGAGGAGGTGCGCCCCGATCCTCGCGAAGATGAATCCCGCCATCTTCACCATCTTCGAGTTGTCCTGCGAAAGAAGGGCCGATATGTCCTCCGACCTCATGCCGGGCTGGAGTATGGCGTTCGTGTCCGAGATCACCAGGCTCCAGCACATCTTGCCGCTGCGCTCTGACTTGATGACCCTGACATCGATGGCGACCTCATCGCCAGGGTCCGCCCGGACCATGTCAATGAACGTATTGAGCACAAGGTCGTCGGCGAGGGCATCACCAAGGACGTAAGCATCCGTCGGCCCCTGAACCACGCGGACCTTTATCTTCTTCGCAGGGAAGAACCCGGGGAGCTCCTTGATTGCCAGCATCACCGACCTCATGAGGTCGGTGAGTCTGAAGGAGTTCGGGTCGACCGTGCGAGCTGCCATGAGGCTCTTGGCATGCTCTACGAGGACCGTCGATGTCCTCACATGGGAAATGGCCTTCTCGGCGTAGTCCCTGGCCTTGGCGTTCAGGTCGGGGTCGGCCAGTACGAGCTCGAGATAGCTTAGGACAGCCTGATTGTTGTTGAGAATGTCGTGACTGAGCAGATCCATGAAGAAGGCGGAGAGTTTCTCGGTGCCCTGAGTTGGGTGACTTTCAGTCAATATGGATTCTCCTAGATGATGCCCTATGCCAAACATGCGTCTGGCGGCATATCTAATTTTGGGGGATGGCTCGTCCAGTCGGCGCAAGACGATTCCATGAACAAGTCCACAGCACCGCTATAAGTACCCTCTGTCAGAACGCGAAATCGTCGAGGGTGAGCTTAGGCGCGGGGCCTGGTACCTGTGCGCCGTCTGCGACCCACTTCCAATAATTCTTCGGCGGTGTTATCCCTTGGTAGTCAGGGTCCCTTTTCGATGCCATGTGCTTGAGATCGGACATCAGCGACCAGTACCTGCTCGAATCCTTGCGACCAGGCTTCTCCGGGAACTTCTTCCGAGCTTCAACCAGTATCTCATCCTTGTAGCATATGTGTGCGTGCTGGTCGTCGAGGATCGCAATGGAATGCCCCGGATATCTCTTTGCGTAGTGCCTCAGGACGAGGTCGATTATCTTGTGCTCGAAGCTCGCCTTTCCGATGAAGACCATGTTCGACTTGTCCTCTACGAACGCGATGAACTTCTTGGCGCGGCGGTATTCGCCCGTGACGCGTCGGATGCGGTCCTTCATCTCCTTCGATTCCGGGGACAGCTGGGCGAGATAGGCTCTCGTGCCGTTCTTCTCGATCTGAGAGAGGACGCTGAAGATGAGCTGGAGCCGATCGAGAGCGTTGAATCTCGATGACCAGAATATGTCGTCCTCCATTATCTCCCAGAGTTTCTCGTCCTCCAGGAAATCGATGCCTCCGTATTCCTCCTTGTACTGCTGGTACAACGAATCGTAGTCGAGCTTCTCAGAGTCGGCCGAGTCCTCGAAGAAGAAGGTCTGGCCTTCCCTCACTTCCACCGGCTTGGCCTTGTACACTCTGCTGGCGATGAAGGCCTTTATGATCGAGTTCGGGGAGGGCTTGAACAGAACCAGCATGGATGTACCTTTGCCCGTGAATTATCCGCTAGACCGGATATAAGCTTTGGCCACATAAGTCCAAAAATGATATCTACATATTGGGCCATCGTATTGGCCGTTGAACCAGACGATGGCAGACAAGCCGAGCGCGAGACGGAGGTCAGCGGAGTTCTTCGAACAGGCCAACACCGAATACGATGTGGGCAACTTCGCGAAGGCTCTGGAATTCTTCGATTCGGCGATATTGTGCGGACTCGAGAACGAGGTGGTCTACAACAACAAAGGCGCGTCGCTCGATGCCCTCGGGCGGAACGCCGAGGCCGTTAAATGCTACAAGAGGGCGACGGTCATCAACAAGGGGTACGAGCTCGCTTGGCACAACCTTGGCAACGCGCTTTTCATCAGAGAGACCTTCAAAGACGCAGCCCAAGCATACTCCAAGGCTGCGATGCTCAAGCCTGGCAGGATGGAGAACTGGACCGGGCTCGCGGCCTCATATACGAAGCTCGACAGACCAAAGAAGGCGAAGGAGGCAATAGAGGCTCTCTCGAGTTTCGCCAGGGAGGATCCGTCCATTTTACTGCTGCAATCCGATATGTACCTCGATGCTGGCCTCACCGAGGAATCGATGGAGCGGTGCCGGGAGTTCATTGCGAGGAGTCCAGACTCGGTCGAGGGCTTCGCCAGGCTCGGGAGCACCCAGCACGAGATGGCGGATTATGGGAAGGCCATCGATACTTTCGAGAATGCGCTGAAGGTCAACCCGGGGAACAAAGAGCTATGGAACAACGTCGGCTACACCTGCTTTTGCGCGGGCTTCCTGGAGAGGGCCCTTCAATGCTTCGACAAGGCCATAGAGATCGACCCGAGCTACAAGCATGCCTGGTACAACAAGGGGTATGCGTATCACGGGGCGGACCTTCTGGAGGACGCGATCAGGTGCTATCAGAAGGCGATCGGATTGGACCCCTTCGACAGAGTCCTGTGGAACAACTTGGGGAACGCGATGTACAACCTGGGAAGATATGCGGACTCGATCCCGAAGTTCGTCGAGGCCATAAAGGTCGACCCCGACTATGAGATAGCGTGGAACAACATCGGCAACGCGTTGGAGAAGATGGGCCTGAACAAGGAAGCCATCCCGTTCCATGAGCGCTCCCTGGAGATCAGACCGGACTTCGACTATGCTCTCTATGCGAAAGGTGTGTGCAAGTCCCTGATCGGGGATCCGGAGGGAGGTTACGATCTGGTGCTTGAGTCATTGGACCTGAATCCTTCCTATGATGAGGCCTGGAAGGCCAGGTCGAAGATCGCGGTACAGATGGGCAGATACGACGAGGCCCTGATATCGATAGAGGAGGCCCTCGCTCTGAACCCCGAATACGATCAAGGGTGGACGGAGCGAGGGGAGATACTTCTGGCGGTCGGCAACTCCGAGGCGGCGCAGGCATCGTTCGAGATGGCGCTCAGATGTCTGGAGGAAATCCACTCGGATACCGTTGGAGGAATAGCCGCGTTCGTCCGGAGAGGAGGGGTCCTGGCCAGACTCGGAAGGTACGACGAGGCACTGGCCAATCTCGAGACAGTCGCCCTGAAAGGGAAATTGAGTTCGACGACTATCCCGATGGTGCTCGAACTGCGACGGTTCCTCAACAAGTGGGAGCTCCCGCCGGCCCTCAGGGAGATCGCGGAGAGATCCGAAGAACACTCGGTGAGACTCGCGCTCGTGAACTTCCTGGTAGACACCGGGGACTGGCAGACCGCGGAGAGCGTACTTTCCAAGATCGATCACGCGGATGACGACGCTGAACTTCATTTCATGAAGCTGAAGATCAAGGTGCTCCTCGGCGACCCCAAGGCTCCGTCGAAGCTCGCGCGGATGGCCCGGGAAGATGGATTGAGAGCGTCCGTGGAGCGTTTCGAGGCCGAGGTCATGGAAGCAAAGGGGGATCTTAGGGGGGCGTTGAAGGCTTATGCAAGGGCGCTTGAGACTACCCCGTCCGATCGGTTGGCCGCGCTCGGTCTCGCGAGGGTCAGATTACGATCCAAGGAGGCCAAGGGGGCCCTTCAGGCCGCCGACTCGGCATTGGGGATCGACCCGAAGGACTGGGAGCCGCACAGAATCAAAGCGGATGCCTACGAGCTTCTTGGAGACCATGAGAAAGCAGCTAGAGAGGTTGAGCATGCAAAGGAGCTCCTCATCCTCTCCGGTTTCGGGCAAGAGGACTCCAGCGGTGGTACGAGTTGACCGACCTTCGCTTGAGGAAGAGGCACAGGCTGAGGCTGAAGGAGATAGCATCCATCGCTCGTCAGATCGACGACGCGCTCGGAACGAAGAGCATCACCGATGACGATGTCGTGGACATGGCGGAGGGCCCGGACTACGATGTTGTCTTCGTCAACGGGAAGATACTCGCGTTCATGCCCGATGGAGTGCCCTTCCTCACCGTCAGGGGCCTGCTGAAATACACTCTAACAAAGCGGTTCGTCACCGTGGACATGGGTGCGGTCAAGTTCGTTTACAATGGCGCGGACGTCATGGGGCCCGGGATCGTCGACACCGATCCCGGGATCAAGGAGGGCGACCTCGTATGGGTCCGGGACGTGAACAACCTTCGTCCGCTGGCGGTAGGCCGGGCGTTGATGGATTCAGCAGCGATGAAGCGGAAGGAGAGGGGCAAGGCGGTCGGCTCGATACTCCACGTGGGTGACAAGCTCTGGCAGGTGGACGAACCGAAGCCGGAATCCGAAGACACCGTTGAGGAATCACCGGAAGTGTGAACTTCAATCCTTTCAGGATCGAGACCTCCACCGGGCTATCTGGATCTCTATACAGACTCTATTGGCGCGTACTGGCGCGTACTCAGCGCCTGATGCGCGATGTTTGTCCAGACAGTCAAATCAAAGTGCATTGGCGGCTCGATGCAGTCCTCTTTCCTTCTCATTGCTAGACTCGCCCACCGCATGAGCTGCATTTAAGGGTCCCCTGCGGGTTCAGGGATCCGCAATAGCCACACTTGACCAGGACGATTTCACGCTCCACTACGACTTTCTCCCGAACTAACAGATTACTCCTGGACCGGACTCTGCCTGCTTCCGCCCAGAGTCCCAAGTCTTCGTATTGCCGTGCGGATTCATCGAAGTTACCTGCCTTCTCAAGATTGCCCGCAAGCGTCGCCTTCTCGTCCCAAGACGAAATGTCATACAAGGCGTCGCCGGCAACGGGGAAACCGTCCTCGGGCAGACTCAACACCCTCAACCGTTCGAGGATCTTCTCCTTCAGTTCGGGATGTCTCTGAATGACTTCGTGCACGAGCTTCCCTCTTCCCTTCGTGAGTGCCAGCTTAGCTTTGTCCAAGGGAGCATCGCATCTGTTACACATGTCGTCAGTTCTCATGTTCTTGGCTCCGCAGGACGGACAAACGATTACAGTATCCGGCGGAAGATCCGTGTATGAAACCTTGTTTGACATGTTGGCTCAGAACCACCCTAGTGCATTCCCTCCCATATGGGTTTTTCCGAGGCGCGGCTGCGGCCACTCTGCCTATCATGTGCAACATTTCCGCAATGTTCGAGGTAAATCGAGCATTTGAGAGGTCTATGACCTCTCCGAGCGTCGATCCCCCGTTGATTGACCGAAAGAACGAATTGGCTGGCTACGCGTAATTGACTTTACAAGCGTAAAATCTACGCGAAAAGCCAGACAATTATCTAATCGGTTCAATCAAAACGGATTGACGGCTCGGCGTAAACCCTTCATGTTTCTCTTTTCACGACCTCAATCGAAATGTCCAGGCCGTTCACATGAGCACAAAGAAGAATAGGTAGACAAGAACTGCGACGCATATCAATACCAGAATTCCCACAATGTTCCCGTTCCTGATCTTCTTGGCAACCGCTGGGTTCGAAAGCGCTCCTTCGATGTCCCGAGACCGCTGGACTGAAAGGGCTTTTGTTTCCACGTCCGCAATGGCTGCTTTCGTCTGCATGTCTTTGATGTAGAGACCGTGACTTCCGCCTAGCCCACTAGCCACTTAGCACCAATCCTCTGAGAGTAGTAGGTCGAGTTGGCGTATTAATCATTCCTAGGAGGTCCCGAATTCGCCTTTCCTCCCTAGGGTCTTTTCCGAGCCGAGGCTCAGACTACTACGTTTCTCCTTTTCGCCGTTTCGGCAATGCTCGAGGAGAATCGGGCGTGTGAGAGGTCTATGACCTCTCCGAACGTCAATCCCCCGTTGATTGACCGAAAAAACGAATTGGCTGGCTACGCGTAATTAACTTTATAAGCGAACAAGATAATACTGCGTCAGAGGGATGCACAGTGACAATTCTGAAGAAGAAGTCATTTCCCACCACTGAGGAATCTGGACAGAGGGAGTCAATAACCGGAGAACAGTACATCGATCTCACGGACATGACCTTCGAGGACGAAGGCATGTCGGGGCTCGAGGACGCGAGGACCGTTGTCAAGGTCGGAGAGCTTTTCAGGTACGAGGATCTGTCATCGCTCACGAGCGAGATATACAGCGACAACATTGTCGTCGTGGACTATACCTCAATCGCGAACGACGATCTGACGATGAAGCGCGTCACGGCTGAGCTGAAGAACGTCGCCCGGGATGTCGACGGCGATGTGGCAGGGGTCGGAAAGAACCTCCTGATGATAACTCCGCGTGGCGTCAAGATAGACAGGAACAAGGTCAAGGGCGGCTTCTGAGAGCGCCCCTTTTCCCAGTTTTGAGTCAACAGCTTCAGCGATGGCTCCAGTCGCGTCTACTCCGCTATCGGCGTTGTTGCCATGAACTGTCCGTCTCTGAAGATCAATGTGAGATAGCCGTGATGGATTTTCGAATGCCGCATCTTCACGGCCCGTATCCGAAGTTGCACATCGGTCTCGCCGACATCTACGAACTTCAGGAGTATGGTCCCGTCGGCCAAGAAATCCTCGTGGTACGGTCCGAACTGTCCTCCGTTCTGCTGCGTCTCTGAGATCAGGAAGGTCGTGACGCCCAGCCTCTTCAAGAACCCGAAGAAATGGAAGAGTTCTTGCCTGGGGTTCTGGATGCTGGCCAGTGAGTAGATGGCCGTCAGCGAATCGATCACGACGATCTCCACGCCCTCGTTCTCCACCTTCTTCCTCAGGTACTCCTTCAGTATCTTGAACCAGTCCCGGCCGACATCCGCATCGGTGTGCTCCAGCCTCAGACGACCGATGTCTACGATGAAGAACTTGCTCTCATCTATCGCACCAAACCCGAGCATGTCCAGCGCCGTTAGAAGGCTCTCCTTGCTCTCCTCGATGCTGACGTAGAGCACGTTGACGCCCCTCTTCTTGACATTATTGTGTAGAATGTTGAGGGCGACGGAGGACTTCATTGTACCAGGTGTCCCTGCCAACAGGACGACATGGCCTTTCTTGATTCCTCCTCCTATCTTGTTGTCAAAACCGTCGATGAACATCTGTATTCTGTCGCTCGACGCACCTTGTCCGGACTCCGTGGGAAGTCCTCCTGAGGCTGCCATTGGAGAGTATGGATGAGTCTGGGTTTTTAAAAGCATTTGTGCTTCATTATCAGAACTCAAAATGACTCCTGGGGGCTGCTCTGGCTCACACTCCTCATGGTGCTGAATCAGCTCAATATGCTTATAAACGCCCAAGTTGTCTCATCATCGTTGTCAAATCACAAGATAATACACGATTCAGTGCACGGTGGGATCAAGCTTGATGGTGTGTCCCTCGCCCTGCTCGAGGTCCCAGAGCTGCAGCGCCTCCATAGTATACACCAGCTCGGCCTCGCGAACCTCGTCTATCCCGGGGCGAACCACACGCGCTTCGAGCATTCCCTGGGCACATTCGCCGTCGCCAAGAGGATCTGCACGTCACTTCAGATGGACCGCGAGGAGGCGGGGATTGTCGAGTGCGCCGCCCTGCTCCACGATGTAGGGCACCTGCCGTACTCTCACACGCTGGAATTCGTCCTGCACGATCAGTTCGGCATTGATCACGCCGAGATATCTAGGAGGCTCATACGGGGCGAAGGGACGGTCCTCTCGGACTCTGACAAGACGATACTGGGAGACTACTCGACGATTCCGGAGACGCTCGAAAGGCACGGGATGGACCCGAAGGAGGTAGCGAAGCTCCTCGAGGGAGTGGTCACTGCGTCATCGACTCAGAGGACCCTTGGGAGACAAAAGAATCAGGCCCATTTCAACGAGAAGCGCTACCTGTCCCAGCTCGTCAACGGCCCAGTGGACGTCGACCAGCTGGATTACCTCAAGCGAGACGCTCACTATACGGGGGTCGCGTACGGGGTGATCGACCTCGACAGGCTCGTCGAGACCATGCAGGTCTTCAATGGCGACCTGGTCATCGAGAGGGGTGGACTGAGCGCTATCGAGGGCATGCTTGTGGCGAGAGCGCTGATGTTCTCAGCTGTGTACTTCCACAAGACGGTGAGGATCGCGGAGCTGATGTTGGCCAAAGCGGTCGAGAAGATCGGGAAGAAGGAGATAGACTACGTCCAAAGCATGACCGACTCGACGCTCCTCTCCTATCTGGTCGGCAAAGGCGGCTATTTCCAGGAGATGGCCACTCTGATCAAGTACAGACGTCTTTTCAAGAAGGCGTACGCCGTCCCGACGGTCGACCTCGACCACGAGCAATGGAAGAGCTTGGACGCGATGGGGGACATAAGCACCCGACGTTCCGTGGAGGACGAGATCGCGCGACGTGCAGGTGTTTCCTCTGAGCATGTGATAATCGATGTCCCATCCAGCGAGCTCAAGATATCCGAGCCGAGGATATCTCTCACCGACGTTAGGATACTGGATGACGGCAAGGTGAAGATGCTGCCCAGGATAAGCACCATCGCAACCTCTCTTCAGATGAGACGGTCTCATGAGTCGGCCGTGATGGTCGCTTGCCCCGAGCACGAAAAAGCGAGCGTCGCCAGGGCCGCCCGAAGGATACTGGGCTTCTAGCCTTTCATGACCCCTATCGGTACCATGCGGGCGACCATCCTCGATATCCCAGCGCCATGGGCCACGTTCACGACAGCGTCCACGTCCTTGTACGCGCCCGGTGCTTCCTCCACGAGGCCTTCCTTTGAAGCGGCCTTGATGTAGATCTTGCGGGATTGCATCATCGAGAGGACCTGAGCATAGCTGAAGGACTTTGTTGCCTTGGTCCGAGACATCTTCCTTCCGGCCCCATGGCAGGTGGACCCCCAGGTCTCCTTCATCGCCTTCGAGGTCCCCACGAGCACGTAGCTCGCCGTGCCCATGTCCCCTGGTATCAACACGGGTTGGCCGACCTTGCGGTACTTCTCGGGGACTTCTGGCCGGGTGCCGTCAAAGGCCCGCGTCGCGCCTTTCCTATGCACATAGACCTTCCGCTTCTTCCCCTCGAACTCGTGCTCCTCGAGCTTGCAGATGTTGTGACAGACATCGTATACGACCCTCATTCCCAGGTCCTCGGGGTTCCTTCCCAAGACCGTTTCGAAGGATTGCCGGACCCAGTGCAGGATCATCTGCCTGTTCGCCCACGCGTAGTTCGCCCCGGCGCTCATCGCTTTGAAGCAGTCCATGCCTTCTTCAGAATTCACAGGTGCACAAGCCAGTTGTCGGTCCGGCACGTCGATGCCGTAGGTCTTCAGGGCACCCTCCATGATCCTAATGGAATCACTGGCGATCTGATGCCCGCATCCCCTTGACCCGGTATGAATCAGGACCGTGATTTGGCCGATAGAGTCAATCCCGAACGCCTTCGCGGCCTCGGGATAGAATATTTTGTCCACTTTCTGTATCTCCAGAAAATGGTTCCCAGCGCCAAGTGTGCCCAGCTGAGGTGCTCCGCGCTGCTTCGCCTTCATCTCGACCTTCGACGAGTCAGCGGACCTCATCCTTCCGCTCTCTTCACAGGATGCCAGATCCTCCTCGGAGCCATAGCCCTTGGATACCGCCCATTCTGCCCCGCCCTCGAGCACGTCATCCATCTCATCGATCGACAACCGGACCTTGCCCTTCTCACCGACCCCTGACGGAACGTTGTCATAGATCGTGTCGATCAGCTTCTTGATGTCTTCAGCGTGGTCCTCGGCCCTGAGGTCCGTCCGGACCAGCTTCACGCCACAATTGATGTCATATCCGATGCCGCCGGGTGAGATGACTCCCGATTCTGCGTCGAACGCCGCCACGCCTCCGATCGGAAAGCCGTATCCCCAATGAATGTCGGGCATGGCAAGCGACTTGCCCACGATCCCGGGCATACAGGCAACGTTCGCAGCTTGTTCCGGAGCGTTGTCCTCTTTCACGGATTTGATCATCTCGTCGTCTGAGTATATGACGGCGGAAGTTGACATGCAGGGTTTGAAGGACTTCGGAATTTCGAACCTGAAGTCGTCGAGCTTCGTCATCACGCCCGTCCAAGTCATTGTCTCTTACCTTCCAGTTGCGACTCTGTTCTTTCTATATCAACGTTATGCATGACCGATCGCGCTGGCTTGACGTCCGCTTGAGAACACCGTGAGTTGGGCGGGAACGGCCACGGAGTCAGTGGTCAGTTGCAGAGGCCAGAGTATATATAGTTCCCTCGGACTAATTTCTTCAGTAATCTGCGTCTGGACTGCGAGAAATGGCCCATCAGATTGCACAATCCGCAACGAACGCTCCCCCGAGGTGTTCCCGAATT
>Ga0315281_10012496_pt1 | contig 11554 bp, 8 predicted proteins | sample YL17G07_0_MG_FD_204540 | JGI IMG/M metagenome (GOLD analysis project Ga0315281, IMG submission 204540) | Sediment microbial communities from Yellowstone Lake, YNP, Wyoming, USA - YL17G07_0 | ecosystem: Environmental > Aquatic > Freshwater > Lake > Sediment | place: USA: Wyoming | collected... | reverse complement strand
AACGCCCGGCGGAAAAATGCTGCTCTTTGTGAGCGGGGTAATCGTGCGCGGATTACGACGCCTATTCCATCATGCTCCGGGGACGGTTACCATAGTTGGTACAAACCACGACATGACGGTGCAGGCAATGTCCGAACGACCGATGTGGGAACCAAGCCAGGCGCTGATCGGGAACGCCAATGTCACTGCGTTCGCGCGCCAGGCAATCCGGCGCTGGAAACTCGAATTCAATACTTACCCGGAATTCTACGACTGGAGCGTGGACCATCCCGAGCAGTTCTGGGATTCGGTGTGGGACGCCTGCGGCGTGATCGCATCGAAAAAAGGCGCGCGCGTGCTGGTCGATGGCGGGCGCATGCCGGGTGCCAGATGGTTCCCGGATGCGAGGCTGAATTTCGCCGAGAACCTGCTGCGCCGGCGCGATGCGGCCGATGCGTTGGTGTTCTGGGACGAGACCGGTTTTCGCCGCCGCGTCAGCCATGCCGAACTGCATGCCGAGGTGTCGCGCGCGGCGCAGGCGATGCGCGCCGAAGGCCTGATCGCCGGCGACCGCGTCGCCGCCTTCATCCCCAACATGCCGGAGACGGCGGTGCTCGCCCTGGCGGCCATTTCCATCGGCGCGGTCTGGTCCTGCTGCTCGCCGGATTTCGGCACCGACGGCGTGCTCGACCGTTTCGGCCAGACCGGCCCCAAGCTGCTGTTTTGTGCCGACGGCTACCTCTACAACGGCAAAGCGCACGATTCGCTCGCTCGCGTGCGGGAGATGGCGGCGCGGCTGCCGGGCGTGCGCCGCGTGGTGGTGGTGCCGCACTTTTCAGCGCGGCCCGAAGTGTCCGGTATCGCCAATGCGCTGCGCTACGCCGACTGGGTTGCGCCCTATGCGCCGGGCCCGATTGCCTACGAGCAGCTGCCGTTCGACCATCCGCTGTACATCCTGTTTACCTCGGGCACCACCGGCAAGCCCAAATGCATCGTGCACGGCGCGGGCGGGACGCTGCTCGCCGGGCTCAAGACCTACAAGCTGCAGTTCGACGTGAGGCCGCTGGACCGCTTTTTCTACTACACCACCTGCAACTGGGTGATGTGGAACCTGCTGTTTCAGGGCCTGCTGGCCGAGGCGAGCATCATGCTCTACGACGGCTCGCCCTTTGCGCGCGACGCGGCGATACTGTTCGACTTCTGCGACGCCGAGCGCTTTACCCAGTTCGGGACTTCGGCCAAGTTCATCGACGCGATCGCGAAGCGCGGCCTGAAACCGCGCAAGACGCATAGCCTCGCCTCGGTGCGCACCATCATTTCCACCGGCTCGCCGCTGGTGCCCGAGAGCTACGACTACGTCTACCGCGAGATCAAACGCGACGTCTGCCTGTCGTCGATTTCCGGCGGCACCGACATTATGGGCTGCTTTGCCGACGCGAATTCCATTCTGCCGGTGTGGCGCGGCGAGCTGCAGTGCCGCAGCCTGGGCATGAAGGTCGAGGTCTGGGACGAAGACGGCCGCGCGCTGGTGGGGCAGAAGGGCGAGCTTGTCTGCACCCGGCCGTTTCCTTCGATGCCGGTCGGTTTCTGGAACGATGCCGGCGGCAAGCGCTACCACGAAGCCTATTTCGCGCGCTATCCCAATGTCTGGTGCCATGGCGATTACTGCGAGCTGACCACCCGCGGGACCATGATAGTCTACGGGCGCTCGGATGCGACGCTGAACCCCGGCGGCGTGCGCATCGGCACCGCCGAGATCTACGGCCAGGTCGAGAAGATCGACGCGGTGGAAGAGTCGGTCGCAATCGGCCAGCTGTGGCCACCGGAGCAGCCGAGCGACACGCGCGTGGTGCTGTTCGTCAAACTGCGCCCGGGCCTGGTGCTCGACGCGGCGCTTGAGGAGCGGATTCGCCGCCAGATCCGCGAGCACACCACGGCGCGCCACGTGCCGGCGCGCATCGTGCAGGTGCCCGACATTCCGCGCACGAAAAACGGCAAGGTGGTGGAACTCGCGGTGAAGGCGATGGTGCACGGCATGCCGGTGACCCACACCGACGCCCTCGCCAACCCGGAGGTGCTGGCGCTGTTCCGGAATATGCCCGAACTGGCCGTTTGAATATGCGCGCGGCCAGGGGCTCGCGTGTTCACTCGATCTTGATCTTGTTCTCGCGGATGAAGTCGCCCCACTCGCGCGTTTCCTTCTGCACCAGCTCGGTGAAATCCTGCGGCGATTTCGACAATGTCACCGTCAGCAGCTGGCGCGCGAGCATCTCCTTCATCTCGGGTTTCGACAGGATCGCGGCGCTCGCGTTGAACAGCTTGTCGACGATGGCTTTCGGCGTTGCCGCCGGCGCGAACAGTCCCTGCCAGGCGTTGGTGCCGATGCCGGCGTAGCCCTGCTCGGCCATCGTCGCCACCTCGGGCAGTTCGGGCACCCTGGACGGTGCGGTGGTGGCGATGGCCTTCATCTTGCCGGCCCTGATCTGCTCGATGGTGGAGGAGACGTTGATGAACGCGAGCTGCGTTTCGTTGGTGATCAGCGAGGGGATCATCTGGCCGGCGCCCCCCTTGTAGGGTACGTGGGTCATGTCGGTGCCGGCGGCCTTGAGCAGCTTCAGCATGTCCAGGTGCGTGTATGACCCGAGGCTCGCCGAGGCGTAATTGAACTTGCCCGGGTTCTTGCGCAACTGCTCCATCGCTTCGGCAATGGTGGCGGCGGGAAACGCCATGCTGGCGACCACCAAATGCGGGATCTCGACCAGCTTGGTGACGCCGGCGAGATCGCGCGAGGGCCGCGTCTGCATCACGCTGCCGAACAGGTTTTCATTGATCGCGTTGGTGGACACGTTGCCCACGAACAGCGTGTAGCCGTCAGGCGCCGACTTGGCCGCCGCGTCGAGCGCGATGTTGCCCGAGGCTCCCGGGCGGTTCTCCACGATGAACCCTTGCCCGAGCATCTCGCCGAGCTTGTTCGCCAGGTGACGGGCGATAATGTCCGTGGCGCCGCCAGGTGCATACGGCACGAGGATTTTCGCCGGCCGGCTGGGATACTGGTCGGCGCTTTGCGCCGCGGCGGGGAGCGCCGAAAACGCGAGGGCCGCCAGGACAACGGCACGCAGCGCGAAGCGCGCGGCGCGCGGCGTGTGCCTAAGCCAGAAATTGCGTGCAGCGGTGAACTGGATCATTTTTCCTCCTTGCACTTGCCGGGCCGGCAAATAGCAATTGTATATGCCGCTCGCGGCCGTTACCATCTCGCCAGGCGGCGCTGGCCTCACGCAAGAAGGAGCCGGCGCGGCGGTCCGATGAGCCGTACACCCCCCGGAGCAATTGCATGAATTCCAACACCCCTGCCCATTCTCATGGTGCGCGCCGCGTCCGCACCATCGACACGCACGCGCATTGGTATCCGCCGGAGTGGCTGAAGCTGTTCGAAAAAGACGGCGCCAAGGAAGGCGCCAGCCTGGAACGCTCGGGAACCAAGTACACCGTGCGCACCGACAGGATCGTCAACGCCTTCGACGAGGAGTTCGTCGACCTCGACCTGCGCCTGGCCGGAATGCAACGCCAGGGCGTGGATGTCCATGCGCTGTCGCTCACGGCGCCGATGGTCTACTGGGCATCGCCCGGCTTCGGCCTCGCGCTCGCCCAAGCCTACAACGATGCGGCGAGCGCCGCGCATGTAAAGCACCCGGACCGATTCGTCGGCCTGGCGATGGTGCCGATGCAGTCCCCGGAACTGGCGGTGAAGGAGATGGAACGCGCGGCGAAGCTGCCCGGCATGCGCGGCCTTTATGTCGCCACCAACGTGAACGGTGCCGACCTCGACGAAAAGCGCTTCTGGGACGTATACGCGAAGGCGGAAGAACTCGGCTGGACGGTGTTCCTGCATCCGCTGGACACCATCGGCCGCGAGCGGACCACGCGCTACTACCTGAAGAACCTGATCGGCAACCCCTACGACACCGGCGTGGCGGCCGCGCACCTGATTTTCGGCGGCGTGCTGGATGCGTTCCCTAAGCTGGAAGTGAACCTGCCGCACGCGGGTGGGACCTTCCCCTGGCTCATCGGCCGCTGGGACCACGGCACCAAGGTGCGCCCGGAACTCAAGCACATGAAGAAGATGCCGAGCGAATACCTGCGCCGTTTCACCTACGACACCATCGGCCACAACGATGAGATCAACCTCAATCTCGTGCGGCTTGTCGGCGCCGACCGCGTTGTGCTCGGAAGCGACTACTGTTTCGACATGGGCCTCGCCGACCCGGTCGGCACGGTGGAACATCTCAGCGGCCTGAGCGCTGCCGAACGCGACTTGATACTCGGCACCACCGCGGCGAAACTGCTGCGGTTGTAAGCGGGTCGGCGCACGCCGCCCTCAGGCTGCTTGCTTCTTCGCCTTCTGGTACCAGTCGAGAATCTGCTCGCCGTTCCAGTGCAGCACTCCGGTGAATTTCGCCATGTAGTCGTACACCGCCTCGAGGTATTTGATGCGGAACGGCTGGCCGCTGATGTACGGGTGCAGCGCGATGGCCATCACCCGCGGCCGCTCCGCCCCCTCCTGGTACAGGCGATCGAAGCTGTCGATGCATTTCTGCGTCCAGTAGGGCGCCTCGTGGTGCTGCACCATCATCACCGGAATGTCGTTGCATTCGACCGTGTAGGGCAGCGTGACCAGCGGCCCGTGCTGCGTCGAAATTTCGGTCGGCTCGTCGTCGTAGACCCAGTCGCCGATATACCTGATCCCGGCGGCAGCGAGATGCTCGGGTGTGTCCAGGGTCTCGGTCAGTCCCGGGCCGAGCCAGCCCAGAGGGCGCTTGCCGGTAAACCGGGCAATGGTGGCCAGCGACTTCTCGATCATCGCCGGCTGGTCGCGTTCGTTGTGGATCGGCCCCTGCTCGTAGCTGTGGCCCATGAACTCCCAGCCGGCGTCCAGACAGGCCTGCGCCACGCGCGGGTAATCGACGCACACGCGCGCGTTGATCGCGAGGGTAGGGCGGATTCCCAGGCGCTGATAGAGCGCGTGAAGGCGCCAGAAACCCACGCGCATGCCGTACTCGTGCCAGCTCCAGTTGGGCACGTCGGGCAGGGGACTCACGCCGGCGGGCGCGGTGAGCACCTGCCGCGCCATGGGACGGGCGATGTCCCACACCTCCAGATTGACGATGGTCCAGACGATGATGCGTCCGTCGCCCGGCAGCTTCATCACCGGCCGGTCGACGATGGCGGAATATTTCACTCGATCCCGCGGCTGCGTCATGCGCATGACTCCTTGATCCCAGGTGGCGCGCAGGCCCCTCGTCCGCCATACTATGCCTCGGCAGAGAGATCGATGTCAAAGTGTGAAAAGGAAAAGCCAATGCCAGCCAGTCAAGTCGGAGTGATAGGTCTTGGAATCATGGGGTCGGCGATGTCGGCCAATCTCGTCCGGGCCGGATTTTCGGTGTTCGGATACGACAAGGTCGCCGCGCGCCGTGCGGCGCTCAAGCGCGCTGGCGGACGCCCCGCGGGAAGCGGCCTGGAGGTCGGCAAACGCGTCCCCATCGTTGTCACCTCGCTGCCCTCCGCCGAGGCCTTGGCCGAGGTCAGCGAAGAACTCGCCGCGGCCCGGCACGCGGGCCAGATCGTCATCGAAACCAGCACTCTGCCGATCGAGGTCAAGCAGGCGGCGCGCAAACGCCTTGCCCTCCGCGGGATCACCTTGCTCGACTGCCCCTTGAGCGGCACCGGCGCGCAGGCGCGAACCAGGGACCTTGTCGTCCTGGCGAGCGGCGGGCGCGGCGCCTACCGCAAATGTATTCCACTGTTCGAAGCTTTCGCCCGCGCCCATTACCTGATCGGACCGTTCGGCGATGGCTCGAAAATGAAATTCATCGCCAACCTTCTGGTTGCGATACATAACGTGGCTGCGGCCGAAGCCATGGTCCTCGGAATGAAATCGGGACTGGATCCGGCGCAGGTGCTCAAAGTGATTTCCAACGGCGCGGGAACTTCGCGCATGCTGGAAGTGCGCGGCCCGATGATGGTGAAGGGAGATTATTCCGAGGCCACGATGAAAGTCGCGGTGTGGCAGAAAGACATGAAAATCATCGGCGAGTACGCGCGTGCGATCGACTGTCCCACGCCGCTGTTCCTGGCGAGCGCGCCGTTCTACACCGCGGCCATGGCGATGGGCCGCGGCGACGAGGACACCGGCTCGGTGTGCGCGGTGCTGGAGGAAATGGCCCGCGCGGGACGCCGGCCGGCGTCCCGCAGACCCAGGCGGTAAGCGTCGCCCCGTTGCGACGCCGCGTCCGCAATGCGCCGATCGGACGCCCCTGCTTTTTTTTGGCGAAAATTTGCGCCACTCCGGCGCGAGTGTTTTAATGGCGCCAGCGCGTGGGCGCGCCCCTTTTGAGGAGGGGGACAAAGGCCGGCCTGCGGCAGGTTGCGGACAATTCAAACAGGAGTTTGCCCTTATGAGACAGATCGGTGTGGCAATTGTCGGGACGGGATGGTGCGGCGGCATCCGCGCCGAAACCTGCGCCGCGAGCGCGCTGGCGAAGAGCCTGCATCTGGCCGAAATACGGCCGGAACGGCTGGCGGAAGTCGCCAAGGCAACCGGCGCCCATAGCGCCACCAGCGACTATCGCGAGTTGCTCAAGATCGACGCAATCGAAGCGGTATACATCTCGGCGACGCCGGAGACGCTGCACTACCCGATGGCCCGCGATTTCCTCGCGGCCGGCAAGCACGTGTTCCTGGAGAAGCCCATCGCGCTCGAACTCGCCGAAGCCGACGAACTGCTTGCACTGGCGCGCAAGAACAAGCTCAAATTTACGATCGGCTACTCGCAGCGGTTCAACCCGAAATTCGCCTATGTCAGAAAGGCGATCCGCGAGGGCACGATCGGCCGGCCGGTGAGCGCGCTGGTGAGCCGCCATATCACCCGCAATCTGGGCAAGAAAATCAGCGGGCGGGTCAAACTCTCGCCGGCCGCAATGGAGTCGACGCATGACCTCGACTTTGTGCTCTGGTGCCTGGAGCCGGCGAAGCCGGTGCGCGTGTACTCGCAGGCCAACTACGGCGTGATGCAGGAAACAACGGGCGCGCCGATCGCCGACACCCAGTGGATCACCGTCACCATGGACAGCGGCATGTCCTTCGTCGTCGGCGGCGGATGGACGCTGCCGCCGGGGTATCCGAACTTTTCGACCACCTGGATCGAGATGGTCGGGACCGAGGGCGCGGTCATGGTGGACGACAGTCACCGCGACGTGGTGCTCAACACGATGAACAAGGGCATGGTGCTGCCGATGTCGACCATGCCCGGCGAGGCGGTGGACCATACCTATGCCGGACCGATGGCTGCCGAAACGCTGCATTTCCTCGAGGCTGTCGTCTACGACCGACCGGTGATGGTGACCCCGGAGCACGCGCGCATGGTGATGGAGGTCTATATCGCGGCCGACCTGTCGGCCGAGCGCAACGAGCCGGTGACGCTGCCGCTTGCCGCGGCCAAGCCCGTGCGCGCCGCGGCATAGGACAAACGAATGGCGAAGAAGAATCCCAAGCGCATCGGCCTCGCGATCATCGGCGCAGGGCGCGTCGGCCTGTTTCGCGGCGAAGTCGCGGCGCGCCATCCGATGGTCGACTTCATCGGCCTTGCGGACATCAAGCCCGATCGGCTCAAGCTTGTCGGGGAAAAAGTCGGCGCCGATTTCGTGACGGCCGATTACCGCGAACTGCTGGCGCGGCCGGAAGTCACCGCGGTAGTCGTCGCCACCGACGAGCATCTGCACGTCGCGCCGATTCTTGCGGCGGTGGAGCGCGGACTGCCGCTGTTCATCGAAAAGCCGCTGGCGACCGAGCTTGCCGATTCGGAACGGGTGTTCAATGCGATCCGGAAGTCCGGCGTGGACGCGGTCGTGGGCTATACGCAGCGGTTTCGCCGGCGCTGGCTTGCGGCGAAGGAAAAGGTGCGCACGGGCCAGTTGGGCGACGTGACCATGGTGACTTCGCGCGCCTTCATGAACCGGCTGGTGGCCCTGGACAATTACAAGCGGACGGACGATCCGACGCGAATTTCGCCGATGGTGATCTCCGGCACGCACGCGCTGGACATCGTCATGTGGATGATGGAGGCGAAGCGGCCGGTGGAGATCTACGCGCGGTCCGTGGACAAGGCGCTCGGGCCCATTTGCCGCGGCATCGACGGCACGGCCGGCCTCATCACCTTCGAGGATGGAAGCATGTACCACGCTTCCATTTCCTGGGCGCTACCGGTCATCTGGCCCGGCGCCGTCTACAGCCTCGACGTCGGCATCGTCGGCACCGAGGGCGTGCTCACGATCGACGATACTCACCGCGATATCGTGCTCGCGACCACACTCTCCCAATCGGAAGGTTACGCGCCGGACGCGAACCGGCGCGTCGATTTCCTCGGCAGCTATCCGCCGGGAGACATGGCCTTCGGGGAACTGCGGGGTCCGATGCGCGAGGAAACCGAACAATGGCTCAACCGCGTGGCCATGGACCTTCCGACGCAGCACGCGACGGCGGCCGAGGCGCACAACCGGTTGATGCTGACCAAGGCCTTCGACCTGTCGGCGCGGCGCAAGAAACCGGTCGCTCTGCCGATCTCGCCGGAAGACGAAGCCGCCTGACATGCTTTGTCGTTCAGAGGCTCGTTGGGCACAAGTGGACCATAAAGAGTGGACCATAGGAGGCAGGCCATGAAATGCATACGGATACTCGCGGTGTCCATGGTGTCGTTCGCACTGGGGCTCGTCCCTGGCGTCACGCAGGCGCAGACAGCGTCCGCTTATCCGCAGAAGCCGGTGCACATGATCATCCCGTTTGCGCCGGGCGGCGCTTCGGATTTCGCGGGCCGCATCATTTCTTCACGCCTCAGCGAGGCGCTGGGACAGCAGGTCGTCATCGAAAACCGCGCCGGCGCCTCGGGCAATATCGGCATGGAGGCCGCCGCCAAGGCGAGCGCCGACGGCTATACGATCTACCTCGGCAACATCGGCACCATCTCGATCAATCCGGCGGTATTTGCCAGCCTGCCGGTCCATCCTGCCAAGGACTTCATACCGGTTTCGCTGGTTGCCGAACTCCCGAGCATCCTGGTCGCACATCCGAGTTTGTCCGCGAATACGGTGGGCGAGTTCGTGGCGCTGGCGAAATCGAAGCCCGGCGATCTCAATTTTGCCTCGCCGGGATCGAGCACCCTGAACCGCCTCGAGATGGAGCAGTTGATCAAGGCAGCGGGCGTGAAATTGGTTCACGTGCCTTACAAAGGCGGCGCCGGTCCGGCGGTCACCGGGCTGCTGGGCGGCGAAACGCAGCTGATGTTCGTGACCCTGTCCTCGGCCATCAACTTCGTCAAGGCGGGGAGGCTGAAGGCTTTCGCCGTTACCTCGCCCAAACGGATCGAGGCGCTGCCGCAGGTGCCGACCATGGTCGAGGCGGGCTACCCGGATTTTGTAACCAGTTCCTGGCAGGGTGTGTTCGTGCCGGCCGGCACGCCGCGCGCGGTAGTGGCGAAGCTACACGAGGCCTTGGTCAAGGTCCTGGCGATGCCGGAGGTGAAAGAGCGGTTCGCCGGTGGCGGTGTGACGGCGATGGCCAGCAAGACCCCGGAAGATTTCGCGGCGTATGTCACGGCTGAGTCCGCGCGCTGGGGCAAGGTAGCCAGGGAGTCCGGCGCCACGATCGACTAGAAAGTTATAATATTGTGAAGAAATAAACACCCCTGAACTGGAGACAAAGATGGCGAATGTCGGCATGGTGGGACTGGACTGGCAGGAACGCGTCAACTGGGACCGGTTGCGCAAATACCGGCTCGAACGCGCGCGCGAGCGGATGAAGGCCCACGGGCTGGGCGCGATGCTGCTCATGTACGACGAAAATGTGCGTTACGTGACCAGCACCCTCACGCCGGGCTGGAACCGGCTGAAGCCGGGTCTGCGCTATGCGCTGCTGTGCGGCGACGACGCGCCCGTGCTGTTCGAACAGGGCGACATCGGCCTGCATATCCAGAAGCATTCGCCGTGGATCCCGAAGGAAAACATCCGCTATTCCTACGCCTGGATCAAGGGCGCGGCCGGCCCTGCCTCGACGTCGCAGGTGAAGAAGTTCACCAACGCCATCAAGCAGGAGATGAAGAAGCGCGGCGTGGAAGGGATGAAACTCGGGGTCGATTTCATCGACATCAACATGATCCAGATCTTCAAGGACGCGAACATCGATTGGACCGACGGCATGACGCCGATGATGGAAGCGCGCGCGGTCAAGAACCAGGACGAGCATGAATGCATGCGCCAGGTCGGCGCCATCGGCGATGCCGCGCATTGGGAGTTCATGAAGTTCCTGAAGCCCGGGCTCACCGAGAACCAGCTCACGGCGCACATCATGGAGTTCCTCTACAACATTCCGGGCATGGAAGACGTCGAGGACGTGATCGTTTCGTCGGGGCTGAACACCTGGCCCAACTGGCGCAACTTCTCCGACCGCATCATCAAGCCGGGCGACATGGTTTTCATGGACCTGGCGGCGCTCACCTGGAACGGCTACAAATCGTGCTACTACCGCACCTACATGGTGGGCCGGGAACCAAACCAGGAGCAAAAGGACTACTACGCGACGGCGCTCAAGTGGCTGTACGACTCGATCAAGGCGGTGAAGGTCGGCGCCACGACCCGCGACATTGCGATGCAGTGGCCCTCCGCCAAGGAAGCCTGGGGTTACGAGGAAGAAGACGAGGCCGCGGCCAACCTGTGGGGCCACGGCCTCGGGCTCGCCCAGTACGACCAGCCGGTCATCTCGCGCATCTGGTCGCTCGACCATCCCATCGAAATCAAGGAAGGCATGGTATTCGCGCTGGAAACGCAGCACGGCAAACCGCACCAGTGGGGCGTGCGCATCGAAGAAATGCTGATCGTGCACAAGGACAGCATCGAGATCGTGTCCAACTTCCCGGTGCAGCAGATTACCGTGGTGGACCCGATGCCCGGCTACTCCGATTACGCCAAGTTGCCCGGCAGGTAAGCCGTCCGGGTTGAACACGCGCGCGGCCTCGCGTGGAAACGCGGGGCCGCCGCTTTTGCACGACTGACAGAGCCCATGCAGTCACTGATCGTTCCCCTGTCCGCGCCCGAGGCCTCCGACGCCAGTCGTTTCGGCCCCAAGGCGGCGAATCTCGCCGTCCTGGGCCAGGCGGGTTTGCCCATCCCCGACGGTTTCTGCCTCGACGCCAGGGCCTATCGCATCCAGCTTGCGGCGCTGGGGCTGGAACATGCGGCGCGCGACATCGACTCCCCGGAACCGGGCAAGGCGCGGCGTGCCGCGCTCGACATGAAACTCGGCCTGCTTGACCGGCCCATCACGCCGGAGGTGCTCGAGCCGCTGCTTGCGGCGCGGCGAGATCTGTTGGAGGCCGCCGGTGGCGAACCCATCGTGGTGCGTTCCTCCGCGCTGGTCGAGGATCGCTTCGGTTCCAGCTTCGCCGGCCAGTTTGAAAGCTACCTCGAACTGGAAAGTGAATCTGATTTCCTGACGGCTGTGCGCTCCTGCTGGGCGGCGCTTTGGTCCA
>Ga0315281_10012495_pt1 | contig 11554 bp, 11 predicted proteins | sample YL17G07_0_MG_FD_204540 | JGI IMG/M metagenome (GOLD analysis project Ga0315281, IMG submission 204540) | Sediment microbial communities from Yellowstone Lake, YNP, Wyoming, USA - YL17G07_0 | ecosystem: Environmental > Aquatic > Freshwater > Lake > Sediment | place: USA: Wyoming | collected... | reverse complement strand
TGCGCGAGGTGTTCCAACTGCTGGTGATCCTCCTGCCCCTCTCCGCGGACGGCAAGGGAGAGTGCCTCGTGCTGCGCCCGGTGGTGTCCCAAGACGTGATGACGGCCCAGTTCGCGCGCCTGCCTTGGGACCTGGTGCATGATCTCGCCCGGCGCCTGCTGGCCCTGCCGGGCATCGGCGCGGTGTTCTACGACGTGACCCACAAGCCGCCGGCCACCTTCGGCTGGGAATAGCGGCAACCCTCAGCGGGAGGCGTGCCGTGGCCGAGGCGGGCGCGGTGGAGGACGCGCGGCGGCCGGAGCCGACCGGCGGATGGCTGTTCGCCTTCTGCCTCAGCCGCGTGGGCTTCGGCTTCATCTTCACCACGTACTCCGGGGCGCTCTCCCTGCTGCGGTTGGACTGGCACATGACCGCCGGGGAGGCGGGCCTGATCCAGTCCGCCTGGCACATCGGCTACCTGATCTCCCTGTTCACCGTGGGGTTCCTGGCGGACCGCTTCGGGGCCCGGCGCGTGTATGTGCGCACGGGCATTGCCGCGAGCGTGAGCGCCCTGGCCTTCGCCGTGTTCGCCGACAGCTTCTGGTCCGGGTTCCTGCTCTATGGGCTGACGGGCCTGTGTTCCGGCGGCTCCTACACGCCGGGGCTGGCCATCCTCTCCCAGCGCTATGCCGCCAAGGGCCGGGGGCGGGCGATGGGCTACTACCTGGCGGCCTCTTCGCTCGGTTACGCGGTCTCGCTGGCGCTCACCAGCGCCCTGCTGCCCTACCTGGGTTGGCGGGGCGCCTTCCTCGTCACCGCCTGCGGCCCCGCCGTGGGCACGCTGATGAGCTTCTGGGTGCTGCGGGACACGCCCAACGTTATCGCCCCGGCCGCGGCAGAGCCCGCGCGGGGCGGCTCGCTGGTGGCGGTCATCCGCAACCGGCCCGCCATGCTGGCCATGACGGCCTACATGTTCCATAGCTGGGAGTTGCTCGGGATGTGGGCGTGGATGCCGGCGTACCTGGCCGCGGCGGCGGCCCACGGGGGGAGCGTCACCGCCCGCAGCGTGAGCCTGGGCGCGATCTTCAGCGCGCTCACCTACCTCACCAGCATGGGCGGCAGCATCGCCGGCGGCACACTCTCCGACCGCTTCGGGCGCACGGCCGTGATCCTGTGGATGTCGCTGGGCAGCCTGGCCTGCTCGTTCGCCTTCGGCTGGATGGTGGGGCTGCCCCTGTGGCTGTTGGTGGCGATGGGCATCGTGTACAACTTCACCGCCATCGGCGACTCGGCGGTCTACTCCACCGCATTGACCGAGCTCGTGCCCCCGCGCCTGGTGGGCGCCGCGTACTCCTTGCGCTCGGTGATGGGCTTCGGCATGGGGGCGGTGAGCCCGTGGGTGTTCGGCCTGATGTTGGACTGGGGCCGTTCCGGCGGCGCGCCGTCCGAGCGCCTCGCCTGGGGCATGGCCTGGAGCAGCCTGGCGGCCGGCGCGCTGCTGGGGCCGCTGATGACGCTGCGACTGCGCCGCCTGCCGGAGAGCGCGCACCTGGCCGGCGGGCGGCGCTAAGGGGGGCGTTTCCCCCGCTCCCCTCCCCGTGCTAAAAGCAACGGTCGGCTCACGGACGCGCCGCGCGCCCCACCCAGACCTCCGCATTCGAGGAACCCCATGCAAGAGCTGAGCGGCCGCAAGGCCCTGCTGAACATCCTGCACGACGAAGGCGTGGAGTACATCTTCGGCAACCCCGGCACCACCGAGCTTCCGCTGATGGACGCGCTGGTGGAGCACCCGGAGTTTACCTACGTGCTGGGCTTGCAGGAATCCGTCGCCATGGCCATGGCCGACGGCTACTCCCGCGCCTCCGGGCGGCTGTCGGTGGCCAACTTCCACGTGGCGCCGGGGCTGGGCAACGCCATCGGCGCCATCTACAACGCCAAGTTCTTCGGCGCGCCGGTGCTGGTCACCGCCGGGCAGCAGGAGCAGGGGCTGGGGCTGACCGAGCCCATGCTCCACGACGACCTGGTGAAGATGGCCGCGCCGGTCACCAAGTGGGCCACGGAAGCCACGCGCGTGCAGGACCTGCCGCGCATCCTGCGCCGGGCGGCCAAGGTGGCGCTGACGCCGCCCACCGGTCCGGTGTTCGTCTCCCTGCCGCGCGACGTGCTGCTGGCCTCCGCGGAGGTGGACCTGGGCGGCCGCACCCGGGTGGATTCCGCCGTGAGGCCCGGGGACGAAGCCCTGGCCAGATTGGCGGAGCGGCTGCTGGCGGCCGAGCGGCCCGTGATCGTGGCCGGGCACGACGTGTACTCCCAGGACGCCTTCCAGGAACTGGCCCGCGTGGCGGACCTGCTGGGCGCCGCCGTGTACAGCCAGACCGTGCCCTACGTGGCGGTGTTCCCCAGCGACCACCCCCTATTCATGGGCGAGCTGTCCCGCATCCAGACCCAGGTGCGGGGCATCCTGGAGGGTCACGACCTGCTGTTCGAGGTGGGCTCGGACAACCTGCGCATGGCCGTCCCCAGTCCGGTGGAGCCGCTGCCGCCGGGCATGCCCGTGGTGGCGCTGGGCCTGCGCGACTGGGAGCTGGCCAAGAACTATCCGGCGGCCCTGGCCCTGCACGGCGACGCGAAGACGACCCTGGCGGCGCTGGCGCCCCTGCTCCAGGCGCGGCGCACGCCCGCCCAGGCCGAGGCCGCCCGCCGGCGCGCGGCGGCCATCCAGGGCAAGAACTGGAGCGCGAAGCGCGCGGCGCTGGAGGCCAAGACCCGCGACCGGGCCGCGGCCCAGCCCATCGCCCCCGAGCACCTGATGCTGGAGATCGCCCGCGCCATGCCCCGGGAGGGGGTCGTCGTGGAGGAAGGGCTGACCTCCACGCGCAGCCTGCTGAGCTTCCTGGACATCACCCATCGCCAGCGCTTCTATGGCCTGGCGAGCGGCGGGATCGGGTTCGCCCTCGCCGGCGCCGTCGGCATCCAGCTGGCATTGCGGGAGCGGCCGCTGCTGGCCGTCATCGGCGACGGCAGCGCCCTGTACAGCATCCAGGCCCTGTGGACCGCGGCGCATCTGAAGCTGCCCATCACCTTTGTCATCGCCAACAACCGCTCCTACCGCATCCTGAAGGAACGGCTGCACGCGCTGGGCGGCCCGGCGGCGGCCCAGGGGCGCTTCCCGGCCATGGACTTCCGCGATCCGCCGATTGAGTTCGTGGGGCTGGCGCGCTCCCTGGGCGTGCCCGCCCGGCAGGTGACCGCGCCCGGAGACGTGGCGCCGGCCCTGCGCGAGGCCCTGGCGGCCCAGGACGGTCCGCGCCTGCTCGATGTGCTGGTGGAGGACGGACTCAAGCTCTAGCAGGCTGCGGAAAAACAAATGGACGCGGATTTGCGGGGGCTTTGCCCCCACACCCCCAGCAGGAAGCGTGGCTCCCTGCACCCGGTATAGGGAGATCGGGATGGGATGATCATGATCGGCCATGCGGTGCGCCAATCGGCTCTAGGAGCCGATCCGCACAGCAGCGGCAAATACCCGCGCTTCTTTGGCCCTGCTGTTTTCGCGGCGGCTGTATCGCCGCGAAAACCTACTCGGGGGGTACGGGGGGACTTGTTCCCCCGCTTGTCGTTCGTTTTTCCGCACCCTGCTAGGCCCGGCAGGCCCCGCACCGGCCCACGCGGCTATTCGTCCTCGCCCCGGTAGATGCAGCCCGAGGTACAAGTCTCGCGCACCCGCACCTCGGTCAGGCCGGGCAGCGCGCCCCGCAAGCGCCGCCAGATCCAGCGCGCCAAGTTCTCGCTGGTGGGATTGGCCAGTCCTTCCACCTCGTTCAGGTAATGGTGATCCAACTGCTCGTGGAGGGGACGGAAGGCCGCCTGAAGATCCGCAAAGTCCAGTACCCAACCCGATATCGCACCCACCGCGCCGGAGACATGCACGGCGACGCGGAAGGAGTGCCCGTGCAGACGGCTGCACTTGTGCTCCGGGGGGACGTTCGGCAGGCGGTGCGCCGCCTCGAAGGTCAGTTCCTTGAATATTTCCATTGTCCTTCCTCAGGGAATCCCAATCAGGTTGTGGGTCTGCAAGCTCAGCCGCCAGCGCGGATGCTCCAGGCAGTACGCGACCGCCCGTTGCGTGTTGCGCAACCGCTCGGGTCCATCCATGGGCTGGAGCAGGAAATGCTTGAAATCCAGGTGCTCGTAGCTGCTCGGATCCGCGCCATCCTGCGGAAAGACCAGCTTCAATTCGTCGCCTTGCCGCAGCACCGATTCGGCACCGGCTTTGGGGCTGACGCACACCCAGTCGATGCCAGGCGGAGGCCGGCGGGTTCCGTTGGTTTCGATGGCAATCTCGAAGCCCTCTCCGTGCAGCGCCGAAACCAGTTCGGCATCCAGTTGCAGGAGCGGCTCTCCGCCCGTGCAGACCACCAAACGCCGGATCCGCTCTGACCGGGCCGCCGGCCACGCCGCTGCGACCGCTTGGGACAAGTCGGCCGCACGCTGGAATCGCCCCCCGCCCGGGCCGTCCGTGCCTACAAAATCGGTATCGCAAAAGCGGCAGGTGGCCGCCGCGCGGTCGGCCTCGCGCCCCGACCACAGGTTGCAACCCGCGAAGCGGCAGAACACCGCCGGGCGGCCCACATTGGCTCCTTCACCTTGCAGAGTATAGAAGATTTCCTTGACCGTGTAGCTCAATGCCGTTTTAACCTTGGTAGAGGATCGGGTCGATCTGGCCGATTTCCGCAAATCCCTTGCGGCGCAACAGGCAGGAGTCGCAGCGGCCGCAGGACACGCCCTGGGGCGTGGGATCGTAGCAACTCCAGGTGAGCGCGTAGTCCACCCCCAGCGCCAATCCGGCGCGGATAATCTCACCCTTGGTCATGCGGATCAGAGGCGTGTGCAGGGTCAACTGCTGGTGTCCCTCGACCGCCGCCTTGGTGGCCAGGTTCGCCATGCGCTGGAAGGCCTCGATGTACTCCGGGCGGCAGTCCGGGTAGCCGCTGTAGTCCAGGGCATTGACGCCGATGAAGAGGTCCTGCGCCCCCAGCACCTCGGCCCAGGCCAGGGCCAACGACAGGAAGATGGTGTTGCGCGCCGGGACGTACGTCACGGGGATCTCATGGGCCATCGCCGCGGGGTCCCGCCCCTTGGGCACGGGCAGGTCCGCCGTCAGCGCTGAGCCGCCGAAGACCCGCAGGTCAATGGCGCTCACCACGTGCGCGGCGGCGCCCAGGGCGGCGGCCACCCGCCGGGCCGCGGCGATCTCCGTCTCGTGGCGCTGCCCGTAGCGCACGCTGAGGGCATGGGCCGCGAAGCCCTGCCGCTTGGCCATGGCCAGCACGGTGGTGGAGTCCACCCCGCCGCTCAGCAGCACCACGGCCTTGCGCGGATCGCTCATGGGTTGCAGACCTGAATCGCCACCGGGGCCTCCCTTGGCCGCGAACCGGCGGCGCTACGAACCCAACTGGATCAGTTCGATGCTATGGTTGTCCGGGTCGCGCACGAAGGCGATGACCCGCGTGCCGTGCTTCATCGGGCCGGGCTTGCGGGAGACGTTCACGCCCGCTTGCTCCAACCGCTCGCACACCCCGTAGATGTCCGTGACGCCCAGCGCAATGTGTCCCCATGCGTCGCCCAAGTCATAGGGCTTGTCCTGATCCCAGTTGTACGTGAGCTCGATTTGCGGCGCGTCGGGGTCGTCATCGTAGCCCAGAAACGTGTTGGTGAAGCGCCCTTCCGGGTACTCCTTCTGCCGCAGCACCTTCATGCCCAGGTGCCGGGTATAGAAGGCAATGGCCTGGTCCTGGTCCTTGACCCGCATCATTGTATGCAAGTACCGCATGGCGCCGGCTCCCATTCGTGCCGTTCAAGAAGACTGTCCCAAACCAACTGACGATACACGGCCCGCCGACCATTGGGAACCGCCGCCCGGCGGAACCCTTGCGGCATCGCTCCCCGGGCGGAGTTCCCCACAGGTTCGTCTTGCTTTTGCGGCGGGAATTGCCCAGAAATGGGCAGGGTCCCCGGCGGGAAACCCGGCCGAGACGCCCCCCGACCTCCGCGGCCGCTGCGGCCCCGCGGGCCTCGGCGGGGCGGTCTTTCACGGACCCACCCGCGAGCCGGTCCGCGCCAATGGTGTTTCCAGGGTGGTCCTCATGATCCAGCCTCAGAATCCGCTGTTGCTGAAAGAACACCTGACCCAGGCCGATTTGCGGGACGGGTGGCAGGTGCTTTCGGCCGGCGACCGGGCCTTGAGCCTGAAGCTGATTCCCCGCGGCGAGGCGGAGGACTTCTTCGCCAGCCTGTACGCCCAGGACCAGGCCGAGGTGCTGGACGCGCTGCCGCCCGACGAGCGGAGGTCCTGGCTGCGCCTGCTGCCGCCGGACGACGCGGCCGACGTGATCCAGGAGACCGCGGCGGAGAACCGCGAGGCCGTGATGGCCCTGCTGGACCCTCCCACCCACGCGGAGGTGATCGCCCTGCTGGCCTATGAGGAGGACGAGGCCGGCGGCCTGATGAATCCGCGCTACGCCCGCGTGCGGCCGCACATGACGGTGGACGAGGCCATCAGCTACCTGCGCAAACAGGCGCACGATTACCCGGAAACCATCTACTATGTGTACGTGCTGGACGAGCAGCAACACCTGCTGGGCGTGGTGTCGTTCCGCGAGCTGTTCGCCGCGCCGCCCGGCAAGGCCGTGCGCGAGGTGATGAGCACCGACGTGGTGTGCGTGACCGAGCAGGAGGACCAGGAATCGCTCAGCCGTCTGTTTGCCCAGTTGGACCTGGTGGCCATCCCCGTGGTGGATGCCCAGCGGCGCATGAAGGGGATCGTCACGGTGGACGACATCGTGGACGTCGTGCAGGAGGAAGCCACCCAGGACATGCAGAAGATCGGAGGCATGGCCGCCCTGGACGCGCCGTACCTCAAGGTGGGCTTCCTGGAGATGATCCGCAAGCGCGCGGGCTGGCTGTCGGCCCTGTTCCTCGGGGAGATGCTGACGGCCACCGCCATGGGCTACTTCGAGGGCGAGATCTCGCGCGCGGTGGTGCTGGCCCTGTTCATCCCCTTGATCATCAGCAGCGGAGGCAACTCCGGTTCCCAGGCCACCACCTTGGTGATCCGCTCCATGGCGTTGATGGAGGTGCGGCTGAGGGACTGGTGGCGGGTGATGCGGCGGGAGATCGGCGTCGGCGTCGCCCTGGGCAGCATCCTGGGGACCATCGGGTTCTTACGCATCGTGGTGGCCCAGGCCATCATGCCGCTCTATGGTCCGTACTATCTGCTGGTGGCCGCCACAATCTTCCTGAGTCTGGTGGGCGTGGTGACCTTTGGCACCCTGGCCGGCTCCCTGCTGCCCTTCTTGCTGCGCCGCCTGGGACTCGACCCCGCCAGCGCCTCCGCGCCATTCGTGGCGACCCTGGTGGACGTCTCCGGCCTGGTGATCTATTTCTCCGTGGCCAGTCTGGTGCTGCGGGGGACCCTGCTGTAGCGGCGCCTGTCGGCGGCCAATCCGCTCGCGCTGGAAGAATTGTCCCGCGCGGCAGAGGAGCCGCGCGAGGCCGCACCGCGACCGTCAGGACAACAGGCGGGGCTTGAGGTCATCGGCGACGAAGTTCGCCACGGCGGATCCGGAGGCGAGAGCGTCGGCGCCCGGCCAGGCTTGCATCTTGGGCTCGGCGCCGGCCGTCCTCAGCCCGGAAAGGGCCAAGCGCCGCAGGTCGTCGCGCTCCTCCCGCAGGGCCTCGGCCAGATCGGCCAGCATCGCATTGAGGCGCTCGGTCTTGGCCACCAGGCGCTCCTCCGTGCTGTCCTCCTGGCCAGGGTCTGTCGATGCCGGGATTCTGACCCCCAGTGTGGCGGACGGCTCCCGCGCCGTGACGCGCTCCCCAGGGGGGTACGACCCGCCGATCCTGGACAAGTGGCTTTCCAGGTTGCCCAGATACACCTGCATGGACAGGATGGCGGAGTCGAACTCGCTGACCGGGGTCGCCGGGTTCAGCAGCGCGGCGGTGGATTCCATCAACAGCCCGTTCGCTTCCCGCGCCGTGTACGCGGCTTCCCGCGCCAGGCGCCGCACCCGGCCGGAAAGCTCAGGCAATGCGCGGTTGGACGCGCGCGGCGCAACGATGGCGATCGGGAGCGGGCTGCTTGGGAGCTTTTGCCCCGCGGTTGCATGCACGCGGGTGACGGCCGCGGGGAGCGGGACGGCGCCCGCCCGCTTGCGGCGGGACAGCGCGGCGCCCAGCAGCAGCGCCAGCCCGGCAACCCCGAACGCGGCGGCACCGTAAAGCACCGCCGGCCGCACGGAGTCGCCCAGGGACTTGCGGCCGCCGGCCCACAGGCTTGTTCCAACCGCCGCCGGCTGGGCGCCGGAGTCCGTCAGGAACGTGCTCCCGGCAATCAGTGCGCCGACCGCGATCAGCAGCGCTCCTGTCAGGGTCAAGCGGCGGGTCTTTCTTGAGGTTACCGGTTCCATCGTCTGCTCCATGTGGGGTGTTGGCCGTCCTGCCGCGCATCCGGCTCCAAGCCGGTGGCGGCCCTTCGCATGGCGGCCGCTCGCTTTCTGTGTTTATGATGCCTGGCCCTTGTGCAGGAATTTCGGCCCTTTTGTAGTCGAATGTGAAGATGCTGTGCGGAAGACTCGGAACCGCCCGGGCGAAATGTAATCCCGTCACAGAGGCCGGCACCCGCTTTGTGCTACGGTCCGGTCAGTACATCGAGTCCCCGGCGGAGCGAGCCCGGGGGCCGGCGACGCAACCCTGGATGCCGAGTGCGCGAGGCGAGACGATGAGCACAATGATCGAGTTGACGGACGCCACCTTCGAAAAAGAGGTGGCGGAGGCGGGGATGCCGGTGCTGGTGGATTTCTGGGCCCCCTGGTGCGGGCCGTGCCGCGTCGTGAGCCCGACCCTGGAGGCGCTGGCGGAAGAATACAAGGGCCGGGTCAAGGTCGCCAAGGTCAACGTGGACGAGCAGCAGGGCGTCGCCGGCCAATTGCGCATCCAGTCCATCCCCACCGTGGCCCTGTTCAGCGGCAACGCGGTGGTGGACGTTTTGATCGGCGCTTACCCGGGCAAGGAGTACCGCAAGATGCTCGACAAGGCGCTCGCCGCGGGCAAGCCTTCGGCCTGATCCCGTGGCCGTCCGGGGCGCGCGGCCTCGGAGGTCACTCACCGTTGGGGAGTGTGGTGATGCCCGATATCGTGTACCCGCTGGCCTTCCTGGCCCTCTACCTGGTGCTGCAACTGTGGCTGTTGCCGCGTCTGGGGGTGCCCACCTGAGCCCGTCCCGACGTGCGCCGCGTGCCGGCGCGCGACCCCGAGGCCCACCCCCCGGCGGGCGTCCCTGGCGAGGACCCGCCGGCGCTTGAGAAATCGCGGCCCGCGGTGTAGGGGGAGGGTTCCCGGCGCGTGGTTGCGCCGGCGTGCCGGCCGCCCTGGGCGGCAAGACGTCCCGTCCACGCTCTTCGCTGGATACCCAACCGGTCCCATCGTGCGCGCACCTCCTCCCGGCCTCCAGCCCCTCGGCTTGCCCTTCTTCGATCGCGACCCCCAGGTGGTGGCCGCGGACCTGCTGGGCAAGGTGCTCGGCCACTGGTGCGGCCGCCGCTGGCTGTTGGCCTGGCTGGTGGAGACGGAGGCCTACTATCTGGACGACAAGGCCAGCCACGCATCCCTGGGCTATACGGAGAAGCGCCGGGCGCTCTTCATGCCGCCGGGAACGGTCTACATGTACTATGCGCGGGGCGGGGACTCGTTCAACGTGAGCTGCCGGGGCGCGGGCAACGCCGTGCTGATCAAGGCCGGGCTGCCTTATCTGGACGGCCCCGGCGCCCGGGGGATGCCGGCCGCCATGCAAATGCGCAACCCGCTGCCCTCCGGAACGCCGCGGGAGCCCGGGCGGCTCTGCACGGGCCAGACGCTGCTTTGCCGCTCGCTCGGCCTCAAGGTGCCGGACTGGGACGGCAGGGCGGTGACGGCCCCGGGGTTGCTCCTGGCGGACGCCGGCTACCGGCCCCGGCAGGTCGTCCGCGCGCGGCGCCTGGGCATTCCCCAGGGGCGGGATGGTCACCTCCCCTACCGCTTTGTGGACGCGGGCCGGGCCGCGCACAGCACCCGCAATCCCCTCACCCAGCGCGGCGCGGGCCGCGTCGTGGAAGCCTTCAGCCCGCCGCAAGACGCGCGGGCCTGGGAGCGCTTGCTGCGCCCGCAACATTGAGGCGGGCGGCCCCCGCGCCGCTCACTCCTCCTCGCGCACATCCAGCACGCTTCGGGCCGCCGGGTCGGCCAGGTCCACCCAGAGGGTGCGCCCTTGGGAATGGGTGACTTGTCCCGACTCGCCGCCCTTCACCTTGCGCACGTGCTTGCGCTGGGTGCAGGCCACCTCCAGGCCGCCCTGCTGGCGTCCCTGGGAATAATAAGCGGCCAGCCAGGCGGCCTCCCGTTGCGTGGCGGGGGGCAGCGGGCCCTCGCCCGCGGCGCGCACCAGCACATGGGCGCCCGGCCATCCCAGGACGTGGAACCACCAGTCCCGCCCCCGGCCGATGCGGAAGGTCACCTCGTCGTTCTCCAGCTTGGAGCGCCCGATGAAGATCGTGAGGCCGTCGGAACTGACCCGGCTCATGACCTCCTTGGGTGCGGGACGGTCGCCCCGGGGGGCCGGGGCCGGCGAGAGCACCGCGCGTCGGGCCGCCGGTTGCGCCGCCAGCAGCGCCGCGAGGGCCTCCGCGCCGGGGGCCTCCGCCAGCGCGGCTTCCAGGGCGCGCCATGCGTCCAATTCGGCCTGGGTCTCCCGCAGCCGCCGCTCCACATGGGCGGCGGCGTCCCGTCCCTTGCGGTAGCGGCGAAAGAGCGCGGCGATATTCTCCGCGGCGTTCGCCCGGGGATCCAGCGGAATGGTCACCAGGGGACGGTCGGGCAGGAACTCATTGGTCACCCGCACCTCCGCCATGCCGGGCCGCACCGTTCCGGCGTGGATCTTCAGCAATTCGCCCCAAAGGCGCAGGGTCTCCGCCGCCCCGGTGGCGTCCAGATCGCCCCGCACCTTGTCCAGCCGCCGCTGCAAGCGCCCTACCTGCGCCTTGGCCCGCCGCAGGGCGGCGCGCCGCTCGTCCTGGAAGAGCCGCTCCGCCTCGCGACCGCGCCAGAGGGCGTCCAACGCGCGGGCGGCGGCTTCGCCGGGGAGCGGCAGACGGGAAGGCTCGCCCGCGGCCAAGCGGCGCGGATGCGGCGGCGGGACATAGGGCTCCCCCAGCGCCAGCGGGCGATCCGGCAGGGCCGGGCGGCGCAGGGCCATCAGCAGCCGGCGCTCCCCATCCAGCAGAAGCAAGTTGCTGTCCTTGCCGTTCACTTCAAGCAACAGGTGCAGCGACTGCCCAGCGTGCTCGATGGCCAGGTCCACCGCCTGGGAGGCCAGCCAGGCCGCGGCGCGGATGCGGCCGCCGACCAGCCGCGTGCGCAGCCATTGCAGGAACGTCCCCGGCGTGGGCGTGGTCCGGGCCCCGGCGAAGGTCCGCACAAACCGGGCGCCGTGGGGACTCGCGCTGAGCAGCCAGCGGGCCGTCCCGTCCGCGGGCCGGTAGGT
>Ga0315281_10012494_pt1 | contig 11555 bp, 10 predicted proteins | sample YL17G07_0_MG_FD_204540 | JGI IMG/M metagenome (GOLD analysis project Ga0315281, IMG submission 204540) | Sediment microbial communities from Yellowstone Lake, YNP, Wyoming, USA - YL17G07_0 | ecosystem: Environmental > Aquatic > Freshwater > Lake > Sediment | place: USA: Wyoming | collected... | reverse complement strand
GAAAAACATCGGAGTTCCAGGAACGGTCACCAAGGGGGACGTCGAATTTCACGCGCGCGGCCGCGTGAGTGAGCCGTTTTGGAAGGGCAAGATCGAACTCCACGCCTTTGGCCGCGAAGAGCCCCTTGAAACCCTGACGGTTGAGAAAGTCTGCGCTTGGGACGGAACCAAGTTCGCTCCTTTGCAGTAGCTGGATGGACCGGGTTGGCAATAAACCCACGGTTGCCTCTTCCCGCAGATACGGCGCCCACTGGCGAATGCCATTCCAAAAGGTCTTCGAGATACTTTATGATGGCGGCTCGCTGCGGCTGCATCGAGAATGCGCACACGCCGCGACCTAACAAATCAGGAGGCAAGCTTCCATGAAATCTTCCACTCGCCGGCAATTCCTCCAAACCTCAGCCGCGGTAACGGTGACGCCGCTGTTCGCCACGCCGAATGCCGATTCCGAGAAGGGTATGCGCCTCGGCCTGATCGTGCACATGGGCAAGGACCCCGAAAAAGGGTTGGCGAAGGTTCACGACCTCGGCTTGCCCACTTGCCAGGCCGGAATCAGTGACTACGACCCGGAAATGGTCACGCGTCTGAAACGCGGTGTGGAACGTTACGGCATCGAAGTTACCGCGATCAATACTGCCGGTCCCGGCCCGGCGGTCTGGGATTTCTACAAAGGTCCGGCCACCATTGGTTTGGTCCCGCGCGAATACCGCCAGCAGCGGATTGACCATCTCAAGCGCGCTTCCGACTATGCCAAGCAATGTGGCGTTCCCGCGCTGCACACACACTGCGGTTTCATTCCCGAGAATCCCAACGACCCCATCTATGAAGAGACGGTCAAAGCGATTCGCGAAGTGGTGAGCCACTGCAAGGGCAACGGCCAAACGTTTCTCTACGAGACGGGACAGGAAACTCCCATCACCCTCCTCAGGGCCATCAAGGACATCGGGCTCGACAACCAGGGCGTCAACCTGGACACCGCGAACCTGATTCTCTACGGCAAAGGGCATCCGGTGGACGCGCTGGATGTAATCGGCACGCTGGTGCGCGGGCTCCACGCAAAGGACGGCCTCTTCCCTACCGACCCGCGCCGCCTCGGCGAGGAAGTCCCCATCGGCCAAGGCAAGGTGGGCTTTCCCCGCCTCTTCCAACGTCTTAAGGAGCTCAACTATCGCGGCCCCGTCACGATCGAGCGTGAGATCGAGGGCGCGAAGCAACTTGAGGACATCCGCCAATCGATAACCTACCTCAAAGGGCTGATTTCATGACCGTCGTTTCACATGCGGAGAGTCGGGACCCTTCAGCGCCGGACTGCCCGCAGGTCTTCTCATGACGTCTTCCGAGCCACTCTCCCCTGCGCCAGGTGATCCGGCTTTCAGTTTGCCGGCTCGCCGCCCCACGCGCGTCCGCTGGCACATGCTGATGATGCTGGCGGGCATCACCGCGCTCACGTACCTGGACCGCATGAACCTGGGGATCGCCGGCCACTACATCCAGGACGAGTTTCGCTTCAGCACCGAGACCATGGGTTGGATCCTGAGCGGCTTCGTCCTCGGCTACGCGCTGTTCCAGGTTCCCGGCGGGTGGGCGGGAGATCGCTACGGGCCGCGCAGCGTCCTGACGTTCGCCATCGTCTGGTGGTCGATCTTCACGGCGCTTACCGCCCTGACGCCGCGCCTGCCGTTGCGGAATTGGGTCGGGCTGGCGGCAGCGTTTGTCGTCGTTCGATTTTTGATCGGCATGGGCGAGGCCTGCGCCTTACCCAACGCCAACAAAATCGTGGCCCTCTGGATGGGCCGAAGCGGCCGCGGCGTGGGCAACAGCCTTTTCTTGATGGGAGTGGGCGTGGGCGGCGCCAGCACACCCCGATTGATTTCCTGGCTCATGCAACGCTGGGGCTGGCGGACGTCGTTCTACGTGTGCGCCGCGTTGGGAGTGCTCGTAGCGCTGGGCTGGCACCTGTACGCCACCAGCCGCCCCGAAGAGCATCCGCGCGTCAACGCCGCCGAACTCGAACTCATTCGCTCCAGCGCCGGTGAGACCTCGTTTCCGTCAATGGCCGGAAAGCGTCCGCCGTGGCGTAAGCTGCTTTCCAGCAAGTCTTCGTGGGCGCTCATTCTCAGCTACTTTTGCGAAGGTTACCCCAACTACATCTTCTATACGTGGTTTTATATCTACCTGGTTCGCGTGCGCGGCCTGAGCGTTGAAGAAGGCGGCCGTTGGGGAGCGGCTCCCTTTGTGGCGGTCGTCCTGATGGCGCCGCTGGGCGGCTGGCTTTCCGACCGCGCCGTGGCCAAGGTCGGGCGGAAACGTGGCCGGCAGAGCATTGTCTGGGTCGGGATGACGTGCTCGGCGATTTTGCTTTCCCTCGGTGCGCATACAGGAGACAACACACTGGCCATTCTGCTGCTCGCCGGCGCCATGGGATTCAATATGTTCGCAACCCCAACCTGGTGGGCCACGTGCATCGACCTGGCGCCAAACTATTCCGGTTCACTCTCCGCCTTGATGAACACCTCGGGAAATCTGGGAGGCTGGCTATCCCCTATTCTCACGGCCTACATCGCCACGCACTTCGGGTGGGCAACGGCCTTGGATTTTGCCGCGCTGGTGACGGGCTGCGCCGGGGCGCTGTGGTTCTTCGTCAGTGCCGCCCATAACTTGGAAGAACCGTCTCTCGTTCAGAAACCTTAGCTCAACCGCAGCTGGCGCGGCGCACCAAGCCATGAGTGCTATAATCGCGCGCGAAATGTCTCGGGTCGGGCTAGCCTTCCCTCGCTGCCGGAAGGTCCCTCGGTTGACTGCCCCCGGAGCGTAGCCGCACCATGGACGATTTGCTGCTTCCGCTCTTTCCGCTTGAAGTCGTGCTCCTCCCTGAGGAGCCTCTGCCGCTTCATATTTTCGAGGAGCGCTACAAGCTGATGATCGGTGAGTGCTTGAAAGCCAAAACCGCGGGCTCCAGCAAACAGGAATTCGGAGTCATCCTGGCTAAGGGCCAGGAGCTGCATTCCGTAGGGTGCACGGCCCGCATCATCAACGTGACGCGGAAGTATGAGGACGGGCGGATGGACATCTTCACGGTGGGCGCCCGACGGTTTGAGATTCTTTACACCAACGATGAAATGGCCTACCTGCGCGGCGGAGTCGATTTCTTCGAAGACGAACCCGGCTCCGATGTCCCCGGTGAGGAAGAAGCTCAGCACGCCATCGATCTTTTCCGCCAGGTCGTCCAACGCTTGCGCAAATCCACCGACGTCCCCATTCACCTCCCGCGGCCGCACAGATACCTGTCGTTTCGCATTACTGCCCCGCTTCCGCTCGACCTCGACTTCAAGCAGCAACTCCTGGGGCTTCGCAACGAGAGCGCGCGATTGCGCCATGTGACCCGCGTGATGGAAAAGTTGATCGCTCAACTTGCTCTGGTCCAGAAGGCCAGGACGAAAGCCGGCGGAAACGGGAACGTTAATACCGCTGCGTGAAAACCACGAGCAACTGATCTGCCGCAGATTCGGCCTGGCGGCTCAAACCTCCACCCAACACCTTCTCCGCCAATGCTTTCTATCCGAGCGCAGACTTCCGTTGAGTTGAATTGTCGAGTTGCTTATAATGGGACGCAGGGGCCAGGGCAAATGCACAAACCAAGAACGCTCGGAGACTTGAAGAAGTCTAATTATCGAAGTGTCAGCGTTAAGGATGAGCTGCGCGCCAACCTCATCCGGAAACTCGATGCGGGAGAGCCGATCTTCCCCGGGATCATCGGCTTCGACGATTCCGTGATCCCGCAGATTGCCAACGCCATCCTCTCCCGGCACAACTTCATCCTGCTGGGATTGCGCGGACAGGCCAAGAGCCGCATCCTGCGCTCCTTAATTACCCTGCTCGACGAAGAAATCCCGTACCTCGAGGGCTGCGAGATCAACGATGACCCACTCCGGCCCATTTGCCGGTCCTGCACCGAACGCCTCAGGGAGTGCGGTGACGCCACGCGCATCGAATACCTGCCCCGCGAGCAACGCTTCGTGGAAAAACTGGCGACACCTGACGTGACCATTGCCGACATCATCGGCGACCTCGACCCCATCAAGGCCGCGCGCGGTGGCCACGCGCTCTCGAGCGAACTGACCATCCATTACGGCCTGTTGCCCCGATCGAATCGGGGCATCTTTGCCATCAACGAATTGCCGGACCTGGCGGGAAAAATCCAGGTAGGTCTCTTCAACATCATGCAGGAAGGCGACGTGCAGATTAAAGGTTATCCTGTGCGCCTTCCCCTCGATGTGGCGCTGGTCTTCACCGCCAACCCCGAGGACTATACGGCGCGCGGCAAGATCATCACGCCGCTCAAAGACCGTGTGGGATCGGAGATCCGCACGCACTATCCCGCGACGCTCGAGCACGCCCTGGCCATCACCGCGCAGGAGTCTTGGACCGAGCGCGACGGCTCCGGCCGGCTCGTCGTCCCGCAGTTTGTGCGCGAGATCATCGAGAGCATCGCGTTTGAGGCGCGTCAGGAAAAACGGATCGACAAGCGGAGCGGCGTCAGCCAGCGCCTGCCCATCACCTGCCTGGAAAACGTGGTTTCCAACGCCGAGCGGCGCGCCCTCGTGAACCACGAGGAAAAGATCGTGCCGCGCTGCTCAGACATCTACGATGCTCTGCCCTCTCTCACCGGAAAGTTCGAACTCGAATACGAGGGCGAACTGCGGGGCGCCGACAACGTGGCCCGTGACGTCATCCGCCAGGCGACCGCCCGTATTTTCAAGAAATACTTTGATGGCGTGCCCCTGCATTCTGTCGTGCAGTGGTTTGAACTGGGCGGGAAGCTGAAGTACCCGGACGGCGCCTCGAGCGAGGAAGTCTACGCGCAATTGAAGAAGATCCAGGGCCTGCTGGAAAAAACCCAGACTTTAGGTGTCAAGGCCAAGGATGACCCTGCGCTGCTGGTGGCGGGAGCCGAGTTCATCCTCGAGGGCCTCTACGCTTTGAAGAAAATCAGCCGCAACGAGGAGCTGGGGTATCACGCCGAGCAGCCCAAGCCGGGCCGGGCAGAACCTTCGAGCGAGGACCTCGGCGGGCTTGGCCCGCGACGGCGACCGATCAATTAAGGCTTCGCCCTGGTGTCTTTCGTACTTTGTACTTTGTACTTTGTACTTCGTCCTTCGTACTTTCGGGCTGATCACTGACGGCTGATCGCTGACGGCTCAAATGAAATTCATCAAATATTCCAAATACACCGCTGACCCCTTCGATGGCCTGAGCGCCGAAGACCTACTCCAACTCCTCCAAGATTTCCTTCTCGAAAGCGGCTTCGATAGTCAGTACTCCAACTTCTACGAAATGGACCGCGAGCGGACGATGGCGAACCTCCATCAGGCCCTGCTCGAAGCGCTGCGCCGCCAGGACATGATCCCGCAGGAACTCCTCAACGAATTGATGCAGAACGCCAAGACCTACGATGATTCCCGCCTTTCCGAGTTGATCAATAAACTCCTGGAGCGGATGGCGGAAGAGGGTTACGTCACCATCGAGCAGCCTCAGCCTCAGCCCCAGCCGGGCCAACTGACGCCGCCCGGCACGGGCAAAGCCATGGGCCCTGAGGGCACGGTCAAGTTCGAGCTCACCGACAAGGCGCTTGATTTTCTTGGTTTCAAAACCCTCAAAGATTTGCTCGGGTCATTGGGCAAGTCGAGCTTCGGCCGCCACGACACGCGCGAACTGGCGACGGGCGTCGAGGCGCACGGCTCCAGCCGGCAGTACGAATTTGGCGACACGATGAATCTGGACGTCAACGCTACATTGCTCTCCGCCATCCAGCGCGAGGGCTTGCGTGTGCCCATCGATCTCGATTACCGCGACCTGCAGGTCCGCCAGTGCGAGTACCAAAGTTCGTGCGCCACGGTCCTGATGCTCGATTGCAGCCACAGCATGATCCTTTACGGCGAGGACCGCTTCACGCCCGCCAAGAAGGTGGCGCTGGCGCTCACGCACTTAATCCGCACGCAGTATCCGGGCGATACGCTGCGCCTGGTGCTGTTTCACGATACGGCCGAGGAGATGCCGCTCTCGGAGCTGGCGCGCGTGCAAGTGGGGCCCTACTACACGAATACCCGTGAGGGTCTCCGGCTGGCGCAACGCATTCTGGCGCGGCAGACGAAAGACATGCGGCAGATCGTCATGATCACGGACGGCAAGCCATCCGCCCTGACGCTCGACGATGGCAGGATCTACAAAAACGCCTTCGGGCTCGACCCGCTGGTGATCTCCGAGACCCTGCACGAGGTGGCGCGCTGCCGGCGCAACGGTATCCTCATCAACACCTTTATGCTGGCCTCGGACTTCGGCCTGGTCAACTTCGTGCAGAAGGTGACGGAGATCTGCCGTGGCAAAGCATATTTCACCACTCCCTATACCCTCGGTCAGTATCTGCTGATGGATTACATGCAAAAAAAGGTCAAGCACATCCATTAGCATGCCGCTCTTGTGCTAACTCGCCCCCGCGTAGTTCTCCTTCCCTGCTACAATGTTTTTTCATGCCTGGTGAGAAACCCATTCTGGTCACTGCCGGCATCATACGAAATGGCGAGCGGATTCTGATCTGCCAGCGCCACCGGTCGGATGCCTATGGCTTGCAGTGGGAGTTTCCCGGCGGCAAGGTCCGCGATGGCGAAGATCTGAAAGCGTCGCTCGCGAGGGAATTGGCTGAAGAGCTTTCCATCCAGGCTGACATCGGGGAGGAAGTGTTCCGCTTGCGCCATCGTTATCCCGACCGGCACGTCGAAGTGGTTTTCTTCGCAGTGCCCCAATTCCGCGGCAACGTCGAAAACCGCGTGTTCGAAGCCATTACATGGGCCGTGCGCTCGAAGCTGCCGGAATACGATTTTCTCGAAGCCGACCGTGCACTGGTGGATCGAATCGCCCGAGGTGAAATTGTCTAGGAAGACGGTAGGTGGTAGACGGCATACGGTATGCGGGGAGGGCCCTGTATTCCGTTTACCATCCACCATCCACATGATTTTGGCTCTGTGTCTCGGTGCCTCTGTGGCCGCCATTTCGAACGCGCAGATTGAGACGGTCGAGGGCCCGCCGCCGCGCTACAACTGGGTCAGTCACGGGAGGCTGGAAGGCCACCTGGCATTGAACTACTCTCCGGCCGGAGCTTTTTCTCCCGACAGTTCAGTCCTCGCCGCCGTCATCGAGGAGAAAATAGTGCTCATGAATCTTCCCGCCGCGGATATCCGTAAAGCTCTGCGCCCGCACCTGGAAGGCATCAGCGAGCTGCAATATCAGTCGGCCAACTTTGTTACCCCGGGCAGAGTCTTCATTGTGGGCAGCGGGCTGTTTCACGCCAAGGGTAAAGGCGGCGGAGCGCCCACACCCACGCTCGCCTTCCAATGGGATGTGGATCAGGACGCGCTTTTCGGCAAGGTGAACGCCGTGGGAGCGGCGGGTGGATTCGGAACTGCGCGGTATTTCCCCCAAATTGGATATCTGGGTTTGTATAAGGAAAGTAATTTCGACCTCTGGCATCCGGTGACGGGCGGCGGTGGCAGGATCAACGTTCCATCGCTCACACGCCGGCCCAACCTCTTCGAGCTCTCGCCGGATGGACGCTGGATGTTGCTGGCCCAAATCGAAGGCAGTTCCACGCCTGATCCCAACGTCGTGGAGCTGCAACAACACAAGTTCGTCGATTCCCTGAGGGATCACCATGGGACTGTCCTGAGCATGACTTTCTCGCGCGACAGCAAGAGAATCCTGACGGCGTGTGAAGATGCCAAGGTCCGCATCTGGTCGGTGGGCGACTGGAAACTCCTGCAAACCCTCTCCGGCCACGAGGGACCTGTCCACTGGGCGGAATTCTCCCCGGACGGAAACTGGATTGCCTCCGCCGGCGAGGACAACACGGTGCGGATCTGGTCCTCTGCCGACGGGAGCTTGGTCCAGACTCTCTCCGAAAGCCGTGAGCCGCTCCGCACCGTCGCTTTCTCTCCTAATGGCGAATACGTTGCGGCCTCTGGCGACCAGATCGTTTTGGTCTGGCAGCGGACGAGGAGCGGGCAGTAGGCAGACGTCAGAAGTCAGTCGTTAGTTGCCAGTGGTCAGTTGTCATTTCGGCGCGGTCAGCAACTTCGCTTGACAATACCCACCACCTGCAAGGCGTGAAACGAGAGCCGGGGCGAAAGGGGACAGCCGGCCGCGGACAGCAGACTCGCTTGTCGGGCCGAGCCCGGCGGCGCGAAGCTCAAAGTTGTGCTAAAATTTTCTTTCAGCCAAGTGGCGGTGAGCTCTCCCGCGGGGTCTCAACTTCTATGCCGAAAGTCGGAATGGTCAGCCTGGGCTGTCCCAAGAATCTCGTGGACAGCGAAGTGATGCTGGGAATTCTCGCCCGGCAGGGGTACGAGCTCACGCCCCGCGCCGAAGACGCCGACGTCCTGATTGTCAACACCTGCAGCTTCATCGACCCGGCCAAGCGCGAGTCCATTGACACGATCCTCGAAATGGCCGAACACAAGAAGTCGGGGTCGGCCAAGAGGCTGGTCGTGGCTGGTTGCCTGGTGGAACGCTACCGGCAAGACATTTTGAAGGAAATCCCCGAAGTCGACTATGTCATCGGGACTAATGAACTGGAACGCGTTCTGGACGCCTGCGCTGCCGACGACAGCAGCCGCACCGCGAAGGAGCCGGCCGCTCCCTACCTTTACCACGAATTCACGCCGCGCATCCTGGCCACTCCTCCTTATACCGCTTACATCAAGATTGCGGAAGGGTGCGACCACCCGTGTTCATTTTGCGTAATTCCGCAAATGCGTGGCCGGTTCCGCTCGCGACGGTTTGAAAGTGTGGTGCGTGAGGCAGAGAACCTGGCCCGGCGGGGCGTTCGAGAAATCACCCTGATCGGCCAGGACACCACAAGCTACGGTGAGGATCTCGGCCTGCGCGACGGACTCGCGGCATTGTTGCGAGCCTTGGGCGAGATCCCGGAACTAGTCTGGATCCGCGCGCTTTATTACTACCCCAACCGTCTGACCGACGCACTCATCCAGGCCATCGCCGAAGCGCCGAAGGTCTGCAAGTACTTTGATATTCCCCTCCAGCACGCAAGCCCTTCGGTCCTGAAAGCGATGCGGCGCGGGTCGGGCGCCGAGCGCTTCCTGCGAATGCTTGAGAAGATTCGCGCGGCCATCCCGGCCGTTACGCTTCGGACTTCGATGATCGTAGGCTTCCCGGGAGAAACCGACGAAGACTTCCAATCGCTTCTGGACTTCGTCGCCGAGGCGAGCTTCGACCACCTGGGTGTGTTTCTCTACTCGAACGAGGAAACAAGCGCATCCTACGGGCTCGGCAACCAGGTCTCGAAAAGGATTGCCCGGTGGCGACAGAAGAAGCTGATGACGCTGCAGCGCAAGGTTTCTCGACGAAAACTGCGGGCCTTGGTGGGGAACACATTTCCGGTCCTCGTCGAAGGGCGATCGCCGGAAACGGACCTGCTTTTCCGTGGCCGCTTGGAATCGCAAGCCCCGGAAATCGACGGCCAGGTTTTGATTAACGACTTCGACGGACCGGAACCGCAGGCGGGCGAGTTCCGGTGGGCCACGATCACAGAATCGGCTGACTATGACCTGGTGGCACGCCTTGAGGCGCGCGTCTTTGCGGAGCGGGCCGCAACGGGAAGCAGAGCTGTTCCACCACCGTTGGTGCAGATTCAGCCTCCAATCCAGCCACCTGCGGATCGTAGCCATGCACTGCCCCGTGTGTAATCGCGAGACGACGAGGAGTGGCAACCCGTATCGGCCTTTTTGCAGCGAACGTTGCAAACTGATCGACCTGAGCCATTGGTTATCCGAGCGGTACAGGATTGCATCGGAAGTCGAGACCGCGGAGCCTCCAGGAGGAAGCTCGGGCAAACAGCAGGTGGCCAAGGAGAAACGTGGTTGAGCAACCGCGCGGGCCGGCGGTCTGGGTTGCCACGTGCGGCGGAGTTGGCTATTTCCCGATCGCGCCCGGGACGGCAGGTTCCGCAGTGGGACTGGTTTTGGTGGCGGCGCTGGGTCGGGCGCCATTAGGGCAACCTTGGCTTTCGAGCCTCTTGGCAGCCGCGGCCGTCGGGATCTTCTTTCTTGGTGTCTGGGCGGCGAGCGGAGCGGAGAAATACTTCGGTCGAGTCGATCCTGGTCACGTAGTGATCGACGAAGTGGTGGGACAGCTTCTCACTTTCCTGGTGCGGCCCGACGCTTCGTGGAAGTGGCTCCTGGCCGGGTTCGTGCTCTTCAGGATCTTCGATGTGGTTAAGCCGTTCCCGGCCCGGCAGGCCGAGCGGCTGCCCGGTGGTTGGGGCATCATGACGGACGATGTTGTGGCAGGCCTATACAGTCTAGCGGCGGTTTTGATTCTGGGTTATGCACTCAAATGAGTCTGTGGAAGAAGCCGAGTAAACCGGGTCAGTCGATGGACAGACACACAGGACACAAACCGCACATCGAGGGCGTGACGCCCCGCGCCGCGATTTCCGGCGGCGAGATCGCCATCCAGGGTCGCGGCTTCACTTCGAACGGGAACACCCGCCCGGTCGTGCGCTTCGGCCAGCAGACCGCGAGCGTTCTGCTCAGCTCACCCAACCGGCTGGTGGTGCGCGTTCCGGAAGAAGTGGCCAGCGGCGACCTCACCGTGGACACCGGCTCCAGCGTCAGCGAACCCGTGGCCGTGGCCGTCGGGATCACACTCACTGAGAATCTCCACCCCGTGGCCAACCCCGCCGTGGACGCTGCCGGTAACATCTTCAGCACCTTCAGCGGCAATCGCGGGCAGAAGGTTCCCGTGTCGGTGTTCAAGGTCAACCGCAACCATGTCGTGCAGCCATTCTTGAACGACCTGATGAATCCCACCGGCCTGGCGTTCGACCGCGACGGGATGCTCTATATTTCCAGCCGCGCCGAGGGGACCATCTACCAGGTAACGCCCGACGGCCAACGCTCCCTTTACGCGGAAGGCATGGGCGTCGCCACGGGAATCGCGTTCGACCAGGCACAAAACCTCTATGTCGGCGACCGCACCGGAACGATTTTCAAGATCAGCCGGGACCGGCAGATTTTCGTCTTCGCCACCGTGGAGCCGAGCGTTGCCGCCTTTCACCTGGCTTTCGGTCCCGACGGCGATCTCTTCGTGGCCGGCCCCACGACCTCGAGTTTTGATCACGTCTACCGCGTTTCGCCCACCGGAGCGACTGCGTCCTTCTACCGCGGCCTGGGGCGTCCGCAGGGTCTGGCTTTTGATGCCCAGGGGAACCTTTATGTGGCGGCATCGCTGGGCGGACATCGGGGTGTTGTGCGCTTGTCGCGAGACGCCAAGCCGGAACTGGTGGTTTCAGGAAACGCGATTGTCGGCTTGGCCTTCACTTCGCACCGCTCCCTGATCCTGGCCACGAACAATTCCCTGATTGAATTATTCCTGGACATCGAGGGCAAGCCCTTAATACAGTGACAAGTGAGAAGTGACCAGTGACAAGCCAAAAACCGCAAGCCGTGAACAGGACTGCATACCTGCTCTGACTCGTCACTCGT
>Ga0315281_10012492_pt1 | contig 11556 bp, 16 predicted proteins | sample YL17G07_0_MG_FD_204540 | JGI IMG/M metagenome (GOLD analysis project Ga0315281, IMG submission 204540) | Sediment microbial communities from Yellowstone Lake, YNP, Wyoming, USA - YL17G07_0 | ecosystem: Environmental > Aquatic > Freshwater > Lake > Sediment | place: USA: Wyoming | collected... | reverse complement strand
TTCAAATCCGCCTCTTAGACGGATTTATCAGGCAGGGCTATCACTTATCCCACTGTCCAAACTGTTGGGGCCATCTCTGTCCTCCGGTCGTGACGGCGATCAAGAAGGCGGCCGACGGCGCGAAGTAGAAATCTTACTTCGTCTTAAATGAAAACAGATAGGGCTCGACGGGGTTCCCTGCTTGGTCCTTGAAGTTCGTAAATTTTGAGGTGTTGATCCAAATGTTATATTTTTTGTTTGGTTCCAATTTCACGGGCAAGCTGCATCTTGTATTGTTTTCAGAATAATGGGGCTGTCCCGTCATCTGAGGGAACTCATCTTTATTCTCATAACTCCATGACCAACTCTTATCCATCATCGGCTTGCTAAAAATAACCGTAATTTCCGACAAGTTCGAATCTACGGTTTGTTCCCCGCCTTTAGGAATGGTGCCTATGACCTTTGGCGGTTGGTTATTCTGCTGAGCATATCCCGTCGACTGGACCAGCAGCAGCCCGAGAACAAGCATTGATAAGGATTTCATCATGAAATTCTAACTCCTTGAGGTATCGAGTTCTTCCCTATCCTGAGTTTTGACGTTTAGCCAAGTCCATTTAGAGGTGTGAACCGAAATAGGCAAGCATCGCTCGTGCGTGCGGAAATCGTTCGGCATGGTTCTGTTGGAGAGATCGGGCCACTAAGCCGTCGATCCATGGAGGGATGGAGAGATCCGGCCGTCTGAGACTCGGGGAGGGCTCGCTCAGGACTTTCACGTCCGAAATGCTGGATGGATGTCTCGTGAAGATCTGAAAAAGGACCTTCCCCAGTTGGAACACGTCGTCGAGGAACCCCTCCGGCCGACGTTTCCCGCTCCCCGTTCGCTCGAAGAGGTAGGGAGGTTCTCCGATGCGCCGCGCCAAGGCGAAGTCGGCCAGTTTGATCTCTCCCTGTCCCCCGATCAGGAAGTTTGTGATCGTCATATCCCCATGAAGGATTCCTGATGCGTGCACCGCCGCCGCCGCCAAGAGCATCCGTTCCGCAATCACCAGCGCGGCATCGGGGGAGGGGTCCGTGGCGTCCTTCAAGACGGAGAGCCGGTCCGCGAGGGTCCCTCCCGGCATATGTTCGAGGGCGAGATAGGGTTTCGAGCCCATCGTCAGACCGCATCGAAGGACCCGGACGATTGTTGCATCGTCCAACACCGCCTGGAACCGGAGTTCGTTGAAGAGGCCACGCAGCGGGACGTCTCCCTCCTTGACCCGTCGAAAGGGGGGGCGATGGATCTTGAGGGCCACCGGACGTTTCATTTCCAGCTCCGTGGCGAGGAAGACCTCGCTGAAACAGCCTTGGCCCAGTTTCCTGTGGATTTTATAACTCAAGACACGATCCTCCAGGGGATCGCGCGGCGATCTTAGGTCGACTGGTTGCGATAGTTGGGACCGAAGGTAGGCAAGAGCCGCCTCGGCCGCGACCGGTCCGTTTCGAGGGGTCAGGGGGGCGATCCGCAAGAGATTCTGGAGATCGGCGACCGGCTGTTCGGAGAGGCCGGCGGCCCGGCACTGGCGGGCGCAGTCGGCGAGCGTGTCTTGGAGCTCGATGAGTGGGACGTAGGAGGACGCCGAGAATTCCCCCAGGAGGATCAATTGCGTCTGAAGGGTTGCCGTGAACATTCTCCCGATTTTCGTCAAGGAGGGGAGGATGTTGTGTGAAAAGCAAAAGGGATCAAGGCTTGACCCTTCTTTTTATTCCTTAAAAAGCGGGGCATCCATGTTGGATGAGATACTCCTTCGTCTTTACGATTTGTCCTGAAAATGTCTTGAAGTTCTCGCCCGTCATTTCGACCAATACTCGATCCACTTCGTTGCCATCGCCTCCCTTGAGGGCTTTTACCGGATCTACCCCGATAGCCGCATCATCAATGGGAGCATGCAGGAGAACGACTGCTGGATCAGCGCGCAGTCTTGAGTAGATTTCCTTGACCACATTGTTGGCCACAAGGCCGAACTTGAGCCATCCAATGTATAAACTATCTTCCACGGCGCCTTCCGCCTGGGGACAATTGGCCGGATTATCGGAATATTGTTGGTAGTCACCCTCGGTCTGACTCAACGCATCGTTGGAACTCATTCCCAATTGCCTTCGAACTTCGGTTTGTGACGTACCGAAAAAAGGATGATCATGGGTATCTATTGCTGGATCGATCGAATAGTGGATTTGATGGAGAATCTCATGGATGTCGCGGCCAAAAGATCCATAGGCCTCCGGAGGAGGCTTCCCCGCATTTGGACCCGGTGGCGGCGCAGGAGCGCCGGGATTAACGGAGAGTCCTTCGTGGTAGTCAATGCTGCAACTCGATCCATGAGACATTCCCCCCCACGTGTCTACGGCTGCCACACTCGTCGGGATGAGAGACGGGATGATATGGTAAGTGACCACGGGACAAAATTTGTCCAAGGCCCCGCCGGTCAGATTTTGGTAAATGGGATAAACGTTACAGGCCACATCTTGGATGTACAAAGGGCAATTCGCTTTGCTGATGGGATCAGTCAACTCGGAACAGTCGATCTTGAAGGGGAAGGGAGGCACATAATTATTGGAGCACTTTGTGACGGTAAAAGTTTGTTGCAATATAGGTACGTTAGGTTGTTGTGAAGTGGTGATCATGTTCCGGAAATGGTTAAGATTCGAGGCCCACGCGGAGGCTGAAATTAAATAGAGGAAAATTATCGCACCCAGTGACGACAGTTTTAGGCTTCTCATCAGATTTCCCTGCCTTTCCATTTTCGAGCTCTTCTTGGGATCAACCGGTTAAGATTGTATCAGATTGGAGTTAAAAAGGAACATACGACGCCAAGTACGCGCTACGCCAATACGTGGAAACGTTCGGTTCTCGCCTCGACGTCTGTCGCCAAGAGCGCTATTCTACCGGCGTGACACATCCCCACTGTCCCCGTTGCGCGCAGGGCCTCGAACAAACCAAACTCGACTTCAACAACGTCTTGAGTTGCCCGCATTGCGGCGGGATGGCTGTAAATTTGGCTCTGTTGAGGGAGGAAAAGACGCGCGAGATCGTGAGGGAGCTCTGGAGCCAATCGGCCGACAAGGAGCCGGACGGGGTCCTATGCCCGGGTTGCGAACGGGCGATGATCGAGGTGACCTGCGATCTGGGAAAGGGCATGACCCTAAGGCTGGATCTCTGCCGGACATGCCAGATGATCTGGTTCGACACCAAGGAATTCGAGCGGTGGCCGCCGCGCGAGGCGACCCTGTCGCTCGAGGCCCAACAGGCGGTCGGGCGCATGGAAAGCGACGTACAGGCCCAAGTCGCCAACTGGGACCCAACGACCGCGAGCGAGAGGCGCAAAGAAGCGAGCTTTGATCGCACCCTTCGCATCGGAAAAACCCTTCTCGCTAGCGGACCTATCGGGGCCCTGTCGCCTTGGACGTGGGGCAGGATCCTCTTCGACGAGATTTGCGAGTTCGTGGAAAACATGAAGGCCTGAGTTGAAAAATCCTCTTTCGACTTTTCTCTTTTGATTTTAGATTCCGGCACACCAAGACCGTGTCTTGGTGCGATTCAATCTTGTATTTTTGAGGGGTTCATCGTGAACGACGACTCTCTTGTTTCCTTTTGCAACTCCTGGCTCGCGGCGTGGACCGGCAATCAGCCCGAGAGGCTGCTCTCCTTTTACACGGAAGACGCCTTTTACCGGGATCCGGCTAAACCGAACGGCCTGAAGGGCCACGCCGAACTCCGGGCCTACTTTGTAAAGCTTCTCGCTAAGAATCCCAACTGGGTCTGGAAGGCCATTGAGATCATCCCTACCGGGAAAGGCTTCACACTCAAATGGGAGGGGACCATTCCCGTGGGCGATCAGGTCGTCGTGGAAACGGGGTTGGATCTGGTGGAACTGCGAGCCGGAAAGATTTCGCGGAATGAGGTTTATTTCGATCCGACGCGGTTGAAGTAGTCGCAGGCCTCATCGATCGCCGTAGAGTTCGATAATCAGACCGTGAGGGTTTTGATTTTGGACTTGAACAGGTTCTGAGCCCGCCTCTTGCTTATAGCCACAACAGAAAGTGATTGACGTGAGTGACTTATAAGTCACAATACGAGAAAATGAAAAAGAAACAACCTTTTGTCTCTCATGAAGCCGAGCAGATCCGCGAGTTCCGAAAAGATTCGGATCGTGCAATGAAATATCTCAATTCCTGTGTGCAGGTGGCTTTTGAAGAAAATGACCCCGAGCTGGTCCTCAGCGCCCTGTCTGTTATTGCCAAGGCCTACGGTATGACCCGCCTGGCCAAGAAGTCCCATCTTCAGAGGGAGAGCATCCACCGGATGCTCTCCAAACGCGGCAATCCCGAATGGAATAGTATTTTCCGGGTGTTTCAGGCGCTGCGGATCAAGATGAAATTGGAATTTGCCGCACCGGCGGCAGCCTAGTTTTAACAATCAGGGGGTTCGGCGCATACCTGGTACACGGTGTTCAACGGTTTGTGCTTCATTACTAAACTGAGGAGGCTGATTATGAGAATCGCTCTTACTGGCATGAGCACGACTGGGAAAACCAAAATAGGCAAAGATCTGATAGGAATGAACCTCTCGTTGGCACAAGATATTGAGCTACGGGATAGCGATGCTTGGATTGCTGAACGGATTCTTGGTGACAAGCTCAAACCAGGTATTGCTCGTATCTATTTGACCCTTGGTCGCGCGGTAGCCTTAAAAAAGATTGAAGACGAAGAAGAAAACTTCCTGCAGGCTTTCATGAGTGGACCTCAAAATGTAATTTTTGCATTGGGCCCGGGAGTCGGCTTGAGGCCAAGTTGGAAAGAATTCAAGAAGACGACTAAGTTGGTAAAACTCGATAAAGCTCCCGAAGAAATTCTCACAGGATTGAAATTGCGTCTAGAAAATATCAAAAAGCAAATCAGAGCTAATTTCCCTAATCTGATCAATCATCCTCAATATGGATGCTGGGAAATAGGAATGACGCTTGATGAACAGCTTAAGGAACTGCCGACCCCTGACGCTCTAAGAAACATTCAGAGCAAACTTGATGAGATGAATGATCTTTATGGTGGCGGGGCTTCAGTTTGGAGCACAGAAAAGACAACGGCTCAAGAAGTCCTAGTAGCCCTGGGAATTATGAAAACCTAGGCAATTCTCAGCCTAAAACCCCCTCAGCAATTCCTCCGCATGCGACCCCGGATTGACGCCCCGGTAGATCTTCAGGATCTTCCCCTGCCCATCGATCACGAACGTATCGCGTGAAGCAAAGAACATCCCCGACGAGCCATAGGCCTTGGCGATTTTCTTGTCCGGATCGACCAAGAGACGGAAGGGGATCTGGTACTTCTCCTTGAATTTTTGATGGGCCGCTTGCGAATCGAAACTCACGCCGAGGATGACGGCGTTCTTTCCTTCGAATTCTTTCATGTGGTCGCGGAAGTTTTCCGCCTCCTTGGTGCACCCCGGGGTGTCGTCCTTGGGATAAAAATAGAGAATGACCGTCTTGCCCCGATAATCCTTGAGCGCGGCCGGCATCCCCACGTCATCGGTGGTCGAAAACTCCGGGGCGGGGTCTCCCACCTTGAGGTCTTGGGCTCGGGCGTTCTGACAACACAAGAACAGAGCCATCGTGAGGGAGTAGGAGAACGCTTTTAGGCCGCTTCCCGCGGCACAGCGCTCGCGGATGCTCGTAAAGGAAACTAGAAGATGTCGTGGTTTCATGAGGGGACTATATCCCTTTCCTCCCACCTCCGAACATGGAAAAGTTTATCCGTAGGCACGCGCCATGCTCCTCCGAAAGAGGACTTGCTTGTACGTCAGGAGCATCGCACAACTCATTCGAACCGCTCGGGAGAAGGCGGGACTGACCCAGTCAGATTTGGCGAAGCGAATCGGAACGAGCCAATCGGTGATTGCTCGTCTGGAGTCGTTCAATAATACGCGCATTCCGTCCTTGAACCTCCTCGAAAGGATCGCCTCGGTCTTTCGGGCTCGCCTCTCGATCTCGTTCGAGTATCCCAGGGCTGCATGACACGTCGGCCTGACGGTCTCCTCAATCTTGATCGGGACCTGGTCCCTTGTTGATGATACGATTCGCTCCATACGAAAGGAATCTTTGTGGCGACCTATGTCTCTTTGATCCTCAGCGCCGTGCTCTTCGTGTGGGAGCTGAAAGGATTGGGGCGTGAGTCCGTGGGCTCCCATGGGCATGTCGATGTCTATGCCGTGGTTCTTTTGTATGTCCGTTCGGTCTTTATTTTTATTTGCGCCCCATTTCTTTGGATCGCTCAGTTGCTCAAGATCCTTGGCTTTATCTCTTCGGACGACATGGACTCGCCAAATCTCCTGCAGATGAAGATGTTCGCCTGGACGATTAATTCCATCCTGACCGTCGTGTTCCTTTGGAAGTTGTTTTTGTGACGTTAAAGGCGACCTTCTCTATGTCACTCGGTCGCCGGGCCGGTGCCGTCCGGGCGAGGACTGCCGAGATCGCGTCCCCGTAAGGCAAACCAAAGAGTGCCGAGGGCGCCGAAGGCGAAGGCCGAGATCAGGTTCGTGCGCGGGCTGATCTGCCAGAGGAAGGCGCCGCCGAACGCGGCCAGGGAGACGATCACGTCGCGGATCAGGTAGTACAAACCGAAGACGCCGGCCTTTCGGTCTTTGGGCGCCAAATCCATAATCAGCGCCTTGCGGGTCGGTTCTCCGAATTCCTTCAAGCCCCGGAGGACGAACGCGACGACAAGCATCTCGAACGATCGCGAATACAGCAGCAGGAGCGGGAAGAGGGTGAAGAAGCCGAAGGTCATCACCACGAACGGCTTCTTGTGGCTGCGGTCGGCGAAGTACGCGACCGGGATGTAGACGGCGACGGCGGTCGCCATTTCGACGGTGCGCAGCACCCCGAACCGCAGCGCGCTGACGGGCCCCGGCGCGGTTGCCGTTCCCACGGCCCAGACCACGACGAAGGCGTAGGGGATCTGCTCGCAGAATCGAACGAGGATGTCGGCGACCAGCAATTGCCTCAGGTCGGAATTCATGTGGCGCCACATCCGCGAGGGGTTGCGCTCCGCCTCGATCGTCGATGCTCTCGAGTCGTCTTCGATCAGGAGCTGTTGCAGGACCGCGGCGATCGCCGCCATCGCGAGCGCGCCGATGAACGCCAGCCGGACGCCGCGCTCGACTCCCCACGCCGCGATGAGAGCCCCGCCGATGACCGGGCCCAGCGCCATCGGCACGCGGCGCACCAGGGAATGCAGCGACACGCCCATCGTATGTTTGTTCTGGGGCAACACGCGCGCCACCAGGCTCATCGTCGCGGGCAAGGAGATCGCCGTCCACGAGAGGAACAACGCCGCGCCGCCCAACACCGCCGGCCACGTCGGAATCAATACGACAATCGCAAAACCGACCATCGAGGCTAGGTTGAAGACGAGCAGGGCGCGCTTCGTGCCGAGGCGGTCGGAGAGGTAGCCGCCGGGAAACGAGTAGAGGGCGCCGAGCAGGTTGTCCATGCCGTTAAGGAACCCGATGGAGATGAATCCGCCTCCGAGGGCGAGCAGGTAGAGGGGGAGGAACTGCTCGGCCATGTGCTCGCCCATGCCGACGAGCACCACCATGCTCAATAATCCCACGATGCTCCGGCGCAGGCCGAGAAACTCGACCCATCGCGGGACCCTTGCCTCTTTGGCTTCGGACATGAGCCTGTCTATACAGGCAAGTCACCGGTTTGGGCAACAGAGACGGCGTTTTTGGGCCGTGCTGAGCGCGGACCTTCGTTGACAGGGCTTCCGTTTTCTGGTGATCCTTACAGTCATCATTCCTATGAATCAGAATCGCTCCCCATTGCTCATGATCGATAATTATGATTCGTTTACGTATAACCTCGTTCAGTATTTCCAAGAACTGGGCGAGGACGTGCAAGTCTATCGAAACGATACGATCATGGTAAAGGAGATCGAGAACCTTCATCCGTCGAAGATCGTCATCTCTCCGGGGCCCTGCACGCCGAATGAGGCGGGAATCTCCGTCCCCGTTATCAAGGAATTCGCGGGACGCATCCCGATCCTGGGCGTCTGTCTCGGACACCAGTCGATCGGACAGGCCTTCGGCGGGAAGATCATCCGCGCCAAAAAGGTCATGCACGGTAAGACCTCAATGATCCATCACGACGGCAAGACGATCTTTAAGAATATCGGCAATCCGTTTGAGGCGACCCGCTATCACTCCCTCATCATCGAGAAGGAAACTCTTCCCGACTGCCTTGAGATCACCGCCTGGACCGACGAGGGGGAGATTATGGGGGTCCGTCACAAGGCAATGCTGATCGAAGGCATCCAATTCCACCCCGAATCAATTTTGACGATCGAAGGAAAGAAGATCTTAAAGAACTTCTTGTCTCTCTGTGTTTGAGGCCTCGATCAAAATCCTGAAATCCGGCAAATCGCTTTCCGAGGCGGAGATGATCGAGGCGATGCGGCCGATCTTGGATCGGGAAGGCCGCGTTTCCGAAGACGAGATCGTCGCTTTTCTCAGCGCCCTGCGTGATAAAGGCGAGACGTTACCGGAGTTGCTCGGCGCGGCGCGCGTCTTGCGGGACGCGTGCGTGAAGGTCAGCGTCAGTCCCGACAACCTGGTCGACACCTGCGGGACGGGCGGGGATGCCCAGGGGACGTTTAACATCTCGACCGCGGCCGCCTTCGTGGTCGCGGGCGCGGGCGTCCGCGTCGCCAAGCACGGAAATCGTGCGATCAGCTCGCAGGCGGGTAGTGCCGACGTCTTGGAAAAACTGGGCGTCAGGATCGAGTTGGAACCGGTTCAGGTGCGCCAATGTCTGGTGGAGGCCGGTTTCGGATTTTTCTTCGCGCCGCGCTTTCATCCGGCGATGAAGAACGTTGCGGCCGCCCGCAAGAAGATCGACACGCGGACGATCTTCAATCTTTTGGGCCCGCTGGTCAATCCCGCGAGTCCGCTCTGCCAGGTGATTGGCGTCTACGATCCTCACAAGATGACGCTGATGGCGGAGGTCTTGAAGGCCTTGGGCTCGCGGCACGTCTTGCTCGTGCATGGAGACGACGGATTGGACGAGATCACTCTGACGGCCAAGTCGCGGACGGTGGAGTTGAAGGACGGGAAGATCGTGGAAGGTGAGATTGATCCCCGGGACTTGGGGTTTGAATTCTGTTCGGCGCAAGATTTGAAGGGCCGTGATGCGGACTACAACGCGACCATGATGAAGGGGCTTCTCGAGGGATATGAATCCCGCCTGCGCGACGCCATCGTCCTCAATGCCGCCGCCGCCCTCATGGTTTCCGGCCGCGCCGGCTCTCTGGAAGAGGGGCTTACGATCGCGGATCATTCCTTGGATCAAGGGAGGGCGTATGAGGTTCTCAAGGACGTGATCCGGATTTCTAACGAATGACTTCTTTCAGCGTCTTCAGATACCCCTCTTTTTTCGCGAAGTCGGTGAGGTAATCGAGGTCGATTCTCTTCTGATTTTGAATCCAAAGCAGTTTTGCCTGCTGGATCGAGCCCTGATGCTTCCATTCCACTCCGGCGATGATCCGGTCCATGATGATGTCCTCGATTCGAATGATCTCCAGCGGACCTTCCGGGGTTTCGATCACGTTGACCTTTGAAATGGTTCTGCTCCCGATTTCAATGGGGGAGGGCGGAAACTCGACGGAAAAATCGAACACCGGATGTCCGAATTGCCTGTAGTTCGAGGTTCTCTTGAAACCGAGGGAAGTCATGATCTCCTCGATCATTTCTTTGGTATCTCCCCTGAGGATCACGTCGATGTCTTTCGTGAGATAGGTTCCTTGCGTATAGAACTGGACTGTAGCTCCGCCGACCAAAATGAAATCCATATTTCTTGCCCGGAAGAGCTTAGAGAGAAAAGCGGCAAGGCTGACTTGACGGATCGTTTGTGGCAACTCCGCAATGGCCTTCAATTTTTGTTGTTTCTTATCGCTCATGCGCGCTCGATCCTTTTCAGAATCTTTTCCTCTTCATAGGAGCGGGGTCTTTTCCTTTTCTCCATTAAGCGAGGGATCATGTCCGGGGAAATAGGCTTTTTTTGAATGTCCCGAACCAAGTCTTCCATTTTGTAGACTTTATTGATTTCGTATTTCCTATTCTGTTCTTCATTATAGCGCTCAAAGAGATCGCGGATAGGGGGATAAAGGCGAAACTTCTGGTTGAGACGAAAGGCGCGTTGATTCCCGCGGCTGGAGGAAAATAACATCCCCCAGCTCTCCAAATTGCAAAGTTCCCGGAGGGTCTGCTGAGGAGATATCTCCAAAGCCCTCGCGAGCTCTCGCACCCCCATCTGAGCATCGGGATTGTCCACAAAATAGGCAATGACCTGGCGCCGTACCTTCGAAGGGATCAAAAAGCTTAAATCCATGGTTTACGACTCCGTCTCCAACCATTCCCTCGGCCACCCGTCTGTGACGGGTTCCCGGCATCGGTCATAACGCTTCTTAGTCTTATCGTCATATATATTATGACAGTTGTCAATATTATTATGACATTAGAAAACCCTTCTCATTTCCAGGGGGGGCGGCTAGTTTTTCCGCATGTACCTTCAGAAGATAGTTGATTACAAACGGCAGGAATTGGAACACGTTCGACGCAGGGTTTCCTTGATGGATGTGCGCCTCAAGTCGGGGGACACGGAACCCGCTCGGGATTTCATGAAGGCGTTGAAATGGCCTGGAATCCGTATCATCGCCGAAGTAAAAAAGGCCTCGCCGTCCGCGGGCGTCATCCGTCCTGATTTCGATCCTCTTCAGATTGCTCAGATCTATGAAGAAAACGGGGCCGCCTGCCTGTCGATCCTGACCGACGAGCACTTCTTTCAGGGCAAGCTGGCCTATTTGGAAAATGTCAAAACGCATGTGAAGATTCCCTGCCTCCGGAAGGACTTCACCTTGGAGGAATATAACGTCTACGAGGCGCGTGCGCACGGCGCCGATGCGGTTCTCTTGATCGCTCGGATTTTGGAGGATTCGCAGCTCAAAGACTACGGCGATCTTGCGCGGGAGCTCGGTATGACCGCCTTGGTGGAGGTGCATGATGAGGCGGAGCTCGAGCGCGCGAAAAAGATCGGCGCCGGTCTCATCGGGATCAACAACCGCAATCTCGATACGTTCACCGTCGATCTGGAAACAACGGTCCGACTGTCGAAGAACGTTCCTGAAGGCGCATGGATCGTCTCGGAGAGCGGTATCTCGACGCCCGATCACATTCGTCAGCTCGGCGACGCGGGCGTTCGGGTCTTCTTGATCGGAGAGGCCTTCATGAAATGCGACGACCCCGGACAAGCCCTCCGGTCGCTTCTTCGAGTCTGAGCAACGGACAATAGAAGCAACTTTTTTACGCCTCAAACGAAGAATCCGGCACACTGATTATGATCGATGCATCCTCACTGACACTCGCTCAGACCACACAGATGCTCCAGCTTGCCATCGCAAATCGGGAGCAGCTGGGGGCCATATCGTCTCAACTTTCGATTGATCTCGCCCGCGCGGACAGCGAGGCGAAGCGCGATTTACCGGATT
>Ga0315281_10012491_pt1 | contig 11556 bp, 8 predicted proteins | sample YL17G07_0_MG_FD_204540 | JGI IMG/M metagenome (GOLD analysis project Ga0315281, IMG submission 204540) | Sediment microbial communities from Yellowstone Lake, YNP, Wyoming, USA - YL17G07_0 | ecosystem: Environmental > Aquatic > Freshwater > Lake > Sediment | place: USA: Wyoming | collected... | reverse complement strand
CAAGCCCGTCAGATTGAAACCGCTGACTGTCGAATCGTTCCAGCCGAAAGCCCGTGTTTACTAGAACACGTCTCAAAGACAACTATGGACAGGATTTACAAGATTAACAAGATTAGAACCGACCAGAAAATCATGTAAATCCTGTTAATCCTGTCAATTGTGGTTTTGTTTTTTGGAAAGTTTCGCTCGTATTTTTGAGGCAAGCATTAGGACGCCGCGATGAAATTCTCGATCTACCGCTACAACCCGGAAATTGACGCCAAGCCGCGCATGAAGGACTACGACATCGAGCTCGAGGCGACCGATCGCATGCTGCTCGACGCGCTGGTCCGCATCAAGGCGCACGACGATACGCTGTCGCTGCGGCGCTCCTGCCGCGAAGGAGTGTGCGGGTCGGACGCCATGAACATCAACGGCAAGAACGGGCTTGCATGCATTACCAGGCTTGCCGATCTCAAAGAGCCGGTGATGATCCGGCCGCTGCCCGGACTGCCGGTGATCCGGGATCTGATCGTCGACATGTCGCAGTTTTTCAAGCAATACCACTCGATCAAGCCGTATTTGCAGAACGACACGCCGGCACCCGACAAAGAGCGGCTGCAGTCGCCGGCCGATCGCGAGGAACTGAACGGGTTATACGAATGCATCCTGTGTGCGTGCTGCTCGACTTCGTGTCCGTCGTTCTGGTGGAACCCGGATAAATTCGTGGGGCCCGCCGGCCTGCTGCAAGCCTATCGTTTTCTCGCCGACACGCGCGATGAGGCAACCAACGAGCGGCTCGACAACCTCGAGGACCCGTACCGGCTCTTTCGCTGCCATTCGATCATGAACTGCGTTGACGTGTGTCCGAAAAATCTCAATCCGACCCGCGCGATCGGCAAGATCAAAGAACTGCTGGTCAAGCGCACGGTCTGAAGCGAACGCCAAAATGGCTGAATTGGACAGAATCAGATGGCAGTGCCGGCGCGGGATGCTGGAACTGGACCTGATTTTGGAAAAATTCAACCAACGACACCTGGCCGACCTTGATGCGCAGCAACTCGAACGCTTCGAGGAGTTGCTGGCATTTTCCGACAACGATTTATTCGACCTGGTCATGGCGCGGGCGACGGCCCCCGACCAGGGCTATGACAACGTTTTGCATCTGTTGCGCGCGGCCTGAACGGCGGCCTCCGGGGACGTTCTGGCGCGTTTGGTTGACGTATAATTACCCCGGTATAAGTTCCAGAACCTGCGGAGAAAATCATGGCTGAAAAGCTCGCAACATTGACGTTCACCGATGGCACGCCGGCAATCGATTTTCCTGTTCTTGGGGGCAGCGTCGGTCCCGACGTAATCGACATCCGCCCGCTTTACGCCAAGACGGGCAAATTCACCTACGACCCGGGGTTCATGTCGACCGCGAGTTGCCGTTCGACGATCACTTACATCGATGGCGACAAAGGGATACTGATGTATCGCGGCTATCCCATCGAAGATCTCGCTGAGCATTGCGATTTTCTCGAAGTCGCGTACCTGATCATGTTCGGGGAATTGCCGAATCCGCAGCAGCGCGATGAGTTTGTCAGGACGGTCACCAAGCACACCATGGTGAACGAACAGCTCGTGCGCTTCTATTCCGGATTCCGGCGCGACGCGCATCCGATGGCGGTGTTATGCGGCGTGGTGGGTGCTTTGTCCGCGTTCTATCACGATGCGCTCGATATCAACGATCCCCGGCACCGGGAGATATCCGCGTTCCGACTGATCGCGAAACTACCGACGATCACCGCGATGTGCTACAAATACAGTCAGGGCCAGCCCTTCATGTACCCAAAGAACTCTCTGGGCTACGTCGAGAATTTTCTTTACATGATGTTTGGTACGCCCTGCGAAGACTGGGAACCGAATCCGATTCTGACAAATGCGCTCAACCGGATCCTGATTCTGCATGCCGATCACGAGCAAAATGCGTCGACTTCGACGGTGCGCGTCGCGGGTTCGTCTGGAGCCAATCCGTTTGCCTGCATCGCGTCGGGCGTCGCGAGCCTGTGGGGGCCGGCGCACGGCGGCGCCAACGAGGCCGTGCTCAAAATGCTCGGAGAAATTGGCGATGTCGAACATATTGGTCAATACATCAAGCGCGTCAAGGACAAGGGCGATCACACCGTGCTTTACGGATTCGGCCACCGCGTCTACAAGAACTACGATCCGCGCGCCAAGATCATCCAGAAGACCTGTCACGAGGTGCTCGACGAGCTGGGCCTCAAGGACGACAAGCTGTTCAAGCTGGCAATGGCGTTGGAGAAGATTGCGCTGGAGGACGAATACTTCGTGACGCGCAAGCTTTATCCGAACGTCGATTTCTATTCTGGAATAGTCTACAAGGCTCTCGGCATACCGGTCGGCATGTTCACGGCATTTTTCGCGGTGGCGCGGACGGTGGGATGGATCGCGCAATGGAACGAGATGATCGGCGACCCGGACCAGAAGATTGCGCGCCCGCGCCAGCTCTACACGGGGTCGGCCAAGCGCCCATTCGTGCCGCTAAGCAAACGCAAATGAGCTTGGCCGGGCGAACATAAACGCCATGTTCGAGGAGATGCTCGGCAACTCGTACCTGTTCGGCGCCAATGCACCGTTCATCGAAGCGTTGTATGAGCGTTACCTTGAAGACCCGAATGCCGTAGAGCCGCGCTGGCGCTCCTATTTCGACGAGCTGCAGCGTCTCGACGATGGCGTGCGCGACGTGTCCCATGCGGCGATCCAGGAACGTTTTGCGCAGATGGCCCGCCAGCGCCGCCCGACCGGCGCGACAGCGGGGGCGACGGTGCGCCCGCAACTCAGCGATAAGCAATATGGCGTGCTGCAACTGATTGGTGCGTACCGGTTCCAGGGTGCGCGCCTGGCCAACGTCGATCCACTGCGGCGGCAGGAGAAATCGAACATCGCCGAACTCGAACTCGCCTATTACGGTTTGGGCGACGCCGACCTGGAAACCGTGTTCGGCACCGGCTCGCTGATCGGACCGCGCGAAATGAAGTTGAAGGACATTCTGCAGATGCTGCAGGATACGTATTGCCGCACGCTCGGCACCGAGTATATGTACATCAGCGATGTGCAGCAGAAACGGTGGATCCAGGAGCGCCTGGAATCGATCCGCTCGACGCCAGGCTACGATGCTGCGTATAAAAAACACATTCTCGAGCGTATAACCGCGGCGGAGACGCTTGAGCGTTATCTGCACACCAAATACGTCGGGCAGACGCGTTTTTCGCTCGAAGGCGGCGACAGCCTGATTCCGATGCTTGACAACCTGCTGCAGCGAGCTGGCGCCGCCGGCGTGCAGGAACTCGTGATTGGCATGGCGCACCGCGGCCGCCTCAACGTGCTGGTCAACACGCTCGGCAAACTGCCGAAAGACCTGTTTTCCGAATTCGAAGGCAAGCACGACCATGCGACGATGGCGGGCGACGTCAAATATCACGATGGTTTTTCGTCCAATATCGCGACGCCGGGCGGGCCGATGCACGTGACACTGGCGTTTAATCCGTCGCATTTGGAGATCGTCAATCCGGTGGTCGAGGGCTCGGTACGCGCGCGCCAGCACCGCCGCGGCGACAAGACCGGCAAGCAGGTGCTGCCGGTGCTGATCCACGGCGACGCCTCCTACGCAGGTCAGGGCGTAGTGATGGAAACGCTGAATCTTGCACAGACGCGCGGTTTCAGCACCGGCGGCACGGTGCACATCATCATCAACAACCAGATCGGATTCACCTGTTCCGATCTGCGCGATGCGCGCTCGACGCTGTACTGCAGCGATGTGTCGAAGATGCTCGAGTTGCCGATTTTTCACGTCAATGGAGACGATCCTGAAGCGGTTTGTCTGGCAACCGAGATCGCGCTCGATTTCCGCATGCAGTTCGGTCGCGACGTGGTGGTCGACCTGGTCTGCTACCGCCGGCTCGGCCACAACGAGCAGGACGAGCCGATGGTCACGCAGCCCCTGATGTACAAGAACATTCATCAGCACCCGACCACCCGCAAGATCTACGCCGACCGCCTCATCGCGGAAAAGGTGATTGAAGAAAACGGCGGCGACGAGATGATCAAGACATTCCGTGCCGCGCTCGACGGCGGCCATCACACCAACCAGACGGTGTTGTCGAACTACAAGCCGCCTTTCGAAGTCGACTGGAAGCCATATATCGGCACCAAGTGGAACGAGAACGATGATACGAGGCTGCCGATCGAGTTGCTGAAAGAGCTAGGCCGCAAGATTGCCGAGGTGCCGCCGAATTTCAAGCTTCACCCGCGCGTCGACAAGATCATGGCCGACCGCAAGCTGATGGCGGAGGGTAAGCTGCCGCTCGACTGGGGCATGGCCGAGAACCTGGCTTATGCCACGCTGCTCAACGAGGGCTATTCGATACGCATCTCGGGGCAGGACGTTGGCCGCGGCACATTCTTTCACCGTCACGCGGTGCTGCACGATCAGAACCGCGAGAAGTGGGACCAGGGAACGCACGTTCCGCTGCAACACATCAGCCCGAAGCAGGGCGATTTCGTGATCATCGATTCGGTGCTGTCCGAAGAGGCGGTGATGGGTTTCGAGTACGGCTATGCGACGTCCAGCCCCAACGAACTCGTGCTGTGGGAGGCGCAATACGGCGATTTCGCCAATGGCGCGCAGGTCGTGATCGACCAGTTCGTCGCATCCGGCGAGGTCAAGTGGGGGCGCGGGTGCGGTCTCACGCTGATGCTGCCGCACGGCTACGAAGGCGCGGGGCCGGAACACTCATCCGCGCGCATCGAGCGGTTCCTGCAGCAGTGTGCCGATTACAATATCCAGGTCTGCATTCCGGCGACGCCGGTGCAGATGTATTACCTGCTGCGGCGCCAGATGGTGCGGCCGTACCGCAAGCCACTGATCATTTTTTCGCCGAAGAGCTTATTGCGGCACAAGGAGTCGGTGTCGCCGCTCGAAGAATTCGCCAGTGACAAATTCCGACCGGTAAACGAGGAGTGGGACGAAAATATCGATCCCAGGAAGGTAAAGCGCGTCGTATTTTGCAGCGGCAAGGTGTTCTATGACCTGCGCGCCGGGCGCCGCGAGCGCGGAGCCAAGGACATTCCGCTGGTTCGCATTGCGCAGCTTTATCCTTTTCCGCATGACGATTTCAAGGCGCAAGTCGAGAAATACAAGCTCGCGACCGAAATCGTATGGTGCCAGGAAGAACCCCGCAACCAGGGCGCATGGCACCGCATCCAGCATTATCTGCTGCGGCATCTGCTGCCGCACCAAAAACTGACTTATGCCGGACGCGACTCGTCGGCGACGCCGGCCGCCGGCTACAAGGCGCTGCACGATCAGCAGCAAAAGGAATTGGTCAATCTGGCACTGACCGCGGGGGCCGCTTCGGGCGCGGACGATACCAGGTGACGCAGAAGTTCGGACTGGAGCAAGCATGTTAGTCGAAGTGAAAGTGCCGCAGTTGTCGGAATCGGTTGCCGAGGCGACGCTGGTTTCGTGGCACAAGAAGGCCGGCGAATTCGTCAAGCGCGACGAAAACCTGGTCGATATCGAAACCGACAAGGTCGTGCTCGAAACTCCGGCGCCGGATTCAGGGGTGCTCGTCAAGATCGTCAAGGGCGACGGCGGCACAGTCGTCAGCCAGGAAGTGATCGCGACCATAGATACGGAAGCCAAGTCGACAGCCGCTGCTGCAGAGCCGGCTGCGGTACCCAAGGCTGCTGCCAAGCCTGCTTCGCAGGTAGCGGCGGGGGTAATGCCGGCGGCGCGGAAAATCGCTGCCGAAAGCAAGATCGATCCCGCTGCCATCAGCGGCAGCGGCCGCGGCGGGCGCGTAACCAAGGGCGACGTGTTGGGGGCGATACAGTCGCCGGCGGTCAAAGCACCGACAGCGCCGGCGCCAGCGCCACTGCGTGCCCAGGCGCCAGCGGTCGATCTGGGTGCGCTCGGCGACCGTCCCGAGCAACGAGTGCCGATGTCACGCCTGCGCGCGCGCATCGCCGAGCGGCTGGTGCAGTCGCAGTCGACGGCTGCGATCCTGACCACCTTCAACGAGGTCAACATGCAGCCGGTGATAGACCTCCGGAACCGCTACAAGGACAAGTTCGAGAAGGAGCATGGCGTCAAGCTCGGTTTCATGTCGTTCTTCGTCAAGGCGGCGGTCGTGGCGCTCAAGCGTTACCCGCTGGTCAACGCTTCGATCGACGGCAATGACATCATCTATCATGGTTATTTCGACATCGGCGTCGCAGTCGGCAGTCCGCGCGGACTCGTCGTGCCTGTCATCCGCAACGCCGACCAGCTGTCGCTCGCCGAGATCGAGAAGCAGATCGGGGACTTCGGCAAGCGCGCGCAGGACGGCAAGCTCACCATCGAGGAGTTGACGGGCGGCACGTTCTCGATTTCCAATGGCGGCGTGTTCGGCTCCATGCTGTCGACGCCCATCATCAATCCGCCGCAAAGCGCGATCCTCGGCGTGCACGCGACCAAGGAACGCCCGGTAGTCGAAAATGGCCAGATCGTGATCCGGCCGATGAATTATTTCGCGCTGTCCTACGACCATCGCATCATCGACGGCCGCGAGGCGGTGCTCTCGCTGGTGGCGATGAAGGAAGCGCTGGAAGATCCGGCGCGCATTTTGCTGGACATATAATTGCCTAACCGCGGAGGCGCGGAGACGCAGAGAAAACCTGCTGCGATTTCTCCATTGTTCTCCGCGCCTCAGCGCCTCTGCGGTTCATTTCGGGGAAAGTAATGGCGAGGTCATTTGATGTGATAGTCATCGGCGGCGGGCCGGGCGGCTACATTGCAGCGATCCGCGCCGCGCAGCTGGGGCTCAAGGTCGCGTGCATCGACGAATCGAGCACGCCCGACGGCAAGCCGGCGCTTGGCGGCACCTGCACCAACGTTGGCTGCATACCCTCGAAGGCACTGCTGCAATCGTCCGAGAACTTCGAGCATGCGGGCCACCAGTTTGCGGAGCACGGCATCCAGGTCAAAGGCCTCGCAGTGGACGTCGCGCAAATGCTTGCGCGCAAGGACAAGATCGTCAAGCAGAACAATGACGGCATCGTGTTCCTGTTCAAAAAGAACAAGATCGAGTTTTTTCACGGTCGCGGCAGTTTGGTGCGAAGCGGCGCCGGCGGCTGGGAGATCAAGGTCGAGGGCAATGCCGGGGAAGTCCTGACCGGCAAGCATGTCATAGTCGCCACCGGTTCAAATCCGCGCGCGCTGCCCGGCGCCGATTTCGACGAGAAACTCGTGCTCTCGAACACCGGTGCGTTGGCGATGAGCGAGGTGCCGAGGCGGCTCGGCGTGATTGGGGCCGGCGTGATCGGCCTCGAGATGGGAAGCGTGTGGCGCAGGCTCGGCGCTGAGGTGACGATACTCGAAGCGCTGCCGGAATTTTTGGGGCCGGTCGATGAACAGATCGCAAAGGAGGCGGCGAAAATATTCGCCAAGCAGGGCCTCTCCATCCACACTGGCATCAATATCGCCAGGGTGACGGCAAAGAAAACCGTGACTGTCGATTACGCCGACAGCGCAGGTGCCGCGCGCAGCGCTGTTTTCGACAAATTGATCGTCTCTATCGGGCGGTTGCCGAACACCAACGGGCTCAATGCCGGAGCGGTCGGCCTCAAGCTCGACGAACGCGATTTCATCGCGGTCGACGATGATTGCCGCACCAATCTTGCGAACGTGTGGGCGATCGGCGACGTGGTGCGCGGCCCGATGCTCGCGCACAAGGCCGAGGAAGAAGGCGTGGCGGTTGCCGAGCGCATCGCAGGCCATCACGGCCACGTCGATTTCAATACGGTGCCGTGGGTCATCTACACGTCGCCCGAAATCGCATGGGTCGGCAAGACCGAGCAGCAGCTTAAGGCGGCCGGGGTCGACTATCGCGTGGGCACCTTCCCGTTCATGGCGAACGGCCGGGCGCGCGCGCTTGGCGACACCACCGGCATGGTGAAAATGCTTGCCGACGCCAGGACCGACCGCATACTCGGCGTGCACATCATGGGGCCGATGGCCTCGGAGCTGATCGCCGAAGCGGTGGTCGCCATGGAATTCGGCGCCGCGGCCGAGGACATCGCGCTGATCTGCCATGCCCACCCATCGTTGTCCGAGGCGATGAAGGAAGCGGCGCTCGCGGTCGACAAACGCACCCTGAACCTTTAACAGTGAACGACGAATCAAGCGCGGGCGCGGGCAACCGCTACGGCCATTACGCACTGCCCCAGGACAGCTCCGACGTCATCGGCTGGGTGGAGCAGCACGGGCGCGAGCACGGCTTCGAGCTGGATGCGGCTCAGGGCGGCGCACTGCAGCATTTCCAGCGTTTATACGAAGACCTGGTCGCGCTCGAGCGCATGGAGGCGTCGCTCATCCGTCTGCTCGCGCGCCGGCAGACGGTACAGGGCATTTACCTGTGGGGCGTCGTCGGGCGCGGCAAGAGTTTCCTGATGGACAGTTTTTTCAATTGTGCGCCACTTGCGCGCAAGCGGCGCATTCATTTTCACCGCTTCATGCAGGAGATCCACCAAAGGCTCAACCGGCACCAAGGCGAGGAAGATCCGCTTACGATCATCGCGCGCGAAGTTGCGCAGGAAACGCGGCTGATCTGCCTCGATGAGTTCCATGTGACCGACATTACCGATGCCATGCTGATGCGGCGGTTGTTCGAAGGACTGTTCGAGCAGGGCGTGGTGCTGGTCACCACCTCCAACTTCCATCCGGACCAACTTTATCGCGACGGCCTGCAGCGCAGCCAGTTTGTACCTGCGATCGAGTTGATAAAGCGCAATCTGGAGGTCGTCAACGTCGATGGCGGGATTGATTACCGGCTGCGCGAACTCGAGCGCGCCGGCATTTATCACGTCGACGGCAACGCCGAGGAGCGCCTCGAGCAGGCGTTTACCGGCATAGCGCGCCACGAATCCGCGGATTCCCCTGCGCTTGAGATCGAAGGCCGTATCATCAACGCGCGGCGCCACGCGCGCGGGGTGGCGTGGTTCGACTTCAGCGAGCTGTGTGACGGTCCCCGCGGCAAGGCCGATTACATCGAGCTCGCGCGCCGCTATCACACGATAATGATTTCAGGCATCCCCGTGTTCGGCGTTGACGAGGCCGATATCGTGCGGCGCTTTACCTGGCTGGTCGACGAATTTTACGACCGGCGCGTGAAGGTGATCGTGTCCGCCGCCGCGCTGCCGGAAGACCTATATCCGTACGTGGAAGGCGGCGACCAATTCGAGCGCACCATCAGCCGGCTGACTGAAATGCAGACGCGCGATTATCTGAGCGAACCGCATTTGCCTTAGAGGGCATCTCAAAATAATTAATGCGGATAAGGGCAGAATCGAAAAGCAACTGACAGGATTAACAGGATTAACAAGATTAGAAAAAAAGAACAGACGCGGCAAACCAATGGACAGGGCTAACTGGATAGGCGGGTTTAACGATATTTTTGAAACGGTTTAATCCTGTAAATCATGTAAATCCTGTCCATTCTTGTTTTTAGGACGAGTCCGGGTTATTACGGCTCTTGAACCTTTTTCGCATAAGAGGATTCGGTATGGAAAAATTCAAGGCGTTTCGTATTTTCGAGGAAGGCGGCAAAGGCAAAGGCCGGCTCACCGAAATGACGCTGGACGAACTCGATCCCGGCGAAGTGGTAATCAAGACGGCTTATTCGAGCGTCAATTACAAGGACGCGCTGACCGCTACCGGCGCCGGCAAGATCGTGCGCCGTTACCCGTGCGTCGGCGGCATAGACGGCAGCGGCACGGTAGTCTCGTCGAGCGACGGCCGCTTCAAGGCGGGCGACGAAGTTATCTGCACCAGCTACGACATGGCAATGGCGCACGACGGCGGTTATGCGGGGATGATGCGCGTGCCGGCGGATTGGGTCGTGCCGCTGCCGCCGGGCTTGAGCCTATTCGATGCAATGGCGATCGGCACTGCCGGCTACACTTCAGCGCTCGCCGTTCATTTGCTCGAACACAACGGCATGGCGCCCGCCAAAGGCAAAGTGGTCGTGAATGGCGCGACCGGCGGCTGCGCGAGCCTGGCGATCGATATGCTGGCGGGGCTCGGTTACAAGGTGACGGCGGTCACCGGCAAGGCTGGCGAGCACGATTACCTCAAGAAAATCGGCGCCAGCGAAATTCTGGGCAGGGATGCGCTGCAGGCGAGTTCGCGGCCGCTGGAAAAAACCGTGTGGGCGGCGGCGTTCGATTCGGTCGGCGGCGAGCAGTTGGCGGCCATGACGCGCAGCATGCAGCAGCACGGCGTGATTGCGAGCTTCGGCAATGCCGGCGGCATCGAATTGCACACCACGGTATTGCCCTTTATTTTGCGCGGCGTGCGGCTGATCGGCGTCGACTCGGCCTACACGCCCATGGATATAAGGCGTCGCGTCTGGCAGCGGCTGGCGACGGACCTGCGGCCGCGGCATTTAAGCGATATTGTCCAGACCGCTACGCTCGACGATTTGCCCACGGTCTTTGAAAAAATGCTCAAGCAGCAGTCGCGCGGTAGAATTGTTGTGGTTGTTGGCGGACGTTAGCACGAGCGCATGTTCGAACGGACGCGCCGCGACGCGCCGTTCAACGCGCTGATATGCAGTATGAAAAATTCGCACCCGATGGAACGGGTTGGCTAGAGGAGGGCAAATGGAGACTTACAAGGAATTCCACCGGCGCTCACTCGAGCAACCCGAGGCGTTCTGGGCCGAACAGGCAAAACTGATCGACTGGCAGCAGCCGTTCGGGCAAGTGCTCGATTACAGCCGGCCGCCGTTTGCGAAATGGTTCGTCGGCGGGACCACCAATCTCTGTTACAACGCGGTCGACCGCCATTTAAAGGACCGCGCCGATCAGAGCGCATTGATCTTTATCTCGACCGAAACCGGTCACAGCAAAACGTACACCTTTCGCGAGCTGCACACCGAAGTCAACCGCTGCGCCGCGGTCTTCATAGAGCAGGGCATAGTCAAGGGCGACCGCATCCTGATCTACATGCCGATGGTGCCGGAGGCGGTGTTTGCGATGCTCGCCTGCGTGCGGCTGGGCGCGATCCATTCGGTGGTATTCGGCGGCTTCGCATCGCACAGCCTTGCGACGCGTATCGACGACGCCAAGCCCAAGCTGATGTTTACCGCCGACGCCGGTATGCGCGGCGGCAAGCCGATCCACTACAAAGGACTCGTCGACGAGGCGATCAGCCTGTCGCAGCATCCGCCGCATAAGGTGCTGATCGTCAACCGCGGTATCGACAAGGACCTGAAACTCGTCGCTGGGCGCGATCTCGATTACGCCAAGCTGCGGGAAAAACATCTATCGGCGCAAGTGCCGGTGACGTGGCTCGAATCGAGCGAGCCGTCGTACATCCTTTACACATCGGGCACCACCGGCAAGCCGAAGGGCGTGCAGCGCGACACCGGCGGTCACGCGGTCGCGCTGGCGGCTTCGATGCGGCACATCTACTGCGGGAAGCCTGGCGAAACCATGTTCACCACCTCGGACATCGGCTGGGTGGTCGGG
>Ga0315281_10012490_pt1 | contig 11556 bp, 5 predicted proteins | sample YL17G07_0_MG_FD_204540 | JGI IMG/M metagenome (GOLD analysis project Ga0315281, IMG submission 204540) | Sediment microbial communities from Yellowstone Lake, YNP, Wyoming, USA - YL17G07_0 | ecosystem: Environmental > Aquatic > Freshwater > Lake > Sediment | place: USA: Wyoming | collected... | reverse complement strand
CGGCGTCGCCGTGCACCAGGATCGGGATGGTCCGATCCGGGTCCGGCGCGGTTGCGGTCGGCGATCGGTCCGTCTGCTGGGCGCGGGCGCGCCCCTCCACCACCGGGTTGACGGCTTCGAGGTGGCTGGGGTTGGGGGAGAGGGTCACGTGCACCTGGTCGCCGCCATGGGTCACGTAATCGCCCTCCGCGCCGAGGTGGTATTTCACGTCGTCCAGCCCGCCCTTGGGGACCAGTGCATCGGTTCCACCCCGGCCGGCCTCGAACTCAGCCAGGATCGCCTCCTGACTGACGCCCACCAGGTGGGTCAGCACGTTCAGCCGGCCGCGGTGCGCCATGCCGATCACCACGTCGCGCGCGCCGGCGTTGGCGGCGCCCGAGAGCATCTGGTCGAGCATCGGGACCATGGCGTCCAGGCCCTCGATGCTGAAGCGCTTCTGCCCCAGGTACGCTTTGTGCAGGAAGCGCTCCAGTCCCTCGACCGAGGTGAGGCGCTGGAGCAGGGAGCGCTGCTCATCGGCGTTGAGCGGGGTGCGGTGGGCGCCTGACTCGATGGCGTGCCGAAGCCAGGCGCGCTCCTCGTGGCTGGCGATGTGCTCGACCTCGTACGCGATCGAGCCGCAGTAGGTCGCGCGAAGGGCGGGGAGCGCCTCGGCCAGGGTGGCGCCCGGCACGTCGACCTGCAGCAGCGCTGCCGGGACGCGGGCCATGACCTCGTCGGTGAGGCCCAGCGGCTCGGGGTCGAGCGCCGGGTCGCCGATCGGCTGGCTGCCCAGCGGGTCGAGCTGCGCGGCAAGGTGGCCGAAGGCACGGTAGGCGTTGACCAGCGCCACGCCGGCTGCCACCGCCCGCAGGTCGTCCGACGTGGCTGCCGCGAACGTGGTTGTCGGCTGGATCGGCGCGGCCGTCGCCGCGGCAGCGCCGAGCGAGGCGAAGAGCGTCTCATAGAACCCCTCCGCACCCTTCAGCAGAGCGTCCACCCGGGCAAGGAACGAGCCGGACTCCGCGCCCTGGATGACGCGGTGATCGTAGGTCGAGCTGACGGTCATGACCCGTGCCGCCCCGACATTGCGGATCGCGCCGGTGGCGACGATCGCTCCCTGCCCCGCCATCAGCCGCGCGACCGATGCGGTGGTCCCCAGCGTGCCGGGGTTGGTGAGCGTGATGGTGGCCCCGGCCATGTCATCGGGCGACAGGCGGTTGTTGCGCGCCTTCTCGACCAGCTCCTCGTAGCGACGGTGGAACGCGGCGAAGTCCGTCGCCTCGGCGGACCGAATGACGGGCACGACCAGGAAGCGGCCACCATCGGCTCGTTCGACATCCACCGCCAGGCCCAAGTGCACGCCGCCGGGATCGACGCGGTACGCGGCGCCATCGGCCTCCACGTAGTAGGCGGTCATGCCCGGCTGCTCGGCAGCGCCCCGGACCACCGCCCACCCGATCAGGTGGGTGAAGCTGAGCTTGCGCGGGGCGATCTGGGCGTTCAGCTCGCGGCGACGCGCCTCCAGCACGCTCACGTCGAGGTCGCGGAAGCTGGTGGCGGTGGGGATCGCCAGCGAGGCCGTCATGTTGCGGGCGAGACGGGCCGCGGGACCTTTCAGCGGCGTCGCGCCCACGGGAAGCGCCGAGACGGCTTGTCCTGTGGCGGTCAGGGCTGGGGCGACGGGCGCAGCGCTTCCGCCCGCCGATGCGATGGCCGGTTCGAACAGGGCGCGCCACTCCGGATCGACCGACGACGGATCGCGCAGGTAGCGCTCCTGCATCTCCGCCACGTAGCCGGCGTTCACGCCTTCCAGCGCGCGCTCGATCCGCTCGGCCTCGGTCGTCTCGTCAATTCCCATGCACCGCTAAGGATAGGGGTCAGGGTTGGCGGCATCGGTGCCCGCCCAGTACTGCCCCTGCCACTTGACATTCGGGGTTCTGCGGCGGACCTTGGCAGGGTGGTGAACCCGGGTCGTGGACCGCTGTCGCGAAGGTGTACACCAGCCCGATCGAGTATCGAGTCATTGACCAACGCACCATCGAGGTGCGGGTCGGGTCGGCGCCTCGAGGATGGGTGCGCATCTCCGACGTCACCGAAACGAACTCGCAGGTGAGGGTCAGCGTCCTTACCGTTGATTGGCTGCCGGGACTCTCGACTGCCATCGCCAAGTTCTTCTACTTCACGGTGCGGCTCCAGCAACCGCTCGGGGATCGCGAAGTGGTCGATGCACAAGGGATGCCTGCAGACCTCCGGCAGTGCTGGTTCCCCTGCTCGCCCGCACCCTAGCCTGCGAGTACCGCTTTCAGCGTCGCGGCGTCCACGTTGCGGCCGGTCAGCACCACTGCCACCCGTCGCCCGGCCAGCCCACCGAGGCGTGCCCGCAGTGCCGCGATGCCCAATGCGCCGCTCCCTTCGATGACCAGGTGATGGACCTCGGCCGCCCAGCGCATGGCGTCGGCGATCTGCTCTTCGCCCACCAGCACCACCTCATCGACCAGCTGCCGGCACATCTTCCAGGTGATGCTGTCGCGCTCGATGTTGCCGGCCACGCCATCGGCCAGGGTGGGGGCGATCGGCATCGGCTTGGTGGAGTTCGACGCGAGATAGCCGTACATCGGTGGCGAGGCGGATGGCTGGACGCCGATCAGCCGCAGGTCGGGTCGCATCGCCTTGGCCCACAGCCCGATGCCGGCGATCAGGCCGCCGCCCCCGATCGGCACCACGATCGCGTTGCAGGTCGGCCAGTCGTCGAGCAGCTCGGCGCCGATGGTGCCCTGTCCGGCAACGACATCCGCATCGTTGTAGGGAGGCACGTAGATGGCGATCTGCGCCGTGTCCCGGCGTCGTGCCTCCGCCTCCACATCATCGGAGTCGCGCCCGAAGATCTCCACCACGCAGCGGTCCGATTCGAGCGCGCGCAGACGCTCCAGCTTCGCCGGCGAGACCGATGCGCCGACCAGCACGGTCAGCCGCAGCCCGAAGCGCTCGGCGGCGGTGGCGACCGCGATGCCGTGGTTGCCGCTCGATGCCGTGACGAGCTGCGCGTCCGGCCGTTCCGCGGCGATCAGGGCGACCCGGTTGTATGCGCCGCGCAGCTTGAACGAGCCGGTGGGCTGCAGGAACTCCAGCTTCAGGCGAACCTCCGCTGCGCCGGATTCCGCGGCGAGCGTTGGCGATTCCTCGAGCGGTGTGTGGAGCGCGACGCCGCGCAGCCGGTGACGGGCCTCGAGGATGTCGGCCAGGAGCGGATAGCGCGGCATGCGCGGAGTGTAGGGCCGGCGGGAAAGGGAGCTACTCGGGGGGCTGGCCGACGACCCTTCCGTCGCGCAGTTCGATCACCCGGTCCGCGAGCTTGATGAGGGCGGGATCATGGGTGGCGACGATCGCCGTCGTCCCCTCGCCCCGCACGATATTGCGCACGAGGACCATGATCCCGTGCCCCGTCTGCGAGTCGAGCTGGCCGGTCGGCTCGTCGGCCAGCAGCAGGTCCGGGCGATTGGCGAGCGCCCGGGCGATGGCCACCCGCTGCTGCTCGCCACCGGAGAGCTCGTACGGACGGTGATGCGCCCGCTCATCCAGGCCAACCAGCTCGAGCAGCTCGGCGACCCGGTCCGTTCGCTGGCGCGGCTCGGTCGCCACCAGGCGCAGTGGAATCTCGACGTTCTCGGCGGCCGACAGGATCGGCAGCAGGCCGAAGGCCTGGAAGATGAAGCCGATGGCGCGCCGTCGGAAGCGCACCAGCTCGCGCTCGCTCATCTCCGAGACCGGCTCGCCGGAGACACGCACGCTGCCGCTGGTTGGCTTGTCGAGCGCGCCGATCAGGGAGAGGAGGGTCGTCTTGCCGGATCCGGACCGCCCGACCACCGCCACCAGCTCCCCGCGCGCGACCCGCATGCTGACGCCATCCACGGCGTGGACGACCCCTGTCCCCATGGCGAACTCGCGCACCAGGTCACGGGTCTCGACCATGGCGCCGACCTCGACGTCGGCGGTGGCGCGTCGTTCCGGCGGCAGGTAGGGCGCATGCGCGGTCACGATTTCTCCTCGACGTCGTCGCCGGGCTCGGTATCGGCATCGGTATCGGCATCGCGATCGGGCCAGACGCCAACGTGATCTTCCTCGAGCACGAGCCTGACCCGGTTCCGCAGGCCGAGCGCTTCCACGTGGGCCCGCGGCAGTTGGAGGCGGCCGACCCGGTCGAGCACCGCGTACTCCTCGGCGATGACGTGGTGTTCGCCTTCGTCGGACGTTGCGCGGCGCCGCAGCGTCTCGGTGCTGGTCCGCCCGTCGCGCATCGCCACCGTGCGGCTGACCTGCTCGCTGACCAGCGGGTCGTGGGTGACGACCACGATCGTGACCCCCAGGTCTCGGTTCACGGTTCGCAGCAGCCCGAAGACGTCGCCGGCCGTCACCGTGTCGAGCTCCCCGGTCGGCTCATCGGCAAGCAGCAGGGAGGGGCGATTGGCCAGCGCCACGGCGATGGCGACGCGCTGTTGCTGACCGCCGGAGAGCTGCTCTGGGCGATGGTGGGCACGGTCCTCGAGGCCGACGAGCGCCAGCAGCTCACTCGATCGGGAGCGCTGCTCGCCGCCGGGCACCCCCTCCAGCAGCATCGGCAGCTCGATGTTCTCGCGGGCCGTCAGGTAGGGGAGCAGGTTGCGCGCGGTCTGCTGCCAGACGAAGCCGACCACCGCCCGGCGGTAGCGCGTGCGCTCGGCCGGTCCCATCTGGCTGAGCAGATGCCCCGCCACCACCGCGCGCCCGGCGGACGGCTCGTCCAGGCCGCCCAGGATGCTCATCAGCGTGCTCTTGCCGCTGCCCGAGGCTCCGACCAGGGCGATGAACTCGCCTGTCTCCACCACCAGGTCAAGACCCTGCAGGGCCACCACCTCCAGGTCGGCGACCTTGTAGATCTTGACGAGGCTCTCGCAGACGATCAGCGGGCCGGCGTACTGCGCCACTGGGGACCGCGGTCCGGCGGCAAGCGCGCTCCGCCGGGCGGCATCCACCGACTCGGTCAGCGCGCCGCGTCGCGTGCTCGGCAGGTCGATGATCTGCGGTTCGTCGCTGGTCATGGTCCCTCGTCCCCCTCTACTCGCCGCCGAGCCGCAGCGCATCGACCGCCTGGGCCCGGGGCGCGAGCCAGATGGTCGCCGCGACGCCGATGGTAACCGTCAGGGCCAGCGTCGCACCGATCAGCGCGATCTCCTCCCAGGCCACCCGCAGGACGAAGACGCTGTCAGGGCCGATGAAGATCTCCAGCCCGAGACCCGGCGCAAGCAGCGACGCGATCCAGATCCCCAGCCCCACGCCCGGCACCAGTGCCAAGAGCACCGGCGGGCCGTGCTCGAGCACGGTGAGCCCCAGCGCCTGCGGTGAGCTCAGGCCCAGGGTCCGAAGGAAGGCGAGGTCCTGCCGGCGCCGGGCCGCGGTCAGCGCCAGCGCCGCGACGATGGCCAGCGCGGCGTAGAGGACCGCCATCAGGAGCGCGATCGTGAAGCCGCCGGTCAGCATGGCCACCAGGGGAGCCGAGCGCAGCTCCACGTACCGCTCGAATCGCGAGATGACGGTCGAGGAGGGGGACCCGTTCCGCACCAGGGCCTGCAGCCCCGGCCCCGCGCCTTCGGAGCCTCGCACGAATAGGACCGAAGTCGCCAGCGGGGGCCCGCCGCGTGCCTCCTGGAGCACCGGTAGCGACATGATCACGAACGCCGCACCCGCCCGCACGCCCGGGAACGAGGTCCGCTCCTGCACGACCACGCAGGTGAGGTCGCGGCCGCTCACGCGGACCGTGAAGGTGTCGCCGAGCGTCAGCGGGGCGCTGCCCGGCGGAAGGTGCTGCGAAACGATGGCCGGGATCGGCGACCCGTCGGGTGTGCCGATCGCCCCGCCCCGCTCTGCCGGCAGGTCTGAGAAGCCCTTCGGCCAGCCAACCGCGTTCGAGGAGCCGGCGGTGACGGCGAGATAGGCATCGGCGTTAGTCGCTTCCAGGACTACCAGGCTGTACTGCGAGGGGGAATCCGCGAAGGTCGCTGCCTGGTCGACGTAGGCACCGGCGACCGCTTCAACGCCCGCCACGGACCGGGGATCAATGCCGGGGTCGTGCGCGCCGCCCGCCAGCTCGATCCGGTAATCGGCACCGACCTGTGCGCGGGCAACATCGACCTGGCCGTGGTCGATGCTCGAGAGGAGTACCGACGCAAACGTCCCGAAGGCGGCGGTCAGCATCAGCACCAGCAGCGGGAGATTCGCCGAGGCCGCGTGACGCCCGACGCTCCGCATGCCGAGCACCGGGACCAGGTCGCGGCGCCGCGCGGCCAGCCAGCCGAGGATACGGATCGGCAGCGGATAGAGGCGCATGGCGATCAGTCCGACCGCCAGCCCGGCCAGCGCCGGCACGGCCGCCAGCAGCGGATCGAGGCGCACGATCTCACCGGCGTGGCGATTCCCGATCACCAATCCGCGCTGTCTCAGGATCAGGACCCCGGCCACCGCCACTCCCACCGCGGTCAACTCCAGGACCAGGCGACGCGGCGAGGTCCGCAGCACCGATGCATCGTCGCGCCGCGCCCCCACGAGGCGCCGCCAGGCGGCCGGCCAGGTGGCGGCCAGCAGCGCGATCACCGCGCCAAGGGCAGTGGCCACGGCGAGCGGCGGCGAAAGCGGCGACTCCCGACCCGGAACCAGCAGGGTGGCCAGCAGCAGGCCGATCAGGGCCGCTCCGCCGGCCAGCAGGCCGGCCTCCCACGCCTGCGCCCCGAGGATGAGGAGGCCTGACGCGCCCCGACCTCGCGCCAGCTCAAGTGCGGCACGGCGGCGCAGGACGAGCAGGATCGCGATCATGCCGATGGCGCCGGCAGCGAGCACGAAGGGTCCGATGGCCGCCACCGTGAGGACCGCCTCCGTCACCGAGCGTTCGGACAGGTACTGCCCGATGACGCGCTGCAGGCCGGTCCGCAGGCCGAGGGTGCCCGGAATGCCCGGACCGAAAACCTCCTCCTCGTTCCGGGACTGCATCTGCTTGAGATCGTTCTGCAGGGTCTCGATCTGCGCGATATCGGTTCGCTCGGGGTCGATGAAGTAACGCCAGGCGAAGCGGAATGGGAGTTCGGCTGTGGTCAGGTCGGCGTACGACCCCGCTGCCACCAGCCCGGTGGCATACGCAATCGGGAATTCCTCGCTGCCGCCGATATCGGGGCGCTGCAGCTCGTGGTCTCCGAACCAGATCTCGGCGGTCGGATCGGTGATCGAGAAGATGCCGACCACCTTGAACGCCACTGCGACGCGCCGCGTCACCACCCCGCGCAGCGACGGATCGGTCGCGTCGGGCGTGCCGGTGATGGTGAAACCGACCGATACCCCGATCTCCTTGGCGGTGGCCTCGGAGACGGCGATCTCGACGGTGGGTGGCGGGCCGGGCCCGAGCGGCGGCTGGTCGACCGCGGCACGGGCGGTGGGCAGCGGCTGGCCGGTCGCCGCCGGCAATCGGCCGGACACGATCCGGATCGCCGATTCCAGGCCGTCCTGGTAGCGCAGGGCAACGAACGTCGTGTAGGCGGGCGGGTCTGAGATCTCGAAGCGCGGGGTGGTGATCGAGAAACGGCGTTGCGCAATCAGCCGTCTGACCGAATCGGGGAAGCCGGCCAGGTACCCGTTTCCGACCTCGTCGACGCTGGCGAGCGGATCCGTGGCGGACGGGGGCATCGAGATGCTCGAGAGCTCGAAGTCGCGGTCCACCGCGGGCGCCAGTTGCAGCTCGTGCACCAGCGCGGCGTCCGCGATCAGGTTGAAGAGCCTCGGTGCACCCGCGAACAGGAAGCTGGTCACGGCCAGCAGGGCGACCAGCAGGGCGACCACTCCGGCCTCCGAGCGCAGGCGGCGCAGCAGGAAACCCGCAGCCCAGATCGATCCCACCGTCAGTCGCCACCCATGCGCAGCACGCTTCCGACCCCAGCGCGGCGGAGCACGGTCGCCAGGCCGACCACCGTCAGGGCCAGTGCCGCCGCGGTGATCGCCTCGAGCAGCAGGATGCTGCCCCATGGGATCTCGACGATCACCGGCGGGAACGGCGTACCGGCCGCCTGGGTGACGGTGATGTAGGGCAGCACCACCCATCCGATCAGCAGCCCGAGCCCGGTGCCGGCCAGCAGCGAGACGACCACCAGGCTGGCGTTCTCCAGCCAGAGCCAGCCGGACAACTGCCCTCCGGACAAACCGAGTGCCCGCAGGAGCGCGAATTCACCTTGCCGCTGGCGCGCCGATACCGCCGCGCTGACCGCCAGGCCGATCACGGCGAACAGCGCCGCCACCACGAAGCCGAGCGCCAGCGCTCCGGTGATGCCGAGCGCCAAAGGATCGGCGCTCAGGCTGGCGGCGCGGCCCACCCGACTGGTGACCGAGGCGTTGCCGAAGGGGCCGGAGCCGATGGTGGCGGCCGCGGCCGGGGCGACGTCGTCGGGCGCCGACAGCCACCACTCGGAGGGGGGGCGGGATTGGTGGGCCGTTTGGAAGCGCAGCAGGTCGAGACTGGGCAGGTCGATGATGGCGATCGGTGCTCCCGGCTCGGTGGTCGGGAATGAGCCGATCGTCCCCACGATGCGCAGATCCTGCCCAACGCCGTCGATCGGGACCGAGACCAGGTCACCGACATGCGCGGCGGTCTGCTCCAGGAATGCGCCGTTCACCACCGCAGCGAGCTCTGGGGCCGCGCTGTCGGCGATCTGTGACGGAACGAAGGCGACGCTAACCCCGCGGCCGACGGAGTCGGTCCCGGGCAACAGGTTGAACCGCCCGCCGCCACCGAGGGTCACGTAGCGGCCATCGACCTCTTCGGGCGACGCGACCTGGAGGGGCAGGGCGGCATCCTGCGCCCACCCGATCTGCCAGCCCTGAATCCCGTCCAGATCGAGCGACCGCCAGCCCCCGCCCTGGGCCTCGTCGCTGGCCGCGATGTCCACCAGTCCAAGCCTCCCCGCGGCGCCGGCGACGTCGCTGGGCAGGGTGATGCCAAGGTCGGCGCCGAGCACCTCGATCGGGTAGCTGAGCGTGGCTCCGGCACCGGCCACGCTCTCGCGAGCGCGTCCCGTCGAGCCGGCCAGCGCCACCTCGATCTGGCGCGAGTCGCCGCTCAGCGTGGTCGGCTCGCTGCTGAAGCGGTGGATCAGGCCGCGCGCATCGCGCACGTAGACCGAGGCCTGCAGGATCGGCAACCCCGCCAGGGTCCCGAGATCGACGCGCACCGCGTGCGGCCCAGTAAGGGGGTCGAAGAAGAAGCTGACCAGCCCGGTGAGCGGCAAGGCCACCGTCACCAGTAATCGCCGCGGCCGCCCGGGCACCGCGATGCCGGCGACGGCCGGTCGCGCATCGAGAAGCGGCTGGACGATGGAGGCGATGGACGAGGACGCCTGGTCTTCCCGCATCTCCACCACCTGCGGTGCGGTGCCGGCATCCAGGGCGATCACCTCGCCGGCTCCCGCGCTGGGCTGCAGGCGGAATCCCTGTCGCTCCATCGGCATCGAGTCGCCAACGCCCTCGACCGCGGCGTACGCGCTCGACAGGCCCCAGGCCGGGAGCGCAAACGGTCCGCTCGCCGGCGTGACGCGCAGGTCAGCGCCCACCTGGAAGCGTGCCTGGTCCCGCTGCGAGTTCGCCCAGGTCGAGGCGTACGAGACGGCGAAGACGCCCATCGACATGGCCAGCATCAGGAGCAGCGACGCCCGGGTGTAACGGAGCGGTCGCCGGGCAAGCTGTCGCGCGCCGAGCGATCCGACCAGGTCCCGCCCACCGGACACGACGCCCTCCGCGAGCTGTGCAAGCATCGGCAGCAGGCGAAGCGCCACCACTCCGCCGGCCAGCAGCCCGATCGCCGGCGCGGCCACCAGCAGCGGGTCCAGCCCCAGCGCTCCGTGGACGGTGCGTGTCAGCGGTGCGCCGTAGATGCGGAGCTGCCAGATGGCGATGACCGTCACCGACAACAGCGCGATATCCAGCCCGAGGCGCTGGCCGAAGGTGCGCGTCTCGAATCGCGAGCGTCCCGCCTGCTCGGCCGCGAACGAACGGGCGGCCAGCAGGGCCGGCCCAACGAGGAGCAGGGAACAGGCGATCGCAGCCGCTGCCGCGGCGAGATACGCGTCCGCGCTGACCTGCGGCTCGATCTGGAGGCCAATGCCGGCCAGCGGCCCGCCCAGGTTGAGGATGCGCAGCGCGCCCGCCGCCAGCCACGGTCCGGCGACGAAGGCCGGCACGGCCAGGAGCAGCGCTTCGGCCAGCGCAAGTCCGCCGATCTGCATCGGCCCCGCCCCACGAGAGCGGAGCAGGGCGGTATCGACGCGGCGGTGATCGACGATCAGGGCGGCGGTCAGGACGATGGCGTAGCCGGCCAGGATCGCCAGTTGGGCCATCAGCAGCAGGATCCCGGTCCGGCTCACCAGCAGCGAGCGTTCCGACGCGGAGAGGATGTCGCCGAGGGTGGTGCGCACGACCGGGAAGGCTCCAGGCAGGCGGGCCTCGATCGTTGCGGGAAGCAGCCCGATGTTCGCTCGCAGCGGTGCGATCTGGTCGATCGTCAACTGGTCGAAGTTCGGGTAGGCGTGCCAGGTGAGCGCCACCGTGTTGCCGGCGACCCGTCCCAGCAGCACCTCGCGGGTCGTCAGCAACGGCCCGAAGGTTCGGTACTGGGCGCTCTCGGAGATGCCGTCGACCAAGGTCGGGTCGCCCCACCAATACGGATCGGCGGGATCCGTTGGCCGATAGATGCCGACAATGACGATCTCGAGGGAGCGGCTGGGGTCGAGGCGGCTGACCAGGTGCTTTCGGTCGCCGATGGTCAGTCCGAGCGTCTCGGCGATCTGGTCGCCGATCGCAACCTGGACCGGGGCCGGAGCGGTGGAGGTGGCCGGCCACCTCCCCGACGCGAGGGCGGCGTGGCCCTCCACCTGCTCCATGAAGCCCAGGATCGCAAGGTCATGCACCGCGTCGACCGGCTGATCCGGCAGGCCCCAGCTATCCGAGCGACCGGCCGCGACGACCCGGGTCGCAATCGCCGCCGATGCGTGTTCGAGGTCGCTCGCCACCGCGCTCAATGCGGACGCCGCATCGTCCTTCGGCACACGGGCCGTGACCTCGATGTTCGCCCCGGCCACGTCTGCGTCTTCCAGGGCGCGGTGCAGCCCGGCCAGTGACACCGAGCTCGAGTAGATCGGGCCAGCGGCCAGCAGGGTGGCGGCCAGCAGCACGATCAACCATGCCGCGGCGACGATCGGCCAGTCTGCGCGGGTCCGATGCAGGCTCACCCGCCACGCAGCGAGGAGCGAATGCACGATGTCGGGTCCCTCTCACGGATGCGCTCCGTGAAGTACACCACACGGCCGGTCCGAGGTTCAGTCCCGTCCCGCGCGCTGGCGCGGGAGGTGCCTCCCGCTAGGCGGGCGAGGTCTCATCCGGTTCGAAGACGGCCCCGGGCGCATGGCCGGGATCGTCGACGAACGCGTGCATGCGCCGGCTGAGGCGCATCAACGACCCGAGCCGCTCCTCGGCGCGGTCCCGCTCGGCCGGCGTCACCGCATGCCGCAGGCT